>Ga0224529_1001083_pt1 | contig 17697 bp, 10 predicted proteins | sample CBST50metaG_FD_179893 | JGI IMG/M metagenome (GOLD analysis project Ga0224529, IMG submission 179893) | Peat soil microbial communities from Stordalen Mire, Sweden - C.B.S.T50 | ecosystem: Environmental > Terrestrial > Soil > Wetlands > Peat | place: Sweden: Norrbotten County, Stordalen Mire... | reverse complement strand
CCATCCACCGAAAGTGTGGCCTCTGAATCCACCTATCTATGGATGTGTGCAAGGCGTGCGAGGGATAGCCTGGGAGGTCCCCCAAACTCTGGACACGAGGCCTTTGATGAAGCGCATTTTTCTGTATGTAATGATCGCGGCGACTTTCACGGTTCTGCACCACGCAGCCATGGGACAGAGCGCAACCGCCTCCTTGAGAGGCGTCGTCACGGACACAACCAAGGCCGTTGTGCCGGGCGCTGAAGTCGTGATCACGTCAATCGGTACAGCCCAGCAGCATGTGGAGCAAACCGACAGCCGTGGTGAGTTCTCCTTTCAAGAGTTGTTCATCGGCGACTACCGGATCGAAGTCCGGTCTCAGGGCTTCGCGGTCTGGGTCAACTCCGGGATACATCTCGATGTTGGGAACCAATCGCAGATCGTCGTACAGCTTGTTCCCCCCACTGACCAGCAGACCGTCGAGGTGAGCGCTGAGGCCGCTGGACTGCAAACCAATGAGATCGCGCAAGGCGCGGTGGTGAGCGAAACAGAGATTGCGAATCTGCCACTCAATGGGCGCAACTTCTCTCAGCTCGGCATTCTCCAGCCTGGAGTACGACCGACCTCCTCGGGTTTGACGGTGCAGAATAACTTCCGGAGAATTGGACAAAATTATGAAGTCAACGGCATGCGTCCGGAATCCAATACCTTCCTCGTGGATGGGATGCGTAACATCAACCGCATGGACGGAGGCTACGCATACCGGCCGCCCGCCGATTCAATGGCTGAATTCCGCATTCTGACCACGACCGCGCCTGCTGAGTTCGGTGGGACAAGCGGTGGCATTACCACCATCGTCACCCGGTCCGGCACGAACCAGGTCCACGGAACGCTCTATGAGTTCCTGCGCAACGACGCGCTCGACGCCAACAACTACTTTGCGCCGCGGCAGGAAGAACTGAAACAGAACCAGTACGGCGGCACGATCGGCGGCCCCCTGGTGCACAACCACGCCTACTTCTTCGCGTACTACGAAGGTCTGCGCCAAAATCAGGACATCACGCATGGGGTGGTGGTGCCGACGAAGGACGAACGCAAGGGCGACTTCTCGGCCGACGCGCCCATCCTATTGAATTCCACACGAGCTCCGCTGGGCAATGATCTTACCGGTCAGGTCAACGCGATCACCGCGAATTACTTCCAGTACTTTCCCGTTCCCAACACGCCCGAGAATCCGCACCTGGCCCAAACCACAAACCTGAGCCAGCTAGTCAGTGATCAGGGCGGCGCCAAGGCCGACTGGCTGCTGCGGGGCGTGGATGTTTTGAGCGCGCGCTACAGTTACTCGACGATGGGACTCCACAGTCCGTATTCGGAACTCGGCGCCGATGTTCCAGGGTTTCCCGTTGGCTACTTCTCCAACACACACCTGGGCGGACTCACTGAGACGCACACCTTTTCTCCGCATACAGTGCTGACCGCCAATGTGAGCTTCTTTCAGAGCCACATCGTTCTGGATAAGCGATTCTCCGGCTTCAGCCCCGAGGCGTTCGGGTTCAAATACGGCTCCACATGGGCTTCGGCCACCGGCGCGCCATTGATCATGACCCAGGGTTACTCCAACGTGGGCGACCCGGTCATCAACCCGCGCGACAGCACACAGAACGACTACGCATTCAGCGCGAACCTGGCCCACACGCAGGGCAAGCACGTCACCAGCTACGGTGGCCAGTTCCGCCGAACCCAGCTCAACGGCTACCAGGCAAACTTTGCCTCGGGAACCTTTTCCTTTACCGTTCAGGGCTACACCAACAACGCAATGGCCAACTTCCTGCTCGGTATGCCGGATATATTCACCCAGGCCGGGGGCGACTTTACGCGTGGCCTGCGTGGTTGGGAGTTGGGCTCCTACGCACAGGATGAGTACCGCATCAGCTCGACGCTTACGCTGAACTACGGCGTGCGATACGAGATCACCACGCCGTTCCGGGACATCCACAATCGCATGATGGAGTTTGCGCCGGGCCACCAATCGACCGTTTACCCGAACGCTCCAAACGGTCTTCTGTTTCCCGGCGACTCCGGTGTACCGGACACCATTGCCCCCGTCTTCAAAAGTGACTGGGCGCCCCGCATCGGCTTCGCATGGGATCCGCTCGGCAACCGCCGCACAGTCATCCGTTCAGCCTATGGCATCTTTTACGATGAACTGCTGAACGGCGTAGGCATGCCGTTCCGCGCCACCAGCTCCGCGCTCCCGCAGACGGTAGTACGCACTCTCACCGGATACTCGAAGATCAACTACGCCAATCCGCTTGGTACCGTAACCAACCCATTTACCTCCGGCCAGGTTGCTCTTCCCGCCTCCACCTTCACCATTGACCGCAAACTGCTGCCTCCCTATGCGCAGGACTGGAATCTGACGCTGGACCAGAGCATCGGCAAACAAGTACTGTCGATTGGATACATAGGCTCCAAAGGAACTCGTTTGCCGCGGTTGGTCGAGGCGAACCCCGCTATCTATGAACCTGGCGCAACCTTCGCCAACTCCGGGCGGCGCCGCATCTACTCCGGTTGCACGCTCACGACCGGCACCTGCACGTTGGGCACAGCCGGACTGGTGGAAGGAAATGCGAACTCAACCTTCCACTCCGCACAGGCCTCACTGACTCGGCGCGGCACACCGGACCTGAACTACACGCTGGCATACACGTATTCCAAGGATCTGGATTACTCGTCGAGCCTTCACATGTCTGGCCCCGCTCCATGGCTCGTGCTCGGGGAGCTTGACATTGCCCAGAACAACCAGGATCTGAGCGCTGAACACGGACGTTCGCTCTTTGATTCGCGCCATCGTTTTGCAGGGAGCGTGAGCTACATCATTCCGTTTGCACGCAACCTCACGGGCGTGCCCCGTACTGTCCTGGATGGCTGGCAATTCAATGCGCTGCTGGCCGTAAATTCCAGCACTCCCTTCACGGTTTACGACTCTGCGAATGTGTCGTTGCAGGCGCCGCACCCGGGAGTTTCCGGCATGTTCGGAGACCGGCCCAACGTAAGCGGAAACCCGAACAGCGGGGCGCCGCATAAAGTGTCGCAATGGATCGCTGCTTCCGCGTTTCAGCGACTCGATCCGGTCGCCAACGCCGGGCAATTCGGAAACGAGGGGCGGAACAGCGTCGATGGTCCTGCCTATGGAAGTCTGGACGCTTCACTCGACAAGAGCTTTGCGATTACTGAGAAGTCAAAGCTGCAGTTCCGGGCGGAGGCCTTCAACGTGACCAACCATGCCAACCTGATCCCGCCCGTTTTCGATATGAACTCGCCAGCCTTCGGGCAAATCACTGAAGCCCAGGCCCCGCGCGTCCTGCAGTTCGCCTTGAAACTGCAACGCTGACGCTGCACCAATGCCAACATGGATGACTGGACCAATGCCTCTCTGTCGAAGCATCGACCCAGTCATCCGCCATGAAGCTCAGGCAAAGATCGCTGACCCGGGTTCATTCCCCGACGCTTGCGGATTGGGTTGAGCGCACGATTGCCGCTCACTGGGCCCAATCTCTCACCCGAACATTCGCATCGAGTAAGTCACGCATGGTCTATAGCAAAACTAGAGTTGGTATATCCTGGAAGCAGTGCGCCCAAGTCGACGCGGCCCCAGGAGGCAGCGACCTCGCATTCATTGGACTGGGCACAGAGACTCTGCTTTTGCTCGAATCGGCGCTCGAACTAGCAGCCTGCGCCTTGACAGCGAAATGGAACATCTATAGAAAAATCAGAGTTGATGTACCTGAAGCCAATGCCGCTAAGTTGAGCCGACCAAAAGGGAGTGGCGATGTCGCACAACCTGACCTGTGCGCAGCTACTCTGGTTTTGTTCTGAGTTGCAAATATTGCGACCTCCAGATCGAAGGCCCTCCCGGTGATGACCGGTTCATGTGCATCCACGAATGCATAGGAATCCAACTGAATCGGCGAAGAGATTCCCTCTCGCCAGCCAAGTCTTCTACATGCAGCAATTGGAAGAATGCTCTGATCCCTCCGCGACGGATTTCACCCATCCTCGACACCGGGCGCCGCGCATTTATCGCAATGCCTGACGAAGAGCATTTTGCGCGCGAAGATTCTCTTCAGGCAGGCCAATGGTGATGCGGGCCCAGTTGATATAGGGAGGATGAGCGCGGCCGATATCGACGCCCTGGGCGCGGAATGCGGCGGCAAGTGTGGCCTGCGGCAGTCCGGCGTCGAAGAAGATGAAGTTGGTCTGCGAATCAGTGTGCGGGAGCTTTAGATCGTTGAGCACGATCTGCCACTTGGCCCGTTCGCGCGCAATAGCTGCCCGGGTGTGAACCACCTGTTCCGTGTCGCTCAATGCGGCGGCAGCAGCCACGATGTTGAGGCGGCCCAGTGCTTCCGCATCGCCGGCGCCTTGCTTGCGAAGTGCGTCAGCAAGTGCGCGTGGGGCCAGCACATAGCCGATGGGCAATCCTGCGAGTCCGTGGATTTTGTCAAAGGTGCGAAAGACGGCGACGTTTGCTCCCTGACGAACGAGCGAAACAGCGGAACGCTCATTGAAATCTTCGGTGTATTCCAGATAGGCTTCATCCACGATGGCGACTGCATGCTGGGAACTGGCGCCAAGAAACTCCTTGAATGCGCGATTGTCGCTGACCGTCCCGGTCGGGTTGTGCGGATTAACCAGATAGATGGCGCGTGTCATCGGCGTGATATTTTGGGAGAGCGCGGCGAGATCGTTTTCGTAGTGCGCATTGAGCGGCACTGGAACACCCACGCCTCCGAGTCGCGCAGCCGCGTCAATCAGAGCCAAGTAGCCGGGCGTGGAATAGAGAAACTCTGACCCCGGCCCGCCTTCGCTGGCGAAAACTGTGCCCAGCAGGCCAAGGATTTCTCCCAGCACTACTTGCTCTACGGGCAGTAGTTCGTGCGCGGCAATCTGCTCAGCGAGTTGCTGCGCTGCGCTCTCGTCGGCGTAACGATTGAGGTGGGTCAACTCCCCGTGAATCGCCTCGGCCACGCGCGGCGAAGGTCCAAATGGATTTTCATTGAACGAAAGACGGACCAGCGGCGCGGGGCCTGCGGTAAGCGTGGAGGCCGGTGTTTCGGAGAACGCTGGAAGCAGTGGGAACGCTCGTGCTCCGAGCGCGATCCCGGAGGCTTTCAACAAATTGCGGCGGCTGAGTTGGATCGACATGGAGGAGCATTCCTTAAGTGCGTTGATTGGAAAAAGTGAAGGTGTCGCTGCGCCGCCCTTTGCAAGAGCGGCGCAGCCGTGAGTAGAAACGTGGAATCGCCTGTTGATCCGGCCCCGAACAGAAGCACCGTGCCCCATCCATTTCGCGGGTTTTATCGCGAAATGGGTGGGAAGGCGCGACACTCTTTAAGGGCCAGGTCAATAGGCTACGCGGAGACCGAGTTGCAGATAGCGCGGGAAATTGGCTTGCGAAGAAATAGCGCCGAAGCTCGAACTGCCGAAGGACGTGTTCGGTCCGTTGAACTGCGGTGTATTGAAGGCGTTGAAGCTCTCGGCGCGAAACTGCACATTGACCCGCTCGCGAATCTTGACGTTCTTGAAGAGCGCGACGTCCCAGTTTTCGTAGCCGGGCCCACGCAGTGAAAGCGTGCGCGGCGCATCGCCGAAGGTGAGGACTGTGGATGGGTTGAAGGCGGCAGGGTTGATATAACCATCGAGGCGGTCATACAGACTTCCCTTGGTTCCCAGCGAAGCGCCGGCGACCAGGTTAGGCCGCTGCACGCCATTGCCAACTATCGAGCTGTTGGGATTGCTGCTCTGCTTGATGGTGACTGGGAATCCTGCCTGGAAAGTAGGAACAACGCTCAATTGCCAGTTCCCGGCGATGAGGTCCGCGACGCGCGAGCCTGTCGAGTAACGCTCGCCGAAGCCGACGGGCAAATCGTAGGTCACGCCCGCCGAAAATCGGTAAGGCACATTGTTCACCGCGAGGCCATACTCGGCGCGGAGATCATAGATGTTTTGCGGTGCGCTGGTTGCAGCACTCTGGATGCTGTTCGAGGTGGCGAAGGACGCATCCCGATTGCGCGACCAGGTGAAGGAAGAAAGCAGGTTCAGCCCGTGCCCGATGCGGCGCTCCGCCTTTACCAGCAGGGCGTTGTAGTCCGCATAGCTGGATGAAGTGAGAAGGTTGACGGAACTGAACTGCGGGAAGGGACGCAGCAATTGCGATTGAGCAACAGTGGCGCCGCCAATGACTCCGGTGCCGCCGTTCCCGTAGTAAGGGTTGGCCACCGCGCTGCTCAGCGCCGCGCTGCCCAAACCGAAGTTCGAGGGATTGAGCTGATTGTAGTTGGCCGCAACGCTGCCCGTCGGGCCAGGAGAGAGGTGAGTGGAGCGGGAGCCGATGTAGTCTGCTTCCAGTGCAATGTGGCCGGGCAATTCGCGCTCCACGCCCACGGAGAACTGCTGCACACGCGGTGCCCGCAGATGTTGGTCGTAGGTGGTCACCGAACTTCCGACGCCGGTGAGCAAGCCTGCGGAGTTGCCTGCCGGCGTCTCGATCCCGCTGGGAAATGGATTGTCGAGTACGTTGGCAGCGGTCTGATCGTTGTCGTTGCTGGCAACATAGGGAGTGTACTGCGTGTATCCAGGAGCCAGCGCGGCACTGGGGTCGTAGCGCAGCGGCGCATACAGAATGCCGTAACCGCCGCGCAGTACTGTCTTCGCGTCCAGCGCGAAGGATGCGCCGACGCGCGGAGCAAATTTGAGGCGCGACAGATTTCCGATGTCGCGCGGATTCCCGTTGACACCGGCAAACAGAATTCCGCCGGTCACCGGGATTCTGCCGCCCAGTTGCGCGGTCGCAGTGCGATCGAATCCCACGGCAAGTTGATTGCGGTCTTCTTTCAGGCCAGTTTCACTCTCGTAGCGGAGACCCAGGTTAAGGGTGAGTCGTCGCGTGAGGCGCAAATCATCCTGCGCAAAGAACGCGTAGTAGTCGGCATAGGTGTTGAGTTGCGTGGAGGTTTCTACCTGTCCGCTGACTGGATAGCCGAGTAGAAGATCAGCGAGATCGGACCCCGTTCCATCGTTCGAGACACCGGGAAACGCCTGCGTGAAAGCTCCGCTGAAGGTGTACGTGCCCGGCGCATCGCCCAGGTCTTTGAAGTTCATGCGGATGCGGCGATACTCGGTGCCAAAAGTCAGATTGTGCCTGCCCAGTGCCTTGGCCAGTGTCCCGTTGATTACTTGAGATTTCCAGTTGTCGAGCGAACTGGTGTCCTGGCCGAGTTGCGAAAAATTACGCAGGAAGATGGTCGGGAAAAAGTTCGCCTGCAACTGGCTGGTCAGCGAAGTCGGAAAGCCAAGAGAGGACGGATCGAATCCGTTGCTGACTTCGGCGATGAGGTTGGGGAAGCGATTGACGCCATAGCGCGCGGTGACCACGGTTGTCGGATTGACGATCCATGTGCTGTTCAACTGCGTCGCATCCACCTGGCGGTGATAGGTGTAGGAATAACTTCCGGGCAGCGTCCCCAGCGGATTACCGAGCGGCTGCAAGGCTTCATAGAAGATGTACGAGCCGCTCAGATTCCACCACGGCCGAATCTGCTGGTCGAGCTTGACGGTGACTTCCTGCGCATGGTCGCGCACGTTGTCCGTTCCTGTGAAGTTGTTTTGCCCGGTGGCAGTGGCATTTTGCGGAAGAGGATAGTAGGACGCAATGTTCCGGCCGACAGTGCTCTGGCGAAGCTTGGGGATCACGTTGCCGTCGAAAGGCGTGCGATGAAGGACACCGTCGGAATCGGTGTAGGTCTTGGTTGGATCGTAGATTACGTTGAGGGAACCGTCCGCGTTGTAACTCTTTGAGAAATCGCCGATGCGCTCCAGCGCCGTGGGCACGGCGAAAGCCTCCGTGTAAGGCGAGGTCTGGATGTATCCTTCCGAGCCGACAAAAAAGAAGGTCTTGTCCCGACCGTCATAGACATGAGGCACGGAGACAAATCCGCCCAGCGATGCGCCCCAGTTGTAGTACGGGCTGTCGGGCCGTGCAATCCCAGAGCGGTTAGCGAAGAAGTCGTTGGCCAGCCAATCGGTCTGGCGCGTCGCGCCGAAGACAGAGCCATGATAGGTGTTGCTGCCAGATCGCAGCAGCGTGTTGAATACTGCGCCACCGGTACGGCCCACCTGCGCATCGTAAGTGTTCGCCTGCACCTTTACGTCCTGAATCGATTCGATCGTGGGAATGACAATCGGCCGATTGTTCGTGTCGGTGATAGGGACGCCATCGACGAGATATTGGTTGGCGCCCACTGGCCCGCCAGCCACCGACGTTTGCGTGGTCCCATTCTGATCGGCGAAGCGAACAAACTGAGGATTGCCGGTGTTGACGAAGAGGCCGGAGACTTTGACCGTCATGAACGGATTGCGACCGAGAATGGGAAGCGTCACAAGCTGCTCTTCACTCAAGTCTGTGCTGACGGACGCCGTTGAGGAATCGACCAGGGAAGCTTCCGCGCTCACCTGCACCACGTCGGGCGCTGCTCCCACTACGAGCGCGACGTCCAACGTGAGAAAGTCCTGTGTAGCCAACTGGATGCGCGTGCGGTCGGCGGCATTGAATCCGGGAGCTTCAATATGAAGCGTATAGCTGGAGGGACGCAACTCATTGAAGGCGTAAGCGCCAATCGAGTCCGTATTCGCCACGCGCACCTGGTGTGTTGCTTCATCGGTCAGCGTTACCTTGACGCCACGCACAGCGGCCCCGCTTGGGTCAGTGACCACCCCGCGCAGACCGCCATTGAAGGTCTGTGCGAGCACATACGGAGAAGCGCCGGACAGCAAGAGCAATGCGGCGAAGAGGACGGCGAATACGCCAGATCCGGAGATTGCGAAAACGCTTGGTCGGTAAGAAAGGTATTGGGTCACGTGATCTCCTGAGGAACGCAGTTGAGAAATCCACATGGATGAGCCTGTGCGAACGAACGAGACAACGCTGACAGAGGGGAAAGCTCTCTTGAACTCGACCTATGCGCGTGTCTTCAGGCTGCCGATGCGATGGGCACGAAGGAAGTCCTCACCGAAGCGAAGAGCCATGCACGTAAGGATGAAGAAGAGGAGTCTGAAGGCTCAGCGACAAGGATGCGTCTGCACCATGGCGCTCGACTCGACAGGAGAAGCCTGCGAGGAGCGACAACAACATTGGCGGGTCAAACGCATGGGCTTATGGTAGCGAAGCTGGCAACAGGAGTCAACTGCCATCTTGCTCAAGCTTGGGCATCGCTCTCCAATGAAGAACGTGTAAGGTTGTGGGCTGATCATGCTACCGATAGCGAGTCCTAACCCCGCAAGGCCGAGTATGCGTGATTCTTGACCCTGGTTCCAATGCGGATTATCATCGACCGTATGCAGCCGATTAGCACCTCCGTTTGTTGCGACATGATGCGCGTAGTACGCATCTGTTGTCCTGCGCGTGGGCGATTCGGCTGTAGTAGTGGGTAGAAACTAACTGCCACTACTTAGACTCCGAAACGGCCCACGATTTCATCGTGGGCCGTTTTCTTTTTGCACTGCACCAATGAAAGAACCTTGAAGGAGGTCCCGTTGAAGTATTTCAAATACAGTTTTGTTCCCCTGATTGCCTACTTACTATTGGCTACGTCGCTTTGGTCGCAATCGCTGATCTCGGGCGATCTGGCCGGCAGCGTTTATGACAGTGCCGGCGCGGTCGTTGCCAACGCTCCGCTGGTCCTGAAGAATATTGACTCCGGAGAAACGCGCACGTCTACCACCAGTGAATTGGGAGCTTACCGGTTTGCTCTGCTCAAGCCCGGGCACTACGAGTTGAAATCCGCAGCTCCCGGGTTTCGTCCTCAAGTGGTTCAAACACAGGTCCAGGTGGGACAACAGACAACCCTGAACATCCGCTTGTCAGTAAGCACATTGGATACGACAGTTGAGGTCAATTCGCAGAGCGAGTCTCTTCTCCAGACAGACCATGCGGATATTTCAACGGCGTTTGATGAGCAACAGGTGCAGTACGTCCCCAACCCCGGAAACGACCTGACCTATGTCGCCCAGATTTCCCCCGGCGCTTTGATGAATACGGAGCAAGGCACGGGCAATTTCGACGTCTTCGGCCTGCCGGGCAGCTCCAATGTTTTCACAGTAGACGGCGGCTTTGAAGATACCTATGGAATTAACGCGAACTATTCGGCCGCCAGCAATTTGCTCCTGGGCAACAACGACGTTGCCGAGGTCACAGTAGTCAGCCCTGCATATGAAGGCCAATATGGAAGTTCCTCCGGCGCGTTCGTTACGGAACTAACCAAGTCGGGAGGAACCAACTATCACGGCAATGCGGTGTATTGGTGGAACGGCCGAACTCTGAATGCGAACGACTATTTCAACAAGCAGAGCGAGCCGTTTACGCCACGTCCATTTGACAATGCAAATCAATGGGCTACTTCTTTGGGCGGACCGATTCCACACGCGGGCGGAAAGCTGCACTTCTTCTTTGACAATGAGGGGATTCGGCTGATCCTGCCGACCAGTAGGTTTGTCTACATTCCGTCGCCGGCCTTTCAGCAGGCGGTCTTGAGTAACATTGCAAGCGTCAGCCCGTCGCAGGAGGCATTCTATAAGAGCCTCTTCGCGGTCTATAACGGGGCGCAAGGAGCTGCGCAGGCAGGCACAGTTTCTGGCGCCGACTCATCGGGCTGCAATGGCCAAGCCCCAATCATCGATGGCGTGCAATTTGGTTTAGGCGCGGCACCGTGCGCTGTGCAATTCCGCTCCGAGGCGGGAAACTCAACCCAGGAGACAATCTACGTCGGCCGTGTCGACTACGATCTTGGCGCCAAGGACCATGTGTTTGCGCACTTCAAAATCGACAAGGGCCTGCAGGCGAGTTACACCGACCCGATCAACCCGCTGTTCAACGCCAACAGCAAGCAGCCGGAATATGAAGGCCAGCTCAACGAGAGCCGAGTTTTCACGCCGAATCTGACCAACCAGTTTCTCTTCGCCACCATGTACTACAGGGGTAACTCCAGCAACCCCAACCTGGCGGCATCCACGGCCCTGTTCCCATACACGCTGTCTTTCGCCAGCGGAACCTTTGCAACGCTGGGCGGAGAAAACAGTGACTTTCCCGGTGGACGCAATGTGACGCAATACCAGTTCATCGACGACGTGAGCTGGCAGAAGGGAAAGCATGCCTTCAAAGCGGGCGTAAGCTATCGGCGCGCGGACATGACCAACTATGGCCCAGGCGCGGGAACCATTGGATCCAACTCCAGTGAGAAGCTCGATAGCTTCATCAATGGAATCAATGATGTCTGGACGCAGAGTTTTCCGCAGCGCACCACGCAACCGGTCTCACTCTGGACATTAGGACTCTACGCGCAAGACGAGTGGTCCATTTTGCCCACGGTGAACGTGACCTTGTCGCTTCGCTCGGATACCGAGTCGAATCCGATTTGCCATACGAATTGCTATGCGCGCTTGGCGTCCGACTTTCTCTCGCTCAGCCCGGATCTCAGTACGCCCTATAACCAGTTGATCCACTCCGGCCTGCATCAGGCGCTGGGATCTCTTGATGCATTCGTGTTCCAGCCTCGCCTGGGGGTTGCGTGGTCAGTCTTCGGGCCGAATTCCAAGACCATTGTCCGCGTCGGCGTTGGAGAATTCACCGATATACTCCCGGCCCTGCTCTCGGACGATGCGCTGAAGAATCTGCCCATTGATGCTCGATTCACAGTTGTGAGTTCAGAAGCGACGAAATACGCCCTTGATCCGAGCCTCACTACCAGCGCCGCAAGCGCGGCCGCGGGTTCGTCCAAGGCCTTTCAAAGCGGATTCAAGCAGGGGCTGGGTTACACCCAGATCAGTCAGGCAGTCCAGGATGCCGGCAGTTCCTTCTCTCCTCCCGGATTCACCAATACGATTGCAACCTTTCACAACCCACAGGTGATTGAATGGAACCTGGCCCTTCAACAGCAGTTAGCGAGTCGGCTGGTGCTTACCCTCAACTACGTCGGCAACCACGGCTATCGCGAGCCCATTAATAATGGTGGGCTCAATGCCTACGGTTTTGGCAGCCTTCCCACCACGGCTACCAACCCAAACTTTGGGACAGTTGCGCAGATTGGCAATCAAGGATCGTCGAATTTCAATGGCCTGATCACGCAATTGCAGCATCGCTCGAAGTACGCAACGCTGCAATTCAATTACACCTACAGCCACGCGCTGGATATCATCTCGAACGGCGGCCTCTCCGGCTTCAACTATGGAGCTGCGGCCGGAGTCATGAACCCGCAGAACCCTTTCGATATCGGCGCGAATCACGGCAATGCCGACTACGATGTGCGGCATAACTTCACGTCGAGTTATGTCGTGAATGTGCCCTACTTCCGCGGACCGAAACTGCTGGCCAGCGGCTGGCGCCTGGCGGGCACGGCTTTCGGCCGTTCGGGTATGCCGCTCTCCGTCGTGGATGGAACCCTCTCTAGCACGCTCAATGGCCAGAACTACAACGGCAGCGTACTTGCAGCGGAAGTCAATCCGCATCCACAGGGTCTTTCATCCTGCGATCGCAGCGCTGCTACCTTGAGCGGGTCGCCCTGCCTGAACGCAAGTGATTTTGACACTGCCGGCAGTACGCCCAACTTCAATCTGCAAACGCGCAACCAGTTCCGGGGACCGATCTATACGAATGTCGACCTAAGTCTGTACAAGGCAACTCTGATCCATTGGGAAGCCACAAAGCTGACCTTGGGAATTCAGGCCTTCAACTTGCTGAATCACACTCCATTCGATTCCCCGATCAACGATATATCGAGTGCACAGTTTGGCCGCATCACCAGCAATGTGAGTACCCCCACCAGCATTCTCGGCGCATTTCTTGGAGGAGATTCCTCGCCGAGACAATTGCAGCTCACGGCGAGATTCGAATTTTAAGCAGTGGTGCGCAGTGAAGCCATGAACATTCAGATGCCTTCGGGCATTTGAATGTTCATGGCCCCTATGCGGTGAACCGAGCGCCCCAGCCAGAAAACGCTGAACCGATTCTGGACCGGAGCGCTCCGGTCATGCCGCTGTTCCGCTGCCTTGGCAACGCCCGGCCCGCCTTTCCGGAGGACAAGGCGGGGATCGGAGTTCACTTTGGTACGCGAGTGGCTGGCGCGAATTGCCATTTTCCGTCCAACTTGCGATACTGATGAAGGCTCACAGGATGTTGCTGCTTACTCCCCGTATCGCTCCTTCAAATTTGCTGGTACGAGGGCTACTCATTCAGAGTCGTCCCTTGGTCTGCCCACGCAAATTTGGTTGGAGATTCCCCCGGAGTGATGGCAAGTTTCCGAGGAGACGTGATCTTCCTGTAAGCTGTTGAAAAGAGTGGCGCTATCGTCTAGGGGTTAGGACGTGAGATTCGACTGTCGTCGCCCTCTTTAACTCCTCTAAAATCAAATAATTACCTCAAAATAATGGGCTTATACTGCAAATCCCGATGCGACCAAATAATGCCAAAAATGCACCGAAATTGCTGCTTTTAGGCACTTTTAGCGGGCTGTGCTAGTAAATAGTGCTAGGAAATTTAGGGCGGAACTTTATCAGCGAGCCCTTAAACTTGCTGGCGTTAGTGCTAGGCTAAGAAGCGCGGTTTCATCTCGAGTGTGGGTCTCAAGCTAGAAAATTCACTACACCACAAAAAAGTTGTAGTATTGTGTTATGGCTCAGTCTCACAGAGAAGCGTCGCGGCGGCTCTTCGATCTCGCCGAGCAACAGCAAGGCTTCTTCACTACGAAGCAGGCCAAGGCGGCCGGATTCGCCGAAAATACGCATCCCTACCATGTGCAGGCCGGGAACTGGATACGGGAACACCGCGGCATCTACCGCCTGGCGCTGTTCCCAGCGCCGGATCGGCCCGATCTTGTGCTTTGGTCGCTCTGGTCGCGGAACCGGAAGGAAGAGGTCGATGGTGTCTATAGCCATCAGACAGCGCTGAGCCTCTATGAGCTGTCAGACCTGAACCCGGCCAAGCTCCATATGACCGTTCCGCCGAATTTCCGGCGTAACAGCGATATCCCTGGAATTGTCGTGCTCCATTATCGCGACCTTCTCAAGAGCGAGATACAGGCCGGACCTGGCTACAAATACACTCGGCCACTGCGCACGATTCTTGATCTGATAGCGGCCGGCACGGTCGAGCGGACGTTTATACTTCAGGCGCTGCGGCAGGCTGTTGACCGCGGGCTGATCACGCGCCAGCAACTTCGGAACGCGGAACTGAGCGAGACCGCACGCAAGGTGGTCGAAGATGTACTGCGGCGGGCTGCATAATGGCGATTCCGAGAACATATGCGACAGCGGGAGCCTTCCGCAGAGCCCTGGAAGAACGTCTGAAGAGCATGTCCCAGACCGAGCAGATCGATATCAATCGCCTCAGACGTCAGGTATCCTTCGATCGTTTGCTGGCGAGATTATTCCGTGAAGACCCGGCGCCTTGGGTGTTGAAGGGCGGTTATGCACTGGAACTCCGCTTCAAGTCCGCTCGATCCACAATTGATATCGACCTGACCATGCAGAGGGTCGTGGGAACAGTGGCAGATAGCGATCCAGTCCGAGCGATACGAGAAATGTTGCAGACGATGGCCGATTTCTCACTCGATGATTGGTTCGAGTACACGATTGGACCGCCTGTAATGGATATAACTGCGGCCCCTTACGGCGGTGCTCGCTATTCAGTCGAGACACGCATGGATGGAAGGATCTTCGCCCGGTTTCATCTCGACGCAGGCGTTGGCGATGTGGTGATACAACCTCTTGAAATCGCCGAGTGCCATGACTGGCTCGGGTTTGCAGGAATCGAGAAGTCACGCGTACGGATGATCTCTCGGGAACAGCAGTTCGCCGAGAAGATTCACGCTTACACGCTTCCGCGAAGCTCCCCGAATAGCCGGGTGAAGGACCTGGTAGATCTGGCTCTTCTAATCGCAGACAACCAACTTGATCGGCGGAGGGTGATCAACGCGTTGCGTCTGACCTTTGATCGAAGAGGGACTCACGCTTTGCCAACAAGCTTGAGGTTGCCGCCGCCGGAATGGCGAACGCCCTTCCAGGCGCTCGCTGAAGAATGTGGGCTGCAGACGGACATCGCTGCTGTCTTCGACAACGTGCGCGAGTTCTTCGGAAACGTTCTGGTAGGCGGCATTGAGCAGTGATCCGGAGATGGCCAGCAGAAGTTCAGAATCGGCTTCATTCGAGCAGCGTGAGGAGGAGAACCTGCGGCTGCGGGAAGAGAATGCTAGTCTGCGCCGTCTTCTCGCTGCTCACGGCATCCCTGCTCCACAGTTTGCACCAGACGATGCACCACCGGTGCAAACAATCACGTCCGCTGCAGTGGAAAACAAGGAGGGACGCGCTCGCAAACGGATCGCGCTCTTTCGGAGCCTGTTTCGCGGGAGAGAAGATATCTATGCGCGGCGATGGGAGAATTCCGACGGCCGGTCAGGTTATTCACCAGCGGCGCTGAAGGACTGGAAAGCCATCAATTCAAGCAGGCCGGAGGATCGTAAAAAGGTTGATCGGGATACACGGAAATTCCTCCCGTTGAGGGACGCCGTTGTTGAGAATCATCTTCTCGGAAAAGAGACGATTGGCATCTACCCTCTGCTCCCGGACGAGACCTGTTGGTTTCTCGCCGTGGATTTCGATAAGAAAACATGGACCGACGACTCCCGCGCGTTTCTCGATACGTGCCAGGAGTTGAAGGTGCCAGCGGCCCTGGAACGCTCGCGCTCTGGAAATGGCGGCCATGTTTGGATCTTCTTTGAACATCCAATTCCGGCAAATACCGCACGCAAACTTGGATGCGCGGTTCTCACGCGGACTATGGAGCGTCGGCATCAACTAGGACTCGATTCCTATGACCGCTTCTTCCCAAATCAGGACACGATGCCCAAAGGCGGGTTCGGAAACCTGATTGCGCTTCCCTTGCAGTTTGCACCGCGCAAGTCGGACAACAGTGTCTTCATCGATGCCAGCCTCCGTCCGTATCCGGATCAGTGGGGGTTTCTTTCTACGATTCGACGGATGCCTACCACATTCGCGGAAGAAGTTATCGCCGATGCCCAACGCGATGGCGATCTGATAGGGGTTCGCATCAGTATTGCCGATGACGAAGATGTACAAGATCCCTGGACATTGCCACCTTCACGGAGGCGGATGGAGCGGCCGATTGAGGGACCACTCCCCGAAGCGGTGCAGATCGTCCGCGCGAATCTTCTTTACGTGGAAAAGCAGGGCCTGCCATCGGCCATGTTGAATCGTCTGCTCAGGCTGGCGGCATTCCAGAACCCGGAATTTTACAAGGCGCAGGCGATGCGGCTTCCGACATATGCCAAACCGCGCGTGATCGCGTGCGGCCAGGATTTCCCCCAGCACATTGCCGTACCGCGTGGGTGTCTGACGGAGGTAATGGCCCTCTTGCAGGCCCACAAAATCCGGCCCGAAGTTCGGGACGAACGGTTCGCAGGCACGCCTATCACAGTGGATTTCGATGGTCAGCTTCGGCCCGTCCAAGAGGAGGCTGTCGCTGGGATCAGCGTCCACGACGAGGGAATTCTCTGCGCCCCGACGGCGTTTGGGAAAACGGCCGTGGCAGCGTGGCTGATCGCAATGCGCAAGGTCAATACTTTGATTCTGGTTCATCGACAACAACTGCTCGATCAGTGGCAGGAACGGCTCGCGATGTTCCTGAATATGCCTGCAGTCTCGATTGGGCATATCGGCGGCGGAAAAATGCACCGGACAGGGCGTATCGATGTCGCGGTCATTCAGAGCCTCTATCAGAAAGAAGCCGTAAAGGACTTTGTTGCCGAATACGGGCAAGTCATCGTCGATGAATGCCACCACATATCTGCGTTTACGTTTGAGCAGGTGATGAAGCAGGTGAAGGCAAAATATGTCGTCGGCCTGACCGCTACCCCGACGAGAAAAGATGGACACCATCCAATTATCTATATGCAGTGTGGCCCTGTCCGATTCAGCATGAGCGCCAAAGCAATGGCCGAAATGAACCCTTTCGAACATAGGGTGGTTCTCCGTCACACGGATTTCCGGATGCCACCCGATCTTACCGAAGCGACGATTCAGGATGTCTACGGTGCACTGTCGAATGATGCGTTACGCAATGCAATGATCGCTGGCGACATCGTACATGCCATCGATTCAGGACGTTCGCCTCTGCTCTTGACGGGATGTTAGCGGTCATCAGAAAACGTATTTTTCCGGTCATCGGCCGACAGGGTCTTTGCGGCCTGGCGTAGTTTGAGTCGGAGGTACTCGCGGTAGTTCTCCGGCGCGGGGTGTTCGCAGAGTTCCTCGATGACGGGGCGGAAGTAGGCCAGCGAGCGGATGGGCGACAGTCGAGGAGCATCTGGAGGGCGGATCAGTCGGCGCAGCGAACCCAGCAGCAAGGCCGTTTCGATGGTCTCCAGCGGGACGCCGTCCTGGTGTAAGTGCCGTGCCAGCCATTGGTCGGAGACGCTCACGCGCATGGGCGTGTCCGGCATTTCGAGGTAGAGGGTGACGACCGAAGTCACGTAAGAGGCCGCAGTGCCCGGTTGGCTCATTTCTTCCTCCTGCGGCGGGCCGTTGTCTCCTGCTCGCTTTCGCGGACGCGGTAACTGGAGCCTTCGATGACAGTCACCTCGGCGTGAT
>Ga0224529_1001075_pt1 | contig 17810 bp, 14 predicted proteins | sample CBST50metaG_FD_179893 | JGI IMG/M metagenome (GOLD analysis project Ga0224529, IMG submission 179893) | Peat soil microbial communities from Stordalen Mire, Sweden - C.B.S.T50 | ecosystem: Environmental > Terrestrial > Soil > Wetlands > Peat | place: Sweden: Norrbotten County, Stordalen Mire... | reverse complement strand
AGCAGGGAAGAGCGTGGAAAGGGACAAACTGGCGACAGAATTCAAATTGCGGGCGCAAATACGGACGCTGATCGATGGAGCGGCGACCGGGCTGGCGATTCTTTCCACACTGCTGGTGGTGGCGCCGCTGGTGGCCATCTTCGTCTATCTCATTTACAAGGGCGCCGTCTCGCTCAATCTCGACTTCTTTACTCATAATCCCGCCCCGGTGGGCGAGTCGGGCGGCGGCATGGCCAACGCCATTGTCGGTTCCGCGATTCTGCTGGCGGTGGGCAGCCTGATCGGTGTGCCGGTGGGCATCAGCGGGGGCATTTTTCTGGCCGAGTTCGGGCGTGGAACCAAGCTGGCCAACGCGATTCGCTTTACCGCGGATGTGCTCAACGGCGTTCCCTCCATCGTGATGGGCATTGCCGTCTACTCGCTGGTCGTGGTTCCTCAAGGGCACTTCTCGGCCTTCTCCGGCGGAGTGGCGCTGGGCATCATGATGATTCCCACCGTCTGCCGCACCACGGAAGAGATGCTGTTGATGGTGCCCAATGCGGTGCGCGAGGCGGCGCTGGCCCTGGGCGTGCCCAACTGGAGATCGGTGTTGGCGATTACCGTAAAGACGGCCTCGCCAGGCATCATCACCGGCTGTATGCTGGCTTTTGCGCGTGTGGCCGGCGAAACGGCTCCGCTCATCTTTACGGCCTTTGGCAACGTGGGATGGAGCGAAAAGCTGAGCGAACCCATTGCCGCGCTGCCGTTGCAGATTTATGTATATGCTCTTTCTCCCTACGACGAGTGGCACCGGCTGGCATGGGCGGGGGCGCTGGTGTTGATTGTGCTGATTGTGCTCGCGGTTTCACTGGTGCGCTATGTTACCAGCCGCGGCGTTTTGAAAGGGGCAAGCTAAGTGGGCGTCGGCATCGAGGTAACCACCCTGAATGCGTGGTACGGAACCAATCACACGCTGCAGGACATCAACCTGAACATACCGGCCAACCATGCGACGGCGCTGATCGGTCCATCGGGCTGCGGCAAGAGCACTTTTGTGCGCTGCCTGAATCGCATGCACGAGACCAACCCCATTGCGCGGGTCACAGGCACGGTGCGCATCGGCGACCTGGACATCTACAAGGATTGCAAGCCGGTGGAGATCAGGCGGCGCGTGGGCATGGTCTTCCAGCGGCCCAATCCCTTTCCCACCATGTCGATCTACGACAACGTGGCGGCGGGGCTCAAGCTGAACGGATACAACCATCGCCGTGCGCTCGACGAGATCGTGGAAAAGTCGCTGAAGAACTCAGCCTTGTGGGACGAGGTGAAGGACGATCTCAAGAAGAAATCCGGCGCCAGTCTTTCCGGTGGTCAGCAGCAGCGGCTGTGTATTGCGCGCGCGCTGGCCGTGGACCCCGAGGTGCTGCTGATGGACGAGCCAGCCTCGGCGCTGGATCCGGTTTCAACTTCGAAGATCGAGGATCTGATCTTCCAATTGAAGTCGCAGTACACTATTGTGATTGTGACCCACAACATGCAGCAGGCAGCCCGCGTGGCAGAGAAGACGGGCTTCTTCTTGAACGGTCGAATGGTGGAGTTCGACTCAACTCACAAGATATTCACCAATCCCAGCGATAAACGCACCGAGGACTACATTACAGGCAGGTTCGGATGACACGCATACGTTTTCAGCAAAGTTTGGACGAATTGAAGGAGAACCTGCTGGTAATGGCCGGACTGGCCGAGCAGGCCATCCAGCGTGCCATTGAGGCCTACCGTGTGCGCGACCTCTCGATCTGCGACCTGGTAAGCCGCTCGGAGATCGCCATCAACCGGCTGGAGCGGGACATTGACCAGGCGGCTCTTGACCTGCTGGCGATGGAACAGCCCATGGCGATTGACCTGCGCTTTATTCTGAGCGTCATCAAGATCAACGCCGACCTGGAGCGGGTGGGCGATGGGGCAAAGAGCATCAGCGACCGGGTGCGCCATATGGAGCAGATGGCAGCCGTCGATCTGCCGGTCGATATCCCGCGCATGGCGGCGCTGGCCTCGGACATGGTGCGCAAGAGCTTGCAGTCCTTCATCGAGGCGGACTCCGACATGGCCCGCTCGGTGCTCGCCATGGACGATGCCGTGGATGCGATGAACAAAGCGGCCTACAAGGCGTTGACCAAGGTGATGGAAGAGCAGAGCCATCTGGCTCCGCAGGCATTGAATGCCCTGATGATCAGCCGCGCCCTGGAGCGTGTGGCCGACCACGCCACCAACATCGCCGAGGACGTCATCTTCTGGGTGCAGGGCGCCGATGTCCGCCACCACAAAAGCGTCACCGGCGGCAGGGATCCGCACGCGCTGGGGTAGAGCTAACTCCCCCTATAACTCCCACCAATCCAGCAGTACCATGCGCGGATAGTAGAGGCCGGCGCGAATAACTGCGTCCTGGCCGCGCAGGTTGCGCAGGACTTGGGCATACGCTTCAATCTGCGGCGCGAAGAGCGAGTGCAGTTTGGGCATCTCCGTCGCCGGGTCGAGATTGTCGGCGTGGGCGGTTTTGTAGTCGATGATCCACCAGCACGTTTCTCCCTCTGAGCCGGGCGCGGAACCGGCTTGAAAGACGCGATCCACGCGCACCGTGCGCAGGCTGCCGCCCACGACTCCAGCCCAACTGACCTCGCTGTCGGCTTCGGCATGGGGTGAAAGAATCCATTGGCCGATGAGGTCGAGGGACGCGTTGAGCGCAAGCTGGAGCGCCTGGGCGGCAATGCCGGCGGATTTCGAGCTCTCGATTCCCGCTGCGCGCACCTGGGCGGCAATGCGGGGTACAAACTGTTCGAGAGCGGAGCGGGCTGCGATCCAATCGTTGGTCGCGCGCAGCCGCGACAGTTCTTCAAGGAGCGCGTGGACAGCGGTGCCCAGAGCGCGGGAGATCATTCCGCCCTCGTGCCGGGCGTAGAGTGACCCTTCCCAGGTCCGAAAATCCGGAGCTGTGGCACCCAGCATGGTTGCGGGGATATTCGATTTCGTTGCCGGAGCAAATTCCTTACCCTCCTCCGGCCGATACTCCGGTGGCAGGCGGCGCAGCAGTGTCGGCTTGGCCGGGGAAGGCATCACGAGAAGATTGCTCTCGCCCGAAGCGGCAATGGACTCGATCTCTGCCTCCGCGGGCTTGGCTGCGGCTTTCCATTCTTCAAAGCGCGCCTGGACCTCTACTTCCAGCGCCGGCCATGCGGTGGCCAGCAGACTGTTCTTCGGTTCGGGAAGGCTGAGACTGCCGTCGCTTTCCGTTTTGTAAGCCGGGCGCGCGAACAGGTGCAGTTCTTCGCGGGCGCGGGTGGCGGCCACGTAGAGAATGCGCCGGTCCTCCTGCGATTCGCGGCCTGCATAGACGCGATCGACCCATTGCTTGGCTGTGCCGCGATCATTGCCCTTGCGCGGGAACGGCGCGACGAGGAATTCGGTAATCTCCCCGGAGTCGTCCGGCTTCTCCAGTCCCCGTTCCAGCCCCCTTTCGAGCCAGGAGAGCATCTTGCGCCCGTCGCGTCCGCTGCCGGCCTGCAAATCGGGCACGATCACCACCTCGAACTCCAGCCCTTTTGCCTTGTGGATGGTCATCAACTGAATGCCGCACTCGCTCGCGGCTTCGGGGTCGGGCAATGCGGTCAGTTTGTCGAGCGCCGCGTCCAGCGCCGGGCCCAGCAAATCCTGCTCGCCGTCCGGCAGTCGGTCCAGGCATCTCCACAAAAGGTCGAGATTGGCCTGTGCGGTGGCATCCACGCACGCTGCGCCGCCAAGGCGCAGCCACACTTGTTCGAGCCAGGTTCCCAGCGATGCCGTGGGCTGTGCGGAACGCAGCGCGGGCGCGGCGCTCAGCGCATCGAGCACGCGCGTTGCGGCGTTGCGGCCCTCCTCGCTCAACAGCGGCAGGCGCTCGGCCAGCAACTCCGGCGCCGGCCTGCCGAGCAGATCCAAATCGTCGGCGCTGGCGAGCCGGTGCAGGTCGTCGAGCGCAAGGCCGCACCAGGGAGCGCGCAAAATGCCCAACCAAGCCACGCGATCCTGCGTATTGAGCAGGGCGCGGGCCAGCCCCAAAGCATCCAGCACCTCGGGACGGTCTTGCAGCTTTTCGAGATCCACTGCGCGGAAGGGAATCTTTGCTTCACGCAGGGCCTGGGCTACGGGCGCGAGCGCGTTCCGCGTGCGGCCCAGGACGGCGATGCGGTACTTTTCGCCCTGCGCGCGGGCCGCTTCCATGGGCTCCATGCGGCTGCGGATCAAAGAGACAATTTCATGGGTTTGGGCGGTGCGGGCGGCTTCCCTTTCGCGGATTGCCTCAGGATCGGCGGCTGCTCCCGGCCTGACCAGCGGCGCAAACTCGAGATGCAGAGAGAGCAGCGGGTCGGGGCTGGGCTGGCTGTCGCGCGCGGGTTCGGCGGACGAGAAGGTCACGCCGCTTCCATCGGGGGCCGCGAAGATCTGGGCAAAGACATCATTGAGCCGCTCCACCAGCGAGGGCGCAGTGCGGAAGTTGGCTTTGAGAGGCACGAAGTCGAAGAGCAGCGGCGGCTCGGGGCTGGAGGGATCGGCGCTGGCGAGTTCCAGGCCCAAGGCCCGCACACGCGGAAAAAGCTCGGCGTCGGCATCGCGAAAAAAGTAGATGGACTGCATGGGGTCGCCGACGGCGAAGCAGGTGCGTCCCGCCTGCTCGGGCCAGGCGGCAACCAGGCCGGCCAGCAGCCGGTGCTGGCGGCGGCTGGTGTCCTGGAACTCATCCACCAGCAAGTGGCGGATGCCGTCGGCAATGGCCAGAGCGGCATCGGTGGGCAGGCCATCCGCGCCGGAAAGCACGTTCTGCGCAATCTGCGCCACCTCGATGAAGTCCACCGTCCCCGCTTCGGCAAAGACCACCTGCAACTCGGCCGCCGCATGGCGCAGCAGGGTGAAGCAGGCGCGCACAATGAGCCAGTCGTCTTCGGTATAGCGGGCCGGGGGCAGGTTGCCAACGGCGGCGAGGGCTGCTTCGAGGTCGGGAACAGCAGCGAGCGTGGCAATCAGATCGAGGATGCGCCTTTTCTCGTCTTTACGGTCTGCCGGGAAGCCCAGGCGCTTGTCCACCGCCTTGCGGAATCTCCCACCGCCCGTGAGCAGTAGCGTGGCCAGAGCCAGATAGGCTGCACGCGCCTCTTCAAGGGCATCGCTGCTTGTGAACGGACTGGAAGGGAATTCGGCCAGTTCGGCCAGCTCGCGGTGGAGCTGGCCGCCGGTCTGTGTGCAAGCAAACCGCGCCAGCTCCAGCGCCTCTCGATGGGCACCCGGAATCTGGCTGAAGTGCTGGTCGAGGCCGGTGAGCGCGTCGCGGACGGCATGGGCGAAGGGCCGCTCCAGCCGCTCGCGCAGCGCATCCCAATCCGGTTCGCGTTCAAGCACGAAGCCGTGCATCCAGCGGTCGCGGCTCTTCAGCATCTCTACCAGCAGGCTTTCCATCTCCTGCCAGTTGTTGTCGCGCCACAGGAGCAAGTTCTCGATTGCCTGGCTGAGGGCCGGATCGGCTCCATCAATCCGTTCAAGGGTCTGGCGGGCTGCGCGGCGATAGAGGTCGTCGGGCTGTTCGGCAATGCCCAGGCCGCCACCCAGGCTGGAGAGCAGCGGCTGCTGCAGGGCCAGGTCGCGGCAGAAGGAGTCAATGGTGGAGATGCGCAGTTGCGCCGGCAGGTCGAGCAGCTTCCAGCCGAGCGACAGTGAGCGCGAGAGGGCGCGATAGGCCAGCGCGTCCATTGAGAATTCGTCCGTCGCGACTGGTGGGGCGTCGTTGGTTGCGGCCTTTTCAAGCTCGGCCAGGATGCGGTGGCGCATCTCGGCGGCGGCGGCGTTGGTGAAGGTGATGGCTACGACCTGGCCGGGTTCCTCCACCTCGGCCAGCAGGCGGAGAAAGCGGCGCGTAAGCAAATCGGTCTTGCCGGAGCCGGCCGGGGCTTGCACCAGGATGGATTGGCCGGAATCGAGCGCCTGCTTGCGCTGAGGCTGATCGGGAGGCGTGTTTTTGGAGCTACTCATCGGCTGCCTCCTCGCTTTCAGAGTCGTCCTCAGATTCCAGTTGGGCTTGATTCTCCTGGATGCGGCAGAGAGTTTGCAGGCCGCAACGCTCGCAGGTCTTCGGGGCCTCGCGCGGGTCCACTTCGGCGCGTCCGGCAACGAAGTCTTTCGCTAGCCGCTCGATGTACTCTCGCCAGTCGATGAGTTGTTCGGCGGTGAGCGGATTTTTCATCAGAGTGCTGTTGCCCGCCAGGCTGCCCAGCAGCGTGGTCTTTGCGTCGCCTACCCGGCCGGCGAAGGTCAGGTCGCCGGAGCGCACTTTTGCAAAGACCAGCCCGCCGAGAACCTCATTTTCCGTGTCGAGGGCAAAGCCGGCATAAAGCGGCAGTTGCACATCGTCGGGCCGGGGCAGTTCCCAGGACTTTGGGGAGACTTGCCCGGTTTTATAGTCGATGACCAACAAGGAGCCATCGTTGAGTTTGTCGATGCGGTCCAGGCGCAGGTCAAAGCTGAGCCCTGCGATGCGGATGGGGCGGGCAACCTCGGTTTCGGCGACTTCAAAGCTGACGCGAGTGGCTTCATAATCCAGCCACTCGGTCACCAGGCCGGTGAGGCGTCGCTCCTCAAGTTCCAGATAGCGATGGGGCATGCGCTGGCGGAGTTCGGGGCGTAACTCATTCTGGAGAGCGCGGTGTACGTGGCCGACTACAAATAGCCTTCGGCCTTCCTGGTCTTGGAGTAGTTCATCTTGCGAACGAATGCCGTTTGGCGGTCCGCCCCAGACGGCGTGGAGCACGGCGTGGAGCAGGCTGCCGCGCTGCCCGGCGGTCAGGCCGGCCTCGGCTTCCTCCCAGGTTTGTGCCGCCAGACGCGCGGTGGCGAAAGCCTTGAAGGGGCACTGCGACTGAGAAGTGAGCACACTGGAGCCGCCCCGCACTTTGTCGGGCGCGAAGGGAATGCGGCTCCAATCCTCGAATTGAGCCGTCAGCAGCGACGGGCTGGGCGGAGCGGTCAGTTCCGGCGGCAGCGGCTTCGGCGGCCCGGCAAGCTGCGCAATCAGGCGCGACGGGCGGGCTTCGGCGGTCCCATTTTGCCGGGCAAAGCTGAAATGAACTTCAGATTGCGACGAAAGCTGCGCGGCGGCAAGGATGCGGCTGGTGACGGAGTGGGCAAGATCCCAGTCGAGTTGCGCCGTGGCGTGGGGCATGCCTGCCTGGCGCTGCACCTCGGGCGGAAGCAGCGGATGGATCGGGCCGCTGGCCGGCCATGCATCCTCGTTTGCGCCTAGAAACCAGACGGCATCGGCCGTGAGGCCGGCGGACTCCGCGGGACCGGCAATCTGGATGGGCGCGTCGCGGGATTCGGAGGCAAAGAGTGTTTCGTCTAGCGTGCGGGCCAGAACCGACAGAAAATCCTGCCATTGGATGCGGTGGCCATCGAAGCCCAGCGAGCCGCAGGTTTCCACGGCCTGCTGCCAGCGGTGGGCTGCCTGATACTCCGCGCTTGAAAGCGGGCGGTCGCCGGGCCAGCCTTCGGTCTCAAGCAAATGCGGAACAAGCTCGGCCCAGTCGAGCGGGCTTTGCGGCCGGCGCGCGAACTCCGCCAGACGGCGTTGAGCCTCAGTCATGCGGCTCACCCAGGCGGCGGGCAACAGCTTGTCTGGCAGCTTGCCAATAAAAGCCGCGAGGGTCCAGCGGGGTTGCTCTTTGCCGCGGCGGCGGAGCGCGCGCATATACGCTTGCAGGGACGTGGACTCTTGCGGACCGGCTGCGGCATTGCCGGTGGAGAGCAGCCAGTCGAGTTCATGCTCAGCCAGCGGGCCAGAGAGCCAATGGAGCAACAAATGCGCGGCCTTTGGCAAAGCAACTTGGCTGAGCGGGATTCCCAGGGAAAACTCGAAGAGCGGCAGCGGGGCGGGGCCGTTGCGCTTGAGGAAGGCTCGTTCGATTTCGCCGCGCCGTGAGCTTGCATCCTGAGTAACGACGAGGAGGCGCGCGAGCGGGTTGGCGGTTAGCTGGTGGCTCGACCAGAGAGCACAGGCGGCGAGTTCGGCTTGCGCGTCGGGGGCTTGGTGAAAGAAAATCCGTGCCGCCGGTTCGCCGGGAGCGGCCTCCCGCCACGCGCCCCAGGCGTCGAAGAGTGTGCGCTGGACGGGCAGTATGCGGTCGAATCCAGCCAGCAAAAGGGGCGGTCGTTCCCGCCGGTCGCTTTCAAGCAGCGGAATCAGTTCGAGCGGAAGACGCGCGGGGCTCAGCAGGTTTCCAGTGTGGCAGGTCTGATCAAAGGCTGTGAGCCATCTGCTGAAGGCTGCCGCGTCCTGCTGCCAGCCGCCACGCGCATTTTCCCTCAGAAACTGCGGAGCATAGGCGCAAAGCAGTTCGTGGGCTTCCATGGCCAGGCCGGCCAGGCGGTGCCTAGGGCCTTCGAGCAGAGTGGCCAGGTGCTTGTGGCTACCGGCAATCTCTGCCCAGAGCGATCGCTCCTGCGTAAGGTTCAGCAGCAGGCGGCCATCTGCTTTGTCGCGTGTGCGCTCTTCCCATGCCGCGCAAACGAAGCTCCGCCAGGCCAGAATGCCGGGTGCGGGCCAGGCGGTGAGTTCCTCCTCACGGCGGCTGCGATGGAAGGCTAACTCAAGGGCGCGCGCCGCACGGTCGCTGGCCGTAACCACCAGGCCGCCGTTGCGCAGCCACTCGTCGATCTCAGCTCCTGGTCGTGCCCCCATTCCTGCGTTATACGCCGCGGGGCGGGGGGAACGCTATCGGGCAAAGATGAAAGGCGCCGGTGCGGTGCATACAAAATGTGGTCAGTCCACTGGTTGTACACTGGGTCTGTGATTCGCCGATTCCTTGCTTCCTCATTGCTCACTGTGGTCGTGCTGGCCGGGTGCCACTCCGGTCAGAAGACATCCACTCAGCCGTCCGCCAGCCAGAACTTCAAGGTGTACAAACTGCGCGGCAAGGTGGTCTCAACCGATGCGGCCAAGGGCGAGGTGACGCTGGACAATGAGGCCATCCCCGGCTTCATGGAGGCCATGACCATGCCCTACAAGCTGAAAGACGCAGGCATCCTGGGCGAACTGCATCCGGGCGATGTGATTACGGCCGATGTGCTGGTTTCGCAGGATCCCAATGCGGACGTGCTGCTGGATCATATTGTCGTTGTCGCGCAGTCCAAACCGGATTACAAGCCAGCGGTCTCCTATCACGTGCCGGCGCCGGGCGATGCGGTGCCGGACTTCAAGCTCCGCAATCAGGACGGGCGAGCGATTCATCTCGGCCAGTTCCGGGGCAAGGCGCTGCTGGTTACGTTCATCTACACACGCTGCCCGCTGCCCGACTTTTGCCCTCGCGTGACGCGCAACTTTGCCACAGTGGAGAAGCAGTTGGCCGCCAACCCGGCGCTCTTGGCCAAGACGCATCTTCTATGTGTGAGTTTCGACCCGGAACACGATACGCCGGAACGGCTGCGGGCCTATGGGGCAACCTATATCGGCAGCGATGCGAAGAATGCCTTTGCGCATTGGGATTTTGCCGTGCCCCAGAAGCCGGTGCTGGCCGAGATGGCGAAGTTTTTTGACCTTGGAATGACCAACAATGCGGATGCGACGATTACGCATACGCTTTCGACCACGCTCATCGGCCCGGATGGCAAGGTGGCGCGCTTTTATCCGGGAAACGAGTGGACTGCGGAGCGGGTGCTTGCCGATGTGAAGCAGTTGGCCGAAACAGCAGGCTGATGCCGGAGATATGAGCAGGTTTTTAATACTACAGTTGTATTTGTTCCGGATCGCCCCGGTCCGGGCCTAAAGGCCGCTATAGTTGGGCCTTTTTTCAGGAGGCTGAAGCCCCCTGCTCCCTCCGGGAAAACGATCTAAAACTGTAGTATTGAAGGGTGGCCTGAATGCCGCCCCTTTCAACATAAACAGTTTTTACAGACTCTAAGCACGAGGAGTAAACGGACGATGAGTTATGGATTGAATATTCGCAAGGACGCGGAACTGGATTTTCTATCGCTGGGCGCGCTGGTCCACCGGCTCGACCCTGGAATCATCCCGTTCCGCAAAGCGACGGAGTGCAAGATTCACGTCAGCGGCGGCGAGTTCAATGTGGCCGCCAACCTTTCGGATTGCTTTGGATTGAAGACTGCAATCGCGTCGGCCATGTCCGACTATCCCATCGGCGACCTGATCGCCGAGCGGGTCCGCGCCATGGGCGTAAAGCCGTTCTACAAGCACTTCAAGCACGACGGCGTCACTGGCCCAAACATGGCTGCCGTGTATAGCGACCGCGGATACGGCTTGCGCGCTCCGGTGGTCTTCTACAACCGGGCGAATGAGGCGGCGGCGCAACTGAAGCCGGGCGATTTCGACTGGAAGGCGATCTTTGCCAAGGGTGTCCGCTGGGTTCATTGCGGTGGAATTTTCGCGGCCCTGTCTCCGACCACAGCTCCGTTGGCAGCGGAGATGATGAAGGAAGCCAAAGCCGCGGGCGCAATCACTTCGTTCGATCTCAACTTCCGCGAGAAGCTGTGGAAGATCTCCGGCGGCAACGATAAGGCCGTTGAGACCATCGGCAAGATCGTCGAGAACGTCGACGTGCTGGTGGGCAATGAAGAGGACTTGCAGAAGGGCCTTGGCATTCCGGGGCCAGAGGTCGCCGCCAAATCGAAACTCGATCCCAGCGTCTTCTTTGGCATGATCGATCAAGTCACCAGAAAGCACCCCAAGGTAAAAGTGGTGGCCACCACGCTGCGCGAGGTACACTCCACCAATCGCCATAGCTGGAGCGCGGTTGCCTGGGTGGATGGCAAGACTTATACGGCGCCCACGGCGGAACTGGAAGTTATCGATCGCGTCGGCGGCGGAGACGGCTTTGCGGCCGGCTTCATCTATGGCCTGCTGACTGGCGAGACGCCTAGTGAGGCCGTCAAGCTCGGGTGGGCGCACGGTGCGTTGCTGACCACCTTCCCCGGCGACACAACCATGGCGACCGTGGAACAGGTGCGAGCTTTCGCCCAGGGCGGGTCGGCGCGCATCCAGCGGTAGTGTGCGGCTGGTATGCTTGCCAGCACAAGGACGGAGGTTTCGCATGGCAAAAGTGACACTGGTTTTTGCGGTCCTGCTGGTTGCTCTGGGGCTCGTTGGCTACCTGGGCACCGGCAGTTTGCATCCCACCTCTCTGATTCCCGCCTGGATCGGCCTGACGTTGGGGATTTTTGGCTTTCTGGCCATGAGCCCCAACGAAGGACGGCGCAAGCTGTTCATGCACGTCAACGTATCGATCGGTCTGCTGGGCTTTCTGGGCACAGCAGCCGAGATCATCCGCAACTTTGTCTCTTCCAAGGCGTTGGACCCGATCGCACTGGTCGATAAGACTGCGCTGCTCTGGCTGCTGTTCATTTACGTAGCCCTGTGCGTGCGCTCATTCATCGTCGCGCGCCGCTCGGGCAAGGTTTAACGCATGGGCGGTTTGCGCGGTGGCGCAATGGGCCTGGGGCAGCGCGCCGAGCGTTCGCCGCGAGGCGGCGGAGCGCGCGCCGGGCAAGCCGATCTGCCCAAGCGCAAGCCCAACCTGAAAAAACTTTGGCCGCAGATTTGGTCGCTGGTTGAGCCGCGAAAGTGGTTGCTGCTTTCCGGTCTTGGATTGATGGTCATCAACCGCGTCGCCGGCCTGGTGTTGCCCTTTACCAGCAAGCCTCTGCTTGACAAGGTGCTCAATCAGGCCCATCCGCGGCCTGACCTGCTGCCGCGCATCATTGCCCTGGTCTTCTCCGCCATGCTGGTGCAGGCCATCACCTCGTTCTCGTTGACGCAGCTACTCTCCAAGGCCGGCCAGCGGCTCATCGCCGAGTTGCGCCGCCAGGTGCAGCGGCATGTGGGGCTGCTTTCGGTCTCCTACTACGACGAGAACCGCACCGGCACACTGGTGGCGCGCATCATGTCAGATGTTGAAGGCGTGCGCAACCTGGTGGGAACCGGCCTGGTGGAGTTTGTCGGCGGCCTGCTCACCGCCGTGCTGGCGTTTATTTACCTGCTTCATCGCAGCGTCACGGTTACGCTTACCGTCTTCACCGTGATGGGCGCATTTGTCTTCGTCCTTCAATACGGCTTCAAAGTCATTCGACCTATCTTCCGCGACCGGGCCAAGATCAACGCGGAAGTTACTGGCCGGCTTACCGAGTCCTTGGGTGGCGTTCGCGTCATCAAGGGCTATCATGCCGAGGAGCGCGAGGCTGGGGTCTTCGCCGCCGGCGTTGATCGCCTCCTGGCCAATGTGATGAAGTCGCTGACCATGACCAGCACGCTCGGCGCAGCTTCCACCACAGTCCTTGGCCTGGTGTCTGCCTTGGTCATGTGGCTGGGCGGTCATCGCGTGCTGGCCAACACCTGGACCGTCGGCGACTACTTCAGCTACAACATGTTTCTCGCCTTTATGATTGCGCCTGTCTTCCAGATCGTGAACATCGGCACGCAGTTGACTGAGGCCTTCGCCGGCCTTGACCGCACCAGCGAAATCATGAGTGAGTTGGAAGAAAACCAGAGCCCTGGCCGCACGGTCAAGATGCCGCCCATCCAGGGCACGGTGCGGTTTGAGGATGTGGAGTTTGCCTACGACCCTGACAAGCCGGTGCTGCACGGCATCGGCTTCCAGGCCGAGCCGGGTACGGTGACGGCGCTGGTCGGCTCCTCGGGCTCGGGAAAATCCACCATTATCAGCCTCCTTTGCGCCTTCCACACGCCGTCAAAGGGCCGCGTGCTGGTGGACGATGTGGATCTTGCGCACGTTGACCTGAATACCTTCCGCTCACAGTTGGGCGTGGTGCTTCAGGACTCGTTTCTCTTCGATGGCACGATCCGCGAGAACATCCTGTTTTCCCGCCCCGATGCAACCGAGGAGCAGTTTCTCTTCGCCTGCCGCACAGCCCGCGTGGACGAGTTTGCCGACAAGTTTCCCGATGCCTACAACACCATCGTGGGTGAGCGCGGCGTCAAGCTCTCCGGCGGCCAGCGCCAGCGGCTCTCTATTGCCCGCGCCCTGCTGGCCGAGCCGCGCATTCTCATCCTCGACGAAGCGACAAGCTCTCTGGATTCTGAGTCCGAAGCCATGATCCAGGCCGGCCTGAGCCAACTGATGCAGGGGCGCACCACCTTCGTCATCGCTCACCGGCTTTCGACCATTCGCCGCGCCGACCAGATTCTGGTGGTCGAGCAGGGCCGCATCGTCGAGCGGGGCAATCACGCGCAACTGTTTGCTCTCGGCGGCCGCTATTACGATCTCTATACCCGCCAGCACGGGCTGGAGCAGAACCTGTTCCTCGCTCCGGGCGAGGGAGATGTGGTGGAGGCGGAGTGAGCCGTACATTGGACAGCGTCAGTGCGTCTGGAATCTCACTTCTATAGTGATGCGTACGGCGACAGGAACTCCCCCGTTCTTTGTGGCGGGCTGAAATCGGTATTGTCGAACCGCATTAGCGGCCTGTTCATCCAATCCGAAGCGAAGCCTGCGGGCTTTTGCAGACAAAGGTCTTGCGGTTTCCCTTGTGCGTCCACAACAATAGCAATCCGGCTCTCGACCTCGTTGGGGTCTTTGAAGAGATTGTTCTTGTACGCCTTTCGCGCTTCCTTGGTGAGCTCGGGAATCGCATATTGCGTTACCCTTGGTGGCGTGATGCCGCCGCCGACACGATAGATAGCTTCATCAGGGCGATAATCAAACTTCGCAGGGCAAGCCTGAAGCGGGGTCTTATCCGATGTATTCACCGGATTGAACGGCACAATAAGAGGAGCCTTTTCGATAGTTGGGCCGGGTTGCGCCGGGGCCGCTGCCTGTTGTGCCCAAACGCCGGTTGTAGTCAACGCGAACAACACAAAAGCCCACTTCACCCTCTGCATTCTCTTCTCCGTTTCATTTCGCGCAGGCGTAAAAATACACGCACCATTGTTCGCGCGATACCCATCTTCCGTCAAAATCAAGCACCGATGGTCTCAGCAGAAGAAACGGCATATCAATACTTGACACTTCGTCCCATTCCTTGCAAACTGGAAGAGAATTCATTAGACGGAACAGAGGACCATTATGCGAGACACTGCCCCGCAGGGCACCTACAAAGTTCAAGCCCTGGATCGGGCTTTTGCCGTTCTGGATTTGCTCTCAGAGAGCGATACACCGCTGGGTTTGGCGCAGGTCGCCTCGTCTCTACAGCTTCATAAAAGCACAGCGCACCGCTTCCTGATGGTGTTGGAGCACCATCGCATGGTGGAGCGCACCGGCAACGGCAAGTTTCGCCTGGGGCTGCGGCTGTTCGACTTCGGCAATCGCGCCATCGAGCAATATGATCTGCGCGATCGCGCCCAGCCGCACTTGCGCCGCTTGGTTGCCGAGACCGAAGAGACCGCACACCTGTGCATTCTGGAGGCCGCGCGCGTCATTTATATCGACAAGATCGAACCGACCCGCTCGGTGCGCATGATCACCCGCATCGGCGCCAGCAACCCGGTGCATTGCACCTCGGTGGGGAAGGCGATTTTGGCGTTTCTGCCCGAGGAGCGGGTCGCCGATGTTCTGCGCCGTACTCGCTTCGAGCGTTTCACGCATCGCACCATCGCCACTCCAGAGGCTTTGCGCGTGGAAATCGAGAAGACCCGCCGCCGCGGTTACGCCGTGGATGACGAGGAGCTTGAGGAGGGTCTGCGCTGCATCGCTGTGCCGCTTCTTGACGCGCAACGTCAGCCCGTGGCTGCTGTGAGCATTTCGGGCCCGTCGTTCCGCGTGACCGCGCAGAAACTGCCTTCGATCGCCAACCACTTGCTCCAGTGTGTGAGGGGCATTTCAGTGGATATGGGGTACGTCACCACCGGGCGCGGGAATCGGGCAGCTTGTTCTGCCTAGGGCATTTGCGCGGCAGGAGGGATTACGGCTCTCACTCGCAGGCGGTTTTTTCCCGACAAAACAGAGCAGAGTGTCCTGTGCTGCGAGTGTGGCCGCGCAAAGCCCCATCTTTCTGATACACTCATTCATGTCGTCACAGCAAAATCGCTTCGCGCCCGCCCAGGGCTCGAATACGGTTGAGAGTGGCTGGCCCGTGGAACGGATGAAGCCCGAGTAATGGGATAGAGTCTTTTCCCCAGGCGATGTTGAGTTGTAAGAGTTTTATATGGGGACGTAGCTCAGTTGGTTAGAGCGCTGCCCTGTCACGGCAGAGGTCGCGGGTTCGAGCCCCGTCGTCCCCGCCATTCGTTCCAAAGTACTTAGGAGTGTTTGGCAATCAAAGTGACAGATAAATCTAGGCACGATATGGGCACAGTAAGCCCACTACCGAGCATTTACAGCTACCTTCCCAAAATCAGTTGTGCCCACATCTGACAGAACTGTGCCCACGTTTGAAACCATCATCCTTACAACTTTGCTTTGTGCCGCTCGCTTGTTCGAGGTCACTGCCTGCGTGTATACGTCAAGCGTGATCCGACTGTTTGCGTGCCGCAAAAGCTCCTGCACGGTTTTGATGTCCTCTCCGTTTGCCTTCAGCAACGTGCCGAAGGAGTGGCGAAAGGTATGCCAACCAATGTTCTTGGTGATACCGGCCTTCTTCGCGACCGGCTTGATGTACCGCTTCATGAGATTGTCTGGCCAATAGGGCTGCTTGCCTCCCATGGACGAACTGGCGAAGACCCAATCCAAACCCATCGGGTAGGGACTTTGACGACGCCAGCTCAGAAGATCCTCCGCCATATAGTCGTCCATCGGAACGGGTTTGGCGGATGCCTCTGTCTTGCAGTTGCCTACTACCTGATGCCAGATGGAGCGGGTGACGCTTAGCTCCAGGTTCTCAAAATCGACATCGTCCCAGCGAAGTGCAAGCAATTCACTGACCCGAAGACCTGTAGCCGCATCGAGCAAGGCCAAGGTGCGCTCTCTGACGGACAACTTCGTGAGTAGAAGCTGGAGTTCCGCGAGATCGAGAACGTCAGGCACCTTCTCTCGTTTCGCGCTCTGGCGCACGAGCTTCATAGGGTTGTTGTCAACCCACTCGTAGCGCATCGCGTGATGAAAGATTGCGCTCATCAGGTTCCGAATCTTCGCACGTGTGCCCCTGGCCCGCTTTATGCTGTCCAGCCACTCTTCAACAGCGACCGGTTTGATCTGATCTAAGCGGTGATTTCCCCAACGAGGCAGAATCCACCCTTTCAGATAGCACTCATAAGCAGATCGGTCGAGAACGCCTTCCGTCCTTGGTTCTCACCCACCAGCTCTTTGAGCCGGTAATGAGCGATCAGTTCGGCGATTGTGCCCGGCCCGCCTTCCGCCTGCGGGGTTTGTTGGTTTGCGTCAATGCGCAATGCGTGCGCAGCTTTGAGGGCCGATGCTTCGGTGGTGAGAGTGGTAACCGCGCCCACGATGGCTTTTCGCTGCCTACTCGTTCCATCTGGCCCAGGTTCCCGCCACCGGAAAATCCAAACATCTGGTCCGCTCTGCCGCTTCTCGCGCTGCACGCTTCCTTGTTGATACCGCGTACGCCTGTTCATGAATTCTCCATTCCAGGCGGCAACGGATGGCTTGCTACCAAGGTAGTCCTTTGAAGGGCAGAGGTCGAGGTGTTTATCGCCTAGCTGGCAGTCTGTCGCTGAATCCACTCTTCGATCTCTGAAGCCCGGAAACGCCAGAGTTTGCCTATGTGAATTCCACGAATCGCGCCTGCACGAGCGAAACGCTGAAGTGTCTTGGGGTGAATCTGGATAATCGCAGCGGCTTCTTCGGTATGGAGCAGACGTTCGGGGACAAAGCCGACAGACTGAGGCGGCTTTTTCTCTGTGACATTTTCGTTTGCCATTGATGGACTCCGTAGGATGCTTGTGGTATCGAGCCGTCCGATACCCGGTGAGGGATGTTTCAAGGATGGGGTTGTTCGTGAAGTCCGTCCAATACTTGTTCCCTATGGCGAACTCTGGGTTGCCATAGGTTTTCCCTATGGCAGAAGAAACCTCGCTTGTTTCACGAGAAAGCACTGGAGAGGGTGCATTGACGTTAACTATGTTGATACCCAAGCCAATATTTTCGAGTCCAAGACTTTGACTTCCTTGGTGCGCTGAAGGGCTTGCCAAATAACACAATTCGCCTTGTGGAGCGTGACGGCATATATGTGTGACTCATTGGAATTCCGGCATCTGAGAAACCTCATTGCGGTCGCAGAAGAAGGAAACATCAGCCGTGCCGCGAGGCGCATTTATCTGTCGCAACCATCCCTCAGTACTCAGATCAAGGACCTCGAAGAGGTGCTACAGGTTCCGCTATTGGTGCGAGACCACAAAGGGGTCCATACAACTCCTGCCGCAGAGGTATTGATTGCCGGGGGACGCGAGCTTCTGAAGCTGCGCGACGAAGGCAGTCCACTGGCGTTGCTTCGATTCAACGGGAAGAACAAGCTTTACATCGAGGCCGTTCCGCTCAAGACCGTTATGGGCGACATCGAGCAATTCATCATGCCGTTGGTTCTTGGAGTGACAGCGGAGGGGCATTGGAGTCGTTCCTGGCAAGCTAGTGTAGGCCGCCGGAAATAACATCTACTACTATTTTTGACCTGAGATGCCGCTCGTCCTCACCCATATTCCGGCAGGGGCTAAAGCCCACGTTGATATTGCTGCATTTGCGGCACGACTCAAGTCGTGCCCTGTTACTGGTTTCGTCAACTTGACTTGGCCCCTTTTGATGGTCTGATCTGGCCCCACCTGAAGGCATGTGATTTGTCATTCCGTGTTGGCCTTGGCGGAAGGAGCCCGTAGGGCGACTGGAGCCAAGGCCAAC
>Ga0224529_1001072_pt1 | contig 17821 bp, 14 predicted proteins | sample CBST50metaG_FD_179893 | JGI IMG/M metagenome (GOLD analysis project Ga0224529, IMG submission 179893) | Peat soil microbial communities from Stordalen Mire, Sweden - C.B.S.T50 | ecosystem: Environmental > Terrestrial > Soil > Wetlands > Peat | place: Sweden: Norrbotten County, Stordalen Mire... | reverse complement strand
AAAAGCCGCATCAACACAGTACAGAACCACATTTCAAACCGATTTTCACTCAACAATCGCTTGAAACGTCAATGAATGACAGCGCATCAGGCGAATTTCAACAAGTTCCTAGAGTGGCGTGGAGGCCAAGGTATGTCCAATACTTTTCATTTATCGGGTGATAACTGGGAGTTATCGGGTTGCTCTCTATCTTCGTTGCAACTAATAGTAATTGCTGAGGTTACTGCTCCGACGCTGGCTCCGGCTAAAGCTGGCGACCGGGGCAAAAGAACTCGGCGGGATGCCTTGAATCTGGTGCGCAGCCATAGATCCGGAGATCTGGCAGCGGTATGGATACCGGGCCCCAGATCGGAGGCGTTCCGGGATCTGGGGGGGCGAGGCCGCCGAGCAGGCTCAACTGCGTGCGCGGCATCGGCTGAGCAAATTTCTGCTGCGCGTAGAAAGTGGTCAAGGACTCACAGGCATTGTGCGATATCGCGCAGATTTTGGCGGTAACCATTGCGGCGGAGTTGAACAATATCTCGGGTAAGGATCGCAGTTGCAATCGGCGTTTTTCAGGATCGATCAAGCTATCATCCCGTAACCTCGCTGGATGAGCGCAATGGGCTGTTGGCAATAATCCAGGATCATTCCAAGGGCAGATCAGCGAAAACTGGGCGACTTTTCGGTACCGACTGCGCAAATTGCGAATTAATCGGTTGGTCCATAACAGCTTGTGTCAAATTCGCGTCCGGTTTTGGTCAGATGAAGTAAGATTTGCAGTATTGGAAACATGAAAAGACAACAGAGTTGGTTTGAGTTTCGAGATAGACGTTTACGTAGCATGGATCGCGATGCCTGGATCGCACTGCGAGCGGCGAAGAAGACTGTCGACACTCCAGAGGGGTTCAGCCCTGGGTATGAAGAGGAGTTTTTCGGAGCTGTAACCGCTGCTATCCCGGTGAAGAGACGCAAAATTGCCGAGAAAGTCATAAATTGGCATCAATTGGGTCTGAACGGAGACAACGGCCCGTCGTTCGAGGGCAAAACTTACCATCGGGCCGATGAATTCCACACTTACCCGGAAGACGTCAAGGGAATCCATCTTGTCTTATGTCAGCGCAAGACGCGAAACGAACAGCAAGAGTGGCACCCGCATCCTGATCTCGTGCTGGGCTTGAATCTGAAACGAGAGGGAGATGTCTGGATTGCGGTTGAAGAGGGCTATGCCCCAATCATTCGGCTTTCCCGAAATTCAGTTGGGGCACCAGTCCTACTGGAGATCAGATCAGAGCATTTGAAGGACTTCCTTGCTGCGATCAACGCGTGCCTTTGTGTTTCCACTTACAGACGCCGGGAGGTCATTGTAGCGGAGAAGCCTGACTTGCCATGGTCAGAGACTCCTACAGCCGAAGAGGCCGAGGGCAAAAAATGGCAAGGATGCATAACCGCTATAAATGAGCATGGCCATTGTTTCGGAGAAGAAATTGCCATTCTTCATGTCGGTCGAAAGAATTTTGATATGGAACAAGATGTGCCGGAGGTTGGCATTGGGGATGATTTCGAAACGGAATCCTCCACGAAGCAGGTCAGAGGAACTAAGCTCTTCCGCGTTTGGGGCGAGATGTGGAATGTTGAGTTTGTCGAACCTGGGTCGCAAAGTCCGAGAGTGCGACACGATGACGTATCTTCACAGGTCTTCTTTTATATCGATGGGGCCGGTAATCGAAAGAGCGCGGATGAGTTGGGGCGCAAGGGGCGGTGGCTTTGGTTCAGACCTGATGTTATCAACAAAGCGCTTGAGTTTAGGGGGTCGTTGCTGACATGGCATACGGCCCAAACGGGAGGAATTGATTTTGGGGCTGGAGGAACTGTCCACTTCGGAATCAACGACGTCGGCCTCGTGAACGTCTACGCGAAGGACGTCGGCAACTCACATATTTGGCAGCAGCAGATCTGGGCTGGCTTCAATGTTGCCCCAGACGGAGGAGTTTCGCGCGAGTTGCTCATGGCACAGGCTCAAGGAATCCCTGCACGCACACAAGCTCCGGAAGCGTTCTTAAAGAAAAGCATTGAGGTACTAAATCAGAGCAGCAGGGCGAGGTTCGGATTCGAAGTGATTAGGCCACATCCCGACCAAGAAAGGCTGGTTCGATCCATTCACAGATTCAGAGCTATTGACGAACAGGGGTTTTATTCCCTTGCAAAAGATGTCGCGAGAATTACTGCGGACAGCATAGATTCGAAGGGTCTCCAAACGATAGTTCCCGTCCCCAAAGGTCAAAAACGAGGTTCTCTAAAATCTCTTGAAAGCGTATTGGGCACCGTTATCGATTCACGCGATGCTGCTTGCATAATGGCCCCCCTCTTCGGCACGTATGACCTCCGTCTGGCTGACGCGCACCTCCCACCATCTGACATAGAGAACGCATTCGAACGGGTCAATGCCGAGCGCGCGACGCCGTGGATACAGCAGGGCGTGCGCCTTCTCCACGCGGTCGTAAGCTCACTGACGCAGATAGGATCAGCTATTGCGCCGATCGCCCAACGCTCTCTCGGGCAAGGAGCATAAATTCGGCAATAGAGATCATAAACGCCGATTGCGCCAGAATGAATTCTGGCCAGAATCAATAGCCAAACGTCAGAGGCCACTCGGTAGCGAAGTCGGCGCGCTGTGAGAACGCGCCGGTTTCTTGGGAATCAATCCGATTCCATACATCACGTCCAGCTTGTTAGCGATTTGACTGTGGCATCTACTTTCTTAAACAGCGTACGCAGTGGTGGGCAGTCGGGGTAGTGTTCTCCTAGAATTATTTTCACTTGTGCCAAGCTTTCAGCATGACGTTTGCGTTCGGATTCCGTGATTGATCGCAAAAATGTTGTGCCAGATTCCTGGTAGTACAGCTTGTTCAACTGTTCAAGCGAAAGCTCGTCATTGCTGTACTCGCGCTGTGCCCATTCGTCTAGCTCACTGCGAATAGCATTGATGCGGTTATAGACGCCCTTGCGGTTGTAGGCAACCACCAACACTGATTTCAGCAATCGACCGACTTCGGCGTGTGCCTCGATCGGCGTCCAGCCTACCGGACGGCGCTTTGGACCGACGAAAGTCTGCACATATTCAATCGAATTGCGCTGGCCGTTCAATTTGTGTGGCGTTTGTGGCTTGTCCTTCACAGCAGCAGCCTTAGCGACAGTGCCGGGACTCACAAAGAACGGTTTCATCGGTTCTGATTCGCCGTTCCATGTGCTTTCAATAATTGGCGCGGGAAGATTATTCAGCGCAGCAGCTACCGGTGAAAGCGGAATGCCCTTTGTTTTATCAGCGACTAGATAAAGGCGTGAGCCTCCATCGGGATTGTACATGCCGATCCATTCTGGCTTGACGATGACAAAGTTGTTCTCCTTTGCCCAGGCTTCGCGTTCTAGCTTCCTACCTTCTGCCGCCGCTTCGTATGGCTCATCTGCAAACAGGTAGCGTCTTGTATTGCGGTCATACCAAACGCTGCCGTGATCGTGGCCTGGAATTGCATTGCTTGATTCTCCTCCCGGAAAAGCTCGACTGTAGCCCTGAGATGGGCACAACTTAGTTGCGTCCATGAAATAGAAAACACGTGCGGCTGCGCAGACAAATCTACGGGCATGAGACTGAATATTTTGCTGCCGTTCGTAGACGAGATGATCGGGTCCCTCTTTGCGGAAACCAACCAGGGCACGATGGTTCTTGAATTGGAGCGGTGTGAGCAAATCGGTCCAAGGCGAGGATAGCCAGATGGTCAATGTTTCGCGACCACTAGCACTCTTTTCGCGATGCTCCCAGTAAGCCGTCAGAAAAACACGATGGCCGAAGATCTGCTGTTCTGGGGCTGGGGCTGTGCGCAGTGCATTGCTTGCATGGCGAAAGTTCTGGAATCCCGCTGCCTGAGAGGCAACGTCCAAGGCCTGAACGTGTCGGATATCCCGTTCAACCTTGAGCGATTTGGCAAGGCGCTTGATACCTTCCAATGTGGTAGGGCGAATAGCTTCACTCGACATGACAGTTCTCCCGGTTCATGACGAAACGTCACCCGTCTGCCGCTTTCTGAACCTGAACATGACATGCACAGGAAGAGTGGGAGTGCCAGCAGTGCTGTCAACAGCTTTGCTATGACGGGTGGCAGGCTCCTGCCCGAAGCCTTGGCGCTAGTTTTCCATAAAGGAAGAAGATTAGCAAGTGTCTGAGTCATTGACGATCAAACACGAATCCTTACCGTGGAGGGGACGGATGAAAACCCGGAAGACAAGCTTCCTTATCTCATACATGAGATAAGAGATAAGATAAATTATCGAGAGTTTCTGAGCTTCGAATGTTGCCAAATCGCCATAACCGGCCAATGTCTGCCCATTTTCATTCAGGTGGTGCGAAGTTTACGAATTTCGGCGAGGATCTTGGTGAGTCGGTTTGAAAGCCGGTCGAGGCGAGAGCGAGAGTCATCGCTTGGTAGTGAGCGGCGGAACATCATCAGCGCATGTTGGGTGGCGAGCAAGGATTCGATGAGGCCGTCAAAACCAGTATGTTGAGTTACTGACGAGGCTTTGGGTTGTGGAGCCAGATGCCTGGGTTTGGAGCGAGCCAGTTGAAACTCACGCTGGAGATCGGTCAAGGCTACATCTACATAGCGCATGGTCATGTCGGGATTTTTGTGGCCGAGTAACTTCATCAGGACGGGGAAGCTTACACCGGAGCGCAGCATTTCCGTGGCGTAGGTATGTCTGAATTGGTGCGGGACGATGCTTGTGGAGAGACCGAGAGCGTGACAGACCAGATGCAGGTAATCGCGGAGCTGAACAACGAGAGCTACTTTGCTTCCTGGACGAGCCAGCAACCGACCGTCGGGATGCAACGGGTCGAGGAAACGGAAGAATCGAAGTCGTTGGACGAGGATAGACGCAGCAGCATCAATGGGGACCATGCGTTCGGTTTTGAGTTTGCCGAGCGGTACATGGATGGCCCATTGATCCGGACCGGTGGAGCGAAGACAATCGAAGGACAAGTCCGCACACTCTCCAATGCGCATGCCGGTGTGGCGGAGCAACAAGAAGACATTTCCGCCCAGATCGTTGCGGCGGAGGAACTCCTGCTGCAAGAGCTGGTCCTGCTCTGCAGTGAGCGGACGTGGCAAACTCTGCGGTGTGCGCGGAATATCCTCGTCGCGGACCAGACGAGCGAGTTCAGGATGTTGGCTTGTCCAGGCCAGTTCGCTGAAGATGGAGCGCAGAGCGATGAGTCTTCCGATGCAGGTCACGGTCGCCAGGGGTGGCGTTTGCGAACGCATGCGGGACATCCATCCGAGGATGTGAGGATCGCGGCAAAGTTGCTCCAGACGGGTGACCTCGGGGTGGTCGGCGGCTAGATAGACGAGGAAATTACGCACCGTCATGTTGTAGTGGCGTTTGCTGCCAGGTGTGAGTGCGGTGCAGATGGACTCAACAGCGCGGTCGAAGATCGGTGCCAGAGGATGCTGGAGTGGAGGACGGCGCCAGCGCTTCATGATGCGCTCCTGGTCATGGGGCGGATGCACTGCGCCGCGGCGCGGGCAAACTGAAGGTAGACGTCCTGCGGAGAGACTTGCACATAGTGCAGTGTGGTTTCGATGTCGGAGTGTCCCATCAGTTGCATGAGCGCGGGCAGGCTGATACCGGCACGCACCATATCCGAAGCGAAGGTGTGTCTGAAGCGGTGCGGGTTGGCAAGCTGAATGCCGGTGGTGCGGCGATGGTAGCGGAACAGAGAGCGCAGTCCTGCGGGAGTCATGCGAGTTCCGCGTGCTGGCCCCTTGAGCACGACGAACAACGCGGCAGAGCATGGACTGGGCCGTTCCAGGCGCAGATAGTGATCAATCAGTTGCGTGGTTTCCGGCGCCAGAGGGAGGTAGCGCAGCTTGCTGCCCTTGCCACGCACACGGAGCTGGCCTTCGGAGAGCAACACGTCTTCCGGGTTCAGAGCCAGCACTTCCGCGGAGCGAAGTCCTTGCATGAGCATCAGGCCCACGATGGCCAGATCACGCGCGTTGTGGAAGCTGGACCAGAAGCGCGCTACTTCATCGACCGAGAGCGGGACGATGTTGAGCCTGGGTTCCTTTATGCGCAGTCTGCTTAACTCGAACCTTGGCCTGCCCAGGCCCATTGGCCTGCGATGCAGGAAGGGCTGATGAAAGCCGTGCGCCACCTGACATGGAGCGTCGGGGAATTCGTTGCGAATGGCGCGATCGGCGGTAGCGACACGGTCGTTAATGGTGGAAGCAGAAAGCGGAGGCTGCCGACTGGACTGGAAGCGCAAGTAATCGAACAGGATCGATTCGGTAAGGTCCGCCGGAGAGATATCGCCGGTGTGGTGAACGCTCTCCCACCAGCGCACGAAGTACAACAGGCTGTGCGCGTAGCTATATAGAGTCTTGTCGGCAAGGCGGCGAACATACTCGCGGTCCAGGAAGCGGTTAATCCAAGCGACGCCCTGACCGGTGTCTTGCTCGAGCACGTGAATCGGGCTCTGCGCGCCCGATGGTGTTTTCTGACGGAGGACACGGAACTTCATGGCTGCGCGGCCTCCACGAGAGACTGGAACTGTTGCGTGTTGCCACCTTCAACGAAGAAGGAGTTAGGATCGTGACCCTGTGGCAGAAGAACGCGCCGGGCAGTGATGCCACGCGCGCTGAGACGCAGAGCCAGTTGCACGGCGGCTTGCTGACCGCTCTGGTTGGCATCGACATCGAAGGTGAGATAGACGGTGCGCGGACCGTCGCACAGTTCCAGAAACTGGTCCGCGTTGAGATGGGTTCCCAGCGAACAGGTGACGTTGTGAAAGCCCGCCTGCCGCAACACGGCATAGTCGAATAGGCCCTCGACAAGAATCAGATCGGAGCAGTGCCTGACTTTTTCCCACGCATACAAGCCGCCTTTGGTGCCGGGCAGAAATCGATGTGAAAAGGCGGCGCCGATGCTGCGGCCGTAGAGGTTGACGATGTGTTCGCCCTGGCGCAGCGGGAAGACGATGCGTTGATAGAAAGCGTCGGCACCGTTCACGTTGAGGAGGCCGACTTGCCGCAGCAGATCGAAGGAATAATCCTGTGCCGTCAGATGACGGCGCAGACTTCCGCCGGGCGCGTAGCCGATCTTTAACTCGCTAATCAGGGCGGGATCATACAGTCCGCGCCGGTTAAGATAGCTGAGTGCTTCGGGATAGTTATCGAGTTGCTGCTGATAGAAAGCGGTAGCCTGCTCAAGCACTGCTGCAGAATCGGCTGCACGACCTGCCTGTGTATCCAGGCAGGCGAGACTCTGGCGGAAGGACAGATGGCTGGATAGCTGGATAAAGCGAATCAGGTCGCCCCCCTGCCCGCAGCCGTGACAGTAGAAAACATCCTTGCGCGTGTTGACATAAAACGAGGGTTGGGTCTCCTCGTGCAACGGACAGAGTCCGACAAACTCGGATCGACCCGCAGGCTGACCGGTCCAGTTATGCTGCCGCAGATACTCCAGAAGCGGCAACCGCCGCTTGAGTGCTTCGACGTCTTCGCCCACAGCGTTTTTTCGCCTCTGGAGCCCAGCGTATGCGGGTGATGCCGACAATCCCAGGCAAGGATGGTGGGTGAAGGATTTTTCTCACAGACGCAGGGTACAGAGCACTTCAAGAGACGGAGTTATCCAGGATAGCGGCCCTGTTTCATCGGCAGCCAGATGACTGCGCGCCAGCCAGTAAACCACGCGAGTGACGGTCTGGTTGAGAAAGGAAGAAACCAGTTGAGAACAGTCCAAGCCACTCGACCAGCGACGGACGGTGGACGGATCAGGCAACCGATCAGGATCTTGAAGCTTGGGCAATGCCACTTCCCACGAGCAGTGTTCCACGAAACGCAGCAGCAACGCCTGGAAACGCGCAAACAAGCTGTAATGCGTGTACGGAAGAGAGAACGGCGGAAGGAAAGTGAAGGTCTTCCCGCAATCGACGCAGCGGCCGCGATGAATCCAGATCCAGTCGTGGTGCTCGTCATGAGCCTGCTTGCGGCGACGACCGTGACCAATGATCGAATCCCGTTCACAAACCGGACATCGGCGTAAAATGATTTCGTCGCAGTCTTCTGCCCAATCGGTGGCAAGCTTGCACAGCGGGACGGAGACTGGGATAAAGAGGATCGTACCTCACAGGGGTTCCACCTCCGCCTACGACCAGCCAAGATCATCGCCGGAAGCGGAACCCCGCCTCCTGAAGAAAACTCAACTGAAAGAAAATATACCTTCTTACCTACAGGCCGCAGGGCATGAATCAAATTATTGGCCGGTTATCTCCGCCGAGTATTAAATCGAGCCACGGCAGGCTGGAAACCCGCGTTGCCCTGAAGTCGCCAGTCGAGATTCCACAGCGCTGGCGATGAATAAACATAAGACGTCATTTCAGGACCTATCCAGTCTCGGTCAGCGCCTCGGTAAATTCTGCATTCAGCGAGATCCGCTTCGACCCATAAACGTTGCCGGACTCTAAACCACACTGTATTCCATGTCGCGCAGATCGGTCAGCAGGTCCGGCCCGGTGAAGTTCCATCCCAGTTGGTGGCGCGTCAGCGCACTAGATGCCGCAAGATCGATCTGGACGAGGGTCGCCAACGGGCCGAAGTACTCCTTTGCCTGCTCCGGTGAGAGCGACACGACCGGCATCTTTAATCCCGCACCGATTACTTCGCATATCTCGCGCAGGGCAACGCCCTCCTCAGCGACCGCATGGTAGCGCGCGCCTGCTTGGCCCTTCTCGAGCGCCAACCGGAAAAGCCGAGCGGCGGCGGAGACGTGCACGGCCGGCAAGCGGTTCGTGCCTTCGCCGACATACGCCACTCTGCCCTTTTGCCGCGCCAACAGAATATGCCGTGCGATCCGGCCCTGATGGCGCGTGTCATGCACCTGCGCAAGCCGCACCACGATAACGTGCCTGCCCTTGGCGAAGAGGGCGTCGCCCGCCTCCTCGGTAGCTGCGCGTGCGAACTCGGCCGAGGTCGCGTGATCATCGGTCTCTACCGCCGGACCGCCGGTCTTTGACCGAACGAGACCCGTACCGGAAGCAATGACGAGCGGCCGGTCTGAACCGGCCAGCACCTCGCCGAGCGTCTCAATGACCTGGCGGTCTTCCTCGCTGTGCTGCTTCAAGTTGGAGAAGTCGTGGTTAAAGGCCGCGTGAATGACGCCGTCGGCCGTGCCCGCAGCGGTGCGCAGGCGGTCCAGGTCGTTCACGTCTCCGCGAAAGACCTCGGCTCCAGCGCGGGTAAGCGCCTCTGCGCCCGCGTCGGAACGGCTAAGCCCTAGCACGCGATGGCCTGCGCTGATGAGTTCCGGAACGAGATAGGAACCGATAAAGCCGGTGGCCCCCGTAACAAATACTCGCATTGTTTTAACCTTTGCTCTGTGAACTCGCGGCGCACAGCACCCTGCTCACTCTTATATCAGTCAATTGGAGCCGTTACGAACCGCTCGGAACCAATCTAGAAGCTTCTGGCCTGACGAATCTCCCGCATGGTTCCCCTCTGTTGTGTCAAGGTCCTCGGAGTGTGTGTAGCACTCACGCGCACAGCGAGCCGCTGTAGGTGCTACCAGGGCACAGTGCGGCCTAGATAATCCAGGTACTCAAGACCGGCATTGCCTTGTTTTTCGAGCAGAACGTTCACCAGGTTTGGCACGCTTTCTTCAATGCTTAGGTGTGCATCCGGTCCACCCATCTCCGTACGCACCCAGCCTGGAGCCATCAAGACCATGGCGCGCGGCGTGCCTGCGTTGCGGGCGGCATAGCTGCGCATGAACTGGTTCAAGGCTGCCTTGCTACCGCGATAAACCTCGCGCATGCCGGTGACGTTGTTTGCGACGCTCCCTTGCCCAGATGACATCACACCGATCAGCCCGTTTGCGGAGACGAGATCTTGCAGCGATTCGACGACTCGCATGGGGCTGAGCGAATTGGTGACCATCGTGCGAATGAACTCACCTGTTGTGACATCGGCGATGCTGTCAGCGATCCCTATGCCCGCGTTCACAAAAAGCATGTCGAAGATGCGCCCTGACAAGCGCTGCCGTAAAGCTTCGACCTGGGATTGTTCGCAGATGTCCAGCGTCTCCATTTCAAGACGTCCTTGAAAATGGTCCGCGAGATCGTGCAGCTTTGTTCGGCCAGATCCCGCTCGAACGGTGCCAACCACGTTCCATCCCTTCTTCAGGAATTCTTCCGCCATGGCAAGGCCAAGACCGCGCGAGGCGGCAATCAGAAGAATGGTGCCGACCGTTTGTTCTGAGGAGTTGAAGGTCATATCGTTTCCCCTTTATCTTCGCTACCTTCGATTATGGACAAGTTTGGAGAGAAGCGCCAGACGCATAAAGTACAAATAATAGTTGCAGCAAACGCGATACCAAAAGACGTGGAGGCGATATCATCGACCCATGAAGGATGTGGACCTCAATCTCCTCCCAGCACTTGACGCACTGCTTAGGGAAGGCAGCGTAACGCGAGCGGCGCGTCGCCTCGGTCTGAGTTTCTCGGCAATGAGTCGTACGCTCTCTCGGCTGCGAGAAACGACTGGCGATCCGTTGCTCGTGCGGGCCGGGCGCAGACTTGTACCAACACCGCACGCCATCGCGCTGCGAGACCGTGTTCACCTGCTGACAGATCAGGTTCATGCTGTTCTTCAGCCGGCGACAACCGATCTGGACACGTCCTCGCTCGATCTGACATTCACGATTCGTGCAGGAGGAGGGTTCGTCGAAATGCTCTCGACTGTTGTAGTTGAGGCCATTGCCCACGCCGCACCGCGCGTTCGCCTTCGCTTCACGCCCAGACTGGATGGAGACCCAATGCCGCTCAGGGAAGGACCCGTTGACCTGGAGATCAGCAAGCGCGGCACAACAGCGCCGGAAATGCGAAGACAGTTTCTCATGCATGATAGATACATGGGCGTTGCCCGCAGCGGACATCCGCTGGTCACAGGCGGCAAAGTAACCCCCAAACGCTATGCCGCCTGCAGGCATGTTGCGTCCTCGCATCTCGGAGATTTCTCCGAGGCAGTGGATGACGCTTTAGAGGAGCTTGGACTCAGTCGAGCGGTTCAAGTCGTGGTGCCCGGATATCCAGATGCCATGCAGGTGGCAGCAAACTCGGACCTGATAGCGTTAGTGCCACGGTCAAGCCTGGGCAATGCGTTCATGAAAGATAGAGCTGCGTCCTTGGGCCTTTGCAGCTTCGATATCCCGGTCCGCATGCCCGAGATTCTGATTTCTGCGTTGTGGCATCCCCGAGTGGACGCCGACCCTGCACAGCGCTGGCTGAGGCAAGTGGTGATCTCGGTGTGCAAGAGCGCCTACCCGGAGACGTAAACAGGTCTCGGGCTGATCCGGGATCTCCAATAGGGGCAGTTAGCGGGGCTAATTCGCTCGCTTGAGAAGCAATGCCGTAAATCGTCTTGTGCCTGTCGATTTGTTTCTGCTTGGTCTTCAATTGTGGGCAGCACAAAGAACTCATTGACAAGTCGTTGAGGGCCATCTTCAGGATTACTCCCGGCATACGCGGATTGGACAGGAAATCGTTCGGTGACAGTCCGAACCGCGAATTCCGGACGCTGGGCGACTTAGCGGGACTGACCCTGAGGTAGTCGCCCTCGATCGCGGCACCCTGGAACGGAGCCGACGCCTTCACGTATACGATGAGTGGATGGCGATCCATATGGAACGCTGCCATACGATTTGCTGCCCTCAGTTCCGGAGCGGCTATCCAACACCAAAATCTTACGCTGAACGAGACGACGCATTCGGGAGAAAGAATGATCTCACCGTACACGATCGACATATCCGATGAACGGCTTGCCACTATTAGGGCGAAGGTAGAGGCGTACGACTGGAGCCAACTTCCGGACGCAAGGGGCTGGACGGCGGGGGGCGGGGTCGATGACCTGAAGCGCCTCGTCGCGTACTGGCTAGACGTCTACGATTGGCGTAAGGTCGAGCACCGCCTCAATCAGCTTCCCAATTTCACGGCAGACGTCGAGGGTGAGCGGTTACATTTCGTCCATGTACAAGGCGATGGCTCTAAACCACCGATTCTTCTTCTCCACGGCTGGCCGGGTTCCTATCTTGAATTTAAACGTCTGGTCGGTCCGCTTGCGGCAGATGGGCACGACGTCATTGTCCCCTCGCTTCCAGGCTTTGCCTTCTCCAGGCCGATCACCGGCATCATAGGGCCCCGTCGGGCGGCCGAACTCATGCACGGGTTGATGGTCCAGCTGTTCGGGGAATCGCGCTACATCGTCCAAGGCGGGGACTGGGGCGCCCATATCGCGAGCTGGATGGCCTACATGCGACCTGACGCCCTGCTCGGCTTCCACATCAACATGGTCTTCGTCCATGCTGAGGATGCTACTCCGACGACCCCCGAGGAGAAGGATTTGATCTCCAGGCGGGCGGCGATCCTCGATTGGGAGACCGGGTATAACCACGAGCAGGAGACACGCCCCCAGACGCTGGGGGTAGCGATGGCAGACAGTCCTGTCGGTGCTGCCGGATGGATCCTCGAGAAATTCGGCAAATGGGCAGACCTGCCACAACTCGCCGATGGCAGTCCAGATATATGGAGCAAGTTTTCGGAAGAAGAGCTGCTGACCAACATCATGCTCTACGTAGCACCATCATCGGTCGTTTCCGCGACCTGGATTTATCACGGCAAGCGCTTGGAGGGATCGGATTATTTTCCCGCTGGTGCGCGCGTCAAGGTGCCGGTGGGGGTAGCGGCGTTTCCCGATCCCGTCTTCCTCCCGTCGCCGCGCTCCTTTGTGGAGAAGACCTACAATGTTGTTCATTGGAGCGAGATGTCATCGGGTGGGCACTTCGCTGCCTTGGAACAGCCCGACCTGATGCTTGCCGATCTGCGCGCGTTCATCTCCACCATAGCGGGAGGCGAATCTCATGAATGAGCACACGGTGAAAAACGTCGAGACCGACGACCTTCGGATAGCCTATATCGAATATGGGCCAACTGATGGCTGGCCGGTTATCCTGTCGCACGGCTTTCCCTACGACGTGCATGCGTATGATGAAGTCGCTCCGATCTTGGCCGCAGCAGGAGCGAGGATCATCACCCCCTACACACGCGGGTTTGGCCCAACCCGCTTCGTTTCCGATAATGTCATGCGGAGCGGGCAGCAGGCTGCTCGCGGCCAAGACATCATCCAGCTTGCTGACGCTTTAGGGCTGGAACGCCTGATCCTCGGTGGTTTCGATTGGGGAGGCAACGCGTCCTGCGTGGCGGCAGCACTTTGGCCAGAACGCATCGGCGGCCTCGTATCTTATGCGGGCTACGACATCATCGATATTGCCAGTCAACGACATCCCGTCGCGCCATCGCTTGAACGGCTGTTCTGGTACCAGCATCTCTTTCAGACCGAACGGGGGCGCGAATGCCTGACACAATATCGGCTCGAGCTGTGCCGGATGCTATGGACCGAATGGTCCCCCAACTGGCACTTCGATGAAGCGACCTTCGTTCAGTCCGCGGTCGCCTTCGAAAATCCGGATTTTGTGGAAGTCGTGATCCATTGTTATCGCCATGTCTTTGGGTTGGAGTCTGGAGACCCTGCGTTGGAACCGCTCGAAGACCGCTTGGCTCGGAAGCTCACGATTAAGGTGCCGACGGTGACGATCGACGGCGCAAACGACCCGCTCAAACCGGGTGGAACCGCAGATCACGCCTGCATGTTTGTCGGGCTGCATGAACACCGCGTCGTCGATGCAGGGCATAATCTTCCGCAGCAGGCACCCCAGGCCTTCGCCGACGCGGTGCTCAAGGTTCGTGATTGGTTCCTTTTGAAATTTCACACCGATGGTGAGCTCGCACAACGATAGCGGTTTGCGTGCCATCAGCGAGGGCAAGCCCAGATTACATGACGGCTTTGATCGCTTTTGTGATCAGTCCGGTAAACGCGCTCGTCACCAGGAGTAAGTCTGGATTGACGCGAAATCGCCGATGCGCGTTTCCAGACGCCGCAATTATGGAAATGCGTCAAGGGGTAGCCACCACGACCGATGTCTACATGCAGACGATAGAGTATCCTTTACTACCTAAACAGAGGTTCTACTTGTGAAGCAGAATTTCGCAGTAATTATCCTCGGTGGTACCGGGCAAGTCGGCGGCGCAGTCGTCGCGGAACTGCTGGCAAACTCGGAATGCCGGGAAGTGGTAATGGTCACCAGAAAGCCCATTGCGCCGCGGCCGCGGGTACGCAACGTCGTTCTCGATACTGGCGCTGCTGACTTTGCCGAGCGTACCGCCGCCCTTGCCCGCGAAGTCTTAAGCCAAGGTCCCGCGAGCGCCGTGAGCTGTGTGGGGGTCGGTTCTGGATCGATGCGCTGGAGCGAAGAAGAATTGCAACAACTTGAGGTCGGCGTCGTTGGTGCCTTCGCGCGTGGCTGCCACGACGCCGGAATCGCTCAGTTCTGCCTGTTGTCTGCGGCAGGCAGCACAGCCAAGAGCCGGTTTCGCTATGTCCGCGTCATGGGCATGAAAGAAGACACAGCGCGAAGCGTCGGTTTTACACGCCTCGCAATCTTTCGCCCCGGCATCATCGTCGGCAACGCACACACTCCGGTTTGGAGCGTATGGTTGGGCCATCTTTTACCTGAGCGGTTTGGCAATATCGAGCAGCAGATTCTCGGCCGATCCATCGCTGCGGAGATCGCGCTGCACAGCCAGGAGACAGGCGAAGTCATCCGCGAGAATGCCGCAATGAAAAGACTCGCCGCGCAGCTCGATAATTGACGTCGCACTATTGGCCAAAACTTCCTGAGACTCGATGAGCGCTAAACCAGAGGACTGAAAATCTAGCATGCGCGGACATTTGTTTGATCAAGTTGCACAACTGAGATGGTGGCTTCTGGAAACACCAGTCGCACGTGGAACAACTTGCATCTAACAACTGAGTTGCGGATAAGACCTTTCTCGTTACGCGCACACCACCGGCATAATGTGAAGAGTTCAGTCTGAACGAACAGAGGAGATCTTTTGCATTTTTTCTACGAACTCACCACCCTTTCCTGTCCACTGCTGTCGTTGCATGCAGCGTCGGTAGGAGCACGAGCCTTCATCGATGAAGACGACGCGACAGGCGAACTTCTCGGTTGCTGGCGGACTGAACTCGGTCAGCTCGGGCGGGTGTTGCTGTTGCGCGGTTTTGAGACTGCGGCAGATTTAGCGACCGAGCGCCGCCGTGCGCTTTTGAGCGTCAATCCCTTTAACGCAGGCAGCCTTGTGACCGCGTTGAGCATGGACAGTTATGCACCCTTCCCCTTCCTGCCCCCTGTTCAGACGGGATCTTTTGGTGGCATGTATGAATTCCGCACCTATCACCTTAAGCCGGGTGGCCTGCCGCCAACCCTCGCGGGCTGGGAGAAAGCGATCCAGCCGGCGAGGGAGTACACGAGTCATCTCATCATCAATATGTATGCGCTGGATGGGCCACCACGGATCACGCATATCTGGGGATTTCAGAGTCTGGAAGAACGCGCGGCGCTCCGGGCAAAGTTCTATGCCGCCGGGCTTTGGCCACCTCAAGGCGGTCCCGAGCAGATCCTTGAAGCAACATCCACAATCGCCCTGCCGGAAGACCACTCTCCGCTTTGTTGATTTCCGTCGCCTACGAGACCTTTGAAGACAGCGTGACTTGGCCTGTTGGCGTCAATCCAGGAATCACTTCCAGACAGACCGTTGAACGCTAGACATCCTGTTACTAATCTGCCTTGGCGTGCGACCGCAGGCTCGCTTGCGAAGCAACGCAAGCGAGCCTGAGCTTTTCATTCCGAGTGTGCGGCAAGGAAAGCGCGCGTTTCGGCGACAACGCGGTCCTGGAACTTCGGGTCGCGCACGAGCGCGGAGCCTTGCATCGGATGGCCGCCCTCGTCGTAGTAGATACCGGTGTGTCCGGATGTATCGATCAGGATTTTGGTAATCATGCGCGCGGCTCGCTTCGGGGTGCTCAAGATCTTGATGAAGGGCCTGAGCAGTGGGACGAGAAGCGGGATGATGAATCTCTGCAGAAAGCGCACGAAGGCTCCGGCATCGCCTGCCCCGAGACCGGTGGTTGGGTTCACGCCCGGCTCGACCGCGTTGAAGCGTAGCCGTGGAGTCTCACGGGCGAATGCCATCGCCGCGGCAAGGATGGCTTGTTTGGAAGTTGCGTAGGCATCGAAACCAGGCCGTTTGGCTCCGCCTGGCTCCCATTCACCGCGTGCACTCGACTCTGCGGAGATATAGCGCCCACCTCGAAAACCCGCGGCCACGGCTGGCTTGCGTTCAGGATCTTCTACAGCAGAAACGACGAAGATGACATTCGCCGCATCGGGGAGACTTGGCACAAGCGCCTCTGTCAGCGCAAATGGACCCAGATGGTTTGTCGCGAACGACATATCCCATCCCAGCTCATTTTTCGTCGGACGCATCTGCATGATCCCCGCATTGTTCAGCAGGCCAGCGACCGGAAGCTTCAGGGCGATAATCTTCGCAGCGGCGCGACGCACGCTCACTATATCTGAAAGATCGCATACGACCGACACCGCGTGGCCGCCTGTTTGAGCGAGAGCCCTTTGCAGTTCGCGGAGCTTTTCAGCATCGCGTCCGACCAGGACAACAGTACCGTGCTCCGCTACCTGAAACGCAGTCGCGCGCCCAATGCCGGACGTCGGACCGGTGATGATGTACGCCTTTCGGTCTGTAAGAACTTTCATGCCTCTCTCCTTCATAGTTGCCTGTCCAGTCAGTCATAATTAAACAAAAGAACCGGTCAGGTCATCGCCCGCCAGAAAGCTTCGAATCCTACTTTGCAATGTTTTCTTGCATTGGCTTTGTCTTGAATCATGAAATCCATCGTCGTTTCCGCGAGCGAATTCATAATCGCACCAGCAAATGCCATCGAGACGTTACGCAAAGGGCCATTGTCCCGTAGTTGCTCCAATAAATCGGCGAGACCCCTCATGGTCATATGCGCCGCAACGCGAGTCGCTGGCGTAATTTCGTCGGAAACGCCGAGTTGTGCGAGTGCTCGCCGCTTTTCGGGAAAGGAGACCGCAAACTCCATCCAGTTTCGCCAAACATGGAAAATCTGGTCACGAAGTGTGGCTTTTTCCGGAAAGTTCTTCATGGCAGCGGAAGCCATTTCCGCTTTCAGTTCAAGATAGAGCTGATTGAAAAGATCCGCCTTCGTCTCGAAGTAGGTGAAGAGCGATCCGTTGGCAACTCCAGCTTCTTTCGCGATACCCGCTGTTGGCGCGCTTAGGCCCTGTGTGACGATGACTCGCGTCGCCGCGTCCAGAATCGCGCTTCTTTTCTCGACACTCCGAGGCCGTGGCATGAAGCAATCATATAGGTAAGCGTCTGGACAGTCAACAATAATCCTATCCCAATCTGCATGAACTTTTAGTCCTCTAGGGCCGGCATCAGACTCGCTAATGACAGACGCCCTGAGATCACGGTCGGAGCGTACTTCGATTTACGCAAAAATCGCCGAGTCGTAAACAGACCTGCAACTAAGCTGCATTCCCGCTGGATGAGTGGCAAGGGCTGTTAACCCTCAACTGACGATCATGCAAAGACGAATCGGCGAACACCAGCCGAGTTCTCGCGGCTAACTTATCTCCGTGAGGCAGATCGCGTGCAGCCAACTACTTGGCGGGTTGGTCGGAGGCCAGCGCCGATGATCATGAAGAGAGTTTTTATTTTGATCCCTTTATGATTCAGGGCCTCAGGAGAACGCGAAAGCCGAGGTGCTCGTTGCGGTCGGAGGGCGCATATCCGTAT
>Ga0224529_1001071_pt1 | contig 17837 bp, 16 predicted proteins | sample CBST50metaG_FD_179893 | JGI IMG/M metagenome (GOLD analysis project Ga0224529, IMG submission 179893) | Peat soil microbial communities from Stordalen Mire, Sweden - C.B.S.T50 | ecosystem: Environmental > Terrestrial > Soil > Wetlands > Peat | place: Sweden: Norrbotten County, Stordalen Mire... | reverse complement strand
AGTCATCAGCCCCCAGCGTCTTCCGCCTCGCCCTTTGCGGTCGAGTCCGGAAGGGCCAAGCGAGTTATATTCGGCGACCCACTTCCAAACCGCCTGTGTTGAAACCGCAAGCAGATCGGCCACGCGAGGGTAAGCTGCATAGGGAGGGAAATCCTCCCAGTTGGAATTGGTCTTGGTAACTCCTATTCCAAAATTGGAACTTCCCTCCGCTTAAAAACAACCCTTTCGCTTGATTTTGCAAGTACCTCTATCGTCAGGAATTTCAAAAGGAAGACCAAGGATACGCGGCCGGGTGGCCAGGGGTACACAATTGTCCCGGCAGTCTAGGCTATTGTTGCCGGTTGCGAGTTCGGCCATCGATGAGGCACACTGGAGGCCCCCGGCATTTGAGACTGCTCTATGCGCCGGGCATTCTCTGTTTGGATTCGGCTATGCTTCGCTTTTCAAGATTTCTGGCGGTCGGCCTTTCGATCGCCTGGGTAATATCGCCTGGCCCGGCTCACGCAATTGCGGGCAGAACCCACTCGCCACGGCCAGAAGACGTGCAGGAGACCGGCTTTCTGAATCGCAAGATCGAATTGCACGGGGCGACTTATCGCTACCAGGTCTACCTGCCCGAGGAGTGGCGGCGGAACGACCACAAGCAATGGCCGGTCATCCTGTTTCTGCACGGGCGCGGCGAACGCGGCTCCGAGGGCATGTGGCAAACCCAGATCGGCCTTCCCGCGGCGGTGCGCGACCACCCGGAGCGCTGGCCCTTCGTCATCGTGATGCCGCAGTGCCCGCTGGCCAGTTATTGGACCGACCCTGAGATGCTGGCCATGGCCATGACCACCCTTGACCGCGAGACGGCCGAGTTCAATGGCGACGCGGAGCGCACCTATCTCACCGGCCTCTCGCTGGGCGGATACGGTGCCTGGGAATTGGCCCGCCTTTATCCCCACCACTGGGCGGCAGTGGCCATTGCGGCCAGCGGCATCTTCTGGAGTTATGCTCCCGAGCGCTGGCAAGAGGCGTCAATCCTGCCCGCCGAGTACGCCCGCGCGGTGGGGCGCACCCCGGTGTGGCTCTTCCATGGTACCGACGACAACGTGGTGGCGCCGCGGCAGAGCGAACTGATGTTTGAAGCCTTCAAGGCGGCCGGCGGGCACATTCGGCTGTGGCTCTACCAGGGACTCAAGCACGACTGCTGGACCCGCGCCTTTGACGAGCCGGAGCTGCCGCGCTGGCTGCTGGCGCACCATGGCGGAGCCCACCCTGAAGTGCAGGCCTGGGCCGAGCGGATCTTCGTTCCATTTCACCCGCCTGCCATCAAGCTGGCCCCGGCGCTGCTCGACAGCCTGACCGGGGAGTATCGCGACGCGAACGGCCGTCCCGCGGTTGCGGTCTTCCGCCAGGGCGATCAGCTCTATGAGAAAAACCAGCAGGGCGAGATTGCCGAGTTGGCCGCGGAGTCTCCCGGTTCCTTTTTTTATGCCAACGGCTCCAGCACCACGCGGCTCAGCTTCGAGCGCGATGGGCAAGGCCGGGTGGTGGCGCTCGTACTCCGCGACGACCGGCACGAGGAACGATGGGAGAAGCGCGCAACAGCTTCAAGCCGATAGCATCTAATACTACAGTTGTACTTGCTTCGGATTGCCCCGATCCGGGCCTAAAGGCCTCGATATTTGACCCATTTTTCAGGGGGCTGAACCCCCCTGCTCCCTCCGGAATTTGTGATCTGCAACTGTAGTACTAAAGCATTTTCACAGTTCCTGTAATGTTGGCATTGCGCTATCCCACCCTAGCCGAAAAAACAAAGACGCGGCGAGGGTGGGGCACCCAAACCATACACTCACATTGAAAATGCTCTGATTTTGGCTGAATTTCTTGCATAGCAAGCTCCAGGCAAGCAGACGGAACGCGCTGCGGCCCGATTCCGTAGTAATCTCAGGACGGCGTTACAGCATTTTCGATTCTGCCCTTTACAGAAACCTGGAAGCTGAGTGGCTTTGTTCTTAAGAAAAAGCCACCTTGCACGGTCTTCAAATGGCTGCATGTGAAGCGAAAATGCTCTAGCGGAGGAGGCAGCGATGTATTGCAGCGGATGCGGTCAGGCTTTAGCCCCCGGGCAGGGATTCTGCCCCCAATGCGGCCGTCCGGCCGCGGCCCCGGTTCTGCCCGTGCCCGGTATGGAGTTTCAACTGGAAAACTACGCGGGCAAGGTGAGAACGCTCAGCATTGTCTGGTTTGTCTACGCGGCGTTGTCTTTGCTGATCGGCGTGGCCGGGCTGACCTTCGCTCAGGCCTTCCTCTCAAACCACTTTGGCGTCTGGGGACATCAGCCCTGGCAGGACGGTCCCGGCTCCGAGTGGTTAGGGCCTGCGATTCTGCGTTTTGCCTGGGCGATTCTGGTGGCTCGGGCCGCGCTGGCCGTGGTTGCCGCCTGGGGGCTGATGGAACGCACACAGTGGGGACGGATCGTGGCGATCGTGGCGGCATTCCTGATTATTTTGAAGATTCCCTTCGGAACCGCCCTGGGGATATGGACCCTGGTGGTGCTGCTCGGCTACCGGAACACGACGCTCTACGACCAGTTGTAAGCAGCCCGGGTTTCGCGGCGCAGCCTTTCGCCGTCACTTGCCCGCGTTTTGGGCAGGCGACGAAGACGGAGCATCGTGGGCCACAAAGACTGCCGCAATGTTGTCTTCAAAGGCAAGATTGAAGCGCGGGTCCATCCGCAGCAACTGGGTCAGGGGCGCATTGACCGGCCCAATCACCAGGCCTGCCTTCATCAGATCGGGATCGGAGGCCCAGCCCGGCGCCGCGTTCCACGTTGCGTAGAAGCGGTCGATCCGCTCATTGCCATGAATGTTCGTGCGTCCATCGATGCTGACCGGCAGACGCAGATTCCAGATCAAATACCCTCCCCAGTTAAAGTCGTTGTAGAGAGGCCCGCTCCAGCCCTCTTGCTTCACCACCTCGACCGCGCGGACGGGTATAACCTCAGCCAGCCGGGCGCGCAAGTGGGCATTGTCAACGTGTTGACAGCGGACGCCGAGGAATATCACCAGACCCGTAACAATCGCCACGAACGGCACGGCGGAGACCCTGAGCGCGAGCCGGTTATTCTGGTCGCCGCTGAGCCCGCGAGCCAGAATCGCACTGGCAACAACGATGACCACCCACAGGTCGCGCTGCGAGCGAAAGGAAACGTATATGGCAAAAACCAGCAATACGCTTTCAAAAAACGCAAAACGGCGAGCCCTTGCCAGTACGCCGGCAGCGGCAAGAGCGAAGAAAAGTATGCCCCAGTCCTCGATGCTGCGAAACGGAATCGCTCCCAACTCCGACGCCATGCTGAGAACGCCGGACTGCGTGGCCAGATCGAATGCGACTCTGTAGACGTTCCAGCCATACGGATTGGCCAGGGTTGCCAAGACACAGGCGATGGAAATGCCAACCAGCCAGGCTGGGCGCATCCGCGTCCGGAGTTCCGTCCACCAGTGAGCCAGAATAGATTCCGCCAAGGCGATGACCAGCACCAACAGGCCATCGATGAACTGAATGTGCAGATTGGCCCACAGGGCAAAGATGATTGGCAGCCAGAGCAGTTCCCGCGTCTTTCCGGTTTTTCGCGCCTGCATAAGAACATCGAGTTCCAGAACAAAAAACAGGATGGTGAACCACCATGAACGCGGCGAGTAAAGGCGAATAAGACAATAGCTCGCGGCAAGGGTCAGCAGCACCGCAAGAGTAAAGTCGGGTTGAAGACGCCTGATCAAGCGATGCAGAGCCACCGTGACAGCCACAACCATTCCAGTGGAATAAGCCACAATGCCGACGAGGCCCAGCCGCTGAAAAAGTTGAACAATCAGCAAATCGAAGAGCCAGCTATACGCTGCCCACGGCCTTCCGGCGCCGTAACTTGAGAAGGGATCTGTGTGCGGCACTGCACCGTGTTGCAGTATCCATTCCCCGGTACGCATGTGCCACCAGACGTCCGCGTCGGCTACGATCGCGGCATGCAGACAAATGAGCGCGGGAACTGAAAAGAGCGCCGCAAGTACCAGCGCCTGGGCCCACCGATGGGCGCTGGATAACTGAGATTCGGCCGGGCTGCTGCCTTCTACAGATAGAGACATACGGTTTCCTTCTGGCGCGGTCACTGGCATGGAGCCGAAAGATTTGACGATCGTAGAGATACTAGAGCATTCCTCCCAATGATGCATAGCCTGGTGAAGCGGAGGCGGATAGGACGGGAGTGGAACCAGCGACCTCTTCCGTGTCAAAGGATTAGTTGCAATATTTTCAAGCGTTTACGGGGAGTGCAAGATTCCGCTAAGTGCTTGATAATACGCGCAGTCCCTCTGTATCACGGGTTAGATTGCGGGTTGAAAAACGCACCAGTGTTTCTGGCACGTGCATACCATTCGATGTTGCCGACGATAGATGGCAGCATGGGCTCGTATGCTTTGGTTGAGCCAGTAGGCCAATGCCGAATTGAAGAGCACTTGAATCAGGATATTCTGCGCAACACGCTCAAACTCAAGAAGGTGTGCGCGCTTTAGATGCGAGTGGCAGCGTTACGGCGATTTGCGCTCCGCCGCTCACGCGATTGCATGCCGTGACGGTCCCGCCGTGGGCTCGCGCAACAGCATCGACGAATGCCAGGCCAAGTCCGTGGCCATTCGATTCTCTTCCCTTCACACGGCGTTCGAACAAATGAGGACTGACTTCTGGTGCGAAGCCCGGTCCATCATCCTCCAACACAAGCAACGCGGCGTCATCCTCCGCCTTGAGGTGAAGCGTCACCGTACATGCTGCGGGCAGATGCTTGAGTTCGTTGTCGAAGAGATTGGCAACCATGCGATGGATGAGCGCTGCATCCGCCGTAATTCTCAGTGGTCCGCCGCTACGGAGTTTGATTTGCAGACCCCTTTCCGACATGGACGGTTCGTACAAATCAATCATGACCCGGAACAAATCATCCAGGTCGATCTCCGTCAGAGTGAGCCGCAGCGCATCCGCCTTGGCCTCGGCAACGTCCAGAGACTGGTTCAGGAACTCAGTGAGGCGATCGAGCTCCTCGATGGCAGAGATGACCGGCTCCGCCTGCTCGCCCTCCGCAGTTGCCAAAGACATCTCGAGTTTTCCGCGGATCGCTGTCAGGGGGCTACGCAGATCGTGCGCGAGCGAGTCCGTAATGGTGTGCAACTGGTGCATCGAACTCTCGATGCGATCGAGCATGCGGTTCAGTGTCCGTGCCAAGTGACCAACTTCGTCGTTTCGCTCGGTTGTCGGCACTCTGGTACTCAGATCGGAATGTCCAATCCTCGAAGCTGCTTCCGTAATCTCTCGCACAAGGCTTAGCATGCGCCGCGTGGTGAAGAAGACAATTCCGAACCCAAGAAGAACCAACAGAAGCCACAAGAGGATAAAGCGCAGGCGAAGACTCTTGAGCACCCGCAACTCATCCCGCTCCGACAGCCCAAGATAGATCCGGCTCCCATCTTCCACGCGAATCGAGATCACGCGAAAGGGTATTGGAAACCCGCTGACATGCAGGTCCGTTGGCCGGTCAGGCAGGATATTGCTTCCTTGGATGGCCTTTAGATTGGGCACTCCATTCCCTGCGCCAACCCATAACTTCAAAGAACCATCGTACGCGGTCTGAAGGAAGAACACTGAGTCATTCGAGCTGCTGTCCGATGCCAGCCTGTTTGGCACTTCCTTGCCGGCCAGTTCAGCAACTTCCCCGACCACTCGTCCGTAGAGAGCGTCTTTCGGCGTCCGCTCGGCGACATCGCCAAGGACTTCAACTTCTCCCGATAACCATGCATCGCTCCGGCGCTGAATATCTTCGGCGACAAAACGGTGCAGGAAAACAAAGACGAGCATGGCCCCACAGGCAAAGGCCAGGGTGGCCCAAAGCGAGATGCGCCAGGCGGCACTGCGCATAATTGGCTCACCTGTCCTTGAGGACATAGCCTACACCTCGCAGGGTTCGAATAAGTGGCTGCTGCCCTATGCCATCGACCTTTCCACGCAAGCGATAGATATGCACATCCACAACATTGGTGTCTGGCTGAATGCGCATGCCCCAGACCTGATCCAGAATCATGGAGCGCGTGACCACGCGGCCCGCGTTTCGGCAAAGATACTCGAGGAGTACGAATTCCTGCGGTGTCAATTGCAAAATCTGCCCGGACCTGGAAGCCTCACGCCGCAACAGATCCAACTCCAGATCGAGGACGCGCAAGCGCGTTGCCTCATTGTCGGGAGGGCTGTTTCGCTTAAGCAGGTTGCGCAGCCTAGCCAACAACTCCGCGAGCGCAAACGGCTTGGTCAAGTAGTCGTCGCCACCTTGCTCCAGGCCGCGCACTCTGTCGTCTACTGACCGGCGCGCCGACAGAATCAGCACGGGCGCCTTCACCCCAAGCTGGCGCAGGCGGAGAATCAAGCTGATGCCGTCCTGGTCGGGCAGTCCAAGATCGACGATCAGGATGTCATAAACTCCCTCAATGGCTAGCTGCTCGGCAGTCCTGCCATCGGCTGCGGCTTCCACCAGATAGCCCGCCTCCTCAAGCGAATGGCGCAGAAAGTTCTGTATATCGAGTTCGTCTTCAACGAGCAGTAACCGCATGAACGGATATTAGTGCATTGGCCGCGACTTGTCATAGGCGAATCTTGGCGGGAGACAGCACCGATGCCGATGGCTTTGCATTAGGAGCAAGATGAACACTTTGTCATGATTGTGTCGGTTGCCTGTCATGTCTGTCCTATATGCTCATAAATATGTCTGCCGCGTGCATTGTTTGGCACTAACAGCGGCGGAAAAAGTCATACCAAGGAAACCCCGGGGTTGTTGCGCAGAATCTTCAGTTCCTGCATGTGCCTTGGCCGGCGGTTCCCATGGCCGGCAAGATGAACAAATCGTCATGAAGACTGGTCCGATTCGACGCTTTCCAAAGCAGCAGCCGTACCGTCTCACCAATGGGTCGAGATTTGGTCAGCCTGGCTTGAGGAACGCAAGCGGAGACCTCCACGAGAATGTTGTCTGCAATCAGGAAAAGACGAGGATTTGAGTGACAACGGCACGACATTCAGATGCATTGGGCACCATGCAGTTCGCAGAGGCCTTCGGCGCATGCCTGCCGTTGCCAGCGACTCTCGATCCGCATTTCGAGGAAGCGCTTCGTCATGTGCTGGATAATCCCGGCAGTCTGGTGCGTCCCCGGATGGTCTTCCAGATGGCCATCGCCTACGGCCTGGATGCGGCTCACGCGAAAGACCTGGCCATTGCACTTGAATACTTTCATACGGCTTCGCTTCTCTTCGACGACCTGCCGTGCATGGACAATGCATCGGAGCGGCGCGGTGTTCCCTGCGTCCATCTCGCATTTGGCGAGGCCGGAGCCATCCTTGCCGCGCTTGCCCTCATCAACCGCGCCTACGCGCTCAGTTGGCGAGCAGCCTCCGGCAGTGCGCAGGGCCTCCAGGCGCAGGCATTGGCCTATATCGAGAAATGCCTCGGCGTGGAAGGATTGCTGAACGGACAGAGCCTTGACCTTCACTACGCCACATTGCCGCACAACCGGGAGACAACCGAGAGCATTGCGCGAGGCAAGACCGTTTCGTTGATTCGCCTGACGCTGGTTTTGCCGGCTATGCTGGGCGGCGCTTCGGCGCGGGAGATTCAACTGCTGGAGCGGGTTGCGATGTATTGGGGGCTCAGTTATCAGATTGTGGATGACCTGAAGGATGTGCTACAGAGCGCGGCCGAAGCCGGAAAGACCGTAGCTCACGACGTCTTGCTCGACCGGCCAAATATTGCGTCTGCTGTCGGGGTTCCCGGCGCGGTTGCACGCCTCTCCCGCTTTCTTGATCTGGGAGACAGGACACTTGGCCGCCTCCTCGTTTCAAAGCCATCGTTGCTCTTCCTTGGAAAGCTTAGCAGCGAATTGCAGGCAGAGTTAGTTCGCGTGACTCACAATGCTTCTGAGATGACCACGGGTGCGCGCCCATGATCTTTCTCAAGTTGATTCTCACCAATCTTCGTCGGCATCGCATCCGGTCGCTCATCAGTGTCGCCGGCATAGCTTTCAGCGTTGCTGCCATGCTTACCGTAGTTACCATTCTGCAAGGCGCCATCGGCATGTTTTCCGGCATCCTGTCGAGCGACAGCGAGATCATCGTTTTTGAGCGCAACGTCTCCGACCTTTTCTTCAGCAATGTTCCCGCGGCCGCGGTTGAGGAAATTGCACATTGGCCGATGGTGGCACATGCCGATCCGGTGCTCTTCGGCATTGTGTCCAGTGCCGATCACCCGATCATCACCTGCTTTGGAGTGACCGCCGCCGACGCGCGCATCCGCAAGGCGACGTGGGTAGAAGGCGATCGCATGACGTTCGCGCAGCATGCAGACGACGTGGTTCTGGGAGAGCGCGCAGCAGAGTTTCTCACAGCGACTCTCGGCAGCCATGTGCAGATCGGCCATGCGACTTTTCATGTTATTGGCATCCTGAAGACGGCCAACGGCTTCGAGGATGGCGGAGTCTTCATGCCGCTCAACTCCGCGCAAAACTTCTTTCACAAAGAGGGATCTTCCTCCGTGATGACCATCAAGCTGCGCAATAAAGACGATGCCCCGGCCTTCAAAGGGATGGTCAAAGCGAAGTATCCAAACTTGATCGCCCTGGAGGATGCAGAGTTCAACCGCTCCTATTCCCAATTCAAGATCCTCAAGGCTACGGCATGGGCTGTGGGTGGGTGCGGCCTGTTGCTCGGTGGCCTGGGAGTGGCAAACACGATGATCATGTCGGTGTTTACGCGGATTCGCGAAATTGCCATTCTGCGCGTGAACGGTTTCTCAAACTTGCAGATTGCGACCATGATCTTTGGTGAGTCGGCTGTCGTCTCGGTCTTTGGCGCACTGGTTGGGTTATCCATCGGAACCTGCTTTCTCTTCATGCTGAAGCTGGTTCCCGCTCTGCATGGCTATATTGATGTGACGATTCAACCGGTCGTCATGCTGATTGTGATCGTGCTGGCCTTGCTCACCGGAATTGCCGGCGCGCTTTACCCCGCTATCTATGCCATGCGTATCCGCGCGGTGGAGGCGCTTCGCTTCGAATGAACACCACGGCACAATTGAGCGGCCACGGGCGCGTCGTCCTTCGCGCAGACGACGTGTGGAAGAGCTATGACGAAGGGACCATCGTGGTCCTGAAGGGCGTGAGCTTTGAGGCTGTCGAGGGTCAGAGCGTTGCGCTCTGCGGCCCATCCGGCTGCGGAAAGAGCACACTCCTCCACCTGTTTGGCGGCCTCGATTTACCAGACCGCGGACGGGTTTCAGTCAACAGTATCGAGATTAATCGCCAGCGAAACCTGCTGCGTCTTCTGCGGCACGAGGTCGGGTTTGTCTTTCAGCTCCACAATCTCATTCCCGATCTAACTCTGGAAGAGAACTGTCTGATTCCAACAGTAGCTGCGGGTGTGGATCGCAGGACCGCACAGGCGCGTCTGCAACAGCTCACCGAGCGCACCGGTTTGAGCCATCGTCTCGGTCATCGCATTCAGAAACTCTCTGGAGGAGAGCGTCAACGCACCGCGCTTTGCCGCGCGCTGATGAACAAGCCGAAGATTCTGCTGGCGGACGAACCGACCGGTTCCCTGGATGAAAGCGCCAGTGCTGTGGTCTTTGATCTCTTGCTCGATATTGTGGCCACCGAGGGCGTGACCCTGGTGATGGCTACTCACGATCGCGGTCTGGCCGCGCGCTGCGACCGTCTTTTGGAGATGCATGATGGGAGAATCCGTGAGCATGAAATCTGATGCGGTCATGCTCCCTCGCCGAGCTTCAGAGGGCGCAGCCAGCGCCGCGTGGCACAGTTTGTTCTGGCTTGTCTTTGCCAATACCATCGGCGTGCTGATCGCAATTCTTCTGCTCTTTCCCGGCCTCAATCGACTGCTTGGCGAATGGACTTATGGACGCTGGATCATGGTGCATCTGAATCTGGAACTCTACGGATGGACGAGCCTCCCGATGGCAGGTTTCCTCTTCAGGGTCTATGGCGCAGACCGCGGGTCCGCCGCCACATGGTGCCGTCCGGTCCTCTGGCTGTGGTCCGCGGCACTCGGCGTGGGCGCGCTGTCATGGCTCTTTGGCCACTCCAGCGGCAAGCTGTTTCTTGACTGGAGCGGATATGCGCGCATCGCTTTTCCGCTGGCCATGTTGGGGCTGTGGCTGTTTCTTGCGCTCTGCTTCGTTCGCGATTGGAACTCGGTACCCGATCAGACGCTGGCGGCGCGCAGCGCCAAGATCGTTGGCCTTGCATTGCTGCTGGCTGTCCCCATCGTGATCTACATCGCCTCCAGCCCTCATCTTTATCCTGCCATCAATCCCGATACGGGTGGCCCCACCGGCGCAAGCCAGCTTGAATCGTCCCTCATCATTGTTGCGATTCTGCTGATGCTTCCGTTCGGGCTAACACATCGCAAGGCGGGACATTCCCAATGGATTAAGATCGCCTGGGTTCTCGTCGCAGCGGAGTCCCTGCTTTGCTTCGCGCTGGGCCGCGCCGACATCAGCCATCATCGTCCAGCGCAGTACCTCAGCCTCGGCAGCCTTCTCATCTGGCTCCCGCTCACGCCCGCTTACTTTGCGGCTTTCGAGTGGCACAAGAATACGCGCTTGTGGCGTAACGCATTTCTCTGCTGGTGGGGGGCGCTGGTTCTAACTGGCTGGGTGATGTTTCTTCCCGGTGTGCTGGACCACTTCAAATTCACCGACGGTCTTGTCGGCCATTCCTTCATCGCCATGGCCGGCTTTACATCGAGCCTGCTTATCTTCGTCATGGTTCAACTGCTGGGCGACGACGGATGGATCTTCAATCGAAACTGGTCCTTCTACGCCTGGAATGGAAGTGTCGTCGCTTACATCGTGCTGATGTCGGTGGCCGGCTGGCGCGAAGGCTTCGACCCAACCTTCACGATCGTGCCCAGCATGGCGCGCAACGTTCTCTATGTTCTACGCCTGGTGTCTGGAGTCCTGATGTTTGCGGCCTCTCTCGACTGGTTCATTGACGCCTCGAAACTGCTCCGCCAACTTACCCCTGTCTCCCTACCGTTGCCCATTGCGCAGGAGGTGATCGCATGAAGCGTCCCGTCTTGTTCAGCTACCAGATGTTCATTGGCCTCTCCGATGCTTTAACCGGTGCGCTGCTCATTGTCGCGCCAGAGTTGACGCTGCGGCTGATGGGACTGCATGTGCCTGCCGATGCGCTGACCTTCCTGTCATTTGTTGGCGCCTTTGTCCTCGCTGTTGGCCTGTGCTGCCTTTATGGCGGCTATCTCGCCGCTTGCGGAGGCTGTGCGGGAAAGCTTGAAATCGTATGGATGCTCACGGCAATTACACGGAGTAGTGTAGCGATCTTTCTCGCCACTCAAGTGCTTTCCGGCACGCTCGAAGCAGGCTGGTTGACGGTCGCCGTCTTCGATGCTGCATGCGCTTTGATTCAGGCCATCGGCCTGCGCAAAGGTTGGCTGCGACATGCTGCGCAGTGATCGGCACAGGTCCGGATGGCAAGGCGTCAGCCTTGTCGCGATTACCTATGTCTATTTCCTCATCTTTGCGCAGTTTGCATTTCTCCATCGGCTTGCGAGCCTCGGCATTGCCGGCGCGCATCTGAAGGCCGTCTTAGCCGCGATGGCCGCCGGTGGAATTCTGCTCAGCTTGTTGACGCCGCGATTGCAGTTCTGGCCATCGCCAAACCTGCGTCTGCGGATAGCGCTCTGTGGCTGCGGCGTGGCGGCCTTTCTCACGCTTTTTCCCCTTGGTCTAGTGGCCAGCGTGGCCGTCTCGTTGCTGATTGGCGCTGGGCTCGGCCTGCTCACCGTCACCTTGGTTACTCATCTGCGCCAGTGGACCGGGGATCGGAATCCGCTCTTCAATGTCGGCTTGGGTACTGGTATCGGTTATCTCATCTGCAACTTTCCTCCACTGTTTACGGCCTCACCGCAGATGCAGGCTGCAGTCGCAGGCATCCTTTGCCTTGCCGGTATCTGCGTACTCTTTCGTCAGGCTCCGCGGACAGTTACAGAGACGGCGCATCAATCGCCGCAACCTGAATTCTCATTTCTTCGCGTCCTGGCTTGCTTTGCTGCGCTCGTATGGCTCGACTCCGCCGCTTTCTTCATCATTCAAAACGCTCCCACATTGAAGGCTGGCACATGGGAGGGTTCGATCCATCTATGGACAAACGGTCTGCTACATCTTGTGGCGGCGTTGGCCAGCGTATGGTTCCTTAGTCGGCGCGGTCTCTCGTTTGTTCTTTCGGGCGCCCTTATTGCGCTTGGCCTTGCCTGCCTTCTGCTGCTCGATTCAGGAAATGCCGCTCTGGCCTCGGTCTTTTATCCCATCGGCGTGTCACTCTACTCGGTGGCCTTGGTTGCGTATCCCGCGCTGCTTGCGTCCGCATCATCCGCAGCAGTGCGTGGCCGCCAGGCAGGATGGATCTATGCCATTGCTGGTTGGTTTGCGTCAGCGATGGGCATTGGCATGGGCCAGAACCTCGGGCATGTGCCGCCCGCATTTGTGCTCGGTGCAGGCGCGGTTGTTCTGTTTCCATGGCATCACAGAATACTTCAGCAACGAAAGCGCGAGTTGGCGCTTACAGCGGGATTTCTCTTTGCGGCTTTCTGTTTCGATCGCATTCTTCTTATGGGCGATGTATCTCCGCTGCTAACTCAAGTGGAGCAGGGCCGTCAGGTGTATATCTCTGAAGGCTGCATCAGTTGCCATTCGCAATATGTGCGTCCCAATTCGCCTGACGTTCTATTGTGGGGGCCTGTCCAGACCCTTGAAGAACTCCGCCGCGAACGTCCGCCTTTGATCGGCAATCGCCGCCAAGGACCAGACCTGGCGGAGGTTGGCGGCCGCCGCTCGCCGCAGTGGCTTAAAGCTCACTTCTACGATCCGCCCGAAGTCAGCGGAGCTTCGATCATGCCTTCATATGCCTTTCTCTTCCGCGATGAGCGGGGCGATGATCTGGTAGCGTATCTTGCGAGTCTTAGGGGAAGTGGCACTGAGCAGCATCTGCTGGCAGAGAGAGCCTGGCATCTGCCTTCTTCCGCCGTCGCAGCGGCGAACTCACGCGATGGCGAGCGAATCTTCCAACGTCACTGCGCAACCTGCCACAGTGCAGGCGGGCGCACGCGTTGGCAGATGAGTTTCAAGCGGCTTCCCCCCGATCTTACAGTTGGACCCTACTTGAACCTATTGCCGTCTGCCGCGCCGGCGCAGCAAATGAATCGTCTGGCGCAGATCGTCAAATTCGGAATTCCCGGAACCGATATGCCCGGACATGAATACCTGTCCGACAAAGAGATCGCATCCCTCAGCCTTCGGTTGACGCAGATCATCGCTCAGCCCCCTACAAACCGATAAGAACACCTTGACTACTGGAGAAGAACCATGAAGACCATTGCCAAATCGCTCTTCCTCGCGCTCCCCCTGTTCCTCGTCCCTTATGCCTTTGCCCAGCACCAGACCTTCAACGTAAACCCGGATGCAAGCACAGTGGCCTTTTCTCTGGGCGGGAATACGCACCATGTGAATGGGACATTCCATGTGCAGAGCGGATTGATCGACTTCGACCCCGGTGCGGCGAAGATTTCGGGCTCAGTGCTGGTGGCAGCGGGCAGCGGCAACAGTGGCGACCTGGGCCGCGACAAGAAGATGAACACCGATGTCCTGGACGTGGCGCACTTTGCCGATGTGTCCTTTGTGCCCCAGAGCTATCAGGGGGCCATTGCGGCCTCAGGCGACTCGACGATTCAGGTCTCTGGCGTTTTCACCCTTCACGGAACTCCTCATGAACTGACGGTCCCGATGCAGATTCATATCGAGGGAAACAGCCTCACGGCCAAGGCTCACTTCGTTGTTCCCTACGTGAAATGGGGACTGAAGGATCCGAGCATCTTCATTCTCAAGGTTGCCAAGGAAGTCGAAATCGACCTTACACTTATGGGCCGTTTATCCGTTTCGAATTAGAGAGAGCGGGTTGGATGCAGCCCATGCCGCATCCAACCCGCTCTCGGCTCTAGCCTCTTCGCTTTCTCAATACCCAAGTCGTCATGCAGCGAAAATCCTGCACGATCGTCGTCTTCAGCGGATCTACGAGCACAGCGTTCATTTCCTCAGTCAAATCCAGAAGCATCTCCTCACTCACCAGGAACCACTCGGAGCCGTCCCCAATGATGAATCGATTGCCCTGCACCCACTCGAAGTCCATTCCAATCCTCGAACCCAGTCGGCAGAACAGCATCCCGCCCGGCCTTAACACCCGCCAAAGTTCTGCCAACATCGTCCGGAAGTGCATATCATCCCGTGCAAAGTGAAGTACAGCGCTGCAGATCACCACATCAGCAAACCCATCGGGAAACGGCATCTTTTCGATCGATCCCACCTGGAAGTTCTTTGTGGGCAACCCGGTCATAAGCGACGCAGACAGTCGGCGGACGTGCTCAACACCTTCGGCATCCTCGTCCAAGGCAAATACCTCGCACCCTTCGCGTAACAAATGTACGAGGTTTCGCCCGTAACCGCATCCAGCATCGAGTACACGCATGCCAGGTGCCATGTTTCCCCGCAGAATCTGATCGAACACATAGATATCAATCTGCCCGAATTGCTCTTGAACGCTCAGCGTCAATTCGCCACCATCCTTGCTTTCAACAACTTATCCGCCGACTTGTCCTGCCATCATCGCCCGATCTTTATCGGACCTAGGCGACATCTTTCCGGCAAGAAGTATTGGAAGACTCCATGCCCCAGTTGTATCAGCATTAGATTCGATTGCGCTTTACGGCGATGGGTGCTTGAGCGAATCGTCTCCGAGGGGGGGGCCGTGTGCTGATTTGCGGCGCGACCAGCACTGAAACTCCAGCGTCCCCATGTTTGAAGCCCTACCAGGAGATTTGCAACTCATGGTCTGACGATCCGGAGCGAAAACGCTATCGAATCAAGCCAAAGGATTGGTTCGTCGGCTCTCCGTTTGTCGAACTCTGCAACATCGCCGTAACGTACTCACAGCATGTCAGTATTACCAACCTGATTGGCAGAGCGCTCTCAAAGTCCAATACATCGTCTTCTGTGGTGGGAAAACGGCGGGCGGGATTTGAAGCAGCCATCCGGGCTGTGCTCGAACCGTTCTCGCGGGATGGAGTTGTCGAGGAAGAGATTGATTCGCGTGCAGTAATCTTCGGCCGTCCGGCTTGATGGAAGGGCATGCACAGCGTTTCGATGTGCCAATCAGGGCATTCTCGACTTCAGCTTGATCATCTCGCCATCCACGGCGAACCTTCCGTACCCGTGATGGTGGATGGTCTTCGGATTCTTTTGCGCCGGGTCAATCCAGGCTTTAGCCACTTCCAGGATGAAGAGGTTGAACTTGTTGACGAAACGGGTATCGATTACCTTGCATTCGAGGTTGGCGAAGCACTCGGCTACCAGAGGCGGCGCCACACGTCCGGCAGGGACCGGCGTCAGACCGAACCTCTCGAATTTATCCACATCCCGTCCTGAGAAGTTGCCGACTCCCACTACCTTGGGCGCCAGTTCCAGCGCCGGAATGGCGATTACGCACTCCTTCGTCGCCCGCAGTGCGGCAAAGGAGTAATTGGCATTGCTAACGACACAGGCAATCAGCGGCGGTTCAAACTCGACCATCATATGCCAGGACATCGTCATGACGTTGGCGCGGTCCTTGCGGGTGGTCGTCAGCAGAACCACCGGACCGGGTTCGAGCAACTGGTAGACCTTCGACAGAGGCAGATCCTTCATCACGTTTGCGACTCCTGGGCGCGAGCTATAAGGTTTTGAGATTAACTGAAGCCGAGCACCGGATGAGGCGTGTACGGCTCCTCAAGAGAAACGATTTCCTCAGGCGTCAAATGCAAGGAAAGCGCCGCCGCAGCGTCCTCAAGATGATGCGGCCTGGTTGCGCCAACAATGGGCGCGGTGACGGCCGCCTTACTGAGCAGCCAGGCGAGCGCAACCCGCGCGTGTGGAACGCCACGCTCTCCCGCAACCTGACCCAGGCGGTCCACAACTCTACGATCAGCTTCTTCGGTTTGCGAGTACATCTTCTTCCCGAACTGGTCGGTCTCGTAGCGTTTGGTGCTTTCACTCTGCCAGGGGCGCGCCAATCGGCCACGCGCCAGAGGGCTCCAGGGAATGACGCCGATGCCTTCGGACTGGCAAAGGCCGATCATCTCGCGCTCCTCTTCCCGATAGAGCAGGTTCAAATGATTCTGCATGGAGACGAAACGGGTCCAGCCATGATGCTCGGCGAGATAGAGCGCTTTGGCGAATTGCCAGGCATACATGGAAGAGGCGCCGATATAGCGCGCCTTGCCGGACTTCACCACATCGTGCAACGCCTCCAGAGTTTCCTCGATCGGTGTTTCGTAGTCCCAGCGGTGAATTTGGTAGAGATCCACATAGTCGGTCTGAAGACGGCGGAGGCTCTGATCAATTTCGAATAAGATGGCCTTGCGCGAAAGGCCACGGCCGTTGGGCTCGTCGCGCATGACGCCGTGAACCTTGGTGGCGATAACAACGGCTTCACGGCGGGTGTTGTCCTTCAAGAACCGGCCCAGCACCTCTTCGCTGGAGCCGCTTGAATAAACATTGGCAGTGTCGAAGAAATTGATCCCGAGATCGAGCGCCTGGCGAAGAAAAGGCCGGCTCTGTTCTTCGTTCAGAGCCCAGGCCTGTCTGCCGGGTTTCAGTTCGCCTGTGGCGGGCTCTCCGTAGGTCATGCAGCCGAGACAGATGCGAGAGACTTTGAGTCCGGTCTTGCCAAGATTGACGTAGTCCATTGCTACTCCTGGGGAAAGTGAGGATCGTCCAGGTCATGGCGACCCGTGGAATTCGGTGCTTCCTCTGGGTATAAGTCTACTGCCGCCAGGAACGATGCATCGCCTTTCCGTCCTCAGCCGCTTGCCGCCGGTTTCCACCCCAGCGACGAAGTAGGCGCCGGGGCAGCCTTTGAGGAAGTCGCCGACATCCTAGGCAACTCGCCGGATATCGTCCGGAAGCACTACGCGAAGTGGTCTGTGGCCCGACAAGCGCATGCACCCGGACGCGCAGTGGACCGACTGGGAGGCCAGAAAGACCAAGTAGCTTCTACTTTTTGGGCACAAAGGAAAATCGTCTCTGTAAATTATTCATTTTAAAGATGATTATTTGGTGCCGGGAGGGGGGGTCGAACCCCCATGACCTTGCGGTCGGCGGATTTTGAGTCCGCTGCGTCTGCCAGTTCCACCATCCCGGCACATCTGTTAAGTTGTTATTTTACTTATATTTGCAGCGATTTTCATATCTCACCACATCTCCGTGAAACTCGTGGTCACCAGTTTAGTCACCACCTCTTCCTACGGCGATACCAACTTTTCGACCGCTCCCTGGTTGTGCTCAGGAGCCAGATGCGCGTAGCGCATCGTCATTTGTATTGTACGATGTCCCATCAATTGCGCAACAGTGCGACTCAGTGCGAATATCCGTATGTACCGAAATCAGGAACGGAGCGTGTCAACGAGTTTGAGACAGGTGGCGTCAGAGTTTAGTGTAGATTTCCCTCTATCGCGATGGCCGGGGCGGGCGTTGTAGAGATTCGTGAGGGTGCGGCGCCCGGCGGATGGTCTTTGAAATGCGTTGATTCCATGCGGGTTAATAATTATCTGCAAGATTTCATGGCTTGGAAAAAATAAAGGAGGGGGAGGGGGGGGTGCCTGAAGGTACGGATCGGGCAGATTCCTGACAGTTGTGCCGTGGACCTTCTGGCAATAGG
>Ga0224529_1001070_pt1 | contig 17842 bp, 13 predicted proteins | sample CBST50metaG_FD_179893 | JGI IMG/M metagenome (GOLD analysis project Ga0224529, IMG submission 179893) | Peat soil microbial communities from Stordalen Mire, Sweden - C.B.S.T50 | ecosystem: Environmental > Terrestrial > Soil > Wetlands > Peat | place: Sweden: Norrbotten County, Stordalen Mire... | reverse complement strand
GGACAGAAGGATGAACCAGGACCAAGTGAAAATCTACTGGCAGTTTACACGTCGAAAAGCTCGACTGAAGTTCCGCTATGAAAGAACTGGTTTCATCCGGTCAGAGACCTAGGCTTGCCTTTTATCTGATCGTTTCCTTTTTGCTATCTGAACTACGCCATTTACATCGAAGTCTATCTATCCTCTCCAGCGTCGACTCTCTAACGGGCGTCAGAAACCGCCGGGCATTTCTTGAATCTTTGGATTTCGAGTTGGCACGGCATCACCGTGGTGGGCAGCCACTGTCACTGGGCTACCTCGATCTGGACAATTTCAAGCAAGTCAACGACACAATGGGCCATCAAAACGGCGATGAGGTTCTGAGAACGGTGGCGAAGGTCCTTGTCCAGGCCCTTCGTATGACAGATATCGTCGGCCGTCTCGGCGGTGACGAGTTTGCCATTTTGATGCCCGAAACCAACGGCGACGGGGCGCTGGCTGCCCTGTCCGACGCCAGCGCTAGAATGCTCACGGCAATGGCCGAGCTGAGTTTTCCGGTAACATTCAGCTTGGGCATAGTAACGGTAATAGGTGAAACAAGCGCGGAACAGTTTCTCCATGAAGCGGATGTGTTGATGTACGAAGTCAAGCGATCTGGTGGTAATGATTTACGCCAACAAGTCTTCCTCGGCACACAACCCAGCCGTAGGCTGACTACTTACACTCGACTGCTCCCGTAAGCACATTCTGCTGCTTATTTCCCGGCGAATAATCCACCAGCAATGCCGTCTTCAAGGTCATCCAATCCCACGACTCAAAAGAAAGCGTCTATAGGTGTCCGGGGCTTCTCCAGGAAGCTCAAGCTGGCGATGCTGATGAAAGAGGGCCGCATGATTCCTTATCGAAAGATACTTTTCCCGGTAGATTTTTCTAAGGCGACAGTGGCCATGGTCCCTTCTGTAGTAGCGTTGGCTCGAAGTTTTGACGCCACCATGACCATACTGAATGCTTTCAATCTCGCACGCGAATACAGCCTTGCGCCGAACTTCGAAGACACACGCGACTCAGAACCCTCCGCGATTCCGTACACCGAGTCCCTACAGGAGTTTCGCGATCAGCGCGAACGGAACATTGAGGAGTTTGCTCGCATGCAATTCTCGGACATAAGCCATTCGGCGCTAATCATAGATGGAGAGTCTGCGTTGGTGATTGAGTGGGTCGCGCAGCATGAGCACGCAGATCTCATCATGATGCCCACCCTAGGTTTGGGACAATTCCGCCGTATGCTCCTGGGGCCTGTAACAGCAAGGGTACTCCATGACGTGACCTGCCCTGTCCTCACCAGCGTTGACAATCCTGAAGCGACCATGCCCCTGTTCAACGATTTGCGGTCAATTCTTTGTGCTGTGAATTTTAGTTCCCAATCGGATGAGGTCTTTCAGGCTACCAGCTTTCTCGCGCAGGTCTATGGAGCGAAGATCCGCATATTGCATATCGAACCGATGCCCAGTGAAAGCGTCCTACCCTCTACCCCTCAAGAGATCATCCAATCATTCGAACGGGCAACGGCATCTAGCTTATCAGGACTTTGTGCGCCCCCAAGTGTGCGCATCATGGACGCAGATATCCCAGGAGGCATTCGCCAAGCTGCAATCGAAGAGAAAGCAGACCTGGTTGTAGTCGGTCGTGGACATTCACAAGAGACTTTTTCGCGAGCATGGTCGCATTTGTATTCGATCATCCGGGAATCACCGTGCCCGATTCTCAGCATCTGATGCACTCTCTCGCAACAAGTCGAGAGCAACTAGCTGAGCTATAACATTTCCAAGCGGACAACTGTGACTCCGCAGCCGCCATCCTTGGCGCCCATGAAAAACGGCCCGACGGAATCCCGTGGATCAATCGCGCAGAAATACATTCAGCAACGACTTATGAACCCGGATGCGGCTGTCGCACTCAATAGATCCGAGTTCGCAGAAGCGGTCCATGAAGGCTTTCACACAGACCCGGGTACTGCCGATCATGTTCGCCAGGGCCTCCTGTGAGGTCTGTGGAAGCAGCGGGTCATCTACCTCTGGTTGGCAATACTCCGCCATGAGCAAGAATATCCGCGCCAACCGTTTCTCGACTCGATTGAAAGTTCGATCAACCACATTGGCTTCGGTTCTCAAAGTGCAGTTCAGGAGGAACGAGCAAAACAAAGTTGAGAACGATTCCTCTTCCTGCATCAGCCGGAGAAACTCCGGCCTATTTATCCTGAGCGCAGGGCAGGCGGTCAAGGCGGTCGCCGTCGTTACGCGCACCCTCTGCTCAGCAGCTATCGCCTTCTCTCCCAAAAAACTCTCCCGCCATGATCCTGCGGATTGTGGCGCTCTTGCCATACACGGAGATAGCCGAAATGACGACGCGCCCTTTCTGAAGATAAAAGACACAGTCTGCAGTATCTCCCTGAGAGAAGAAGACCTGTGTCCTTTTCAACTCGACGACCATCCGTCCAGTTCCGGCATTCGTCAGAAATGCGGCCACATCCGATCCGGTTTGATTTTCCTTCCCCATTGGCAATGTCCATTTCTGAAAATGCATCCCCACAATGACCGTAAAGTCACGTCGAGTTGTTCCTACCGAGGACACGGCAGCGTCATTGCGATCATGCTAGGCCAATGCCAGAGTGGAGGGGTGTCCCCAAAGGAACACCCATCGCCGGATACTTTGATCCACAATATTTACATTGTCATGATTCCTCTGTATGGAGGATTTCCGCATACGAACGCACCGGTGGAAACTGGCCCCTTAATGAAGCGAATTTGCTCCTATGCCGACGTGGCATGTTGACGCGATTTGCTGCGACCCGTTCTTTGTATGGCGGGTCGTCGCGGTCTTTCGTCATCCAAATGGCAACCACTGTTCTACTGAGACTTCACCTGCAGCTAGGCATCGGAGGATACATATGTTGAATGGAATGCTGAAAACCTTCATTTTCGTGGCATGTCTTGAGTTAAGTTCTATTGCAGGCACCGCGCAAGAGGTGGTTCATGCCCTTACCGGAACAGTGAGTTCCATCGATACGTCCGCCAAGACGATCATGGTCTATACAGACAATCGCTCTGCTGGCCTTTTCCAAGACAAGACGACTTCTGCTTCATCAGCTACAGGTAACAGGCTAGTAATGAAAGGTAAGTACTCGATCATCTTCTATATCGGCGGCGATGTGCGAGCGGCAGTCAGAGTGCTGAGTCTCGGATCTGGCCCCTTCGTGAAAGACAGCGGAACAATAATCATACTCGACGACAAGGAGCATTCACTCACTATCAAAGGCGATTCAGGAGCAATAAAGTCTATCAATCTCACTCCTGACACAGTGGCGGAAACTGAATATGGAGCCGTGCAAGGGTCCAAGTATCGCCCTCACAAGGGCGACCAGGTTCGAATAACTTCTCACACGGTGAATGGAAGTGCTACGGCCCTGTTTATCAATACGCTGGTTGCCAACTGAGTTGAGCCATGGGAGATCCATCGACATACCCGAATGCTGGAGATACAAATCGTTCATTCGATGGAACACCCTGAGGTCCGCAACAAAGCCCCAGACAAGAGTCCTGAAACTTCACCGTGGGAGCAGCATGCCGCAAGATCTGAAAACGCTGATCGGTTCTTCTGTAATTGCATTGGATGGCAAGATCGGAACTGTTCGCAATTTTCTTTTCGATGATCGGTCGTGGACGATTCGTCACCTGGTTGTCGATGTTGACGCATGGCTCAATAACCGGAATGTGGCGGTCGCCGTTTCGGAAGTGGAGCAACCCGACTGGGAGAAAGCAATCATCAATGTCCGCATGACGAAACGGGAGGTTCGCGATAATCCCGGCGTCAATACTGAGAATCGAGCATCCACCCAGCAAGCACTCTCGTCGGAGGAAAGCGGCGGAAAGATGGCTTTTTGGATGCGCACAGAATTGGCTCAGAAGACTCCAACCGGGACGGAAGAGGTGGTGTATGCCAAAGAAGGCCCACACCTGCATGGCATCCTAGACATATCTGGTTTCGAAGTGTGGGCAGCAGACGGTGAGATTGGACGCATCGAAGGCTTCATCGTGGACGAGAATTCATGGCATCTCGGCTACTTGGATGTCATGGGTGGGGAGTGGCTCGACAGTGGCTCGGCGCTGATTTCTACTCACTGGATCAGGTCCATCTCATGGGACGATTGCCGTTTGAATTTGCAGTTCAACAAAAATGAAATGTTGAAACCGATTCTGTAGGGTAGCAATTCGACGGGACAAATCCATCCCCAGCCCTAAGGCTGCTTGGTTTTGTGACACAAACCTAAGCGATGCATATCTCTCAATCGCGTAAAAACACATTGAGCAACGACTTATGAACCAGGATTCGCTCGTTGTATTCTATAAATCCGAGCTTTCGAAGGCGGTTCATGAAGAGGTTAACCCGAGGCCTGGTACTGCCGATCATGCTCGCCAGAGCCCCCTGCGAAACCGGCGGAAGGAGTGTCGCATCTCCCGTTGATTGGCCCAATTCTGCCATCATCAAGAGAACCCTCGCCAACCGTTTCTCGGCGGAATTGAAGAGCTGATCGACCAGATCTGCTTGAGTCCTCATGCTGCAGGCCAACAGAAAAGAGGAAAATAATTCGGAAAAGGAATGCTCTTCGTGCATGACTCGAAGAAATTCCGGCCTCGCAATCCTGAGTGCAGTACAAGCAGTCATGGCGGTAGCCGTCGTGACACGCAAGCCGGGCTCGACCTCCATCGCCTTCTCACCGAAAAAATTGTGCGCCGAGACAAGCCGTAACGTTGCTTCCCTGCCCTCTTTGGAGACAACGGTGATCTTAACGCGCCCCTTCTGCAAATAGAAGATGCTGTCGGCTGGATCTCCCTGAGCGAAAAAGACTTGTTCCCTCTCAAGTTGAATAACTTTACGCCCGTACCCGGCATTCGACAAGTAAAAGTTAATGTCGAATTCTGTTTTATTTTCGTTCTTCATTGGTGGGTCCCTTCTCGCCGACATCTTGCGAGAGAGATCGTTGAGACAAACGATCATGCTCATTGTAAAGGTATTTATACGTTCCGGCGAAAGACTACGGATTCGATAGCAGTCTAGACGGCTCACTCAACTCCAAATCGAGTCGATTACAGATTCTTCCAGGACGCAGAATGGCTGGCCGGGTCGCCGGTCAGCCATTCTGCGAGAGGGGTGCTTCGGGCATGCTATTGGGTTTACATAAGAAGCACCAAGCGAAACTCGACGAGCCTAATCATCGCCGGGGCAGGCCATCGGGCCTGCTCCGGCGTCTTGTTTAACCTACTTCGCGGCCTTCTTCTGTTTCTTTTCTTCCAGCGGTTTGCGAGGTTGCGGCTTCAATTTTGTCTCGTCAACTGAAGCAGTTCCTTGTACATCAGATGAGAACCTGACTCCAGCTGGCACCAAATACTCTTCCACCTTTTGGCCATCGGCAGCACTCGTGGCAACGCTCACCCGTGCGGCGTCGATGCCCTTATCCGTGACCAGATAATCCTTGGCGTTGACAGCCCGCTGAGCAGCCAGATCCTCCACCTTGATGTGCTTGTGCCGCATCTGGGCTTTTTCTTCTTTAGCAGTCTTCGCCCTTTCAGCCGCGTCCGCCTCGCCTACAACCACAACTTTTGCGTCAGGATGCTTCTGCAGGTTCAGAGCCACCTGGTCAAGACAGGCCTTGGCTTCGTTGTCCACGCGGGTGGGACGCTTCTTGTCTCTTTCGAAGGTAACTGGGCACATTGCCTCGGTGTGCGGCACCGGAGCCACGTACGGAGCAAGGATGGTCACACCTGTGTTCGCCGTGGCCAAGTGGCTCTTGTCGTCGGTTGCGCTACAACTGATGCCTACCGTGCCGGTCGGAGCGCCCGCCGAAGAGAAGGTTGCTCTGGCGCCGTTGCCCGAAACTCGCCCGGCTGTAGCTGAATACTTGTAGGTAAGCGGACGGCCTTGTGGGCTCATGCCAACAGCAGTTATCGTGCTGCTCTCACCGGGCTTGATCGTGCTGGGGTTGGCCGAACAACTAACTGTCGGAGGCTCGAAGGCTTTAACCTGATAGCTGGCGGTGCAACTGGCGGACTCGCCGGGCTTCAGTCCTTCCTTGCCCTTCTTCCCTTCCTTCACTTCGCCCTTCACGGTATACATTCCTGGAGTCAGTGATGCCGTGTTGACGGCGGCAGTGGTTCCGTTGCCCGTCACTCCATCTCCCGACCAGCTGTAAATCACGCTCGGCTTCTTTTTCGGACTCAGATCTCCGGGGGTCGCGGTTACGGTGACTGCGCTGCCGGGGAAAATAGCAGGCGGACTGGCAACGCAGGCCAAGGTTACTGGCGGGACCTTCCGGCACCCCATTGGCATCAAGGTTGCACATGCTGTTGCGAGAACCAGACAGCCAGACTTCAACAGGCGAGGGTACATACGTGACTCCTCCACGACGAGAGTAAGTGACTAAAGTTGTTCGACCTTGGAAATTGATGCTCAAATTCACCGAGATCCAAACATCAGAGTCATGTTAATCGTCGTGGATCAGGATAGGGTGTCCCAAACGTGACACCAGTTGCAACCCATCGAATTGCAGAGCTTGTCATCGGGACTTTACGGAAACAGAACACCCGAGTTGCCATTTCGCAAAGAAGAGCCTGGTACACGCTGAATTGCCGGCTGCATGTGAAGTAAAGGCACCCGGCTCAACCGCTTCCGAGCAAAATATGCTTCTGCATCCCATCGTGTATCCCATGAGACCTGTACGACTTTACTGGCAGGAATTCATCGCACTTCAGTCCCTTGCGGCAAGGGCGCATAAGCTGCGTTGATGAGCCCAATCGCATTTTGGACATCCAATTGCGATGTGCGCATGATTCAATGAGGGTATGACACGCATGGCGCGATTCATACTCGTTCTGATCGTGGGCCTGGCTCTGCTGGCATGGGCTATATCCGGCGTGGTGCAAACGACGGCGCGCGAATGGTTTGAACGCGACGTCAACTCTCGTGCCAAACTGGTGCTGACCGGAGCCAGGCAGTCCCTGGCCGATGCATGGTACGACCCAGGGAATCTTAACAAACAGTTGGTAGCCCTCGCGCGCGACGAGCGTGTCATGGGCGCATCGGCTTGCAGCGCGGACTTGAGTACACGGTCAAGCACGGCAGGGTTTCCACAAGAGTTCAGTTGCCTGGCGGTGGGCTCGCGCGTTCGCGCCGCAGAGCCGGTTGCAGGCAATCAAAATGGGGAGTTCCACCAGTGGAGCACCGTCGCAACGCTGCCGACCGGCCGGGTTTTTGTAAGTGCCATGCCCATCTCGACCCAGGGACAAGAACTGGGATTCGCGATCCTTGTGCATGACATGAGCTATATCGAACGGCGTGAAAATGCAGCGCAGACCTTTTTGTTCGTAGTCTTTGGCGTTTTGGCTGTCATGGCTTTCGGCATTCCTCTGTTAGTGGCTAGGCTAGTACGCTCAGACTGGAGCCTGGAACTGCATAACCTACTGCGCGGAGGAGGTAAGCAAAGCCAGGAATTTCAGCCAATTCTCAGCGATGTGCGCGAGTTAGTAGGGCGGATGGCTAGTGAACGGGAAGACGCTCCCGGACTGTGGACAGCGGAGCGCCTGAGACAGACACTGAACCGGCATTTGCATGGGGAGAAGATCGTCATTCTGGCAAACCGGGAGCCATACATTCATCAGCGCATGGACGATGGCGGGATAGAGGTTCAGCATCCAGCAAGTGGCTTGGTAACCGCGCTGGAACCCATTATGCGTGCATGTTCCGGTGTATGGGTGGCTCACGGAAGCGGCAGTGCAGATCGCGAAACTGTGGACAGCCACGATCACGTCCGCGTCCCCCCCGAGGAGGAGTCCTATCACATCCGCCGTGTTTGGCTCTCCGAAGAAGAACAACAAGGCTACTACTACGGCTTTTCCAACGAAGGACTATGGCCTCTTTGCCACGTCGCTCATGCGCGACCGGTATTCCGTTCCGAAGATTGGCGGCAATACCGCATCGTCAACCAGAAATTCGCCGATGCAGTGTGCAGCGAAGTGGACTCAAAAGATCCCATCATCCTCGTGGAGGATTATCACTTCGCCCTGGCGCCCGCTATGATTCGCAAACGTTTGCCAGCAGCAACAGTTATTGCCTTCTGGCACATTCCCTGGCCGAATGCCGAGCGGATGGGGATCTGCCCCTGGCGCAACGAAATACTGGAAGGCATGCTGGGAAGCAGCATTATTGGTTTCCACACACAGCAACACTGCAACAATTTCCTCGACTCCGTGGACCGTTATCTTGAAACGCGCAGAGATCAGGAGCATAACGCGGTGATCATGCGGGGGCACAGGACACTGATTCGCCCTTATCCGATTTCACTTGAATGGCCTGTGCGCTGGGTAGAAACAGCGCCCAGCGTCGAGGAGTGCCGCGCTCTGGTGTGGCGAGATTTCGGATTGAAGTCAAACGCTCTGCTGGGCATTGGAGTGGATCGTTTGGATTACACAAAAGGTATTGAGGAGCGTTTGTTGGCGGTGGAACTGCTACTGGAGCGACATCCGGAGTTTCGCGGCCGATTCAGCTTCGCGCAGCTTGCGGCTCCCAGCCGGACAAAGATCGCACGCTACAGGGAACTGAACGAAACGGTGGAGCGCCTGGCTGAACATATCAATCAACGGTTTGGGGAAGCGGACTACAAACCGATCATTCTGCTTCGCTCTCACCACGAACCCCCGGAGGTCTTTCGTTTCTATCGCGCCGCGGATCTTTGCTACGTGAGCAGTCTGCATGATGGAATGAACCTGGTGGCAAAGGAATTTGTAGCCGCGCGCACGGATCTCAAAGGTGTACTTGTGCTCAGCGAGTTCACAGGAGCGGCACGGGAACTGACAGAAGCGCTCATAGTGAATCCCTACGATCTCGAAGGCAGCAGCAACGCGCTCGCCGCCGCACTCACAATGCCCGTCGACGACCAGCAGGATCGCATGAGGTCAATGCGGTCCATTCTGGTTCAATTCAACGTGTACCGCTGGGCCGGCAAGATGCTGGTCGATGCGGCGCGATTGCGCAACCAGGAGCGAGTTGCTGGACGTTTGGCCGAGCACGCAAGCAGCGGACCGGTGCCTTGACCATGAAGTATCTTCTCTCCAAAGCATCCCGCGATGTTTTGAGCAGGTTGGGCCAAGAACGGACCTTGTGCGCATTCGATAGTCTCATGCTCGCTACTATCTTGGTTCGCTGCCGGAATTCGACGAACTACTCAAATTGTTTGTACGATTACGGGAGCCTGTACCCGCTGCGTAGGGCCATCCGCAGCATGGTGCAGTAAAGATGCCCGACGAGTTACTCTGAGAATCTGTCCCCTATCGCATTGTCGATGGCTCCTTGGAGAGATAGGAAGCAAATGGAGTACCAATTCCAAACCGGAACACTGCTACTTTTGATTGCCGCTGTTGTTGCCATGCTTACCCGGCGCCTTCGTCTCCCATACAGCGTGGGACTTGTTACGGCAGGGATCATTCTCGCCGTATTACCGTTTGCGCCGAAGATTTTCCTTACCAAAGACCTCATCTTCACTGCCCTGCTTCCTCCGCTCCTTTTTCAAGCAGCGTTTTACATTCCCTGGAGTCAGTTGCGCCGGGACTTCTCAGTGATCCCCGTTCTGGCCACGCTCGGAGTTTTTCTCTCCGCATGCGTTACCGCTGTGGGAATGCATTTTTTGGCGAATTGGGAATGGATCAGTGCTCTTGTATTCGGCGTTCTCATCGCCGCGACCGACCCGGTTTCAGTGATCGCAACATTCAAGGAAGCGAATGTGCACGGCCGTATCCTGGTATTGATCGAGGCGGAGAGCCTTTTTAACGACGGCACCGCCGCGGTGGCCTTCGCCGTTGTTGTAGCCCTGACTTCAGGGCAGCATCTCACGTCGATTGCTATCACCGCCTTGCTTTTGAATTCCATTATTGGCGGTGTTCTTTGCGGCGCCGTTGTTGCGCTTGTCGCTCTTTTTCTCACGGGCCGAACGGATGACCATCTGGTTGAAATCACTTTCACGACCGTCGCAGCCTATGGATCCTTTCTGCTCGCGGACCATTTTGGATTTTCTGGCGTTCTGGCGACCATCACCGCAGGACTTGTCATGGGCAATTTCAAGTCATTCGGTGGGATCTCAGAGCGGGGGAACGAATCCGTGCAGGCATTCTGGGAATACGCCGCATTCGTTGCGAACTCGTTGGTGTTTCTCCTGATCGGAATGCACGAAGCGCATCAGAATTTTGTGGCAATATGGCTTCCGGCAGGGATCGCGATTGCCCTGGTAACGCTCGGCAGAGCGGCCGCAATCTATCCCTGCTGCCTTCTCTTCTCGCGCACTTCACTTCGCGTTACGTGGAAACATCAGCACATTCTGTTTTGGGGCGGCTTGCGAGGGGCCGTGGCGCTGGCTCTCGCTCTGGGCCTCCCCGCCGAAGTTCCACTGCGGGAAGAGATCATTACGATCAGTTTTGCTGTCGTCGCCTTTTCCGTATTCGTACAAGGTCTGACTATGGTTCCTTTTTTGCGCAGGATGGGAGAAATCCCTCGTTGAGGGTTGTGGTTTACGAGAGTGCAAAATGGATTTTACGATTAACGACGATCAGCGCGATTCTTTCTTTGCCTTTTTGCCTGCATTGCGCGGCGGAGAAACACGTTGCGCAAACAAGGAAATGTCCTGCGTTCCAAGCTTCTCTCGCAGTTCCCTGGCGATGATGTCCTGTGAAATCTTCTCAAGTTTATGAGCATTCTCATATTGGACAGTCACGACGATTCCAGCCGCGTTTAATGAAATTTCGAAACTCTGTAGGGGTGCTTCTGCCGGCCAGACATCATTCAGAACTGGCTTGATGCGAGCTATCATCTCGTTGTGAATATCTTCCAGAGACGCAACAGGCGCCTTTGGAGCAGGTTGCTCTGACATAGAAATGCGCTGCATCAACTGAGCCAATTCACTCTGGCTCGCTATGCTTGCGACAGACAAGACTGCCTTTCGCCCCGAGCGTCTTTCGATCGCCCGTTCTGCCTCTTGAATCTTCCCGTCCGGGATGGCGCGAGTTGAGACAAGCCGGACCGCAACACTCTCCCTCCCGACTTCGACTTGTTGAGACACGAGTGCTCCTGGCGGCAGCAGTCCCTTCACGACTTCTTGAACTGCGCCTCTTACGACGGCCTCTCCAGCAACCTGTTTGAATGCGGTTCTCAGAGGGAGGGCAATAGCTCCAAGCAATACAACCAGCATCACGACTCTCCACCGGAGATGGCCGCTGTTGATCAAAACGCGCAAGAGTGGTCGACGCGATAGCTTCTGAGCGAGCATTTCGCCCTTTCGGACGTGCTCCATCTCCGAGCGGACCTCCGGCGCATTCATTCCTGTCAGCAGGAACACAACAAACGCGCAGGCAACGATGGCGACAAGATTGGTCAAGAAAAGCAGACCTGCCCCACCCATGATGCGGAGATTCGCGCCGCTCCCCAATCCGAAGCCAATGGTGCATAGCGGAGGCATCAATGCAACCGCGACTGCCACACCGGGCAAGGTGGTTACCCCATCCCCTCCTCCAACACGGCACACCGCTACCGAGCCGGCAAGTCCAGAGAGCAACGCTACACCGAGATCGAGCAGAGTCGGATTGGTTCTCGCCAAAATTTCGCCGGTCACGGAATGAAAAGGCAGGAGCCAGACGATGAAAGCTGAGAACGCTATTGCCATAGATATGCTGGCAGCAAGGTTTACGACGGCCTTGGCTGCAAGATACAGATCGCCTGCGGCGAGAGCCAATCCAGCGGCCATGATCGGTCCCATCAAGGGAGAAATGAGCATCGCACCTATGATGACAGCCGGGCTATTCAAGACAAGGCCGAGAGCGGCTATGCCCGCCGAGAAGATGATCCCAAGCCAATAGTTAAGGCTGGACATATCAGCCGTATCGTATATCTGCGCATAAATTTTCGGCTTTTGCTCTGGGACGACTCTCAACCAGCGCTGCAGACGTGTATTTTTCGGAATCGCATGATCAAGCGGGTTCGCCACGGTATGAGTCTCCTTCAGTGCACCGATTCGGGGAAGCAAACGCAGCCGCTATCCCCGCCTCTGTTGCCATAAACCAGGGCGTTGCGATGAAACCTCATCATCGACAACGATCGTGCAACCATCGCGATTGAGATGGTTGCACGCCATATTCTAGACCGTAACAGGCGGAATATCAGCGGATTGTAACGAGCAAGCTGTTTGTTGAAGTGGCCGCATCGAGAGTTGAGCTGTTTTGCCGGAGGGAATCCTGAAGAGGCTGGACGGGATCCCATACCTGCTTTGCCCGACAAGTGAAGCCCCACCTTATCCCTGCTTCTATACTTGCCGTAGGAAGCAAATCTCCGCGAGGTCAGTTACACATTGAAATATTGGGTCGGATTCCAAGGCCTGTACTCGGATTTCCTCGCTTGGTTGATGCGCCGGTTGCCGAACGAGCGACAGAGGCTGCTGGCGGTCACAATTCTGGCTGGCGGGCTGTGCGGTTTGGCTGCTGTAGCCTTCCATTTGAGCATCGGCTGGGCAGAGACGCTCTTTATCGACCGAGCCAACGCGGCCCCAGGTCATAGCTGGATCTGGTGGACCATCCTTACACCGGCACTCGGTGGTCTCGCGGCGGGCCTCGGTCTCACCTACTTTGCTCCTGCCGCGGCGGGCAGCGGCATTCCCCAAGTCAAGGTAGCCTACACTCTCCGTTCCGGCCTGATCACCTTTCGCGAAACCGTCGGGAAGTTCATTCTTTGCAGCATCCAGATCGGCTCCGGTGCGTCGCTGGGTCTGGAAGGTCCCACGGTGCAACTCTGCGCCGGGGTGAGCAGCATGCTGGCGCGGGCGGCGCGGCTCAGCCCCAAGAACCGGAAGCGCATGGCCTCGGTAGGCATGGCAGCTGGCATCGCCGCAGCCTTCAATGCACCGATCGCCGCGGTGACATTCACCCTCGAAGAATTGATTGGCGATCTGGACCAGACCATGCTCTCAGGCGTGATCGTAGCCGCTGCGCTTGCCGCGGTAGTGGAGCACTCCATCCTGGGCGCCAACCCCATCTTTCACGTGAACCGGATTTACACGCTGGGCAGCACTTCATCGCTCGTCTGGTATTCCCTGCTTGGTCTGTTAGCGGCTATTGTTTCAGTCACGTTCACCGATTCGTTGTTGTGGCTGCGCGCACAGTTCAAGCGGCTGACAATGGTGCCGAAATGGGTACATCCGGCACTAGGTGGCCTAGCTACCGGATGCCTAGCTGTCGTCGCGCTCGCGCTGTTTCATTTGAACGGCATTGCCGGCGACCCGTATAAAACCCTCACCCTGGCGCTGACAGGTTCGATGGGTTCCCTGCCGGTGTTGGCAATGCTGGCCTTCTGCGTTCTCAAGCTGCTTGCCACCGTCTGCTCCTACTCCAGCGGTGGCGCTGGCGGCATCTTTGCCCCATCGCTGTTCATGGGCGCCATGTTGGGCGGTGCGGTCGGTTACATCGACGTAACCGTCTTCCACCACCCTGCCGATGCCATTGGCGCCTTCGCCGTCGTCGGCATGGGCGCGGTCTTTGCCGGCATCGTCCGCGCACCGATGACTTCAGTGCTCATTATTTTCGAGATGACTGGAGGCTACGGCCTGGTTCTTCCGCTGATGATTGCCAACATGAGCGCCTTCGCCCTGGCTCGCTACTGGCGCCCCGTTCCGATTTACGAGGCACTGCTTGCTCAGGACGGCATCAACCTGCCCCACGGCGACCATGGGCGCGGCCCCCACGGTGCAGCGAAGCAGCTTGCGCTTGAGATGTCTGCGGATGGTTCGGCTTCTACTGCTCCTTGAGAAGGGTCATTTTCGTGTTGGCCACGTGGGTTCGCTACTCAGCCGAAACCAAGCGGTGAACAGAGGCAGAGCAAATTGGACGGAAGCACAAGCAGGTGTAGGCATAGCGCCAAAACTGACAGCCTCTCACAAAGGAGAGGCTGTCAGTTTGCCGAGCACAATAGAGACAGTTACTTGGGATCTTCTTGGGGCAGCGGCGGGTTCGAAGCCGGGACAGGAGATGTGTCGCCCGCAGGAGATGGCTTCGAAACCGGCGGGGAAACTGCGCCTTGTCCGGTCGCTGCGGGGACAACAATTGCGGCGGGCGAAGGATTGGATTGAGTGCCGGTGGCGGGTGAATTAGGCGTTTGCGCCGCAGGTGCTGGGGAAGCTGCCGGACTTGCAGGAGACGGGGAATCTTCAGCGGGGAAGGTCACCGAATTTACAACCGCTGGATTGTCATGGAGCTTCACATAGAGCTGTCCGGCAGTGAGACGCGGGACCGTAAGAATATAGCCAGGAAAGCCCTCGGGGACCTGGACAGGGTGATCGAATTGCGGATCGTTTGAAAGCGAATTCACCAGGAATAGACTGGAGCCGGTGAGCTTGCACGGCTGATCCTTTTCATCTGGGCACTTGAGATCGTGGAATACTGGCAGACGAACCAGCGTGGCAAGCGGCAGCCAGTCGCTTGCCACTCCTTGCTCAAGCACACGGAAGCGAAGCGGGCCGGATGCCGAGGAAGCAAAGGCTTTGCCGGTATCAAGCGTAGCCAGCGCGACCTGGGAATCCTCTAATACCAGGCCACTGGTAAGGGTGAGGGTTTTCAGGTACGCCCCATGGACAGTGGCGACTTCGACCTTTTCTTCGCCGGTGAACGCCGTCGGAACCTGGGCATGAATCGAAAAGGTCAACTGCGCATTCTGCGGAACTTCGTCCAGATCGCCAAGCTGAATGCTGTGGGCGGGACTCGATGCGGACGGTTGAACACTTTTTCCGATCAGTGTGACCTTGGGCCGGGGCGAGGCTACTGTGGTTTCAAGACTCAGGACACGACCATCTTTAAGCGTCACCTTGGCGGTGGCTGTATCTCCAGCCTTTAGCCCTTCTGCAGCCTTGGTGTCGGCTGCAACCACAGGCAGTTCATCAGCGACTTCAGTGGAAGCGGGCGACGCAGGATTGAAACTGATCCCGCTCAGCGCGAGTGATTTCACTTCGTCAAGGTGACTGCCTTTGAGGATGCCGGTGAAATCTCCGGCATGCAAGGTAAAGCTGTCAAGATGGCCGGGCTGAGCAAAAGCCTGCAAGGATACCTTGTCGGGCTCTTTGCTGCCGAACTGTTTGACCAACAGCGTGATGGCGCCAGGCTTGGCCTTCTTGAGCGGCAGGGTGACGACGACTTGGTTGGGTTCAGGCGACTTCCACTCCGCCTTTTCGGGCTTTCCAGAGGCCTGCTGCAGCATGATGGTGTCGATGCAGGCGGCTTCTTCCGCAACAAGATGCACGGAACTGTCGTGGCCGGCAATCAGAGATTGCTGATCGTCGTCGGGCAGTTTCCAATGTTGGGGGTGCGCATTCTGCAGGCGGAATTCGGGACCGTTGTATGGCTCAAATCCCCAGTACCCGTGAAGCGAGCCGTCAAGGGTGTCCCCAAAGTTGGAGGGACTCAGCCCAGCGGTATTTGCGACAAAGCCGCCCTTTTCCGCATCGGCCTTGACCGGCAATTCGACGAACTTGCCGTCTTTGCCCTTGAGGCGAAGAAACATGTCGTGGGCGTAATCGGTTGCAAACGCCAGCGGAGCTCCTTCAGCGGGAAGAACCAGCTCAGTCCTTTGAGCGCAATACACCTCTTTGGGATTGACGGGATGGAGAGGCGGCATCTGGGGTGATTCAACCGCCGGCAGCGCAACCACCAGGACCGACTTGGGATTCTGAAACGACGGAACCGCATTGAGTTCAAGCGAGAGTTGATCGCCCTGTTCGGTGGACAACGCGGGAATGTACTGGTATTGCGCGGTACGGAAAGACTCCATGATGCGCGCAATATCCATGGCCGAAGAGATATACGGACTGGAATAGCCATATCCTGCCTGTGGGGCGCTACTCAGCGAAAAAGCCAGATCACTCGCGGAGCCCGAGGTGAGCGATTGGACGATCGAGGCGCTGTGCCCGTCATTCAGCACCATCGAATCCCGGCCTTGCATCAGGCACGAAGCCTGCAGCGCGGGTATTTTCTGAAGGCAATCGGAATCGAACTTGATAGCAAGACTGCGCGCAAGAAGCGGCGAAGCTATCTTCAGATGGTCGAAATCCGTCTGGCTGATGCGATGGATGGCGGCCAGATAGACCCGCAACCGAGAGCGATCGAGTGTGGCCTGATTGAGATCCTGAGAGGCGCGCACAAAAGCGCCCGGGCGGCCACGAACAGCACCGACGAGCGTCTTGAAGTCTCCGCCTGTTTCTGGAGCGAGAAAAACAAGGACTTGCTGGGCGCCCTGAGGAACCGTCACCTTCAATCCCGCGCTATCCTTGGGGTTCCAGGTCTCAGAAGAGAAGAACCACTTTTCCGGCGGCGGGTTGGTTGCGCCGCGCAAAAACGCCGCGATGAGAAGGTAATGCACGGACTGGCCCGGAGGAAGGTCAGCTTTGATCGACACTAGATCTCCAGCCGAGAGGTTGGGCACCTCGGATATCGGCAGTGTCTTGCCTGCATGAATAACCTTGACGACCAGCTTGGGGCCAGCCAAATCAAATTGGGCGGGGTCGGCAAACAGGGAACAAGGCACCAAAAGACAAATCAGGAAGAATATGCGTAACCGTAAAGCCATACAGGACTTTTAACCTCTGCAATTGTGAGACGGACTCACGTCCGATTCGTAATTCGACCACTGCCATCAAGCCTTGGATTGCGAGAATAAAGACGGGATCAGTGGACATGTCTGGCGCGTTCACGTCTCGGTCCTCGCAAATTCGCCGTGACACCCAATGCGATAATGCCAGACATCTTCTCCGGTTCAATCCTTAATCAAAGAGACACACCCGCTCCCATTAGGATGGCATATCATCCCAATCCAAGGCTGTTCTTTTTGGGACATCTCCCATCTGATCACTGCACGTCTATGAACGCCACCACGGCGCAATTGAGACAGGTTCCAGGCCATTGCAAACACGGATCAGATCGCGGCTGGCAACGGACTCAGGCAACCTCCGCTTTGAGCGCCTCACTCTTCGATGCGATGCAATCCAACAGATCTTTCCATGATTTGGCGAACGAAGCGATTCCTTCTTCGAGCAACTGGGTGGCGACGGCATCCGTATCAATACCAGCTATTGCAAATTCAGTGAAGATCTTGCCGTTATTCTCGGGTGGCGCTTCGCCGAATTCCGGATGAGCGGCAAGCGCATTCAAGGTTGCCTCAGGCATCGTGTTAATAGTGGAGGGCAAGGCAAGGGCCTCGACGTACAGGATGTTCGAGGCATTGGGGTCCTTGGTCCCTGTGCTGGCCCAAAGAAGGCGCTGAGGGCGGGCTCCAACGTTCTGGATGCGCTGCCACCGCGGCGAATCCAGCAGCGTGCGATACATCCCATAAGCCTTTTTGGCGATGGCTATTCCCAACTGGTTGCACAAGGCCTCCGGCACCTTCTGTGCTACAGCTACGTCCCAACGGCTGACGAAGAGTGACGCCACGGAACCGACATTTGGATTGAGCCCGGCGGCTATGCGCCGCTCGATGCCGCGGATGTAAGCTTCAGCTGCCGCGACATATTGCTCGCCCGAGAACAGAAGAGTTACATTGACGGGCACGCCTCGAAAGATCGCTTCCTCAATGGCAGGAAGGCCCTCTTTGGTACCGGGAATCTTGATGAAGAGATTGGGCCGTGCCGCGAGGTTGTGGAGAGCCCTGGCAGCGGCAAGGGTGCCAGCCGTGTTGCGAGCCAACAGGGGCGAAACCTCCAGAGAGACCCAGCCATCCACACCGTCGGTTCGGTCGTAGA
>Ga0224529_1001069_pt1 | contig 17842 bp, 10 predicted proteins | sample CBST50metaG_FD_179893 | JGI IMG/M metagenome (GOLD analysis project Ga0224529, IMG submission 179893) | Peat soil microbial communities from Stordalen Mire, Sweden - C.B.S.T50 | ecosystem: Environmental > Terrestrial > Soil > Wetlands > Peat | place: Sweden: Norrbotten County, Stordalen Mire... | reverse complement strand
ATTCTGACCCGCAGATCGTCCGAATATGCTCGTCCCATCGGCTTCACGTCGCGGTGACTTCACCAGAGTACTCAAGCATAAAAGACGACCACATTCCTTGGGTATATCTATCCTGATACTGCTCTAAGTAATTGCTTGATCGGACACCCATTTTCACACGCACCAGCTCATGACTAAGCTGATAGATGAGCCTCGCCTCATAATCAGGTTTCACGACATAGAGAGCGATGCGAATCGTGTTGCCCAAGGTTGCGGCAGGTTCGCCCAATAACTTTGGACCGATCGGAGTGATCGGAGCCGGATGGGAAGGATCACTACTCCAACTGCCTTCAGGCTCAAAACAGATGATTCCGTTCTCAGGGTAGTCGCTTGGGGTGCCCGGTATGATGTTGTCCACTTCGGACGCAACTTGATTCGCCCCGGTTTGGAGCCTAGCGACACTCGCACCGAATGTTTCGCTATCTAATACGACTTTCATGCGGTTCGTCCCCTGACAAACCGCTGCTCTACCGTCCATTGCGAGGCACACTAGGACAGTGATCGAAACCGATCGGAGAATTAGAATTGGCGATTTGATCCAGCTTCTTTTGATAGTGTAACCAAGCTACCATGTTTCCGACCCGACATGAATACTTAAAGGCAGCCGCTTGAGGTTTGGAAGGTCGTTAACACCGCGCTGCGTACACGATCTCCCGGGATTCTTGTGGGCGGACTTTTGCGAGGGTTGAAATCCGCGCCTAGCTCCGCTTCGGTACCCTGAAGTCGCCATATGTCCAAGGATCCTGTCATGTGTTGATTCGTCTCTTCCCAGCGCAGCTCTTTCGGCGTCCTCTGTGTGCCGGAAGGCATACCTTTCCGCACAGGTTTTTCGGCAGTTTCGGCGATTGATTTGATTGGCTTTACACGGTCGGTTTTGGAACCTCTTTTCACACATGATGAAAAGGGTTCCGGCTAGGCTGTTTTATCGAGGAGTTGCGGCGGGCGTTCGCTGAGCACGCGCCGGACAGTTGCCGTCGAGATACGGTGTCCGTTGGCGATCTGGCGCAAGCTTTGGCCATTCTGCCGATCGTGTTGGATGGCTGCATTGTCCAGACCAGCGGATTTCGGCCGATGTGCTAGCCTTCGTGGCGGGCGCGCCGCATGCCGGCGCGCAGCCGAAGAACAAACAAGCTGAATCTTTTCCACTGGATTGTGGTGCAATCCTTTCGATCAGTGATTCTGCTTGAGTGCGCAGTCTGCAAGGGCTTTGATGACCTCGGTATCGCCGGGAGCAGTGCGAGAATCTCTTTGCCATACGATGAAACGGCGCTGCAACCTTTTGACTGTGGAGGAGGCGCGACAAGCTTCTGCAAAACGCGCCTCAATGTATGCGACGGCGACCCTGGGGTCTGTGCCACAAAGGGGAAATTCCGTTTGGAGATCGCTTCCGGGACGCGTTTACTTGCCGCCGGGTTCTCCAGTCCGCGGCCCGGGATGGGATTGCGCCAAGCCATCTCAAGCCAAAGGGTACTGAAAAGCGCTGCTTTTCCGCTACTCCGATCCTGGCAGGCGGTGCCGGTGGGATTCCTGCAGAGGAAAGAGCGTCGGAATACTGCAAGTCGCTCGTGGGGGCTGGTTTAGGCTCTGCCCTTGTGCGTACGTCTGATATTGTGAACGATTATGCGCAGGGATATCCTTATAACGCATTAATAGTATGACAATTAAGGGATTGTTGGCCTGCGATTCCCTTCTTCGGCACCATATAAAAAATAAAAATATGCGCGCATAATCAACAACTTACATGGCTCCACTCAAGTGGAACTCTTACGGTATTGCCGCATTGAGACCGACTGGGATGAACAGATTAAGGTTCCCGCTCATCCTCGCACCGGTCGATGCCGTTCCCTACTCCAGGCTTGCTCGAACTCTTCCGGCGGCTGTTACCAGCGCAGAATGGAGCCGCTAGCGATTGTAGCCAGGACTTACACGACCCTTGGATCTGCAACCTCATGAGGGGTCGACCTCGCCAGGTGCGTGAATTCGGTTTAGCCGGGCCTCGAGAGAGAATCACATGTGAGTTTTGCGTTGATGGGGTGTTTTTTTTGTTAAGCCCTTGGCGGGTTCGGCATAGCAGTAAAAACTGGTTCTTTGTCTTCGTCGTTTCGGCGGAAGGACGCGGTGTTTGCCGGCTGCGGGTACAATTTTCAAGACGAACGGGAAGCTGATAAAAGGGGGAAAGATGAGCGGCGAGAAGAACGGGATGGGCCATGAAGGTTGGGTGGTGAACCGCCGAGAGTTCCTGGCGGGACTGGCGGCCCTGGGGATGGCCGCGTGGGCAGAGCGGGCGATTGGAGCGCCCTTTGAGGCGCCAGGTTGGAGCGGGCTGCCGGCTCGGCCAGAGCAAAAGCCACTGGACTTTCGCAACCTCGCCGATGCGTTTGACGCTTACGTCATGGATCCCGCGCATGGGGTGAACCGGCGCGGAAAGAACGGCCGGCAATTCTTCGCCTCTGCACTGGAGAGCGAGGAAGACGGAGGGCTTACCGCTTACGGGCCCATGGCCATGGGCATGGAATTGCGCGGCAAGGGTTTAGGGGAGCTGGCGGCGTCGCTGAAGGGGTACTACGCAGAGCCGTACGGGTTGTTCATGGACGGGCCGGGTGCCAGCTTGTGCGAGTACTGGTACCTGATGAATGTGAGCGCACTGGCCTTTGGGCTGATTCAGATGCGCTTCAGCAAGGATGCGGAGTGGCTTGCGCGGGTGGAGCGGAGCGCGGCGCGGCTGCGCGATATGGCGCGGCAGATCAAGTACGACTTCAACGACCAGGGCTACGACTTTGCCAAGGGCGCGGCGTTTACCAATAAAGACATCTTTCGGCAGCCCGACGCGGTGGGCGGTTATAGCTACGTGATGCTGCTGGCCTGGAAGCTGACCGGCAAGGATTTCTGTCTGGCGGAAGCCAAGGCCGGCATGGACCGCTACATGGCCTTTGCGGCCAACCCGTGGTACGAGGTTCCCAGCGGCGCCATGGCGGTGATGGCGGCGGCGCGGCTGGAGGCGATGGGCTACCCAAGCAATGCGAGAAAGGCGCTGGGCTTCGTCTTCGATTCCAAGACAGGGCCGATGGCCACGGGAAAGTGGGGCGGCCGGGACGTGAATGGCCTGATGGCGGGTTGGGGCAACGAGCCTTCCGGCCTGGTCTACAGCATGGAGTCGATGGTGACGCTTCCCTACCTGTTGCCCGCCGTGCGCTTTAGCCCGGATCTGGCCGGGGAGGTGGCGCGGTATGCGCTCAATACGGCGGCGATCCTGCGCTGGTTCTACCCCGAGTATCTTCCGCACGAAAACCAGAGCCGGCCGGATCTGCCGTCTATGATTCCCTACGAGCGGTTGAGCCGTGAAGTCAAGGGAAAGAGCCCCTATGCGGAAGGCGACTATGCCGGGCATCGCTCGGTTTATGGCGGCGCGTATATATTGTGGCTGGACAAGATGGCTGAGCCACAAGGCGATCCGTGGATGTTGCGCTGGGATTTAAACCAGACGAACTTTCTGGACCGCGGCTTGCCTCCCGCATTTCTTTATTACAACCCGTGGCCGGAAGAAAAGCGTGTCACTCTCAAGACCGCCGAGGGCCAGAGCCGAGTACACGATTTATCGCACAACCGGTTTCTTGAGTCGCGCGGCGGAAGGGTGGAATTGGCGCTGAGACCGCAGGAAGCTCTTGTGATTGAGATTCCGCGGTAATCAAGCGGCCAGAGGCCTAAGGATGAATCACGCGCGTGGCGATGATGGAAGTGGCGTTGGGAGCGCCATCGAACGCCTGGGTGCGGATGAGGGCCTCGAAGTAGATGGGCTGACCAGGCGCCCCGGAGATGCCGAGGGCCTTTTGCAGCATCTGCCGGTTGTCGGCATCCGCCAGAAAAAGCCCGGCAGCCTCGGTGCCTTCCTGTTGTAATCCCTGCAGAATGAGAACGCTGCCGCGCCCGTTGGGGAGCGGCAGCAGGGAAATGGTTGCGTAGTCCTCCCCCGAACTGCCAGTAAAGGCCAGTCCCTGGTAGGTCTCCCGCTCGCCTGCCTTGGGATGTGTGTTCTGGAAGTACTTGAAGCTCTCGCCCACCACGCCTTCGCGCTCCCGGAAGTTGAGCCTGTCCTGAAAGTAGGAGACCCAGGGGTTGGAGCTGGGGCTGCCGACAAAAACAAAGCTGCCCTCTTCCAGATCCCGCGGGCGCAACTCTCGCGCAGAACGAATCGAGAGCCGGTCGCGCGCGTTGCCGCTGACCCGCATGAGCGTACTGACCACCACCAGGTCGGCATACGAAGTCAGCAGCGAGCCGGACAAATACTTGATCATGCGGGCTTCGCGGCCCGTGGGGTGCGCGTTGGAGAGATCCCCGCCGCTACGGTAGGAAGGGCTCAGATAGCGCTCCAGCGTGACCGGCTGCTCGTCCACCAGCCGCGTCATGCCGTAGTTGATGTCGGCTACTACCACCTGGACGGGGCGGTTCCCCGGATTAAACAGCTCGGCCAGGGGCCAGGGCGGCGGCGGCGGCGGCCCCGCTGGACGGAGAAACCAGGCTGCCAGCGTGGTCAGGAAAAAGACCCCGGCCAGTGCCCAGGGCAACAGCGGGCGCCAGGATTTCCAGGATTTGAAGCTGCGGTGGGCAACTTCCAGAACAGGTATTGCGGAAGTCCTTTGCTCGACAGGGCGAAACAGCGTGGTGTACGCCCCCTTGGGAATCTCGACAATGGCGGTCTCGTTGCGGCCTTCCCCATCGAAGTACTCATGGAGCTTGAGCCGTAACTGGCGAACGTGCACACGGACAGAGCTGTCTTCGACGACACTGTAGTCCCGGGCTTTTCCGAAGACCGCGCTGCCGATGCTGTGCTCACTCAGGTCCTGGGGCTTGCCATGCAGAGATCTCTCCGCCATATAGCGCAACAAATCTCTGAGCCGGGCCGACTTTTGGAAGGAAGCGCTAGCGGTGATCCTCTCGATCAACTGCCAGCGCGCGTCCGTTTTCAGTCCCGGATCTACTTCCGTCATCAGCGCCAGATTCCATCACTGCACGTTCAGTCCAAATCCCCACACAAGGTCATGGCAGGACTGCTCGCTGATTGTAGCGCAATAAATCCGCCGGGAAAAGCTCGTCTGGGACTTCGGAACTCATGTAAGCCCTAGAAAATGCTGTTTCAAGATGTCTGCCTGGAGGTGTCCCTGCAGGCGCCATCCTCTCTCTTTGCTGGTATTTTCGTGCATTTTTCTGCGAATCACATGTAAATTGCATTGATTCTCAATGATTTTTGCGGTGAGTCCCTTTTCAATGGTCTGCGCTTTCCGCAAATCTAATCGACGGCTTCCAAAGTCCGGTTTGTTCCGTTGCGGAACATCGGCGCGAAGTTCCGATTCTCCAGAACCGTAAAGGGCTCACGATGAACGATCTTGCACAACGCTTCGAGCAGAACCCCATCCTCAGACCGTGCGATCTGCGTCCGAGCGTGCGGGGCATGGAAGTCACATGCCTGTTGAATCCGGGAGTTTTCCGCTACCAGGATAAGACCTGGCTGCTGGTCCGGGTGGCCGAGCGTCCGGCACAAGTCCCCGGCAAAACCACCTTTCCCATCCTCAGCCCCGAGGGCCGGCTCGATATCATCGAGTTCAACTCCAGCGACCCCCGACTCGACCTCAGCGATCCCCGCGTGATCAATTTTGATGGCCGGGACTACCTCACCACCCTCTCCCATCTCCGTCTGCTCGGGAGCGACGACGGCATTCACTTCGCCGAGCCGGAGCCGAGCCTGATCCTTATGGGAAGCGGGGAACTGGAAACCTACGGCATCGAGGACTGCCGCGTCGCCAAGATCGACGCAACCTACTGCCTGACGTATACACAGGTTTCCAACCATGGAGTCGGGGTGGGGCTGCGGACCACGCGCGACTGGAAGCAATTTACCCATGAGGGCATGATCCTGCCTCCTCACAACAAGGACTGCGCCCTCTTCGAGGAGCGGATCGGCGCCAAATACTATGCATTGCACCGGCCCAGCAGCCCGGAGCTGGGCGGCAACTACATCTGGCTCGCCGAGTCGCCCGACATGGTGCACTGGGGCCGGCACCATTGCCTGGCCCATAGCCGCGAAGGATGCTGGGACAGCGCCCGAGTGGGCGCGGGTGCGGCCCCGATCCGGACCGCCGAGGGCTGGCTGGAGATTTATCACGGCGCGACCAAAGAGAACCGCTACTGCCTGGGCGCTCTACTGCTGGACCTCGATGAGCCCTGGCGGGTGCTGGCGCGCTCCGAGACGCCCATTATGGAGCCTCTGGCTCCCTATGAGCAGGAGGGTTTCTTCGGCAAGGTCATCTTTACCAACGGCCACCTGGTAGACGGCGACCAAGTCACGCTGTACTACGGCGCGGCCGACAGCGTGATTTGTGCCGCGCATCTCTCGATTCAGAGCATCCTGGACAGCCTTGTTCCGGCAAAAAGAGAGAAAGCATGAGCCGCCTGCGCAAGGAGTTTGACGTCTTCTTCCGCTGCTCCCACTCCATGCAGGTACTGATGGTTTCCAACATGATCTATGCCCTGGTCCTGCCGGTGATTGAGGTTTTCGTGGCTGCCTATGTCATGCGGAACTCGCACGCAGTGGCCAAGGTCGTCACCTATCAGTTATCCATTTACGCGGCCACGCCGCTGGCCTTCTATATCAACGGCAAGTTGCTGGGCCGGGTGGGAGCCAAGCACCTGTACGCCGCCGGCATGGTGCTGTCGGGTGTGGCCATGATGCTCATGATGCAATTGAGCATCCTGACCCCCATCGGCGTGGCGACCTCGGGATTCACGATGGGGCTGGCCACCGGCATCTTCTGGGCCAACCGCGGATTCCTGGCCCTCACCGCCACCAACGACGGCAATCGCAATTACTACTACGGCCTGGAGAACTTCGTCGCAGTTTTGAACGGTGTCGTGGTGCCCGCGCTCATTGGCTGGTTCATCAGCGGTACCGCTCTTTACGGCTGGCTGGGCGGGGTCGCCAATCGCGCCTACCACATTATCGCCATGGTGGTCTTCGGCCTCACAATTCTTGCTGCCGCGATCCTGGAACGCGGCACCTTCCGCAATCCGGAACACACACGCTTCGTCTTCTTCCGGTTTCATCCGCTCTGGCATCGGATGCTCGAACTGGCTCTGCTCAAAGGGTTGGCACAGGGATACATCGTCACCGCGCCAGCCATGCTCATCATGATGCTGGTGGGCCAGGAGGGAACCCTCGGCACCACCCAGGCCATCGGCGGCGTCTTTTCCGCTTTTCTCATGTATACGGTCGGCCGCATCGCAGCGCCCCAGCATCGCAGGATCGTTTTTGCCGCCGGCCTGCTGTTGTTTCTTCTGGGCGCGATCACCAACACCTTGCTCTTCAATGCCGTGGGCGTGCTGATCTTCATTGGGTGCCTTCTGCTGGCCAAGCCGCTGCTGGATCTTGCTTACTATCCGATCCAGTTGCAGGTGGTGGATGTGGTCTCCCGGTTGGAGGGACGCAACCAGTACGCCTATATCTTCAACCACGAATTCGGGCTGTTTACGGGGCGCTGCCTGGGATGTGGATTGTTTCTGGGTATCGCCTACTGGTGGTCTGGAATTGCAGCGCTCAAATACGCCTTACCGGTGATTGCGCTGTTGCAGTTGTTATCCCTTCGGGTAGCAGGCCAAATCTCTCGGGGTTTGGACGCGGTGGGCAGCCCCTCCTCCGCCGCGAGCTTCGCCGAACACACTTTGGAGGTCTGAAAACCATGTTGAAAAGGAGACACACGATGATCCACACAAGTCTAACGGCGCAAAGACCGTGGCGTTTCGCGGCCTGGCTGTTGGCGGTGCTTTGTCTGGCTGCCGGCATCCCCGGTCTGGCTCAATCGGGCAGAGGCACCCTGGCCGGGTCGGTAAAGGACACAACCGGCGCGAACATTCCCGCAGCTTCCCTCGATCTGAGGGAGACAAATACGGGCAGCCGCTATGCAGCCATTGCGGGCGACCAGGGCCTGTTTACTTTCCCCGAACTTCCGCCTGGGACTTACATCCTTGCTGTAACCGCTCCGGGGTTTGCGCCTTACGAGCAGAAGGGCATTACCGTGTACGTGGGCAGTACGGCGACCGTCAATCTCGCATTGCAGGTGGGCGTGGCTACGTCGACTACTGTCACCGTAACCGCCGACGCATCGCAGTTGCAGTCCGAATCTTCAGACATCGGCACGACAGTGCCAACCGAGATGATCGAGGATCTCCCGCTCTTTTTCGGCGGGGAGCCCCGCAATCCCCTGCAGTTTGTGACGATAACGCCGGGGTTTTCCGGAGTTATGTCGAACTCTCCGACAGAACAGGGCGGCTTCAAGCTCAATGGCGGTCAACAATCCGGCACAGACATTCTGGTGGACGGATCCACGATCGAACTGGCGTCCGCCAACCTCCAGATGAACTACGGAGTCAGCGTCGAGGCTGTGCAGGAGTTCAAGGTGATGACCAACACCTTCGACGCCCAGTTCGGAAGAACGAGCGGAGGCCTTGTCAACCTCGTCACAAAGTCGGGCACCAATGTCCTCCATGGATCGGTCTATGACAACCTGAAAAACAGAAGCCTGGATGCCAATAGCTGGATCAACGATTTGGAGGGATCGAAGAAGCCGATCGACACACAGAACGACTTCGGCGCCATTATCTCCGGTCCGGTCTTCATCCCCAAGCTCTACGACGGCCGCAACAAGACCTTCTTTATGTTCAACTATGAAGGCTTCCGGTACAACGTCGGAGGGAGCGGCCTGAACTCGGCGCCTACACAAGCCATGGCGGGCGGCGACTTCTCCGCTCTACTCCAGCCGGTTACGGTGTATGGAAACACCTATCCCGCGCACATCCTGTACGACTACTCCACGTGCACGGGCGCAAATCAGGGTCAGCCGTGCCAGCCTTATCCGGGAAACATCATTCCAACGTCGGAAGAAGATCCGATCTTCAAGGCGACGATCCCCTATCTGCCCCAGGCACCCGCTTCCGCGACCTCGCCCTACCAGAACCTCTATCAGACGTCGCTGAGTAAAACCGATGCCAACATGTACGAGCTTCGCATCGACCAGAACATCGGGACGAAACAGAAAATCAGCGGCAGTTACGACTACGACTGGCGTCCGACCGGGTACGTCATCAACGGCGCTCCCCTCGATGCCAGCTCAACCAACCAGCGGACGCACTATGTGCGCTTCGGCTACGACTATATCTTCAGGCCCAACCTTTTGAACCATTTCAATGCCGGCTTCAGCCGCCGCTACCGCCAGGAATTCAGCGGCATTGGCAGCTACGGAGGAAACTGGCCTGACAAAATCGGTTTGAAGGGGGTCATGAACACGACTTTCCCCCAGATCAGTTATAACTATCCGAATGGCGCAGCTATGCCAAGCAACGGAGCCGATCAGTTTTACGACAACACGTATCAATATGACGACAACGTTTCCTGGCAGCATGGCCGCAGCAGTTTCACATTCGGATTTGAAGCGCGCTTGCAGGAGTTCAATATTGACATCCTGACCAATACGTCAGGAAATTTCAACTTCGGCTCCGGCCCGACCAGCACTCCGGACCAGACCCAGCCGAACTATAGCCAGTCGGGATTTGGATATGCCAGCTTCTTCCGTGGCGCTGGTTCCGGCGGAGAAATCGCACTGCCCGAAGATCTTGGATGGCGCGTGAAGTACTACGCGGGCTTCATCCAGGACGACTGGAAGGTAGCGCCCAAGCTGACCGTCAATCTCGGCTTCCGGTACGAGATACCAACGCCTGTCACCGAGGCCCATGGTCAACAGTCGTTCATCAATCCCACGCTTCCCAATCCCGGAGCGGGCGGCCTCCCAGGAGCCTATGAATTTCTCGGTTCCGGTCCGGGAAGAACGGGTTCCAACAGTTATCAGAATACCTTCAGAAAATCGATTGGTCCGCGCATCGGTCTGGCCTACCAGGTAGCCCCGGCAACCCTGGTCCGCGCTGGGTACGGAATCTACTACCAGAACCTGAAGATTGGCGGCTTTGGCGAAAACGACTCCCAGGGCTTCTTTGGGAGTTATAACTACCCCGGTTCTGTGACTCCGCAGACTCCAGATGTGATTCTCTCCCAGATTACGGCTTACCCCGGACCGACGCCTCCGTTCATCGATCCCACGGTGATGAACGGCCAGGGGCCGACGTTCATTATGTCCAACACAGCGCGTCCGGGAACCACACAGACCTGGACTCTCGACATCGAGCAGCAGCTTCCTGGAAAATTCATGGTGGATGTGGCCTATGTCGGAGATCATGGCGATCACCTGCAGGCCTTCATGCACGACCCCAACCAAGGACTTCCAGCCAACATGGCTCTCGGCAGTTGCCTGTATCAAAACATCGACGCGCAAGGAGCCGGTACAGCATGCGCGGGTCAAGCTCTTGTTGCGTCGCCCTATGTGGGATTTAGCGGCACGGTTTCTCAGGCACTGAGGCCGTTCCCGCAGTATGCAAATGCGGTAGTGGATTCCGTGACAATGTCCGATCCTTTCGGCACCTACACCTATCACGCCCTCCAGACCCAGATGCAAAAGCGCCTCTCCGCGGGCCTCACCATGCTCGTTAACTACACTTGGTCGAAGACCCTCACCAACGCCGACTCGGAATATCCGCTCCAGTCGAATTGGAATGGCAACGGCAATTCGGGCGCTTTGAACACCTACAACCTGAAGGTCGAAAAGGGACTTAGCCAGTACGACATCCCGCAACGGCTGGTCCTGAGCTACACCTATCAATTACCCTTCGGCAAGGGAAAGCGCTTCGCCAATCAGGGAGGCATTGTCAACGCGGTTGCTGGAGGGTGGCAGTTTGCCGCCGTCCAAACCTACCAGAGCGGGACCCCACTTTCGGTTACTTCTCCAGGCTGGGACTCCGGTATCTTTGCTGGAGGGGCTCTCGGCGCCAACTCCCGTCCCAACTATGTCCAAGGGAAGAATATGAATGGCTATCACGGCGGCGGATGGAAGTGGGGACAAAGCCTCCGATTGAACCCGGCGGCGTTCACTATCGCTCCCAACTTTACCTTTGGCGATGCGCCGCGTGCGCTCACGGTACGCGAATTCGCCAGCCACGAAGAAGACATGAACTTCTCCAAACAGATTCCCATGCATTCGGAAAGGGTGAAAACAGTCTTCCGAATGGACTTCTCCAACGCGTTCAATCGACCGGGGCAATATACAGGCTTCGATACCGGGGCCGGCGACGGTAACTTCGGCATCGCTTCTGGCAGACAAAACTCTCCACGCAGCATTCAAGGTAACCTTCGGGTCTCGTTTTAAAACACCAGAATCTCCCGGATCTCTTCACCGAGGTCCGGGAGATGGGGTTAAACAATGTTCCGCTTTTGCCTATGGAGATTCCTGCCGCTTTCCGGCATCCTCAGCCTGGCTTGCATGCTCTTGCCTTCCAGCAGGGCGCAGGAAAATAACGCCTCCGTTCAGCAGCACTTTCTCGCCGCTCAGCAGGATCAGCAAAATGGACAGTTCGACGCTGCCGTGCGTGAATATCGGGCGGTTCTGCGCCTTCAGCCGGGATTGCCCGAGGCCTACGTAAACCTGGGGCTTGCCTATTACGCGCAGGCGAAATTCGACGATTCCGCCCAGGCGATGGTTCGAGCCGGAAGGCTCCGGCCTGGCATGCGCGGTGTCAGTCTCTGGCTTGGAATCGATTACGTGAAGCTGCATCGGCCGGTGCAAGGCACCGCGCTCCTGCGCGAGGCGATCCGCCAGGACCCGGCGGACAAACTGGCGCAAACCTGGCTCGGAACCGCGCTTTGGGATGCGGGGCAGATGGATGCGGCCTTGCTCCAACTTCGAAAGGCCAACGCGCAATTTCCCGGCGATCCCGACCTGCTCTTCGCGCTCGGCGAGGCTTATGCCAAGGCCGCCACCCAGCAGACGGAGCAACTCCTGGAGGAGTCCTCGGGCACCGCTCTTTCCGATCTACTCTACGGGGCCATCTACACCGAAGAGCGCGAATGGACCAAGGCCGAAGGCCATCTTCGCCGCGCCATCGAGCGGGACCCGCCCTCACTCGGCGCGCGCCTGCAACTGGCCGATGTCTTCCTCCAGCAAGCCAACTTGTCCGCCGCGCAGGAGCAGTTGGACCAGGCACTGGCGCTGGCTCCGCGATCCGCGGCAGCGCTGGCGCGCAGCGGGGAGTTATTGCTCTTGAAGCAGAAGCAGACAGAAGGTCTCGCGCGCATCGAAAGAGCTATCGGGATCGATCGGTATGAGGCGCTAGATGCTCTGGGACTTCCCATGGAAGAGCGCATCGGTCGCGGGGAGACGGGCACTCAACTTCTTGCATCGTGCCGCGATGCAGCGGAGAGGCTCGAAGCGGATCCCGCTCCAGGCCCTGCCAGGAATATTGCGTTCGCAGCCCTCTACGCGCTGGCCGGAGACGAGGACGATTCGCTGCGTGCCTACCCGCGCACCGATCCCGCCCAGCCGGGCACGAGTTCCTCCACGAGCCCTTTCGTGGAGGCAATGGCCGCCATGCACATGCATCGCTATGACGACGCCGAGGCGGCCCTCCTGCGCTGGCTGGCGGCAAACCCTGGCGACCGCACCGCCCGCTACAATCTGATTCTAGCCCGCCGCCAGATTTCAATGACGCAAATTGCCCGCATGTTAGCCATCGCGCCCGACTCTTATCATGTGCATCAGATGCTGGGCCAACTTTACGCCAGCCGCGAGGAAGACGATAAAGCCATCACCGAGTATCTTGCCGTGGCCGCAGCCCGCCCAGATCTGCCCGGCATTCATTTCTGGCTCGGCCACCTCTACTGGAAGCACGGTTATGCGGACAATGCGCTGCAGGAGTTGAAACGGGAGCTGGAGCTCGATCCCGGCCATCCCGAGGCCAATGCGGAAATTGGCACCGTGCTGGTGGCCCAGGAGCGTGCAGCGGAGGCGATTCCGCATCTCGAGTCGGCCATTCGCAGCAAGCCCGATCTTTGGCCGGCCTATTCGCAACTGGGCCGCGCGTACGTTATGGAAAAAAACTACCCCCGCGCCGAGGAGGTGCTTAGGCGCGGTCTCGCGCACGACCACGATGCATCCACCCACTACCAACTCGCGCTGGTTCTTCGCGCCGAGGGCAAGACTGCCGAGGCCGCTCAAGCCTTTGCCCAGGTGAAGGCCATCAAGAACGAAAGAATCGCTCCGCCTTCCCCCGATGACGCTGCGGCCACAGGAGTCAAGCCATGAAATGGTTTTGGATAATTATTTCTCCGCTTGTTCTTTTTGCTCTGGCTTCCTCGTTGAGCGCGCAATCCACGGCGTTGGAAGAGGGCGTGAGTCTCTTTCGCGCCGGGCGATTCGACCAGGCGCTGGTCAAGCTGGAACAGGCACAGCGCAGCACGCCCCGCGACGCCACCATCGAAAACCTGCTGGGAATTACCCAGACCAAGCTCGGCCATATCGACGAGGCCGATAGACACTATCGCAACGCGATTGGACTCGCCCCGTCGCAAGCAGCGCCGCACCGGAATCTGGGCTTCAATCTGCTGACTGCAAAGGATTATGCCGGCGCGGAACCGGAGCTGCGCGAAGCATCGCGCCTGGAACCCAACGATCGCTTTGCCCACTACTACCTGTTGCTTTTGGCGCTTGGCGCCGGCCGCGATGCGGAAGCAGAGGAACAGGCCACCCGCGCCGGCCAGTTAGTCGACCACGACCCGGAAGCTGGAGCCGGATTGATTGATGCAGAGATCCGCATCGGCCGCGTGGATGCGGCAAGCAGCCGCATCGAGCATATGGAAGAGGCCAACCAACTTTCCTCCGCACGCGAGTATCAGATCGCCGTACTTCTCAGTCAGCACGAGTTTCATAGCCAGGCGGTCCACTGCTTCCGGAGGATGGCCTCACTTGATCCGTCTTGGCAAAATCGCTACAATCTGGCGCTGGCATTGCTCTACGACGGCCAGCCTGCCGAGGCATCGACGCTCCTGGCTGCTCTGCACATCGAGCAGCCCGCGAATCCGGACATCCTCATGTTCCTTGGTTCGGCATTCGAACTGCAGCAAAAAATGCCCGAGGCATTGGAAGCCTATCGCGCCGCTGTCGCGGCCGACCCCTCCAACCCGGATCGTATGCTTGATTACACACGTCTGCTGATGGACACTGACCGCTACGATGAGGCGATCCAGGTGGTCCAGACCGGAATGGCGGAAAAGGCCGCAACTGTGCCCCTCGAGTTGCGCCTGGGCGCGCTTGAGATGGTCAAAGGCCATTACGACGCCGCCCGCGATGCCTTCCATGCGGCGCTGGCCGCCGATCCGGAACTCGATGTCGCTTATGTCGGTTTGGCGCAAACCTATGCCCGCGAGGCTAACGACACCGAGGCGATTCACGTCCTTGAACCGGTGCGCGAAAAACGGCGTGGCCATTATCTTCTGGAATATTATTTTGGTCTGTTGGCCAGTCGCCTGGGGCGTGAGCAGGAGGCAATCGCCGCGCTTGAAAATGCAGCGCGGTTGACGCCCGAGTCCCCCGATCCATTTTTTGAACTCGGTAAACTCTACGAATCGCAACAGAACTGGCTACGGGCGCGCGAGGCGTTCGAGCGCGCCGTCGAGTTGAACCCTCAATTGGCGCCGGCCCACTACCAGTTGACCAGAGTCTATGCTCGTCTGGGCCTGAAATTGAAAGCCGAGCAGGAAGCGCAGCTAACCCGCGCGTTGGTGGAAGCACGAGGTAACGAAGCACTCCGCAAGCAGCGTGAACGTGGCAGCAGCTTTCAGCCCCATGCCGTCGCCACGCCTTCGCAGTAACGCGGCTGGTGAACCTGCAAGACGATGAGTGCGATGCAAACTGTTCTTACAAAGTCTGAAGCATAGCGAGGAAACAAAAAAACATGGTCTCCGATGGAATCCTGGACCGCCGGGAATTTATTGTTCTGTCCGCACTGACCGCGGCAGCAACCCTTCTACCGAAATCTCTGCAGGGTGCTCAAGCCTCCCAGCCTGGCCAGGTAACATTGCGAGTAACTGGAGATGACCACACCGGATATGGGGTGACAATCCTATATGCAGGCCAGCCGATCGCGCGGCACCATCGGGGCGGGGAATTTTCCGCGGCTTTTCAAAACAGCGAACACAGTCTTGAAGACCGGGTGAATGACTGGAAGGCGCATTCGTGGAGCGGCGACCGGAGGAAAATTACGCTATCCGGAGAAATGCAACTCGATCGCCTGCGCACCACCGTTTTTGCGGAGGTGACGTATGAAGTACTGCCGTCGCAGGTTGTGAAAAAGACCTTTCGGCTGCGACAGGACGATATGTTTACGCTGCATTACCAACTCGTCAACCGGCTGGAGCCGGAAGTGGACCCTCAAAAACTCTGGAGCTTCGATCAGGCGGATTGCAAGGGCGGCCCGTTGCGTGAGTATTTTCCGGCAGCCGGTTTTCGCACTCGCGCGGGCGTGACGGTTGGATTGCTGACCGACTCGGGCTATCGCAATGGATGGAGCCGGATCATTCGGCGGGATGGCGTGCCGGTGAAGCCCGCTCCTGCCAGCATTCCCGATCTCAATCTGAATGTTGTTTCCACTGCCGCCAATCGCGCTACTGGCAACGCATTTATCCAGCAGACATTTGGCGAGGCCACGGTTGTGCTCCCCGAAGAGGCTTATGCCACTCGTGTGACGCTACCCTCCGCTTTGAATTGGACGAAGAGCGGCCAAATCAAGATCGAGCAGCACGACGGAATCGTGAAGTTGATGCCGGCAACAAGGAAGGACTTCGTTCTCTTGCCATTCCCGGCACAGGCAGAGGAGATATTTTCCTTGCGGCTCAAGTATCGTTCGGCAACGCCCATCTCGGTCCGCGCGTGGGATGTGGACGATCGGCTCAACAAGCTCGGCGATCTGACCCTGTTCAACGACACGGCTCCGGCGTCACCGTCGGAGTTTTCGGAGTTCCATCAATCTTTTGTCATTCCCTCTCTGCTCGGAACAGGCACAGCGCTTACGCTCTCTCTCCCGGATTGGGAAGAAGGGCGCGAGGAAGGCGCTGTCCCGCTTCCCGCGATTGAATTGGAAAGTCTCGAAGTATTCCGTCTTGCTTCGCGCCCCGAGCCCTATCACCGACTGGATATGGGGCATGAACAAACCAAGACGGTTTTCATCTTCGCCGACGACGCAGTTCCCGATACCCTTCGCGGGTATCGCCTCGCCAGCCAGAATCATTTGGCAGACGGCCTGGGGTTCAAAGGCGGCGAAACCGAGAAGGTGCTGTACGCGGACGTCATGATGCTGAGCTGGGACGCCCAACAGGAAGAGACTCTCCCTATGCTGGCTCCGAGCATCTGGTATTCGGCTGCCGGGGAGATGTATTTGCGCGACAGCTTCTATGCGCTCAATGGCATCCACAATCGCGAACTGAACGAGCGAGTTTTTAATGTGTGGGCTGACAACCAGGGAACGGACGGATCGATTAACACGCTGGTTGAGCCGAACATAGCCAACCTGGAACGCAAATCCAATGACTCGACTCCACTTTGGCTGATGTGGGCGCTGCTGAATCGCCGCAGGTTCGGCGCCAGCCTGCAGATGGATAAGATCCGACGAGCCGCGGAATACTGCCTTTACACTTACGATCCCAAGCGCACGGGCATTTGCACAGCCAGATTTGTGATCGGCCAGCTCGACGTGATTCAGTATCCGGATGGCACCAGCATATTGTGCGAAAACCAGGGGATCCTTGCCGTCCTGCTTAGAGTGATTCGCGAGCTGCAGATCCCGGGCTTGAGTACATCTATCACGGATCAATACATTGCTTCCGCAGAGCAGGAATATAGAAGCTACTACAGCGCAAGCCGTGGCTTCATGCTTCCTTCGCGCACGATTCACGATGCAATCGGCTTCTCCGATATCTTTCCAGAGTTTCTATCTCTTTGGCTTTTCAACCGCCCCATGCTGACGGATGAAATGGTGATCAGTCATCTCGACCATATCCCCGTCATGCTGCCGAGACAGGATTGCCCCTATCCCGGCGAAGGGGGCAGTGTGCGACCGATCTTTATAGGCCTCCCGGAAGGGAAGCAATGGAGCTACTTCACCGATAAGTGGCATCCGATGGTGAGCGATTCTTACGCGGAGGGATACGCGGGCAAGGCCGCCGACGGCGTTTATTACAACGGCGGAAGCTGGATGCGTGTTGAAATTTGTGGTTACGTCACAGGCAAACTGCATGGATGGAAGAAAGCGGAACGCGCGATTGCGAATCGGCTTTGGGCGGAAATCCATTCCGATCACAACTTTCCCACCAGTCAGGAATACTTGCCTACCGATGCCGAAAATCCTTTTTATGGATTTCACCGGGTCTTCGCATGGAACTCGTTTGTGCTGCAGGCTATGGAAATGGCCAAGTTGCGGGAACCGCACATGGATCCCGATTACACGGGATGAAAGGATATTTATCCCAGTTCGCTTGACGCCGAACATGGATTTTCGGAGCTTGGCGCGAGCTTAATCCCGACGCCTGCAATCCGGTCACGAAGGTAAAGTTCGTAACCACTTCCGACTACGATCCAATTCCACACAGCCAAAACTGCACCAATGAGCCGTCAAGATTTGCTGCGCGACATTGCATGGAAGTGCACGGTATTGCACGGCGTTGTTGCATGGATCGAGCGAAGGTCGAGCATTCCCTTCTCGGTTCTTGGCGAGAAAGTGGGAAAGCATTCGTTTTACGCGGCTTTCTGAAAAGCGACGAATTCGGTTCTCGTGGCCGCCAACCGCTGCGCTTTGAGCAGCAGGTAGTTGAGGTTGCGATAGCCGC
>Ga0224529_1001063_pt1 | contig 17915 bp, 9 predicted proteins | sample CBST50metaG_FD_179893 | JGI IMG/M metagenome (GOLD analysis project Ga0224529, IMG submission 179893) | Peat soil microbial communities from Stordalen Mire, Sweden - C.B.S.T50 | ecosystem: Environmental > Terrestrial > Soil > Wetlands > Peat | place: Sweden: Norrbotten County, Stordalen Mire... | reverse complement strand
CTTCAAAGACTCCGCCAAAGCTGTCGTGTTTGAGCAATGCACGCAGCAGGTTCAATTTCTGGTTAGCCGCTGTTGGCGCCTGTTGCAGCTCTCTTCGACCATCGGGGAAGAGGTGCTCGGCTCCGTGCAAGCCCCACACTTCAAGGGGTGGATCGACGCCCAATAACGGCCCAATCTCGTGTGCAGAGCGGCCAGTGATGACCACCATACGGGTTTTTCCCTGCCGCTGGATGCGCCCCAATAATTCGCGCACCCCAGCCCATGGCCTCGCCTGAAAGCGGTCCACGCGAAACGGCGCCAGCGTGCCATCGTAATCCAGCAGCAAAACCGGAGTGACATTGCCAGCAAAGCCATCGAAAAACTTTCTGTTTTTTTCCGCAACCTCGGCTGTCACTGGATGCTCACTTCCTGTGTCCGTTTGACATCCGATCCCTCTGCCGGTACAGAAGATGCTGTCAGGGACAAACTTGGATTGGCTGCTCCGGGAGTCTCCAATCGCAAATCGCGCAGGTCGTCCAAGATGCTTGCCGCCCAGCGATAGATGTTATGTTCCATCACATATTGGCGCATCCGATGCATTCTCTTGTGACGCTCGGTTGGGTCCATCTCCAGAGCCTGATGGATGGCTTCAGCTACACCCTCTATGTCATATGGATTGACGATCAATGAGTCCAGAAGCTCGGTAGCCGCACCGGTAAATTTGCTCAACACCAGCACGCCGTCCTCATCATCATGCGCGGCTACAAATTCCTTGGCCACCAGATTCATGCCATCGTGCAGCGAAGTCACCAAGCATACCGTCGCGGCGCGATACCAAGTATCCACAACTGCGTGGCTGCACTGCCGCTCGATCAGCAGAATAGGCTTCCATTGTGCCGTCTGGTAGTGCTGGTTGATACGCTCCACAATCGCCTTCACCTTGCGGTTCAGCTCGATATAACTGGGAATCCGCGAGCGGCTGGGCGCGGCAATCTGCACCATCGTGAGGCGCTCCAAATAATAGGGATGTTCCTCGATCAGTTTTTCGACGGCCATCAACCGCTCGACGATTCCCTTGGTGTAGTCCATGCGATCCACGCCCACGATCAGAGATTCACAGCGCAGTCCGAACTCTTTCAGCAGTTCGTTGTGCGAGGGCGGTGGAGTTTTTCTTTCTAGCTTGTGGCCATCGAACGCCACGCTGACCGGATAGGGTCGCACGGAAGTGGTATGGCCATCGCGGCGTGTGGTCATGTGTTCGCGATCGGTACGCGCCTCAAGCACTCGATCCACGGTGGAAAGAAAATTATTGCAATGCAGCGGAATATGAAATCCGATCAGGTCGGCTCCCAGCAGTCCATCGAGCAGCTTTGCCTGCCACGGACAGATGCCGAAGGCCTCGGCATTGGGCCAGGGAATGTGCCAGAAAATCGCCACGCGCGCGTCTGGACGCGCCGTCTTGATGAGACGCGGCACCAGCGCGAAGTGGTAATCCTGCACAAAGACAATGGGATTGTCGCTGCCCTCCATCTCTTTAAGCAAAGCGGCCGCAAATTTTTCATTGACGCGCTGGTACCACTCCCAATCCGAAGCGCGGAAGATGGGCCGGGTGTGCGCGATGTGACAGAGCGGCCAGAGTCCTTCGTTGGAAAAGCCGTCGTAGTAGCCAGCCTCCTCTTCTTTGGAAAGCCACACCCGGCGTAGGGTGTAGTGAGGATCATCGGGCGGAACGCGGAGCCGATCAAACTTGTCGACGTTGAGAGCATCTTCGCTGCCGCTACCGTGCGCCACCCAGACGCCATCGCAAGCACGCAACACCGGTTCAAGCGCCGTCACCAGCCCGCTGGGAGGAACGATGCAGACGGTCTCCTTGCCCTGCAGAACGTGCATATACGGTTCGCGATTGGAGAGCAGAAAGATGCGGCTGGCGCCAAAGCGTTCGCGAATATTTGCGGCCAAGCGCTCGGCGGTCCACTGATGTTCGCCGGCGTCGCGCAGCCTTGCTTCAGTCTCAGCCGCGGCACGCGCCGCCACCAAGCTATCGGCCATAGATTTGACTTCGCGGGCCAGCGGAGCAAACAGACTCATCCCCTTCAGGCTGTCGCCATCATCCTCATCCATTTGCCCCGTGCGCAACTGGCGCAGGCGAGCCGTTACCATCATCATCGGCCGCATCAGGAACCAGCGCACCATCAATAGAGTCACGCAGACAATCAGCAGGACAAAAGCGGCAGTATGCCAAAAGCTCTGCATCCATACCTCTATGCCCGCCGCACGGATATAGCTGGTATCTTCCAGAACTATCATTGCTCCAACTGTGCGTCCGCCAGTATAGAGAGGAGTCACCTCTTCCAACCATTGCTGATTGTCCCGATGCCCAAAGATAGAAGAATCGGTGCCTTGCTGAAGGGCTTTGTCCAACGGGCCGCGTGGCAGTGCTCCAAAAATCCAAGCCGGTCCAGATGCAGTTACCAATTTCCCTTGCAGGTCATAGACCGCGAGGCCCAGTGTCTCATTTTGAGCGCGCAGCCGCGCGATTTCTGCGACCATGTCGGTAGCTTGGCCTGCGGTTAGAGACTTTTCCACTGCAGCTTGCAGAATTTTGCTTTGCCCCGCGGTTATACGCTGCAGTTGCTGGCGCAGAACATGCTTGTGCGCCAATACCTCAAGGTAGGTGGAGGCAACCGAGACCAGTGTGATTCCCACCACCAGCGCAAGAATCAAACGAATACGAAAAAAGTGCATGTTACCCCTCCCAGATATCTTTTATGTCGAAATTTCCATTTGTTCTATGTCATTTGGAACACTCAGAAATGACGGATGGAATCGTCTGGACTGGCGGTCGGAGGTGTTGTGCTGGGATGTTCAACATGGCTTTCGAGTGATCGGCTGACAAGGTCGCGAGAGCCAAGGCCCACAGCAAGAGCAAGCGTGAGTACGATGCCCCCGAAAAGGATGCCAAAGGCCAGACCAACAATGTTACCGCCGATCTGGAGGTGTTCGAGGACCATGGCGGCGGTCAGCACGAGGACCAGCCACTTGATGCCGAGCGAGAGAAACCGCGCGTATTGAAGTTGCTCATTGACAGCTCCGATCAGGACCGAACGAGCCAGGAAGCGCGCAATCAGTGTGCCGGCAATGAGCAGGATGGCAGCGCCCACGACGTGCGTAAGGTAGGGCAAGAGCGAATTGGGCAACATTGCGGCCGTCGCATAAGAAGCATCAAAGGCAGAGACGCCAATGATGAGTCCGAGCAAAACGCATCCCCAGAAGGAGACCCGTGCAATCAGTGCAGTGGGAGAAGTCGAAGGCGCCCAATCAACGTTGCCACGCCCGTGAGCGATGTGCTCATCAAACTTGGCCACGGTAAGTCCACGCCTCAGTAATGCGGAAAGAGCCATACCAATCAGAGTGAAAACCGCCAGGGCAGCACTAAAAGCCAGGATGCCGGGCAGGATGGCGACAAGCAGCAGGAGCACGCGATCCAGAGACTGCTGGAGCGCGTCTGCTATATGGTGCCAAATCGAAGGATCGCTGGTAGAAATGGGCCGTGGAGTTTGGTTTGAGACTAGCTGAAGCATCATAGCAAGAACGTTTTGCATAGGACTCACTCCTTGAATCGACTCTCATATTTCGTACCGGAAGCGGATTTGATTGGCCGCAAGATCAGGGATTGAATCGGTCTGGCCATCGCCAGCGCGATACCATGTAGGTTTTTTCTGTCTCGAAGGCGGCCGCAACAGCCTCGATATGCTCTTCGGAATCGCTACCGGAAGCGGTGATGTTGAGGTGGCTAGCCACCCAGGCCAGATAAAGCGGAATCAGTGCGCCGAGCAGATGTCCGCGATTGATGGTGCGAAGCCGGTAGGCGAGCAGAAAGTCATAGACAATACGGGCCCAGAGGCTATCGGAAATGCGAAAGGCGGGAGTATCGGTTATCGTGAGCCGCTTGAGGCTGAGCAGCGAGTTGGGCGGCAGAACCAGCGACCAGATTTCATGAAGATTGGTATAAGCGAGCCGAAAGGCCGACAGCATTGGAGCTATATCCGTAGCCGAATCGGGGATGAGTGCAAGCGGCATCGGCACCGCATTGTGAACGGGCGGCAACGGACGGAAACGCTGCCAGAAGGTAGCCTTGGCATTGATATCGGCGAACAGAGGACCGATAACCAAAGGGAAAATGGTATTGAGATCAGGTCCGGCAGATTGAACGCTCGGCCCGACGTTGAACTGGTCGATAGCAAACCCGGCTATCGTGGCCTCATTCACTGGCCAAAGAGGTGTTTCGCCTTGGTTAATCGCGGTGAAGTGCAGAGCAGCATCGGCCATGCGTTTAGCCATACGAAGCGAGAGGCCAAGATCCACGGCCAAGGGAAAGCGCACACTTGAGGCGAACAGAGCGCGGGTCAGCGGATAAAGGATGGCGGAGTTGACCAAGCCGGCATGTGGCGACAGTTCGTAGCAAGGAACAGCGAGGTCGATCGAATCAGCGGAGCCAAGAACGGCATCGGAGAGTTTGCGGAGTGAAGATGAATCAAGTGAGCCGCACTCCGGCCCCAACATGAGAACGGCGCGTGCTTTGTGCTTATCAGCGAGTTGATAGGCACTGACAAAATCTGCGGCTGTGATGTTCCAAGCGGAGTGGCTCGCAGGAGCTGGGACGATTCGGAAAAGCGGATGGGCATCTGTCGCAAACGCATCCAAGATCGCGTCTGGGGAAGCAATGATCAACTCTTCGTGCGGGAAAGAAGCGGTCAGGTTGGCGAAGGCACCTTCAAGTTGTTCCGGCGTCATGGCGGCAAACACAACAAGGAGTCCATTGCCCGGAGGCGCGGAAGGGGAGGTAACGCCGGAATTTGGATCTGCTGTCACCATATTCATTTGGGAAGCTGATCATAGTGCAAATAAAGCCCTTCAACCGTCTCCGATTGATCAGCCTCGGTAAAGCTCGACGCGCTTACCAAATTTAGATGCCGACAAACGGAATTAGGATTATGTCGGATTCGCACTTGATGGCTGTAGTTCGAGCCAGAGAAAGGAATAAGGGGAAAGCGTGAGTACATAAGGGGCTTCGGTAATGGTCGGGAAAGGCACATAGCCAAGCATCTCGACAGGATCGGAACCTTTGTAGCCGGCAAGGTCGAGTGAGACAGGTTGCGCAAACCGGCTGAGGTTGGCCACGCACAAAACCGTCTCATGAGAGCCATCGCCACGATCGAGATCGCGCAGGTAAGCAAGGATCTTGCGGTTCACCGGATTGAGAAACTTTTGGGTTCCGCGGCCAAAAACCTGAAAAAGCTTGCGCAAGGCGATCATGTTGCGTGTCCAGTGCAGAAGGCTCGACTGGTCACTGAGTTGAGCTTCCACGTTGATGGCCTGGTAGCCATAGATGGGGTCCATGACGACGGGAAGAAAGAGCCGGGCAGGATCACATTTTGAAAAACCGGCATTGCGGTCCGAGTTCCATTGCATCGGAGTGCGAACGCCGTTGCGGTCGCCAAGGTAGATATTGTCTCCCATCCCGATTTCGTCGCCGTAATACAGAATGGGGGTACCCGGAAAGCTGAGCAGAAGTGAGTTCAATAACTCGATACGGCGGCGGTTGTTGTCCACAAGGGGCGCAAGACGGCGGCGGATGCCGACATTGACACGCATGCGGGGATCGTTCGAGTAAGCGAGGTACATATAGTCACGCTCGTCGTCGGTGACCATTTCCAGAGTGAGTTCGTCGTGATTGCGCAGGAACAAACCCCATTGGCAGTTGTCTGGAATAGAAGGTGTCTGGGCCATGATGTCAGTGATCGGCAGGCTATCCTCTTGTCGAAGAGCCATATAGATGCGCGGCATCAGCGGAAAGTGAAAGGCCATTTGACACTCGTCGCCATTGCCGAAGTAGGGACGAACATCGACAGGCAACTCGTTGGCCTCGGCCAGCAGAAGACGGTTGGCGTATTCGGCATCGATGGCGGCGCGCAGGGTTTTGACAACACGGTGGGTTTCGGGCAGATTCTCGCAAGAGGTTCCATCGCGTTCGACCAGATACGGAATAGCATCAATGCGCAGTGCATCGACCCCCATGTCAAGCCAAAAACGCATGGCCTTCAGAACCTCTTTCATCACCACGGGGTTATCAAAGTTGAGGTCGGGCTGATGAGCAAAGAAGCGGTGCCAGTAGTAGGCCTTGGCCGTGTCGTCCCATGTCCAGTTGGACTTTTCGGTGTCGGTGAAGATAATGCGGGCGTCCTTATAGAGGTGATCCGTACTGGACCAGACGTACATTTCGCGTGCCACAGAACCGGGCGCTGCCAGGCGGGCGGCCTTGAACCAGGGGTGCTGATCACTGGTGTGATTGATGACCAGCTCGATCAGTACCTGAATATTGCGCTGGTGAGCAGCATCCAGAAACAACTTGAAATCGTTCAAAGTTCCATAGGATGGATGGATGCCGACGTAGTTGGAGATGTCGTATCCGTCATCGCGCAAGGGCGAAGGGAAAAAAGGCAGGAGCCAGATGCAGGTGACGCCGAGATCTTGAAGGTAGTCAAGCCGCGTAAGCAGTCCGGGGAAGTCTCCGATGCCATCTCCGTTCGAGTCGGAAAAGGCACGAACGTGGAGTTCGTAGATGATCGCGTCTTTGTACCAGAGGGGATCTGTTGTGCTTGCCAACTTCTTCACCTTTTGATTTTCTCAGTTGATTCAATGCTCACACTGTTGCAAATTGCTCACCATCGGAGTCGGCCCCATATTTACCCGTCACCGCGTTTGACTCCGATACCGTCAAGACATGTGTCTAAGATGTTATCGCACGGAAGCCTCTCAATATCCAGGATTTACAGCAGAAAAATATTTCTAGACAATTTAAAGTGCGTCTGCAGCTCTTATGACTAGCAATTATTACTTGGGCCGCCAGAACTCTTCTTTGCGCTTCCAAAATAGGGTTCAAGGGGCAGTGGAACGGAAAACCGAGTTCAAAGACTCAAGGAATTCAGAGGCATCGCCATGAGAAGTTGTAAAACTGATTCCAGCTTTGCCACCAGGATCTATCTTGCCACCGCTGTGATTCGTACTCGATGAACGTCAACAGGCCCTAATGCTGAGGTTTGGTATCCAGTGCGTCCAGCGCCGGCTTGCCTTTATCCTGAGCTTCATGGAGCTTGTTGAAGATGGTCGCCTCGGCGGATTTCTTCAGGTTGCGGGTTCTGTCGAACTCGGCATTTGCCTCGTCCTTCTTTCCGGCGGCTAGGTAAAGCCGCGCCAAGCGCCAGTGGACGTTTGCGTCGTCGGGATTTAGCTTTCCAGCAATCTTCAGTTCGCGCAAGGCGTCGTCCTTGCGGCCGGCATCGCCATACAGAATGCCCAAATCAAGGTGTGCCAGTTCAATCCCTGGATCGATCCGGAGGGCTTCCTCGAACAGCGGAGGCGCAGCCTCGGGATGACCCGATTTCATTTCGGCGTCAGCCAAGCAGGCCAGTGCCTGGCTATTATCCGGGGCGTTGGACAACTCGGCATGGAATTCCTGGATCGCTTCGTCATATTGCTGGCGTTTCCACAACAGGTATCCCAAGCCAAAATGCACATTGGGTTCTCTCGGATCGGCTTTGACGGCGGCACGAAACTGGAGCAGGGCGTCCTGGTCGTTGTGCAACTCGTCGAAGGCTTCGCCCGCCAGCATGTCGGCCTCGGCGGACTCCGCATTCAAAGTGAGAATTTCGCGGTAGACATCAAGAACACATGAATACTGCTTTGACCACAGGCAACTATGCGCCAAAGCCATGCGATAAGGAAGATTCTGCGGATCGCGAACCGTGGCTTCCCTTAGATAGGTAACCGCCGCCGCGTATTCGTGCAGGCCATAATGGGCCATCCCGATCAATGTGGTCAGGCGCAGTGCTTCGGGCGAGGATGAGGGCTGGGCTTTGAGCAGCGGCGTGAAGGTCTGGATGGCCTCCTTCAATGCGCCGGACTTGAACAGCGATAGCCCGAAGTTCAGCCGCAAGCCGGGCATGGTGGAATTCAATTCCAATGCTCTTCGATAAAGATGCACAGCCTCATCATAGTGTTGCTGATGTGCCTCAAGAAAACCCAGATGAGCATAGACTTCTGCATTGGCGGGCTGCATCTTGATCAATACGCGCCATGCAGATTCTGCTTCGGAGTATCGCCCCTGCTGTTCTAGGACGAACGCGGCTTCTCGCTGATGATTAGCCACCGCCGCCGTCTGGCCCAGACAAAGGCTGCCAAGCGCCAATACAGCTATAGATATTATTCCCGCTTCCACTATCCGTTTCACCTGCATCTCCGATGGCATTTGGCTCTCAGCCAAAGCGGCTCACAATATATCGTGGAACGTGTGCGGCAAAAAAGGAAGAGGGTGCGGCGGGGGAAGCCCGTCGCACCCAGGTTGATAGATCGTACATTAAAAAGAGAACTTCGCGCCAAATTGCAGAACGCGAGGATCGTAGGCATCGGTTACCTGCCCAAAATTCGAATCGGCAGTATTAGAGTCGACATCGTGGAATTGGGTGTGATTGAAAATGTTAAAGGACTCGAAGCGCAATTCGATTTTTGGTCCTGCGCCGGCTGTAAGTGGAATCGTCTTGAAAAGTGACCAATTGAAGTTCAAGCGCCCCGGCAGGACGACCGCATCTCTTCCGGCATTGCCAAAGCCTTGATTTGAACCGCCATTCCAGGGAGCGGTTGGATCGCCAAAAGAACTGGTGCTAAACCATTCACCTACCTTCTTTGGATAAGAGACTTTTGACAGCAGATTTGGACGATTGCCTCCCATACCGCCACCAAGACCGAGAGTGTCTATGCCGGTGTAGTAAATGTACTGTGGTGTTCCCGACTCAGCAACCGTTGTACCGGAGAACTCCCAGCCTCCCAATGTCTCACGCTCAAGTATGTTTCTACTGCGCTTGAAGAATGGGAAGGAGTAGATGTAATTAGCGTTGAAGATGTGGCGCCGGTCCATGGCTCCCGACGCGCGGTCATACCTTGCATTAAACGGATTGGAGAGGTTAGAGAGATCCTGTTGATTGAGCACATTATCGATCTCGTGCGACCAAGTGTATGCCAATTGCAGGGTAAGTCCATGACGGTTTTCCACGCGCATACCTGCCTGCAGTGAATTGTAGTTGGAATTGCTCTCGTTCTCCTCCTGCGTAATAGAGCTGTAGCCTGGGTATTGCCGGTACTGGTTCGAGTTCAGCGAACCGTTGGCAACCCCCTTGCGAGTGGCGTAGCTGCCGTTTGAATCAACCAAGGGCAAAGTGTTGATCGCCCGGTCATTGTTTTGATCCCAACCGACGGTACCGACATATTGCAACACGGCGATGACGGATGGGGCGAGTTCCCGCTGAGCTCCCAAGCTGTACATTGCGGACCCTGGGGGCGGGTAATTGTACTTAATGTTGGTTAGTGTGGAAGGAAAAGACTGATTCGTTGTGACTCCAGTCAGGGCGCTGGTGTTGGGATTGGAAAAGTAGACGTTGGTAGCGGACGGTTGGTACGCAAAGGGTGGATTCTGGGCCGCATTGTATACATCGTTGCCCTGGACGCGCTCATAGAATATTCCGAGGCCGCCACGGATAACTGTTTTTCCATTTCCGGAAAGATCGTAGGCAAACCCAACGCGGGGTTCCCACGTGTTGTATACGTTCTTGACATTTCCATGAGGGAAGCCATCGACGCCGGCTTCCTTGATGCCGTTGAGATAAAACTGCTCGCCATTGTAAGTGGTGAGATAACTTGAATTCAGGGTTCCATCGGAATTGAGAGGATTGCCGAGCGATGTGCTGTAGTCGGAGGGAACGAAATTCGAAAACTTGTTATATCGTTCAAAGGTGTGAGGTATTGCGTCAAACCGGACTCCTAGGTTGAGAGTCAACCGCGAAGAGATGTGCCAGTTGTCATTGCCGTAGAAGCTGTAGTTGTTGGTGACCCAGTGCTTACCCAGCAATAACTCTAGTTGGGTAAAGCTGGTGGCATCGCCGAGCAGGAAATTGACATACGAGTCGCCAGAAAATTGGCTTGAATTGAAAACAGCGGTTCCTTGTGTGTTTGCCTGCAGTTCCTGGTTCTTGTAGGCGTGCAGCCAAGAGAAGCCAAATTTGAACTGATGCCGCGCCTTGGTCCACGATACATCGTCCCGGTAATTAAAGCCTTCATAGCCGTTTTTCCAGGGGAAGTAGGATGTGGTGTAGGTCGAGTCCAGTGGTGATCCAACCAGATCGATCTCCGGCATCCGGCTCTCCCTGTTGTCGGCTATCGGGAAAAAGGTTGTAGCCGTCCACCCGCTCGGCTGGACATAGGACGTGCCGGAACCGGCTACGGGAGAGAGTGTGATCTTGTTGCCACTGTAAAAGAAAGCAGTTTCGTTGAGCAATGAAGGCGAATACGTCTGCGTCAGCTTGATCGCTGCCGCATAAGACGGATTGGTCATAGCCGTACCAACTGTAGGATAAACATTCGATGTGTCCCACAGTGGCGGATAGTATGTCTGAGTGACCGCGTCGTGTATGTAGTGGCCCATCAACTGGTACTTGCTGTTGAAGGCGTGATCGATACGGCCTAAATCTTCCCGAACAAAGGTAGGCTGAGAAATGGACGAGATGTACTGATTGGTGCCAAGATTTGGCTTTGGAAAGGTGTTGGAATTCAGCTCGAGGACCGCATTCTGGTCGAACAGATTGCTGGGAATCGTGGCTTGGCAGGGTACCGTGTTCGCGCAATTATTCTGGAAATACTGTCCACCGACCAAGTTGTCCAGGTTGTATAGAGCTAACTTATTTGGATCTGTGGTCGTCGGCGCATACGGAACGGCTGGAACAGTCTGACCCGATGCATTGACTCGCGTGGCCGTCACCGTGTAGGTCAAGTTTTGCCCCGCTGTCGGAAAATTCTCGGTTGGAATGGTATTCATGGTAGTAGGCGAACTTCCTTGAATTAGCCGCCGCCATTCTTCAGTCCAAAAGAAGAATGTTTTATTGCGGGCGTTGTTATAGACATGAGGAATCCATAGCGGGCCGCCGATCGTGCCACCGGGTTCGTTCAGTTTGAACTCGGAGCGGCCTTCACCCGCGCGTTTGGTGAAATAGTTGTTGGCATTGTAGTCGTCATTCCGGTTGAACTCCCAGAGCGATCCGTGGAAGTCATGGGTACCGGACTTGATGACCATGGTGATGATCCCGCCCGATCCGTCACCGTAATCGGGTTGGTAGTTACTATCCAGAGTCTGGAATTCAGCGAGAGCATCGACCGTGGGCAACGAACTGAAGCAACCGCCGCAACCGCGATCGTTCAGTTCGCCTCCGTCCAGCAGGTAGATGTTGTGTCCCGAGCGAGTTCCATTAAAGCTGATGGAGTTGCTGGCGGTTAGGGCATTAACGCCGCCAAAGTCCGACAACGTGCTCGACACTCCCATGCCCAATGCAGCAAGTCCGGTTACATTGCGACCGTTGGTGGCAAGCTGGGTGACCTGCTCGCCGCTGATCAAGTTGCTCACTTCGCTGGTTTCCGTTTGAACCTGCAAGGCATCTGCTTGAACAGTGACGGTCAAGGCTTGACTGCCTACCGAAAGCGTGATGTTCTCTTGCAGCGTCTGGGCGACGTTCACGACTATGTCAGTCTTAGTGTATTTCTGAAAGCCGGGCGCTGAAGCGTGCAGCGTCCAATGACCAATGCCTACGTTCGTAAACGAATAAATTCCAGAGCTGTTGGAAACTGAATTTACTACTCGTTTAGTTGCGGGGTTTGTGATCGAAATTTCGGCGTTGGGAACGACCGCTCCAGTCGCGTCCTGCACTGTACCCGTAATGGTTGCATTTTCCTGTCCCCATACCATTGGTGTCAGAACGAGGAGCATTGCGACGCACAGGAACCAAATCTTGCTACAGCCGCTGGTGAGGCTAGCTGTCACGTATTTGCTTACTGCGCATCGGGTTTGCATCGTACGGTTTCTCATAGTTTACCTCCTGAGCAAACGGTTACTTACCATGTTGTGTCGTTCTCTGTAGTCGCTCTGTGTGGTGCTGAGTCTTTGGCTTGTGCGTCTACAAACATAGTTGTACCCTTGAGCTCATAGGGGCATCGCCATTGGGCGGCGTCTTACCTGCCAGTCTGAGCCCTTCTGGAATCGAACGTTGAGCATGTTTCGGGGCGTCTGCACAGTTCGAGAAAACGAGTCCTCCTCACCGTCTTTGCGAACTGTGTGTACGTCTGTTTGAGCAGTTACGCTTGCTTTACCGGAAACGCATGCAACGATCCTGTGGTGCGATTTTCACGTGCGTGCCGGTAAGCGGTTTCTAAACAAGCAAAACTTTTATACTCTTTCAGTAGGCCTGTCAAGGCTAAATTGCAAAATACAGATCTTTACAGTTTTTTATGGCCTATCATCCGGTTTTCCGCGCGAAAAATCGCTTTACTCCACCGGGACATCTTATTTTTTCGGTTCGCCGCAGAAGCTATGTCACTTGAAATCCGCAATCTCCATTGCAAAGGTAAAGTCGGGTTTGGGGTCGAGTAAGCGATTGCCGATCCCTGAGTTGCGGGTGCCTGAACACAAGACTCCATGACAGCTCTGCGGGAGGGCGGACTTTTACTCAAGGCTTCTCGAAAGAGCAGAGTCGAAAACGCAATAGTCGGATATTGTCGAACGCGGAAAGCTATCTTCGAATTTGATGACTTGATTGGCACATCGATTGTTTTCGCTATCTACGCGAATCACCAGGACTCAACGGCCAAAAGCTGAGGTTGCCCTTGATTTCCTTTCACAACAGTAGAGCCCAACACCGCTTCGAAGTTTTTCTTACCCTGCGGCAGCGCTCGTATCAACGTTTGCAGTTGTTGGTTGTGGGTGAGGAATTCGGCAGCAGCTTCAGTTCCAGTTCCACCCAGTCCGGCGGCGATGATCGTGGGCTGTCCTGTTTCCTGATCGATGAACCGGGCTATCAATGCATAATCCTGTTCCTGTTGAGCGCTGGTTTGGAGCGAAGATATTTTCCAAACGCGTTTGTCGGGGTTTTGCCTGTCAAAGATGCGAAATTCTCCAGCCGATTCACTTCGCCTGTATTCCATCTGGAAGCGCAATCGGCTCAATTCCCGGAGCGTCCATTGGTTGTTCAAACCTCCGACCAGCACCACCGGCTTCGCACGAAGATCGGCCAGTGTTGTGTTCGGGCTCATCTTCAGAATGAAATTATGCCCCTTGGACCGCAGAAACGAAACCAGATCGGTGAGTGCCAGAACATCTTCTCGCGTGAGAACATCTCCCCTGGCCAACGACTCTTCCAGAGTTAGGTTTTGCGCGATTTGCGGCTGCCCGGCGCAGATTGTTACGTCTTGCCCCGCCCCAAAGAGCGGAGCCCATGTCTCATCGGTTTGCTGCTGGGGGCGGTACAAGAACCATCCGGCTACGAGACAAGCCGCAAGCACGATCAAAATTGCAGATCGGTAATACAGTCTCCGCAGGTGGCGTGGGGATACAGACGATTCAACAGAGCTTGAGGCCTGTTCGACCGGGTTGCTTTCAGCCTGATCAGCGGTCGCATCGAGACGCTTCGAAGGACGCTCCTCAATTTCGGAATGGACTTCTACTGGAGGTTTGGGATGCCCCGGAAAGATGAAAATCGGCACGTAACTTCCGGCTCGAACCTCAATCAGGGTTTGATCGTTGCGGCCCGTATCGCGATAGTACTGCGCAATTCTCTTTCGAACTTCCGCAGCCGTCATTCGAACGATCGGGTCCGCGTTCGTGTCGTAGACCGCTTCTCTCCCGAAGACTTCGGTACCGATGACTCTTTCGCGCAGCAGATTTGTTTCGCCGCGGAGTGCAACCTCGACAATGAACCGCAGAAATGCTGGGTACCGTCGGCTCTGGCTGAAGTGGTGACTTGAGACAATCTGTTCAAGCTCCGCCAGGACGGCCTGCTTTTGCCAAGCTTCGAGAACTTCGGTTTCTGCAATCATGGTGTTCAAAAGCATCGCAAATCTGTGGGTAGCGTTTGAGTGGCCAGTTGAGCCGCTGGACGCCAATTATAGCGGAATCGCCTTGTTACCGGCTCCGGAGAATCCTGATGGTTTCTTCAAATAGGGAAGCAACGATTTGTTTTTCATCTACTTACGACTTGTTACGTGGCGTATCTTACCCGAATCACCCTTATCAAGTCAGCAGCGACGGCCTACTCTTCATTCGTCTTTGGGTGTGTCTCTGGATCGTACGGGTAAGGACGGCTGCTTTTTACCCGCACGAACCTGTTTGGGCCTTGAACCCACGAGTTGAGATCCGCCAGTGTCCTGCACGGAGGGAAAATCGATGTCGTTTCGCCTATGGCTTTCAGCATTTTTCGTCATTCTGCTCGCATCCGTTTCTGGACGCGCACAAGAACCTGCTTATCTGAATCCGAGCCTCTCACCACAGGAGAGGGCCCACGATCTTGTGAATCGCATGACGCTCGAAGAGAAAGCCACGCAACTCGAAGACTACGCCACCGCAATCCCGCGTCTCGGAGTTCCCGACTACCAGACCTGGAACGAAGCTCTGCACGGCGTGGCACGCGCCGGCTATGTCACTGTCTTCCCCCAGGCCATCGGCATGGCCGCCACTTGGAACCCCGCAACACTCCAAACGATGGGGGACGTCATCAGCCAGGAAGGACGAGCTAAATATAACCAGGCACAGCGTGAAGGCAATCACCGTATCTTCTTCGGGTTGACCTTCTGGTCGCCGAACATCAATATCTTCCGTGATCCTCGATGGGGTCGCGGCCAGGAGACCTACGGCGAGGATCCGTTCCTGACCGGTCGCATGGGCGTTGCCTTCATCGAAGGCGTGCAGGGGGCTGACCTGAATCACTTGCGCGCAGTGGCTACAAGCAAGCACTTCGCCGTACACTCCGGCCCCGAGTCGCTGCGCCACGTCTTCAACGTAGATCCCACGCCACGCGACCTGGAAGAGACCTATCTGCCTGCCTTTCGCGCTGCCGTCGTCGAGGGCAAGGTGCAGTCCGTGATGTGCGCCTACAACTCCATTGATAAGTTTCCCGCCTGCGCCAACAAGATGCTCCTCGACGAGCATCTGCGCAAGGCCTGGGGCTTCAAGGGCTTTGTCGTTTCCGACTGCGGCGCTATCGTCGACGTCTTTAATGGACACAAGAAGGCCACTGACATTGAGGGAGCAGCGGCTATCTCGCTTCAGGCCGGCACCGACCTCTCCTGCAGCATCTGGTCTGCCGGGTTCAATACGCTGGCCGACGCAGTGCACCATGGACAGGCAACCGAGGCCGAGGTGACCACTGCCGCCGAACGGCTCTACACCGCACGCTTTCAGCTTGGACTCTTCGATCCGCAGGGTTCGAATCCTCTGGACGAGATTCCGAATGCGGATGTGGCTTCCGATGTGCATCGCGCCAAGGCTCTCAAGGCTGCCGAGGAGAGCATCGTACTGCTCAAAAACGACGGCATTCTTCCTCTGAAAAAGTCGGCAAAAAGCATCGCAGTCGTTGGCCCCACCGCCGATCTGCTCCCTTCTATTCTCGGAAACTACGTCGGCACGCCCGTGCATCCGGTCACACCGCTCGACGCCATGTTGGCGGACAAGGAGCGCGAAGTTTTCTACGCGCAGGGTTCCAGTCTCGCAGCGGGCTTCGCTGTTCCGGTCCCGCGCACGGTCTTCGACATCAAGAAGGGATTGAAGACTGAGTTCTTCGCGACGCCCGACTGGACGGGCCGCCCCGTGGCCGTGACCACGGAACCCGCCGTCCAAGCCGACTGGGAGAACGCCGCGCCTGTGCCGCAGGTGCAAACCACCAATTACTCAGTCCGCTGGTCGGGCACCATCGCCGCACCCGGCGCGGGGCATTATGTCTTTTCGCTTGGTACTGGAGACAGCTTTCCCTACTCGCCCAAAGAGTCCTACCGGCTGATTATCGATGGCAAGGTTCTAGGCGAGGGATCGCTGCGCCAACATGAGGACATCTCGGCCATGGGTAACTTCAAGGCGATGAAGGGAGCCTCGCCCACAGCACCGCCGCAGATGGACTTTCCCGTTCCCGTGTCGATCCCCTACGACTTTACTGGCACACAGCCGCACACTTTCGTGCTCGAATACTCGCACTCAGGCGACAGCGCCGGGGGCGGTGTAACGCTCAAGTGGCAAGCCCCCGCACAGGCCCAGATCAACGAAGCCGTGGCTCAGGCGAAGAAGGCCGATGTGGCCATTGTCTTCATCGGTCTCTCACCCGAACTGGAGGGTGAGGAAATGTCCATCAAGATTGATGGCTTTAGCGGTGGCGACCGCACCAGCATCAATCTGCCCGCGCCCCAGCAGAAGCTGCTGGAAGCGGTTGCGGCCACAGGCAGGCCGGTTGTCGTCGTACTGCAAAGCGGCAGCGCCGTGGCGCTCCATTGGGCCAAGGAGCACGCTAACACGATCCTCGCCGCCTGGTATCCAGGTGCCGAGGGTGGCACCGCCATCCGTCGCACACTCGATGGAACCAATAATCCCGCTGGCCGGTTGCCTTTAACCTTCTATGCAGGTGTAGACGATCTTCCAGCTTTCACCGACTATTCGATGAAGAACCGCACCTATCGTTACTACACCGGCAAGCCGCTGTGGGGCTTTGGATACGGACTGAGCTACACGAAGTTCACCTATGGCGCGGTGAAGCTCTCGGCTGAATCATTGAAAGCTGGCGACCCGATTACCGCAATCGTCAGCGTAACTAATGCCGGTGCTTTGACCGGTGATGAGGTGGTCGAAGCATATGTGAAGACGCCGCAAGCCGATGGGCCACGCCACTCTCTGGTCGCATTCGAACGCGTGACACTGGCGCCGGGCGCCAGCAAGCAGGTGACGCTCAAAATCGATCCGCGATCGTTGTCAAGCGTTGACGAGCTGGGCAACCGGTCAATCCTTGAAGGCAAATACTTCCTGACCGTAGGCGGCGCACAACCAGAAGAGACTCCGGCAACGGCGGAGGCGGTCTTTACGGTGAAAGGAACCGCCGGTCTGCCCAAGTAGAACTTCATTCCTGACACGGTCAACCAGACTCTTTTATTTCCGCCCTCACTTCAGGACTGGCTTCCGGATGGCCACCTAGCCCGCTTTCTTTTGGATGTGGTATCGGCGCTGGATCTGAGCGCGATCTACAAGTCGTACCAGGAGAAGAATGGTCGCGGGCAGGCGGCCTACGCGCCGGAGATGATGGTCCGCCTGCTGCAGTACGGTTATGCGAAAGGCGTCTACAACTCGCGCAAGATTCAAACGCGCACTTTCGAGGACTTGGCCTTCCCTTATCTTTCTGGCGATCAGCACCGCGACCACGCCACCATCGCCGAGTTTCGCAATCGGCAATTGCTGGCGAATCTGGGAGAACTAGACTTTGTCGCACGTACTCCACAAAGCTCTGCATTTGACGGTTTATCTCTTCCAGGCGTTCGTGCATTTGCAGAATGATGGCGATGCAGGCGATGTTCACGCCCAGATCGTGCGATAGATTCAGGAGAAACTCCCCACCCTTTGGTTTTCGTATTACGACCATGATTTTTCGCAATCAGCTTATCTTAATTCCGTTTATTCTTTTGTGCGATACGCACCAATACTCTGCCCCCACCGCCGGTGGCCGGACCAATATACTGGTTTCATGCCTTCTCTACGTCTTCTTGCCGCCTCTGGATTGCTTTTCCTTCTGGTTCTACCCTCCGTTGCCCGTGCCTGGGGTAACGAGGGCCATCGCATGATCAACCACCTCGCCGCCACTTCTTTGCCCGCCGACACGCCCGCCTTCCTGCGCTCTCCTGAAGCTGCCAGCGAGATCGAATACCTCGGCCCCGAGCCCGATCGCTGGCGCTCCCACGCCGAGCCCGAACTGGACGCCGTCCAGGCGCCCGAGCACTTCATCGATCTAGAGCTGGCCGACGCCCTCGGCCCCTTGCCC
>Ga0224529_1001062_pt1 | contig 17917 bp, 13 predicted proteins | sample CBST50metaG_FD_179893 | JGI IMG/M metagenome (GOLD analysis project Ga0224529, IMG submission 179893) | Peat soil microbial communities from Stordalen Mire, Sweden - C.B.S.T50 | ecosystem: Environmental > Terrestrial > Soil > Wetlands > Peat | place: Sweden: Norrbotten County, Stordalen Mire... | reverse complement strand
ACGCTTACCTCAAGCCTTGGACTAACTTCTACAATTACCAACGGCCTCATGGTAGCCTCAACTACAAGCCGCCCATCAGCCGCTCCGAAAATGGAACAACCTCTTGACCTTCTACAGGCACCCGGCTTCGGCAAAAAGCAGCAAGTCCGCCCCGCTGCGCGGGGGATGGCGAGTTAGCAAGTTAGCCATAGCAACGCGCTTCAGGCCCCTTTGTACCCCCCCCCATATTTTGGGCGCAAAATCCTTGTTTTCTTGAGGTTACAGGAAGGTATGCGTTGTAAAATCTTGAAAGCAAATAAGTTACCCGCAAAATCTTCCAGCAAAAGGAGTTATGCTCCGCCAGCAGCTTTCAGTTGAAAGGCGGCATGAAGACTTCTGGAATCATTGTGCGACGAAACAAAGAAATGATCTGCAAGGGACTTGCGGCGCGCTTATGATCCGTGGCGCCCCATATCTGCCGCAAAGAACGCGGCAGATATGGGGCACCCAGCATTGGTACTTTCTCAAGCAATCACTGACTTGGTTTCAGGAAGGATCAGCGGTGGGCCGCCTGTTGATTTCTCCGCGCCAGCGCGGAAGGCTCTGCGGAAAATTCTTCTGCAGGAATGCAATGAGTTTTTCGCGCACCAGGCAGCGCAAATCCCACGCATCGCTGGAGTTTCTTGCGTCCATCAGCGCGCGGAGCTGAACCGTGTGCTCGGTCGCATCGGTAACTTGCAAAGCGCAGACCTCACCCTTCCACAGCTTGCTGGACTCGCAAATCCTGCGCAGTTCCGCCCGCAGTTCATCCATGGGAACGGTATAGTCGGCATACAGCGTGGTGTAAGCAAGAAGGTGGGAGCCTGTGCGCGTCCAGTTTTCAAACGGGTGGTCAAGAAAATAAGAGAGTGGCAGAATGAGCCGGCGCAGATCCCAGATCCGGACCACCACGTACATGGTTCCAATCTCCTCAATCCATCCCCATTGGCCCTCGACAATCACCACATCTTCCAGGCGAAAGGGCTGAGCAAAAGCGATTTGCACGCCCGCAATGATATTCGACAAGGTGCCTTTCATGGCCATGCCAACCACCAGCGTGGCGAGTCCCGCGGAGGCCAAAAGGCTCATGCCAATATGCTTGATTGCCGGGAAAGTCATCAGCATGACGGACAGGGTAACGACGACCACAAGCACAGCCAGAATGCGCCGCAACATCTGGAATTGCGTCTGAACGCGCCGCGCGACAAGGTTATCGTCAACATCGATGCGATAGCGATCAGAGAGAATGTCGGAAAAAACGTCCGTGAAGAGTACGAAGAACCACGCAATCGCGGCGATCAGGCCCAACCCCGTGATATGTTCAAGGGCCGACGTTGCAATGGAAGGAAGGGACAGGCTGGGCACAACCGACATCACCGCCAGAATCGGGAATATCCAGCGCGTGGGTCCGCGGCCGTACTTGACCAGTGACCGCACAAACAAGGCTCCGGTCCGGCGGGCATTCCGCCGCAGAAGCCAGAAAAGAATGCAATGGCCAATCATCGCAACCAGAATGGCTGCGGCCAGAATGCCGGTGGACACCAGCAGGTTGTACCAGTTTTGCCAGATGTATTGAACCATAAGGGAGTCATCATAACAAAGGCTTATGGTGTCCTTTTGAGCAAAAGAATTCACCGCGTTGCATTGGCTTGATCGCGGTGATTTCGGAAGCCATCGACGCTGTTTTCGCTCTGGGAATAAGATATTTTGGCAAAGTTGGCCAAAGAAACCTATACTCAAGCCGAGGTGTCTGATGCCAACTCGCAATGTCAGCCTTACCAAGGAACTGGACCAGTTTGTCGCCACCAAGGTGAAGGAAGGCCATTACGCCAATGCCAGCGAGGTGATGCGGACCGCGCTGCGCCTGCTGGAAAAAGAAGAGCGGGAATATGAAGAGAAAATGACGGCGCTGCGGGCGGCGATTGCGGCGGGGCTTGCCAGCGGGGTTGCCGAGCCGGGCGTCTTTGAGCGGCTTGATGCCTACATTGAGGAACTGGCGGCGGAAGAAGCCGTGGGAGTGGACGAGTGCCGTCATATCGCGTAGCAAGGCTCGCAGTATCCGACCTCAAATCCATCCTTCGCTACACGATGAAGAGCTGGGGAAGAGCCCAGGCCGAGCACTACAAACAAGAGATTCAGGAGTGCTTCCAGCTCCTGGCCGGAAATCGATCCCTCGGTCGAAGCTGCGATTCGATTCATCCCGGCCTGCGCCGGATTGAGGTTGGCAAGCACGTTGTGTTTTACCTTCCCAAGCCTGACGGAGTGCTGATCGTCCGCGTCCTGCATCAGCAAATGATCCCGGCCAGCTTTCACTTCGAGCAGTGACGGCGAGCGCCGTCCAGCAAGGACATGGCGAGCTTTGCACAGGCATTTGCTGTTGTTTGGAAAGCCGATGTCCCGAAGATGAAGAAAATACAAGATATAGTGGTTTTCTGTTGACTTCTACCACAGACAGCGGTATTTTTTCATCTGCGGCTGTAAACGGACTGTAATGAACTGCGGCGGAAAATCCCGCGGAGTGCCGCTGAAGAAAACTGCACTTGTGGTATTTCCCAATCCCCGTTTCCCGTTTGCTGCCGAATATTTTTCCGACTGACCTCCTCCTGGCTGCCCAAGCGCCGGATGGGCCAGCGAATCGCCGATTTTCCTGATCGAAAGGATTCCATGAACGAGATCCAGTTTCAAAGTTCCTCCGACGCTCCGCAGTCCTCCCCCCCCCATCGGGGGCTTACCTTCACCCGCCGTTTCACGACCGAGGGCGTCTCGCCATACGACGAAGTCGCATGGGAGCGGCGCACCGCGTCAATCACCGACAGCAAGGGCAACACCATCTTCGAGCAGGAGAACGTCGAGGTCCCGGTCAACTGGTCGATGACCGCGACCAACATCGTGGCCTCCAAGTACCTGCACGGCAAGCTGGGCACGCCAGAGCGCGAAACCGGCGTGCGGCAACTGGTGAGCCGCGTGGCGGAGACCATCTGCGACTGGGGCCAGACCGAGGGCTACTTTGCCACGCCCGAGGATGCGGCCATCTTCCACGACGAGCTGACGCATATGCTGCTGACCCAGAAAGTGGCCTTCAACTCCCCGGTCTGGTTCAATGTGGGCTGCGACCGTCTGGAACCGGACGCCAGGGGCGAGAACTGGCACTGGAATCCCGCCGCAAGCGAGGTAAAGAGCGGCGCCACCGGCTACAAGAACCCGCAATGCTCGGCCTGCTTCATCAACTCGGTTGAGGATTCGATGGCTGGCATCATGGACCTGGCGCGGACCGAGGCGCTGCTGTTCAAATTTGGCTCGGGCACGGGCACCAACTTCAGCTCGCTGCGCTCCAGCCATGAGTCGGTCTCGGGCGGCGGCACGGCCTCCGGTCCGCTCAGCTTCATGCGCGGATTTGACGCCTTTGCCGGGGTCATCAAGTCCGGCGGCAAAACCCGCCGCGCGGCCAAGATGGCGATTCTGAACGTGGATCACCCAGACATTCTGGACTTTATCGATTGCAAATCCAAGGAAGAAGCCAAGGCCTACGCGCTGGTCCGCGAGGGGTACGACGGCTCGGGGCCGGATTCAGAGGCATATTCCTCGATTTTCTTCCAGAACGCCAACAACTCGGTCCGCGTGAGCGACGAGTTCATGCAGGCCAACCAGGATGGCGGCGAGTTCACCACCTACACCGTCAAGGACCACCAGCCGGTGAAGACCTACCCGGCACGCGAGATCATGCACAAGATCGCCGAAGCGGCCTGGGCCTGCGGCGACCCAGGAATGCAGTTCGACACGACGATCAACAAGTGGCACACCTGCAAGAACTCGGCCCGCATCAACGCGTCGAATCCTTGCAGCGAATATATGTTTTTGGACAACTCGGCCTGCAACCTGGCCAGCCTGAACCTGATGAAGTACGTCACCCCGGCGGGCAGCTTTGACATTCCCGCCTACCGGCACTCGATCTCGGTCATTATCACCGCGATGGAGATTCTGGTGGACAACTCCGGCTACCCCACCGAGGCCATCGCCCGTAACTCGCACGACTACCGGCCGCTGGGCCTTGGCTTCGCCAATCTGGGCGCGCTGCTGATGGCCTTCGGCCTGCCTTATGACTCGGCTGCCGGCCGCGACTTGGCGGGCTCCTTGACCGCAATTCTGAGCGGCCAGGCCTACCTGCAATCGGCCATTGTGGCCGCCAACTGCCCGCCGATCTCCTCGGCCACGCCGCTGACCGCCAACGCCGACCACCCCGGCGGCGCCTGCCCCGGCTTCTACGTCAACCGCGAGCCTTTCCTCGACGTGATCCGCATGCACCGCGCCGAGGTCAACAACATCGGCGCATCGCGCCAGAGCGGCGAACCCTTCGCCGTGCCCCAACTGGACGCGCTGCTCGACGCCGGCCGCGAGGCCTGGGACATGGCCCTGCTTTATGGCGAGCGCTACGGCTACCGCAACTCCCAGGTCACGGTGCTGGCTCCGACCGGCACCATCGGCTTCATGATGGACTGCGACACGACCGGCATCGAGCCTGATCTGGCGCTGGTCAAATACAAGAAGCTGGTGGGCGGCGGCATGATCAAGATCGTCAACAACACCGTCCCCGCGGCTCTGTTCAAGCTCGGCTACTCTGGCGACGAGGTCAACGCCATCGTCAGCTACATCGACGCCACAGGCACCATCGAGGGCGCGCCCGCCGTCAAGCCCGAGCACCTGGCCGTTTTCGATTGCAGCTTCAAGCCGGCCAAGGGCACGCGCTCGATCCACTACATGGGCCACGTCAAGATGATGGCCGCCGCGCAGCCGTTCCTTTCCGGCGCGATTTCAAAGACCGTCAACCTGCCGCACGAGGCCACCGTCGAGGACGTGGCCGAGGTCTACGCCGAAAGCTGGCGCGAGGGCATCAAGGCCGTCGCCATCTACCGCGACGGCTCCAAGGGCACCCAGCCGCTCAACGTCAGCATGGACGCCAAGCGCGAGCCGACGGCTCTGGAGACCGCCGCCAGCCGCGTGCTGGCCCGGTTGGCCGCCGGCCAGCCCGCCGCCGAGGCCGACGTGAAGGCCCTGGCAGCCAAGCCCCAGGAAACGCTGCTCGTGACCGCCAGCGCGGTCACCCAGGCCGCCGCCGCCTTCCAGCGCGCGCTGGTGGAGATCGCCAAGGCTGCGGCAGCGGCTTCCGCTGCCGCAGCAGCGCAGGAAGCCGCCAGCCCCGAAGCGCAGGACCTGAACGGCCCGCCGCGCGCCGTTCGCCACCGGCTGCCGGATGAGCGCGCCTCCATCACCCACAAGTTTGCGATCTCCGGCCACGAGGGTTACATCAATGTGGGTCTCTATCCCACCGGCCAGGTGGGCGAAATCTTCATCAAAATGGCCAAGGAGGGCTCCACCATCTCCGGGCTGATGGATTCCTTCGCCACCGCCATCTCCATCGCGCTGCAGCACGGCGTGCCGCTCAAGGTTCTCTGCGAAAAGTTCGCCCACACCCGCTTCGAGCCTTCCGGCTGGACCGGCAATCAGCAGATCGGCTACGCCAAGAGCCTGATGGACTACATCTTCCGCTGGCTTGACCTGCGCTTCCTCTCCGGTACGCAACTGGCGCTCTTCGCCGGCATGGCGCCGCAGGCTTCGCAACTGCCCGAGCCGCCCAGCCTGCTGCCTGAAGGTGAGGAAGAGCCGCTTTCGCAGAACCATCTGGATCAGCTCGCCGAGGAAGTCGCCCGGCGGCTTAACCAGGTGAGTGGCACGCCAAACGCTGCCACCACGGACGAAGCGGAAGTCGCAGCCGCCATCTCAGATACGCTTCCCGGCCTCAATGCAGAGGCGCAAGCTGCATCAGGAGCGCCTGCTCCGAGCGGCATCTACCACGCCACTGAAGCGATGAGCGCGATGTACGAGATGGGCGACGCGCCCAGTTGCTCGGTCTGTGGCGCCATCATGACCCGCAACGGCAGTTGCTACCGCTGCATGGAATGCGGCTCGACCAGCGGTTGCAGCTAGAAACGTGAAAAAATCATGGCTGTAATGCATTTGCATACAGCCATGATTTTTTTGAAACTGTACTACACTGACAGGTTTAATGATATTTTTATTGAATAATTTAAAGCGAACGGTGTACTCTATACTCACTGGCAGGATTGGCAAAGCCAGAATGGAGGAAAGAGGTGACCAATATGTCCGGAGAAGGATTCGGGCAACTAATCCGCAAAGCGAGGAGAAATGCGCGTGTCACACTCCAAGCAGCAGCGGAGATGCTGGGAGTCTCAACCGTCTACGTTTCCGAAGTTGAGCTCTCTAAACGGCCACCATTCAGTATTGATCGAATTCGGAAGTTGGCAAAATTCTACAACGTATCCGATCAGCCGCTGATATCGTTGGCCATTTCACAAAGAGGCTATTTTGAACTCCAAGGTTCATCACCGTCGACTGTTCAACTCAGAGCACTGTCAGGCATGGCACGCGGTGAACTTACGAACGAACAGTGGGAGCAGATTTCCGAGATCGTTGAACGCGGAGGACAGTCAGATGACGAGTAGACCTACCGGAATCGATGCAAAGAACTCGCAAACCTATGCTTCCATTGAAAGGAAAGCGGCCAAAGTGCGAAAAGAGTTTGGACTTACGACCGACGAACCCGTGAAAATGTCTGAGGTCTTCGAGTTCTTGATTGATGATTATTCGGTAGTTCTACCCCAGAAGACTGTTCACATGACCACCGGTGTGGAGAAGCTTACGACTGAGGCCTTGACGCGTTGGAATCCTGATTCTGAGAAATTGGAGTTGCTTCTATCTGAGGAATGGTATCCGAGATTGCATGAGGGATATGCGCGCGCTTCATTCACGGTTGGGCATGAACTTGGGCACGCTGTGTTACACACCCAGACATTGTTGGAACTGGGAGACTTGAATCTGAAATCTCAGGCCGCACTTCATCGCGGGCTAAAAGATCATCCCATGTATCGTGACACCGAATGGCAGGCCAACTCATTTTCGGCCGCATTCTTGATGCCGTTTGAGGGAATAAAAGGCCTGACCACGCATTTGGACAATCTTTCAGAGTGGGAGATCGCCAGCCACTTTGGCGTATCTGAAGAAGCAGCATTCATCCGCTTGGATGTAATCAGGAGGGGGAAGCTCGACAGATTTTAGAGATTTTACAAGTGACGCCGACCGGGGCTGCTACCCCGGTCGGCGGTGACAGTAACGACTGTCGGTCACCGTGCTTGCGAAAACACGGAACACTCATCAAAGACTATTTCACTTTGGTGCCCTTCCGCAAGCCTCACTTTAGAAAATGGACAGTCCCTCACCTAAAACGGCAATGCCGTTAAGGAGTAGTTATGGGAACTGTTCCATATCCGGCCCCTCAAGGTTTCCGGTGGATCTTTGTAAAGCAATTCGTCCACTGGCGGTCTAAGCGGGTTATTCGTGCGATTGACCACGGTAAACAGGCTTTCTGCTTTCTGGTCCGCACTCGTCGAGGGAAATAAATAACCTGTGGGCGGTTCCCAACGAATCGCCCACAGCAAATCTCCACGCTGCACCGCACTTTACCAAACACGCTCCGCCGCGCACAGCGCCAGGCCATGTGCGACCGAGGTAAATTCGTTTCCGCTGCGAATGCGCCGCTCTCCAAACCGCGCGGCGAAGATGCGGCGCACGGCTGGCACAAATGAACTTCCTCCGGTCAGGAAGACGCGGTCAACCGCGCGCGGATCAACGCCCGCCGTGCGCAGCAGTCCGTCAATGCACTGCTCAATGGCCTGCAATTCACGCTCGATCCACGATTCAAATTGCGCGCGCGTGACCGGGATGCGCAGCTCCAGACTGCCCTCGTCAAAGCGGAATTCCGCGGCCTCACTACGTGACAGCTCGAACTTCACCCGCTGCACGGCCTGATGGAGCTGGTAGCCGAGATTTTCGTCGATGATGGCGATCAGCGCCGCAATCTTTTCCGGCTCCAGCGCCCGCCGATGGGCGCTGCGCAGAATCTCCCGGACGTTGCTGGTGCGCAGGAAGGACAGGTGATGCCAGTGCTCCAGCTTGGCATAAATCCACGCCGGGACAGCGGGCAGTAGCTGGCTCAGCGAACGCGCTTCGGAATCCGACCCCAGCGCGGGCGAAACCAGCTTGTGAATGATGCGCGCGTCAAAAGCGTCTCCGGCCAGGCCCACGCCGCTGGTGCCCAGCAGATCCTGCGCGGTGCGGCCGCGGCGGCGCACCTCCGGCCCCACACGCAGCAGGGAAAAGTCGCTGGTGCCTCCGCCAAAGTCGCCAATCAGAATCAGCTCGTCGTGGTCCAGCGTGGATTCATACGCGTAAGCCGCAGCCACCGGCTCCATTTCAAATTCCACGCGCTCGAAGCCGGCCAGAAGGAAGGCCTGGCGCAACCGCGCAACGGCAAAATCGTCGTCCTCTTGGCTCTCCGCGCTGGCAAAATGCACCGGACGGCCCGCCATGGCGGAGCGGATCGGGCTCGCGAACTGCTTTTCCGCGTGCTGGCGCAGGTCGCCGATCATGCGCGCCAGCATCTCTTCCAGCTTGTAGCGACGGCCAAAAACCTCCGTGCCGGTCAGCGTGCGGCTGGGAAGATGCGACTTGAGAGACTGGATAAGGCGATCATTCTCCTCCGTTTCAAGGTGGTGCTCGATGGCGGAAGGCCCTGTAAACACGTGCGTTCGCCGCGCTCCTGCTGGCGTTTTGTACTGTTCAAAATCAAGGATGGAGCGAAAGGAATAGCTCTCTTTCCCACCGGATGAAAAGCTGGCAATCCGTACCGATGAATTTCCTTGAACGAGCGCCACGGAACTGTTGGTTGTGCCGAAGTCAAACCCAACAGCATTCCTCTGATCTGTCGTTGTCTGCATTCCTTCCATTCTTTCGTGGTTGCGACTGCCCACGCTTGCATTTTCGGAATTGGCATAGCCCGAAAGCGCACGCTCAACACACGAAAGGATGTGGTCAGAACCCTACTCTCCCAGCTTGACGACGACCGCGGATGACGGCCAGCATGAAAGGCGCGGCGCGCATTTCGAAGGCGCCGACGGCAAGGCCAGATTACTTGTGCGCGTAAGCAGGCTGCGGCGCATAGCTCTTGTAGACGGTGATGTGGAAGCAGGACTGCTGGAACTCCTCCTCCACGTCGATCTTGCCGGCCTGTTCAAGCTGCAACAGCAAGGTGCGCATCCAGGCAATCTCCCGCATCGACATTCCCTGCTTAGCAATGTCGATGGTGGCGCCGGTCAGATGCGGACTGGCGATGTCGCCTTCGGCCGCCGTGGCGTTGCCGTTGGTCCGCATCAGTTGCTTCTGATAAGCAACGGTCCGCACCGCCGAGCTGACATAAAGAGCATTACGAAACAGGGCCGCATGGATGCGCGCAAGGTCGGCGAGGAACGTCGCCGTCCAGGGGCGGCAGTAGCGCCGGTTCTGCGGCATATTGCTGTCCACGGTCAGCGCCGGTGAAAGCGGAAGCGGCACCAACATTCCGTGAGCAACGCGGTCAGCCAAATCCGCGTCGTCCTGGATGCGCTCAAGGCCGTCGGCTTCCGTCCGCTGGTTTTGCCGCACCAGCGACTCCATGCTCCCGCGCAGTGGCGGCGGCATCACAATCCGCGTGGTGCGCAGCGAGGCGTTTTCGACCACGGCCGGACGCTCCATCTCGCGCTCCACGCCACGACGGGATTTTCTGACGGTACGAGGCTGCGCGGCCTGTCGAGAGTGTGAAGCACGCCTGACCGGCGCAGGAGTCTCATCCGCATTTGCACTTGCCGCGCGTGCGCGCGAAGTGGCGCGCTGGGGTGTGTCAGCGGCTTTGGAAGAGTCTGTAGGCGCGTCTACCGCGTGTTTGCGGGCGGAGGCACGCCGGGATGTATCGGCGGCTTTGGGCGGGTCTGCCGGCTCACTAGCCGCGCGTGCGCGCGAGGAGGCCCGTGTGGATTTGCGCTCCGCCGCGCTTCCAGCTTTACTTTTGGGCGCACGCTCGGTTTTTGAAACGCGCTCGTCCGTCTGAGCCGCCGGATGCCGCGATTTTTTGTGGGAGACCGTCGCGGGCGAAGCCGTAGCGGACGCAGTGCTCTTCTGTGACTTAGCCGAGTGCTTCGGCAAGCCAAAAGCCGCGCTCCCACAGAGCGCCACAATCACGAAATTGATAAGAATAGTCCGCCACATGATGAGGAGTGTGCGGAGAATTCCAGAGCAACTTCAGTGTAAGCGCGCCGGTCCGCAAATACGAGTACCTCTAATGATACCGCTTTGTCCGATAATTCACGCTATCGCTTCACCGCTTGGCCGCCATACCTGCTTATACAATGAGGATGCAGAATCCAGAGGTGTTTTGAACTTATGTCGATGGGAAAGAAATGGGTATGGTGGGCGGTTATCGCACTGCTTGCCGTGCAAGCCCTGCAGATTGCCTTTGTTGTGCATCGCGAATCGCTCACATGGGACGAAGACGACCATATGTTCGCCGGCTACATGATGTGGAAGACCGGCGACTATGGACTCAACCCCGAACATCCGCCACTGGTCAAGCTGCTGGCCACGCTTCCCTTGCTTGGCGAAAAACTATGGGTTCCGCCGCTCCAGAACCGCGACTTCAAGACCGAAGCCTACATGGACGGCCGCGACTGGCTGGCCCGCAATGATGGCGCCAGCCAGCGGCTGGTCTTCCGCATGAGGCTGGCCGCCGGCCTGCTGGCGCTGGCGCTCTCGCTGCTCATCTTCTTTGCCGCGCGCGAAGGTTTCGGCACGCCCGCAGCGCTCATCGCGCTGGTGCTGGCAACTTTCGACCCGAACCTGCTGGCTCACTCCGCGCTGGTCACCACCGACATTGGCGTCTCGCTCTTCTTCCTGGCCAGCATTTACGCCTTTTATCGCTACGTGAAATGGCCCACGCTGCCGCGGCTGCTGTTGGCGGGCCTGGCGGCTGGCTTGCTGCTGGCTACCAAGCACTCTGGCGTTCTGTTGGCGCCCATGCTGCTGCTGCTGATTGCCGGTGAGATTGTGTTTGCACCCAAGGGAAGCCGAAGCCGCACCGCGCTGCGTCTGGGCGGCGCTTTTGCGGCCATCGTGGTCCTCGGCGTCACCGTTCTCTGGGCCTTTTACGGCTTTCGCTATGCCGCGCGTCCGTCCGGCCTTGCCCTGAGCACCTCGCTGGCGAACTATGCCGCCGGATTGAGTCCGTTCAATGCGGCGGCGGTGATGGCTATCGCCCATCTTCATCTGCTGCCCGAGTCCTATCTAATGGGCCTGGTCGATGTGAAGCTGATGGCCCAGTTCTACTCTTCCTTTGTCTTTGAAAAGCTCTATGCGCACGGTGTCTGGTGGTACTTCCCCGTCGTTATTCTCATCAAGACTACCCTCGGTCTGCTGGCGCTGCTCGCGCTCGCGGCCACGGCCATCTTTACCGGCTGCCTCCGCGGCAAGCGCCGCGAAGTCCTCTATCTCCTTGTGCCTGGGACCGTCTATCTGCTGGTCGCCATGTTTGCGGGCATGAACATCGGCGCGCGCCACATCCTGCCGCTCTATGCGATGGCCGCGATTCTGGCGGGCGCAGGCCTCGCTGCCCTGGCCGCCGACGGCCGCCGCTGGACGCGGATCGCCGCCTGGGTGGGCGCCGTGCTCGTCGTGGCTCACGTCGCCTCCGCGCTCAGCGTCTTCCCCAACTACATGGCCTACGCCAACGAGGCCTGGGGCGGGCCGAAGAACACCTACAAGCTGCTCAGCGACTCCAATGAGGACTGGGCGCAGCAGCTCTATCAAGTCAAGGACTGGCAGGATCGCCATCCCGGCGAGGAATGCTGGTTTGCCTACTTTGCCTACCCGGTCATCGATCCCGCCGTCTACGGCATCCACTGCCACCACCTGCCCAATCAGGATACCGGCTGGTTTGGCGGCTCCGAGGTTATTCCTTCGGTCATCAGCGGCAATGTGTTTCTCAGCGCCGGTGACCTGATGGGCAGCGAGTGGTCCGACAACCGCCTGAATCCCTACATGAGCTTTCACACGCTGCGGCCGGATGCGCAAATCGACTATAGCGTGCTTGTCTATCGCGGCACATTCCGCATCCGCCAAGCGGCGGCGCTCAGCCGCGCACAGAGCGCCTACGAACTGATGCGCGCGCGCCAGCCTGAACAGGCCTTGGCCCTGGCTCGCGAAGCCGCTGCCATCGATCCCGAGGGAATCGAAGCGCAAAACGCCCTGGGCAACATCGCCGCCGAACTCGGCCAGAAGGACGAAGCCCGCCAGGCCTGGCAAGCTGCCCTGACCAGCGCGCAACAGCTCGATCCAGATGCAGGCAAAGGCTACATCCTCGACCTCACGGCCAAGCTGAAGAAGCCGTGAACGGTATTTCTGATGGGAATAAGAAGATTTCCCTGACTGTGATCAGGGCAGCAGGCGAGCGGCGTAAAAGCTCAGCGACGCATCGCCCTGCTGGAGCAGGCGGGTGCGTTTGAGAGCGCCGTAGCTTTCCTGCAGAACGTCCTTGCGGCGATGTTCGGCAATCACCAGGGCGTCGGCGGTTAGCAGTTCGGCCGCCGGGCTGCCCAGCAGCCCCAACGTAGCCGCGTACTCCTCCGCTGCGTCGTAGGGCGGATCGAGGAAAACGACTTCGTAGAGTTCTGGCTTTGGATTGGCGCTGGAGGCGCGACGGAGAAAAACCCCAACTGCGGCGGCGTGGATGCTGAATCCCGCCGTGATTCCCAGCCGTTCCAGATTGCAACGCAGCACTTTCAGCGCCGCCGGGGCGCGCTCAACAAACTCCACCCGCGCCGCGCCGCGGCTGAGCGCCTCCATGCCCACCGCGCCTGAGCCGGCATACAAATCCAGAAAAGCCGCGCCGTTAATGCGCGGCGCCAGCACGTTGAAGAGCGTTTCGCGCAGACGGTCGCTGGTGGGACGGGTTTTCAGCCCCGGCGGGGCCTCCAGCGTTCGGGAACGGAGTGAACCGGCAATGATGCGCATTGAACCCCAGCATACCGCGCGCGCCAGAGCGAAGACAAAGCCGGCGCGCCCTGAGTCTTTGACTATGTGATTTTGTGCTTTCCCACCCTTTCCGCGATAAGACTGCGGAAAGGATGGGGCACCCAGCCCTGAGTCCTGACCGTGTGATTTCAAACCATTGAATTCGAGGTATCCCAGGTCCCAGCATTGAGCCTCTACAAACATCCGCTCCGGACCTCTACGATTCATAGCCCTGAACCTCTACAATCATTCTGTATGCGTGGATGGTCAATACCGCTGGGTCGTTGGATGGGCGTCGAGGTACGCGTCCATCTCTTTTTTCCGCTGCTGGCAATCGTGTGTCTCGTGCTCAGCGGCGCGGACGGAATTGGGCGCGGCCTGGGACTGTTTCTGGTGCTGGTGGCTGCGGTCGCCGTGCGCGAGACGGCCCGGCTGCTGGCAGCCGCATGGTTGGGCTTGCAACTGCGCGCCATCCTGCTGCTTCCCATCGGCGGGCTTTTCGCCTATGCCAATCCGGAGAGCGAAGATAAATCCAACCAGGGCGGCGGGCAGTTTGCCATGGCGTTTGCGGGCCCCATCGCCAACCTGGCCACGGCGCTGGCGCTGGCCGCGGCGTTTCTGGGCGCAAGCGGCGGCCTGAATCTCTTCGGCCAGCCGTGGATCTCCAGCGCCTACCTGGTGCGCAGCATGGTGTGGATGCAGGCTGGACTCGGCCTGCTGCACCTGCTGCCAGCGCCGCCCTTGGACGGCGGACGGCTGCTGCGGGGCAGCTTTGCCCGCCAGCACGGATTCGCGCTTTCCGCCCGCGCTTTCGCCGTGCTCAGCCAGGTGCTGGCGCTGGCCGCCATGCTGTCCGGAATATGGCTGCATAGCCCGTGGCTGATTATTGCCGGATTTTTCATCATGATCGGCGCGCAGATCGAGGATCAAGGCGTCTTTTTCCAGACGGTGGTGGATACGGTCCACATGCGCGAAGTGATGCTCACCGACTTCGCCACGCTCTCCTCCTCCGACACGCTGGCCGACGCGCTGTTTCGCTGCCTCCACTGCCTGCAGGAGGATTTTCCCGTGGTGCGCGGCGCTAATCTGGTCGGCATCATCAGCCGTCAGCGCATTGTGGAAGCCCTGCGCCATGACGGCAACGGCTATGTGCAGGGCATCATGTCCAAAGCCTTCCAAGTGGCGCGGCCCGAGGACACACTGGGAACCACCATTCGCCGCCTTCAGGCCGGTCACGGGCTTTCGCTGATTCCCATTACCGAGAGCGGCCGCGTGGTCGGCATTGTCAGCGTGCAGAACCTGATGAGTTCCATGGCTCTGCTCAGCGAGCAGCGCCGCCTGGAACGCCAAGAGGCCAAGGGCTGAGCGCAACCATGACGGACGACTCCGCACTTCCGCTCGCTCCCGGACTTTACTTGGTGGCCACGCCCATCGGCAACCTGGGCGACATCACGCTGCGCGCCCTGGACGTGCTGCGGCGCGCCGACCGTATCGCCTGCGAAGACACCCGCCAAACGCAGAAGCTGCTCAACCACTATGAAATCACTACCCCCACCGTAAGTTGTCACCAGCACAACGAGCACCAGCGCGCGGTGGAGCTGATCGAGGCGCTGAAAGCTGGCGGACGCATCGCCTTGGTCTCCGACGCCGGAATGCCCGGCATCAGTGATCCCGGAAGCTGGCTCACGACCGAAGCCATCCAGGCCGGCATCAATGTCATTCCCATTCCCGGAGCCAATGCCGCGCTCAGCGCGCTGGTGGCCTCTGGACTCTCCACGGATGAGTTTCACTTCATCGGCTTTCTGCCGGAAAAGGCCGGCGCACGGCGCACCCGGCTGGAAGCTCTGGCCGCCGAGGCGCAAAGAAACGAGAGCCCGCGCACGCTGGTCTTTTACGAAGCTCCACACCGCATTCTGGAGACGCTGGCGGACCTGGAAGCCGTCTTTGGCGCGGATTTGCGCGTCGTGCTGGCCCGCGAGCTGACCAAGATTCATGAGGAGTTTCTGCGCGGAAGCGTGAATGAGGCGCGCCGCGAGCTGGCCAGCCGCGACCGCATTCGCGGCGAGTTCACGCTGCTGGTGGAAGCGCGGCCGAGGAGCGTGGCCGAGGGACAAGCCGCGACCGGCGCGCCCGTCAGCATTAACGACCGCGTCGCCCGCCTTCAGGACGAGGCCGGAATCGAGGAAAAAGAAGCCCTGAAGCGGCTGGCGCGCGAACTGGGCCAATCCAAGAGCGAACTCTACCGCGAACTGCAACGGGAACGCGCCCGGCGGCGGTAAAAGATTGAGTCTGTAAAGTGCTGATGATGTTACGCGGTTCTGTATTCATTTTGGGCCGGATCAAAAGAATATATAAATGGTGGGCGGTGAGGGATTTGAACCCCCGACATCCTGCGTGTAAAGCAGGCGCTCTAACCAACTGAGCTAACCGCCCACGCGCGGCAGCCTGACCTGTGTGGCCTGCTGTCATCATACCAGCGCGCCCAGTTGATAGACTTGACCCCAGTGAACCATTTGATTGTCAATGCCGACGACTTCGGGCTGACCGCCGGGGTCAATCGCGCCATTCTCGAACTGCACCGGGCTGGAGTGCTGACCAGCACTACGCTAATGGCGAGGGCCGCGGCCACGGAAGAAGCCATCGGGCTGGCCCGCGCGACGCCTTCGCTGGGCGTGGGCTGCCACGTGGTTCTGGTGGATGGCGCGCCGACTCTTCCCGCGCCGGAGCTGCCGACGCTGGTGGACCCGCGCACGGGCCGCTTCCAGCCAACGCTGGGCCGGTTTCTGCAGCGGCTTCTCACCGGGCGCATCCGGCCTGCCGAGATCGAGGCCGAGGCAACGGCGCAAATTGCGCGGCTTCAGTCAGCGGGCGTGGCGCTCACGCATATCGACACCCACAAGCATGCGCATATGTTCCCCCAGGTGCTGCGGCCGGTGCTGCGGGCGGCGGGGGCGGCGGGAATTCGCGCCGTGCGCAATCCCTTTGAAGCAGCCTGGAGCCGGCGCGCCACGCCTGCGGCGCCGTGGCTCCGGCGCTCAGAAGTGACTCTTTTGCACCTGCTTGAGCCGGTCTTCCGGCACATCGTGGCGGAAGAAGGCTTTGCCACCACCAGCGGAGCTCTCGGTGTGCTGGCCACCGGAACCCTTGACGCCGTCACGGTCAGCGCCCTGCTGCGGAGCCTGCCCAGCAGCGACGGAAAAATATGGGAACTGGTCTCGCATCCCGGCTACAACGACGCCGATCTGGCGCTGGCTCATACACGCCTGTTGGCCTCGCGCGAGGTCGAGCGGCAGGCGCTGCACGCGCTGAGCAACTTCCCCAATCTCGGTCTGATCTCCTTTGCGGAGTTGCATACTGGCCCGCATCAGTCTCATTGACCGGCCAGCAATTCTGCATCTTTTACGTTTTGAGCGGCGTCCAATTCGTAGTCAAAGAGATAGTATTTTCAGCCCGTTGATTGCGTCAGGGCACGACTGAAGTCGTGCCCTGACGCATTTTGCTGTATCAAAGGAAAAGTGTAAGAGGCTCGAAGAAACACGAAGGGACTTATGCGCATCGGCATTACCTGTTATCCGACCTATGGCGGCTCGGGCGTGGTGGCCACGGAGCTGGGCATCGAGCTGGCCGCGCTGGGCCACGAGGTGCATTTCATCTCCTACTCGCAGCCCTTCCGGCTGAACGGACGGGACGACGGCATCTTCTACCACGAGGTGCCGGTCTCCAACTATCCGCTCTTCGAGTTCCCGCCCTACGACTTGGCGCTGGCCTCGCGGATGGCCGAGGTGGCCGAATACTACGGCCTCGATCTGCTGCACGTCCATTACGCCATTCCGCACTCGGTCAGCGCCTTGCTGGCGCGGCAAATGCTGGCCGCGCACGGCCGCCGGCTGCCCTTCGTCACCACGCTGCACGGCACTGACATCACGCTCGTGGGCCTGGACCGCAGCTACCTGCCCATCACCCGCTACGCCATCCAGGAAAGCGACGGCGTAACCTGCATCTCCAATTATCTGAAGGAAGAAACGCTTCGTCACTTCGGCACAGCGCGCCCCATCGAGGTGATTCCGAACTTCGTCAACTGCAACCTGTACGAGCCCATCAAAGACGAAGCCGCGCGGGCGGTTGCGCGCCTGCGCCTGGCCGCGCCCGATGAGGCGATCCTGATGCACCTCTCCAATTTCCGCCCGGTCAAGCGGGTGATGGACGTGGTGAAGATTTTTTCGCTGGTGGCCAAAGAGCTTCCGGCGCAACTGGTTCTGGTGGGCGACGGACCGGACCGCTCCGCGGCCGAGTGGCTGGCTCACGACCTGCACATCAATGACAGGGTTCACTTTATTGGCAAGCAGGAGCGGGTCAACGAGCTGCTGCCGCTGGCCGATCTGCTGCTGATGCCGAGCGAGCTGGAGTCCTTCGGCCTGGTGGCGCTGGAGGCCATGGCGTGCAAGGTGCCGTCGATTGCGACGCGCGTCGGCGGGGTGGCCGAGGTGATCGACGACGGCGTGACGGGGCTGCTCTATTCCGTCGGTGCGGTGGAAGCGATGGCCGCCGGAGCCGTGAGCCTGATGCGGGACCGCGCCCGCCTGGAGGCCATGCGCGAGGCCGGACGCCAGACGGCGCAGAAACGCTTCTGCTCCTCGCTGGTCGTGCCCCATTACGTGCGTTATTACGAATCAGTCCTCAACGAGCAGCCAACCGCAAAGCGTTGACCGCCGCACACGCGCCGGTTTTACTCGGCGTTCAGGGCCTGGGCCACGTCGGCGGCGTTCGGCCGGGCCTGCAACAGGTGCTCGGCCACGCGGGCGCGCTCTTCGGCCGAAAGGGTGGGAACGATGGCCAGCACGTGGCGCAACGTCACGGCAACATCGTCAATGTAGTTCATCAGGCGGATTGCTTCTCCGGAGAGCGGCATATTTTTCCTCGATCGTTTGGAGTTTCCGTCTCCATTGTAGGG
>Ga0224529_1001057_pt1 | contig 17960 bp, 21 predicted proteins | sample CBST50metaG_FD_179893 | JGI IMG/M metagenome (GOLD analysis project Ga0224529, IMG submission 179893) | Peat soil microbial communities from Stordalen Mire, Sweden - C.B.S.T50 | ecosystem: Environmental > Terrestrial > Soil > Wetlands > Peat | place: Sweden: Norrbotten County, Stordalen Mire... | reverse complement strand
TGGTTGCGGGGGCTGGATTTGAACCAGCGACCTTTGGGTTATGAGCGACCCGAGATTTCGGTAAGTTACGGAAAACAGGGCACGAGTGGTAACCCTGAGATACCCCTGGGAACGGCTGGAACAGCTTATTGGGGACCGTATGGGGACTTGTTTGGCGGATTGCCGACGAGTGCCCAACGATCTGCCAATCGGACCCCATTGCCATTGGGAACCGATTGGGGACACGTCTGACGACGTTCCCAACGAGCACCCAACGACGTGCCGCTCTGCCGTCAGCCGAGCGCGACCGCTGCTGTCGCCTCAGAGGATCAGTCATGATTCTTCAACAACCCTCCGCCCATCTGGAAGGCAATCAGGCCATCGCCGAATTTGCCGATTTGCCCCCCAAGCCGCCACGTTCCAAACTTGAACCCCACCGCGAACTAATCCGTGAGTTGCGGCGCAAAGGGCGCACGTATCGTGAAGTTGCGCGTCTCTTCCATGAGCGGCTTGGACTGTACGTTGCACCGAGCACTCTCCATTCCTTTGTCAAAGTGCGAGCCAAGCATCGCAAGCGGACGCAGTTTGAACTGCCCCCGCTGGAATTCGCGGTGGCCGAGTCACCGGCACTCGAACGCATTGCCGCTCTCAAGACAAAGCCGCCGGTGCGGAATGCGAAGCCTACTCGCTTCGTCTTCCGAGAGAACGAACCTCTGACCTTGACAAGCAATGGAGGTGAGCAATGACGGCATATTCAAAGCGCGTTGTCTTCACCATGGGCGGCAAAGGCGGCGTCGGCAAAACTGGCGTCATGGTCTCCTTGGCCGAGTGGTTCGCATCAAACAAGATTCCCGTCACGTTGCTCGACCTCGACACAGAGAACAAAGCGCGTGGTTCGTTGAAGCACTTCTTCAATGGCACTGTGACCAAGGTCAACATTCACACGCCTGCGGGTCTCGATGCCTTCGTCGATTATCTCGACGGCGGTACACCCATCATTCTCGCCGATATGGGAGCTGGTGCCGGACAAGTGGCCACTGATTGGTTCGAATCTATGTATGAAGATGTCGCGGCAACTGGCGTTCGCTTTACTGCGGTGGGCGTGGTCACGCCAGACCCGGCCAGCGTTGAGAGCGTCCTTGCCTGGGCAAACCGCCTTCAGGATCGAGTGGAGTATGTCATCGTCGAAAACGCTACAAGCGCGCTAGCGGACTTCACCTACTGGAGGTCCACCGAACAGGCAAACCGCTTTCGCGAAGCATTTACGCCGGAAATCTTGCAGATGGAATTTCGGCTTGCGGAACTTGAAAATCCTGTCCGGCAACATGGAATCCAACTGGGACAAGTTGCAGACCGCAAAGCCGACGTAGATGAGCTGAAGAGGGCATCTCTCGTTATGCGTGCCCAGAGCTATCGACGTCGGCTCTTCTCAGAATTCGACCGGGCAAGGCAGGTGTTCTTGCCATGAATACGGCTCCGGTCCCTTCCAATGTCTCAGTTATCACGGTGGGAGAGCCGACGCTGTTCGACTCTCTCGCCCGCCTTGTCCCTGAAGAATTGCAGACCGCATACTATCGGGTACTCGCACATACTCGCACCCTCAGCCCAGACGATGAAATGCTGCGCATTCTCGAAGCGATGGGCATCCTGGCTCTACTCACACGCCACACGCCGAAGGATATTGCCGACGAACGGGAACGCTTTCAGGAGTTGCTGGAGCTTCATAGGCAGTTCTCAGACGAAGCGCAGCAGAAAATGCTTGGTTATGTCCGCGAGTTGGAGGCGCGGATTTCTGACCTTCCCAGAGGAATCAAGGCTAGCCTCGATCCTGACCAGATTGCAAAAATGCTCGGCGAAAGCCTGCGCCAACACTTTATTCAATCGGGCATATCCGAGACCGTGAAGGGTCTGCAAGCCACCAGCGCGGCCATGACAAGTTCACAGAAAGAACTCACAATGGCACTGCACAATCTATCGGATTCACATGGCGGGGTTGCTGCTCAGGTGGAATATGCCAACAACCGAATAGAGCATTCCCTGGAGAGGCGGGCGAAAACAATGGACGCGCTCTTGCATGAATGGAAAAGCGATCTGCTGCGCATCTGGATTCCGCTGATTGCCGGGGCTGCGATGTTGGTTGGGCTGTTTGGCGGCATAGAGATACAAGGCTGCCGGGATTCGGCTCCCGCAGCGACGACAACACCAACGCCGGGACAAGTTGCTCCGGCTCCCACACCACAACAGGACGCCGCGCCGGTTGGCGATACGAAGAAGCCGCACCATGCGGAGAAAGCTGCCAAAACTGGCGCAGCCCGTGAGCGATAGAGGGGTTCTCAATCGCTCACGGCAAGCATTTCCTAGCAACCAGCAATTGGCCTCTGCCTTTATTTGTTCGTCAGATATTGTCCTTGTACGACTTGACAGTTTATAAAGTGACAATTCATAATCAAAGTCCAGTAAGAAAGGTATTGCCAAACCATGCCCGGCACAACCATCAAACCTGACCCTTTTTATGATCGGACCCTCGAACTTGCGGCCTTGGATCGCGCTTGGAAGCGCCATGGGGCCGGTGGGCAAATGCTTCTCTTGTATGGACGCAGGCGGTTGGGCAAGACCTTCCTTTTGCAACGCTACTTCACGGCGGGCATAAGCGGGGACGAGCGGGAAAAGCCTCACTGCTACTTTCTGGCTGAACAGTCTACAGCCGCCACACAGCGAATGACCCTGGCCCGTCAACTGATTGCGGCCCTGCCTTCCGAGGGGGTTGCCCCTGAAGAAATTGCCGTCTCCTGGAATGCTCTTCTTCGCTACGCCTCGCAGCAATCCCATACACGGAAGAAGGGCGCAGGCCGATTTGCCTTGATCCTCGACGAATTCCCTTATCTGGTGGACCAGACTCCAGAGCTGCCCTCGATTTTGCAAGCATGGTGGGACCGCGAGGGCATCCATTCTCATCTATTCGTGGTTCTGTGCGGGTCTCAACTCTCGGCCATGGCTGCCCTCGGCAAAGAGAGCGCTCCGCTGTTCGGGCGCTTCAATGCTGGCATCTTTCACCTCGATCCGCTCCACTACGAAGACGTGGCGGCCTTCTACGCAAACAGCTCTCACTATGGCGTGGTCGAGAAACTGTTGATGTATGGCGTCTTTGGCGGAACGCCGCGCTACCACGCGCTGGTAGACACGTCGCGCCCTCCCGCTGATGAGATTGTTACGCTGCTGATGCAGCCCCGCGCAATCCTCGAAAACGAAGTGCGATTTCTGCTGGGCAGTGAACAAATTCGCGACCCGGCTCCCTACAATGCCATCCTGGCGGCGATTGCCGGTGGTGAGACGAAATTCAATCGCATTCAGCAGTTGATTGGCGTGGAGCGCGGAGCGCTTTCGGCCTCCCTACGCACGTTGCTGGAGTTGGGCTGGATTCGGCGCGAGCTTCCTTTCGGAGAACGCTCGGACCGCCGAGCAATCTACCGCGTTGCCGATCCTTTCCTGACTTTCTGGTATCGCTTTGTTGCGCCGCTGGCCAGTTCGTTGCAATTCTCCGACCCCGCTACGGTCTACGCTGCACAGGTTGCGCCGCGGCTGGCCGATTATATGGGCTGGTCGGTCTTTGAGGAAATCTGCGGCCAGTGGCTTCAACGGAATGCCCAACAGCGCCTGGGGCTCAGCGTTCGCGAAATGGCGCGGTACTGGAGCCGGGATGGCCGCACAGAGATCGATCTAATGGCGGAACTGGACGACGGAACTTTTCTCTTCGGGGAGTGCAAGTGGCGCACAGAGCGCGTTACACGTCTCAGTGATCTAAGCGCCTTGCAAGCTAAAGTCGCGAGCCTGCCCGAGGCCCGCTGGAGAGACAAGCCAAGCTACATTCTCTTTGCTCTGGGCGGCTTCTCCTCCGAGCTTCTGCAGCTCGCCTCCAACTCTGCCGAACGGCTCTTCCTGGTCACGAATACGGATATGCTCAGCAGTGATCGTTAAAGCCCAAAGGTTAGTATCAGAGCCTTAGCTCTGGAAAATGCCAATTGTGGTATTTACTTGACGCCACCGACCGCAAGATGTTGTGGTTTCTCCTTTGGAAACCATTTGAGAAATCATAGCGCCCCCCAATGCCTGTTTATCGTGTAAACGGCCTTCTGTTATACACTTCCGCTATCATGCTGCAACGTCTGGCGATTCTCGCAATTTCCGCATTCGTGGTAGTCAGTGTATCCAGTCAGCCAAATAATACTTCCGGTCATGAACTGCAGCCAGCAAAACAAGGCTCGCCAGCCGTTGCCACACCGGACAGCCAAAACAAACAAGCAAGCGGCCAGACAGATCAGGCCAAACCCGACACCAATCCGCCAAAGTATTACAAAGCCATCAATCCTCCCGAGTGGTGGTTGGTCGGAATTGCATTCTTTACAGGATGCGGAGTTTTCTGGCAATCGTGGGAAACGAGAAAGTCCGCCAATGCGGCTCGTGACAGTATCCGGTTGCAAGGGAGCGGGATCCAACAGTGGGTGGAGATAAGAAACTGGCGAGTTGCTGTAACTGAACCAGCTACGGAAAACTCCGGAGCGCAAGTTGAAATCCGATTTGATATAGTGAACGGAAGCGACTTTCCGCTCACTATAAATGACGCTGAAATCGTGTTCTATAACCACACGCTTTTTGGCAGTAGAGAGAATGTTTTCTTGGCCCCGAAGAATCCTTACCTTGTGACGGTTCTGTTCCCCATCTGCATCCCAGAAAGTAGGCAGTACGAAAGCGGCAGATTTATTACGGTTAGGATTGCGGGGAAAATCCCTCATGTTGGCAGGCTTGGCAAGCTCATTGTGCAATCCTTCAGCGGACATTTGATATTCGGAAAAGGGAAGGAGACGCGTTTTATAGAAGAGGTGTCCATGGTACCCGTGGAAAAGGGAACAGTTAACCGCAACCAGCACCCCAATCAAACTTAAAACTCTATGTGCTGCCTTAATGGGCAACCGCAACCTGTTGCGGTCGGTGGCGTCAAGTAGATAGCCAGATAGACGAATTGGCGTAAAAAGCGAATGCCGGGCGTATGCGGATACTTCATCGAACGCGTGAGGATAAGCTAATTATGGCTCTTCAGGGCTTTGTTGATGACAGTGGTAGCGGGCGGGGCGGGGCGACGGATGGAAACATCTACGTCCTAGCTGGTTTTCTTTCCACAGAGAAACGATGGGAAAGATTTTCAGATCGTTGGAAAGCATATAGCAGCGAAGACCCAAAAACTCCGGATTTTCACATGGCCGATGCCTTCCGAATGAAAGGCTCGCGTAAATGGAAAGACGAGCCACAGCGGGACGAAAAGATCAATGGCTTTGTCGATCTCATTAAGGCTCATGCGATGTATCGCGTAGATAGCGTCCTCGCGTGGCCCAACTATGAGAAGGTCATCCAGGGCTGCGTACCAGACTCTATAGATAATCCGTATTTCTTGCTCTTTTTCAATGTCATACTATCCACCGTTGCATTTATGGACAAAACGGGGTTAGATGAAACCATAGATTGGGTTTTCGATGAGCAGGGAACAATCGGGAGGGCAGCTTTGCAGTGGTATGACTACATTAGTAGAACTGTACCATCCCTGAATCGGCGACTTGGTAGCTCGCCTATGTTCCGCCACGACAATCAAGTCTTGCCACTCAAGGCGGCTGATATTTATGCATGGCAGGTTAGACGATACTTGGATCGCGACTCGCTGCGAGGCCTTCCTCATAATGACTACATTGACTCTCTCTTGGGAATCCACGGAGTTAGTAACGTTATCGAAGGCGAGCATATGGAAGACTTTGTGAAGAGCATAGGACACGGATTAAACCTGAAATCTCAGGCACACTACTTCTTGCCGCTGCCAAAGGAGTCGCATGAAAACGAATCCTGAATTCAACACTATAATGAAAACCACTACATTGTGGTCGGTGGCGTCAAGTAAATATCCGGAAAAGTGAATGAGCGGTTGGAAAACTTCCGAGCTCACTGCAATGGCAACGATTAGCCCCCGGTAGATACCAAAATCAACTCAGCCACATCTTGACAGGATAAAAGTGCTCGCATCCCGAAACCTGCGGAAGGCATCATTTGAATTCAACGATATGCAATTCTCACGCTCTCGTGCGGCACTTCGACCGCCTCCCCAATAACTGGCTGGCTGATTCTGTACCCCTCCAGCCGAAACTTCGAAGTAGCCTGTGAGCAAGTGCTTCTTGACCTGAACGCCCGTGATATTGCGATAGGGAACTTGAAAAACATTCGAGCCGAATGTCTGCCCCGTCATAAAACCAGCCTTCAGAATAAGCACGCGCTTGTTCGTGCAAATCAGAGCTTCTACAAAAGCCCCTTTCAACTTAATATGAACCTTTTCGTCCGGCTCAAGCAGTTCGGATAGCAGTTTGTCCAACCGGCCCGGCAGTAGATCCATAAGGTCCCGAGGTGATGCCTCCATAGCCGGGACGCTGCCACTCGTGGGCGAGATGCGATTACCGCATCGACTGCAGAAATTCGCTGCGCCAGCTACAGCCGTACCACAGTTGTTACAGAACATGTATTCCCCCACCAGATGCCGTTACCACGCTTGCGAGACTGCTCCGAATAGCCAATGGTGACATGCTAGCCAATCACGTTAATAGACCATCGGCACTCAGAATTCACAACGAAGTAAACGGTGCCCCCTTGATGGTAATACTCAGTGTCGGAGCCGCTACGCCCGATTTGATTTACTAGACCTGCCTTAGAGGGAGTCCCATCGGAGTTGTAGATGGAAACGATAAAATTTCCTTGCGGTACACCAAAGTTAGAGCAGTCATATTTCCATGCTAGCTGCCACTCGCCAGGAACAGTTACTGTCTGAGTAGATTTCGTTCCACTTCCCGACAACTTTAGCAATGAGCGAGGGACCTGCCCAATCGATGTGCTTCCTTCGTCGGTGCGTTGTGTCGCTGGCGTGCTCTGAGCGGTAGCGGGTGACTGAACAGTCTTACTGCTTGGCGTGAGGATGGCGTAGGCAATGAGAAGGACAAAGAAAGCTCCGATGCAGACGAGCCACACCTTTACAGGCGATCTGTGCTTTCCGGCTGTTTGGCCGGGCAGGGGCATATTCCCAGTACCAACCCTCGCACCACATGCCCCGCAAAATTGGCTGGAGGGATCGATTTGCGCACCGCAGTTGTGACAGACCATTGGTACACCTTCAGGGGCTTTTTTCTTTGCAATGCTGGTTGGGTCGGATTATAAACCTGTCGGCGGGCAGTCAGACGCTATTCACCCGATGTTCGCCTTAGTTGGCCGGGGGGATGCATCGGGAGTCGGTGACGTTGATGCGCGCGGGACTCCCGGAGTGTTTGCCCGCTTTGAACCACGACTGCGACGCTGCTATACACGAATAGGCTGTAGCGGCGTTACAGGTTCACTCACAGTCGCTGGTGGAGTTGCGGGCGGGGGAGTGGTAGGGTGAGGCGTTAGGATGAACACCACCAACCCGCCTGCCATGAATGCCAGAGCAAGCATCCCCACGGCGGGCCTGATGCCGGTGTTTCGTTCCGTGGCTGCGCCGGACGCTGGCGTTGCCCTCCGGGCAGCCGCCTTTCTCTGGCCGGAATACGTCCGACTGTAGAGGCCCGTGCCAGGGATGGGAGCCGCAGTGTACGATCTGCCCTTGGCATCCTGGCCCACGCGGAAGCCACGGCCACCGATGGAGCACCCCACGCCATACCTGCCAAATGCACCGCCAGAGGTGCAAGAGCGTTCCACGTTCGCGACATAAGGCATCCGAAGATGTGGCAGAAATGCACGCGCTGCGGGAGCGTAGATTAAGGGGGCTGGACGGCTTTGTACGTCGCAGATGCTTATTGGAGTACTGGCGACGGACTCCTGCCCGGAATCTGAACCAGTCTTGACTTGATTCTGTCGAGCTTATCTAAGTCACCGTATAGCCTCGGAATACATGCTCTTATTGCATTGACATAATTCTTGTCCAAGGTCGAGGACGCCTCTAGTTTCCCGTACCATATTTGGCACTGGCTTTCGTCTTCCCTTGCGGAATACAGTGCGTCCTGTGCGTTAGCCGATGCCTGGCTGATTGTGCGGTCCTGTTGCGTAGTGATTGCGCCGTGGCTCTGTTGCCACTCTTTGGACATCTTATGCAGTTGGGGATTTTGCCAGAAATTAGTAGCGGCGCGTAGACGCGCAATCGCTTTGTCCCAATCAGGTTTAATGCCTGAAACCTGAGCGCGCAGTTCCGCCTGCTCTTTTGCCTGAGCTTCTACTTGCGCCTGAGCGATTTGTTGCGCTTTTTGCTCCTCCTTTGCCTGAACTTCCGCTTGCGCCTGGGCGATTTGCCGAGCTTTTTGCTCTTCCATGACGCGCGCACTTTGCTCAGCGGCTGCATTCTGCTTTACCGCTAGATTTTGTACCGCTGGCATCGTCGCATCGTTGTTGGATGTGCCGGCAAAGAGAGGGCTATTTTTTCCTTGAGTACAGACGAAATGAGCAATCGATGCGATTGATTGAGTATGTTGAGGCGTGTTGGAGATGAAATGCTTTTGCCGGTCATAGTGACCGGACTCTCCCACAATCGATTCCAGGGAGTCACAATCCACCATCGCTTCGCCAACGTCGTATTCAGCTGAGGAATTTTCGGTCAACTCTACGAAGGAAAAATGTTTTGCTTCTGTGGTTCGTCTGATCGTGGAAGCATCAACAAAATACGATATCTTCCCGTCTCCTCCGACCCGAGTGAACCCCGGATAGCGCTGCTCCTTGCGGCAGCCAAATAAGACAACTACCAGCATCAAAAGGACCGTGCCGTGGATTGCGTAATGTGAGCATCTAAGTCGTTGCATGGCTCCGCGTGTTCCTTTCAATCGCAAGTAAAACGAGAATCAGACTTGCCAAGGCTATTAAGAACATGATCGATAATGCCGATGCCGCGATATAGAGCCAACGCAATGTTCTAGCTGCGCTGTCAGCCTTTGCAAGTGCGAGCTGGGTCTGCTTTAACTCAAAATACTTATTGATGACATTGGTCGTATCTTCTCCGCTGCTCTGGCTTGCCTTAACGACCTGAGACAAATTATTCAGATACTCCGTTCGTTCGATAGAATCGAGACCTTCCATGTGCCGCATAAGAACTTCCCTATTGTCAGAGGCGCTGAAATAGGGCTGAAGCACGAATGGAAGATCAAGGGATGATGCTCCCTGGGATTCCTCTCCCGGCTGGGATGGCTTTGAGCCAGGCTGATTCGCTTCAGGCGCTGGATGCAACTCGCGGCTTATCTCATTGAATGAAACCACAGGAGTTTGGTTCGGAATCAGATCACCCGCGAAGATGACCGCGCCAATGACAAGCGCCAGGGAAAGAGCCAGAATCACGACGAACGCCAAAAAACGGGTCAGGCGAAAAAGCGCATGACGCTCTACAGACTCCAGAAAGGCCATGAGTACCCCTCTTTCTACGACTCGGCTTCGGCAAAGTCATACCGCCAGCCCCTACCTTGGCACGACATACTTCTTCAGAACTGGTTGGCGGAGTCAATCTCAGCACAGCAGTTGCGGCAGACGATTAGCGCACATTCGCAAGAACTTCTCTTTTCAATGCTGAGCCGGTCAAATTATATACCTATTGGGGGAGTAGCCCTTGCCGAGCTCTCCACTCGTCAGACCGCGGAGACTGAGGCCGCGGTGGGCTTGCCTGCCAACAAAAGGCCGCAAAGACCGGCGGCGGGGTCGCCCAGCGCTCCCGGCGGAACTCCCAGTTCTGAAAGGCGAGACCTGAGACGCCTGATCGCGTCAGGAAGCCGCCGAGCCCAAGCTCCCAACCATCCTGCTCGTCTTCCTCAACTCATCACGACGTGCCTTAATCTCTCTTTCAACGAGGTCAGTAAGAAGCACCGCATGGGGCGGGACAGCCACAGATATCTGCTTCATCAGATCGGGAATATTCCCATACATTAGGCGAAATTGTAAGCCTGGAACTGCAAAATCATAGCCTATTATGTCTGTCAGGTTTGCCCGCTTATTCGCTTGCGGAAAAATGATATGCGGTAGAGGCTTCGATGCCGAGACACTGATGAGGAGCACAGCGTCTATTGGAAATGCGCCCAGATGTAAAAGAAAGAGTCGCAACTGTTCGTTGAGTTCAAGTGGCAGCGGCGCTCTTTCCATAAGGTGCTTTACCCGATCCCATGTGTGGACAGACGCACGCCAAAAAACGCTGGCCGCAAAATAGACGAGTCGTTCCAAATCAAAAGCAGAATCATACGGTTCCTTGTAGGATTCCCCCGCCCTAATTGTGCTCTTGATGGGAGAGCGCAAGAGAGCCTCGCGCATCGGGAACCGTCCGTTGCGATGCGGTGAGTTCCTCAATACCCATTCTTCACCATTCTGCGCAAGCCGCAATTCGCAGCGTCTGCAGAGCAAATAGTCACTCACCTGCTCACTTGTCTGGAATGTTGTGGAAGCGGTCACGAGGACGGGGTTGCTGATTACACTAGCAGGCTCTCGAACAGCCTTGTAGAAACCTTTCGCTATCAAATGGCCGTCCTGAAGATCGGCGGATTCACGACAAAGGGCACAGGTACCATGAGGCATGATAGCAAGACCTCCAATCCAGTGTTTATCCTACAATCTGACGCACAGATCAATCACCTTTTTGGGTTTCATAGTATCCCACACCGCATCGGCAGCATGTATGTCCAGGGGGAAAATCAGTCCCCGACCTGAAAGGTTCGTTTATCGGAATGCGCCCTTGGGCCGCGTTTGCGATGCAGACGGCGCATGACTTCTCAGCTATGATCCACTTTTTCCACCGCATCCCGTGTTCTTTGGCGGCTTCATACGCTCCGTGGGCTTGCGCGATGGCCGTTTCAGTCCACGCAATCGTCAGCGCGCAGGCAGCTGAAAGCTTCTCGCCAACAATGATTTCATGCTGCAACTGGTTTACGGTCCAGCCGCTGTCAATGGCCTTGACAACGAGGTTGCGCAATCTGGCGCGGGTGGCTTCTGTGATCTCCCATTTTCCGTAAGGATTGGGGCCATCATCGGGTCTGTCTGGTTCACCTTCTCGGAGGATACCTTTACCAATCAGCGCAGCGCCGTAGGCGCGAGCCGCTTGCCGGGCCTGTGGGAGCACCTTCGTCCACATAGAATCGTGCATGTGGTTCGCCGCTTGGGGAATCTTGATTGTCGTGCGGGAAGCCTGCGTACTGGTCTTAGCGGTGCGCCTCTGCTTTGGCTTTAGCTTGAGATTGCGACTTTTGCTTCCAGTGCGAGTTAAGCCAATTAAGAACAGGAACACAAGAATACCCACCGCGAAGTAATTCACACTTCCCCCTTCGGTCATTACAAGGACACGTTCATAGTCTTAGTTCCATGGCAGATACCCCGGTTCACCCTTCTTAGGTGTATGACAATGGGAATCATCTTCTCCGCTCTGTTTAACGTTACCCGTTGCTCTTCCATTAGACATACACTCAACAATGCCGGACTTCTCTTGTTCGCGTTTTGCTTCTTCGTCTCGTTTGCGCTCCGCTTCCTTCCTGGCAAGCTCATGCTCTCTTTGTAGGTTTCGGCCGTTGACTGTGTATTCCTTTACACAGCGAGCCTCGAAATTATCCGCAGGATTAACAGACCAAGGAGATGATGCTCTTAGATAACACTGGCAGGTCAACTCGATTTTCTTACCTTGGCATTGTCTTTGCGTCAGGCCGGACTCTATGCAGCCATCGACACGAAGATCGTCATTCGAAGTTCCCCTTTTAGAGTCCTTGGCTGGCAGGAGTATCGTGTCCCCAGGGGATGCGATCAATCCGCCATGTCCATTTCCACAGTTAAGGGTATCGACACGAAATCGGGAGCTTGCAATTTGCTCTTTTGTTAGTGGTTTATCGGGTGTTGGCGTTTGCGCCATTCCAGGCAGTGTGCAGAGCAGAGCACAGACAAGCAAAAAGTGAGTTGCCGTAGCTTTCATGGACGATTCCTTCAGGATCGAAGTCTACCACTTGAAGCGCTGGTGGTCAGTGAACCGGGCTCATTCGTCAATCCGAACGCTGACTCAGTTGCCAGGTGACTGCGCGCTTCGGGCTTCCGAGTTGCACTAATACTCGACTATGGCCCGGGCAGAATTCGAACATCATCGAACGTCGTCCGAGATTGTTCGAATTCCGTTCGATGTTTGTCTGTCGCATCCACCGTCCTAAGCCGTGAGGCTTAGGGATGGTGTCTATCTTCAAAACGAGCGCAGCGAGAACGCTCTTGGCCGGACTCAGCCGAAATGACGCTTGCGGATTCTGGCCGTGCTGACCGCAACACGGACAAAAAGGGTGCGTGGCTCTGCATTGGCGCGGCAGCCAAGGCGGCAAAGTTACAAAAGGCTGTTGCATTCGGAATTCGAACAGCGCTAGCGTTGGCTTGTGCTGACGATACGGGCCATGTCGGGCGGTGTCGGGTATGCCCAGCGGCATCTCGAACACAGCGATTACTATGACGAGCATCGTCGTGTGCAAGGCGAATGGCATGGGCGCGGGGCGGAGTTGCTCGGGCTTCGCGGCGAAGTAAAACAGGAGCAGTTCGAAGCTGTGCGCGAGGGGTTGCACCCGGAAACTGGCGAGTTCCTACGACCTCGCCACAGTGCGGACCGCATGGGTGTGGATGGAAACGAACAAAGCAAGGGGCGGTCCCTGTACGATCTGACCTTTTCCGCACCGAAGTCGGTTTCCATTCAGGCCCTGGCCGGTGGGGATGAGCGTCTGATTGCGGCCCATGACAAAGCTGTCCGCGAAGCCCTTGAAGAGTCTGAGAGCCATGCCGCCACGCGGGTTCGCCTGAACGGCGCAAACGAGAATCGGGCGACGGCAAACTTGGTGGTTGCCTCGTACCGACACGACACCAGCCGCGAACTCGATCCACAACTGCACACGCACGCGGTTGCAGCCAATCTGACCTATGACGGTGCCGAGGGCCGCTGGAAGGCGCTCCAGGCGTCGGGGTTGTACGAACGGCGGGCGTACCTGACAGAGGTCTACCGAAACGCGCTGGCACGTGAAGTGCGCGGCCTGGGATACGAAATCGAGACGCGCCGCGATGCCAAAGGCCGAGATCATGGGTTTGAGATTCGCGGCGTCTCAAATGAGTTGCTCGAAAAGTACAGCGTGCGGAGCGCACAGCGAGACGCCGCTATCGAGCAATTCGCAGTGGAGCATGGCCGCAAGCCAACCGATAACGAAGTTGCCGTTCTCGTCCGTGAATCTCGCGCGGACAAGCTGGCAGAAATCGCAACAGAAAAAGTCAGAGAGCAGCAGCGATCCCGCCTTACTCCAGAGGAAAGACAGACATTGGAACATCTTCGTGCCGAGTCCCTTGAGCAGAATCCGCGCATTTATCACGAATTCTCACAGGCATCGGAATCTCTTCAATATGCCAAAGAGCATCTCTTTGAACGCAACTCCGTTGTACGCGACCACGAATTGATGACTGAAGCTCTGCGCCATGGGCGTGGGCAGATTGACCCTGGTCAATTACGCGGCGCACTGGAACTGGAACAGTCGCAGGGTACTCTTATTCGCGCTGGGAACAATCTGGCCACACGCGAAAGCCTTGAACGAGAACAGCACATGATTACGACAGTAGATGGTGGCGTCGGGCGCTTTGATCGCCTGGGCGGAGAGCACGAACTTCACCCTTCCGAGCGTCTGCGCGAAGAACAGCAACGAGCTGTTTACCAGGTTCTTGATTCGTGCGACTTAGCCGTCAATCTGCGTGGCGCGGCGGGAACCGGAAAAACTGCCACGTTACATGAAATCGACTGTGGCTTGCGCGATGCGGGCCGTGAAGTTGCGGCCGTCGCTCCAACACGGAGTGCAGTAGAAGAGTTGCGAAAGGTCGGCTTCAACGACGCCATGACGATTTCTCGACTACTGGACAACAGTTCAGCGCAATCCTCGCTTCATGGCAAAGTGCTGATCGTAGATGAGGCGGGTATGGTCTCGGGTCGCCAGATGGAAGGTCTGCTCAAGCTGGCAGAGCGCGAACAAGCGCGGATTGTGTTTTCTGGGGACACACGGCAAATTCAGAGTGTAGAGGCGTCGGACGCTCTCCGAATTCTGGAGCGGGAATCGCAGATGAAGAGCATTTCGTTGACTGGCGTACAACGGCAGGCACAGCCAGAGTATAGGGATGCAATCCAGACGTTGCGGCAGTCACCGGAGCAGGGGTTTGAAAAGCTGGAGAAGCTCGGTGCCGTTCGCGAGGTTCCATACTTGGAGCGGGCGCAGGCCGTGGCTTCGGCTTACCGGGAACTTGCGACTGATCCAAATCGCAAGGTGCTCGTCGTTGCCGGTACACATGAGGAGATTGGCAGGATTACGCACGCGATCCGTGAGGATAGGAAACAGCACGGCGAACTGGAACGCGGCATGGCTTTTGAACGCTATTCACCGTTGCAATGGACCGAAGCGCAAAAGAAAGACCTGTCGAACTATCAGGAAGGACAGGTTCTCTTGTTCCATCGCTCTTCGCATGGAGTTGCCCGGCATGAAACACTCACCGTTGAACATGCGGACAAGTCGCACATCGTTGCCAGAGACCTGCAAGGCGTGGAACGCATGGTGAGCCCAACACAGGCGCGTTCCTTCTCAGTGCATGAGCGCGGCCAGATTGAAATTGCTTCTGGCGACAAATTGCTGCTGACGGGCAATCGCCGCGAAGCGGATTTCCGCGCCACAAACGGCGAACTGGTGAAGGTACGCAGTGTTGGCTGTGATCGCATTCAACTTGAAGATGGCCGGACGCTGCCATCGAACTATCGTGAATTCGACCACGGCTATGCGATTACCGCGCATCGCAGCCAGGGCAAGACCGTCGATGCGGTGATTCTCTCCGGCGACGCGATGAAGCAGGAACAGTTTTACGTCGCCGCGTCACGTGGCCGCGATGAAATTACGATCATCACTTCTGATGTAGATGGATTACGCGAATCGCTCGGCATCTCGTCGGCGCGGCCATCGGCGACTGAACTGGCAAGAGAGCAAGCTCAAGTTCATCCCGCGCCGGAACACGGCCTTGCTCAATTGCCCATACAGAGCATCGAACCACCAACACCGCTCCATGAAATCAGCATCGGCCACGAGATGGGCATAAGCCTGTGACTGTTGGCAATTATCGCCCGCTCGCTACTTTGCGGCGAACGGAAACATATCCCTTCGGAAGTTTGTCCGCTTCCTCTGGCGCATGGCGCGTTGGCCGGTCAAGAATCTCCAGCGCTTTTGCAATCGATGCTGGCGTTGCTTTGGGACGGCGTGCCAGCCAATCCTCATGCTGAAGATGGGCGAGCTTCTCTGCCACGGCGACATTGATGAACTGGTTGAGCGAGACGCCTTCTTTCAGCGAAAAGTCCTCCGCAACCCTACGCACAGAGGGCATAAGCCGGAGCGGAAATTTGTTCACGACAACTTTCTTTTGGCTTGCGGGCATACCCTTATCTCCTCTTCCTGAATTCATTCAGCAGTTCTGCCGGAGTCAGCACTTCCAAGTGAAAACGCTTTGCTGGTTCCCGAAAATGCTTCGTGTTGTTGGTCACGATGGCATCCGCGCGGCCATTGATGGCAACCTCCAACACCATGTCATCGTTTGCATCCTGTGAAAGCGGCGTGTGCCGGAAAACAACCAGAACCGGCTCGGCAAGCGCTTCCAACATGTCCAGGAGCAATGTGGTTTCTTCCTGCGTCTTCCCGGACACACTCAGGTGTTCCGCCCGAAACGCAACATCGCGATACTCACAGGACAGCTTGTAGTCCATGAGGATGGTTAGTTTTTTGAGCAGGACAAGCCGCAGGCTCTCTGCTGCCGCTCCGGTGCTCGAACGGAGAGCGGTAATGAGAACCGATGTGTCGAGAACAATCCTCACGAGCTGATGGTATCACGGGTGGCCCCATTCGTTCGGGCGTCTGAAGAGACATTTTTAATGACATTCCCCGGATAGATGGAATTATGTGCCGAGGCGACGGAGGTCCGTGTCAAGGCTCTTGACCGCGCAGCGGCGGGCTTTGCCCGGCCTTGACACGGACCGCGCCTCGGCTACACTCTGTCCATCCGGGGAATGTCATCCGGGGTTTGTCTAGTGGAAAAATGGGCAAAAATAAAATTTCATTTTCACAATATCGAAAAATCGATAGCGCCAAGCGTTCCTTAAAAGTATCTGCAACGACTCTGTGCATCTACTGTTCCTTAAAGTTCGCCTCCGCTTCGCTTTTGCCTGTCGATAGACTCGAAAAACAGCCCTACCGATGGGGTTGACGCATATTCGAATACCATCCATTGTGGTTTCAAGGAGTGTGCGAGCCATGTTCGATTCCCCCCATGTATTCGAACCTCTATTGAACAGTGAGCAGGCTGCGGCCATTGTGAAAGTCCACCCGAAAACCCTCCAGCGGTATGCCCGTAACGGTATCGTCGGGGGACTACGGGTTGGTAAACTCTGGCGTTTCCGGCTCTCGGATCTTCACGGCCAGTTGCTCGGTGCGGAGCAATCTGCAATCGACTCTGAAGCAGAACAGGGGTACCCTGTTCTTAACCACTCGTGCCCGCAACCAAGCAGGAGGTAAACCTTGTTTGTTCGGACACGGTATCAGTATGGAAGTCTTCGGCTGAGGAAGCGCGAGCGCGGCCCTGACGTGTGGGAGTTTCGATATTACGAAACGGACTCTCAAGGGCAACGGAAGCGTCAGAGTGTGATCCTCGGGGATCGCAATCTGTATGCGACTGAAACCCAGGCACGGAAGGCCACGCAAGCTCTTCTTCTTCGACTCAATGGAGAGTCTCCACGTGCGGAAGTGGAGGCGGCGTCTTTCGGAGCCTTGCTCGACCGCTATATAGAGCAGGAACTTTCGGAACGCTACTCAACCCGGAAATCCCATCTGTCGAATATCCGGGTTCACATTCGACCGCGTTGGGGAGAGTACCCCGTAGATAAGCTGAAGCCGATGGCTATGGAACAGTGGCTGCGCGATCTGTCACTGGCTCCAAAGTCAAAGACTCATATACGGGGAATCATGCACCTGGTCTTCAAGTGTGCGGAGCGGTGGGGCATTATCGAACTTGGAAAGAACCCCGTCTCTCTGGTGCGCGTGAAGAACGGAAGCAAGCGCCTGAAGCGGCCACGGGTTCTCACCGTGGACGAGTTCTTTGAACTGCTCAAGCATCTGGGCGAACCGTACCGCACGATGGTTTTGGTCGCACAATGTTTGGGCCTTCGGGTCAGCGAGATTCTGGGCCTGCAATGGGGCGACTTCAATTTCGAGAATCGCTCGGTACTGGTTCAGAGAAGCGTGGTAGGCGGCAGGGTGGACGACGTGAAGACGGAATATTCAAGAGACGATGTTCCGCTTGATCCTCGTCTGGCAGAGGTGCTGTTGCGATGGCACGCTGCCTCAATCTTCCAGCGAGACGAGGATTGGCTCTTTGCCAATCCGGTCACCGGGAAGCCGTACTACCAGGAGAGCTTGCAGAAGTCGCAGATCAAACGGGCTGCGAAGCTCGCCGGGTTGGGAGAGGAGATTGGGTGGCACACATTCCGCCATACCTATCGCTCCTGGCTCGATGAGACGGGTGCTCCAATGAAGGTGCAACAGGAACTGATGCGTCACGCCTCGATCCAGACGACGATGAACGTCTACGGGCGGGCCATGACGGAAACCAAACGCCGTGCAAACAGTCAGGTTGTAGGACTGGTATTCGGCCCCACCCCGCAGGATTCACCCAACGAAGTGGTGGCTGCGGTCGCATAGTAAATAGCAGTCTGTTCCTAATGGGGGATAACGGGGACTTATCGAAAGCGACCAGAATCTGTAAGTTATTGATTATTTTGGTTGCGGGGGCTGGATTTGAACCAGCGACCTTTGGGTTATGAGCCCAACGAGCTACCGGGCTGCTCCACCCCGCATTCACAGTTTAGCAACGAGTAGGGGCGGGGGTCAAATGCGGTC
>Ga0224529_1001056_pt1 | contig 17963 bp, 15 predicted proteins | sample CBST50metaG_FD_179893 | JGI IMG/M metagenome (GOLD analysis project Ga0224529, IMG submission 179893) | Peat soil microbial communities from Stordalen Mire, Sweden - C.B.S.T50 | ecosystem: Environmental > Terrestrial > Soil > Wetlands > Peat | place: Sweden: Norrbotten County, Stordalen Mire... | reverse complement strand
TAGTTCACGAGGAGTTAATTCATGCCACAATTCAGGAAGCCAAAGGGATAGGATTGCTGTGAATTTTACTTATCAATTGCCGCATTCCAAACTGCGTAACTCTAACCATGTAATCGGAACCTTCGATCATGACAACTAATTCGATATCAATGACTCTAACCGTGAAGAGTATGCGAAGAATTGTTCTTTGACGTGCGTCTGTTAAAATGATAAATAGTTCCCTGGCTCAAAACCCGTGCTGGAAGAGGGTTTCGAGCAGTCTATCAGGGGTTCGGAAACAACCCTCATGCCCCACGAACTACCCAAAGCCTACGACCCCACCGCCATTGAAGATCATTGGGCGGAATACTGGGTACGCGAGAAGCTCTTCGCCCAGCCCACGCCCGTTCCTGATGCTTCCGATCCCAAAGCGGCATCCCGCCCGGACGAGTCCTCTTTCTCCATCCTGCTGCCTCCGCCCAACGTGACCGGCCGGTTGCACATGGGCCATATGCTCAACCAGACGGAGATGGACATTCTCGTCCGCTGGCGGCGCATGACAGGCCGCCGCGCCCTGTGGCTGCCAGGTACCGATCACGCGGGCATTGCCACGCAGATGATGGTCGAGCGCCAACTGGCAACGGAGGGCAAGAGCCGCCAGCAGCTTGGCCGCGAGGCCTTTGTCGAGCGCGTCTGGGAGTGGAAACGCCACTACGGCGGCGCCATCCTGGACCAGATGAAACGCCTCGGCGCTTCGGTCGATTGGCAGCGCGAATACTTCACGATGGACGAGAACCTATCCGTCGCCGTGCGTGAAGCCTTTGTCCGCCTGCATGAGCAGGGGCTTATCTATCGCGGCGCTTACATCGTCAACTGGTGCCCGCGCTGCCAAACCGCCATCAGCGACCTCGAAGTGGTTCACTCAGAGCAGAAGGGCCATCTGTGGGAGATCCGCTATCCGGTTCTTGACGCGGAAGGCAAGGATACCGGCGAGTTTCTTACTGTTGCGACCACACGCCCCGAGACCATGCTCGGCGACGTAGCCGTTGCCATTCATCCCGAAGACGAGCGCTATCTGCACCTGCATGGCAAGAAACTTCGCCTGCCGCTTGCCGGGCGCGAAATTCCTGTCATCCTCGACGAGTGGGTCACGCGCGACTTCGGCACCGGCGCGGTGAAGGTAACTCCTGCTCACGACCCCAACGACTTCGCCCTCGGCGAGCGTCATCATCTGCCGTCGATCAACATCATGGACGACAAGGGACTTATCAATGCCGAAGGCGGCGCATACGCGGGGCTTGACCGCTATGTTGCCCGCAAACGCATGGTTGCCGACCTTGAATCTCAAGGCCTGTTGGCCGGCATTACGGACCACACCAACAACGTGGGCCACTGCGACCGCTGCAAGACGGTTGTGGAGCCGCGCCTCTCCACGCAATGGTTCGTCAAGATTGAGCCGCTGGCCGAGAAGGCCAGAGAGGCCGTCCGGCAAAAACACATTCGCTTTACGCCGGAGATGTACGAGAAAACCTACTTCGAGTGGATGGAAAATATCCACGACTGGTGCATCTCACGCCAACTCTGGTGGGGCCATCGCATCCCCGCATGGCACTGCTCGGAGTGCCACAAGATCACCGTCGCCCGCGTCGATCCAACCGCCTGCGCCCATTGCGGCTCGGCCCGCATCACGCAGGAAACCGACGTTCTGGACACCTGGTTTTCCTCTGGCCTGCTGCCAGTTTCCGTCTTCGGCTGGCCAAGGATCACAGCGGAAAATCGCGCGGATTTCGACGCTTTCTATCCAACAAGCCTTCTCGTTACCGGCTTCGACATTCTCTTCTTCTGGGTCGCCCGCATGATCATGCTGGGCTGCTGGTTCGCCGGGGACGTGCCCATGCCCGACGGCTCCAAGCGCGAACTGAAGGACTCAGTGCCGTTCCGCGAGGTTTATATCCACGCCCTGGTGCGCGACGCCAACCGCGAAAAGATGTCCAAGACCAAGGGCAACGTCATCGACCCCATCGAGATCGTCAAGCAGTACGGCACCGATGCGGTTCGCTTCACGCTGGCCTCGATGGCCTCGCCCGGCACCGACATCGCTTTCAACGTTGCCCGCACCGAGGGCTATCGCGCCTTCGCCAACAAGATTTGGAACGCGGCCCGCTTCCTCTTTATGAATGTGGACCGCGCCGCCGAGATCGGCATTGTGGTTGATCCCGCCGCGTTGGGCGCAATGCCCGTTGCCGCACCAGACGCGCCGCTCGAAGATCGCTGGATCGTAGCCGAGTTCCACGCGACCGCGGCCAAGGTCAACCAGTCGCTTGAAAACTACCGCTATGACGACGCGGCCAACACTATCTATCAGTTTTTCTGGGGCAGCTTCTGCGATTGGTATCTCGAAATCGTCAAGCTGCGGCTGGACTTTCCGATGGATGGGCCGGAGAGCGAGTCAGCAAGTCAGCAAGCCAGTAAGTCAGCAGGCAGAAAAGCTGCGCTGACGACACTGGTTTCAGTTTTTGAAGCTTCGCTGCGGCTACTTTCGCCCTTCATGCCTTTCCTCACCGAAGAGATTTGGCACGCACTCTATGACGGTAATCCGCCGGCCAAGTCGATTGCGCTGACGAGTTATCCGTTAGAAACCGAACATCTTCATGAGCAGGCCGTAACCGATATGGCTGGGCTACAGAGTCTTATCGTCGAAGTCCGCGCGCTGCGCAAAGAAATCGGCGTTGAAGATAAGGCGATTACTCCCATCGAGGTTCGAACTGGAGCGACAATTCAGGCCGTCCTCAAACAAAATATTTCGATCATCGAACGCCTGGCGCGCGTCAGCGAGGTTCGCCCTGTCGCCGAGATCGCCGCAGGTCTGGCCAAGCACTCCACGCCGGACTTTGATGTCGCGGTGATCTACGAGCGCACCATCGACGTTCCCGCCGAGCGCGCGCGTTTGACAAAGGATATTGTCAAGTATGAAAAGGGTCTAAGCTCCGCCGAGCGCCAACTGGGCAACGAGAAATTTCTAGCCAAGGCTCCGGCGCAAGTGGTCGAAGGACTCAAGAAGCAGGAAGCGGAAACGCGGATGCTGCTGGAGAAAGCTCGCGCCGCGCTGGCCGCGCTGCCGGCAAAGTGAATCTGCTCCCAGATCTCAGAATCGAGACCTGGGACACCCAGCACCCAGGTGACTACTGACAGTTGTTAACTGTGAGCTGTCAACTGTTTTCCGAAGGAAAACCCATGGATTGGAAGAATAGCCACATCGACGCATTGCTGGAACGGGCCTTGATTGAAGACCAGGCTGCCGGTGATGTCACGACGGACCTCACCATCGACCCAGGCCTGCTGGCTACGGCTTCCATTGTGGCGCGCCAGGAGATGGTGGTTTGCGGCCTGGGCGCGGTGCCGCGCTTTTTGGAGATTTTTTCCCGCATCGAACGGCGTCCGGAGGCGCAGACCCGCTTCGAGGTTGTGAGTCATCCAGAAATGTTTGATGGCGTGCGTGTGCATGACGGGCAAGTATTGGCCGTCATTCGCCACAATGCCCGCACACTACTCAGTTGCGAGCGCGTGATTCTGAACCTGATGCAGCACCTGAGCGGCATCGCCACGCTGACGCGGCAGTTCGTTGACGCCATCGAGGGTACGCACGCTCACGTGCTTGACACGCGCAAGACCGTGCCGGGGCTGCGAGCCCTGGAAAAGTATGCCGTGCTCTGCGGCGGGGGAACCAACCACCGCCTCGATCTGGCCAGCGGCATTCTCATCAAAAATAACCACATCTCGCTGGGCGGCGGGCTGCCCGCGGTGCTCACCCAAGCCCTGGAACAGCGCAAGAAGGGCCAGCGCGTGCAGGTCGAGGTCCGCTCGCCGCGGGAGTTGGAAGAAGCTCTCCAATACGACGCCGAAGCGATTCTGCTGGACAATATGACGCCTAAAGAGGTGAAGCATTCGGTGGAACGCATCAAGCAGGTCGAGCGCTGGATTCCCACCGAGGCCTCGGGCGGCATCGTTCTCGAAAACATCCGCGCCTACGCCGAAACCGGCGTAGACTTTATCAGCGTGGGCGCGCTGACCCACTCGGCTAAGGCCGCCGACATCTCCATGCGCATCAGCGCGGAGACGGCCTAGAGATGTTCGACCAGATCGCACTGGAGGCCGCGCTTGCCGGCACGGTTTTTGCGGGCAAGCTGCATTTTTCTTCCTCTACTGAATCAACCAACAGCGATGCGGTAGCAGCGGCCCGCAAGGCAGCACCGCACGGCTCGGTCTACTTTGCCGACGAGCAGAGGGTTGGCCGGGGCCGGGGCGATCATGCGTGGAGCTCGGCCACGGGCGAGGGGCTTTATGTCAGCGTGCTTCTGCGCCCGCTGATTCCCGCCGTTCACCTGCCGCTGCTTCCGCTGGCTGCGGGATTGGCTGCCGCCGAGGCTATTCGCTCGGTCGCTGACCTCACGGCCGATCTGCGCTGGCCCAACGATCTGCTCATCGGTCCTGACAAGGTCAGCGGCATTCTGGTCGAAGCGAAAACCGAAGGCTCCGCAACCGCTTTCGCGGTGGTGGGAATTGGCATTAATGTCCACCAGCGCGCCTTCGCTCCTGATTTGGCCGCGTCCGCCACTTCGCTCGATCTGGCAACGGGTAGATGCGTTTCGCGTCAAGATTTACTCGTCTCCCTGCTAAAATCGCTGGAGCGTGAAGCACTTGGGCTGCTTGATCCGGCAGCGGGCGTCACGATTCCCGCACGTATCGAACAAGCCTCGACCTGGATTCGCGGGCGAAGGGTTGAGGTGCACGGTCCGCAAGCCTGTACGGGTGTAACGGCAGGGCTGGACGATAATGGATTCCTGCTGGTGCGCACCAAGGATGGATTAGTCACGGTACAGACCGGCGGCATTCGCGCCGCTGAGATAAGTTGAGGAAACTATGCTGCTAGCCATCGATATCGGCAATACAAATACGGTGCTGGGCCTCTACCGGCTCGAAGGCGATAAACCGGGGTCCCCAGCGACAGGTCTTGGTCGCGGGGGTGGTGATAAACCCGAGCTAGCCGCGCACTGGCGCGTCACCACGCATCGCTCCCAAACCGTGGACGAGTATGGCGTGTTCTTCGTCAATCTCTTTGAGATGCACGGCATGGCTACCAGCCAGGTAACGCACATCATCATTGCATCGGTAGTTCCGCCAGTCGAGTCTACGTTGCGCCAAGTGTGCGAAGACTACTTCCACATCGAGCCGGTGTTTGTGGAGCCGGGCATCGATACCGGAATGCTGGCGCGCGTGGACAATCCAGGCGAACTCGGAGCGGATCGGCTGGTAAACGCTATCGCCGCCTTCGAGCGATACGGCGGCCCGTGCGTGGTTGTGGACTTTGGTACAGCGACCACCTTCGACGTGATCTCGGCCACCGGCGAATACCTGGGCGGCGCCATTGCGCCGGGCCTCGGCATCAGCGCCGATGCGCTCTTCTCGCACGCCGCGCGGCTCACCCGCGTGGACATCAAGCGCCCGGCCAAGGTCATCGGCACCGATACAGTCACCCACCTCCAGTGCGGCCTCTATTACGGCTATATTGGCCTGGTCGACGGCATTCTGGAGCGCATCGAGGCTGAACTGGGCGAGACGCCGCAGGTCATCGCCACCGGCGGCCTGGCGCGCATGATCGCCGCGGACTCGCGCTACATCCACGAGATTGACGAGATGCTTACCCTCGATGGCCTGCTGATTATCTTCGAGCGCAATCGTCACGTGCCGTCATCCAGCCGGCCGCAATGAGGCGCCCGCCGTGCTGAACTACTTCAACTACTTCACCGAGATCGAAGAGCGCTTCCAGCAGCGGCGCGGGGCGCTGTTGTTGCTCTCGACGCTGGATTGGGCGCTGATCGAGACCTGGCGCGATGCAGGCATTCCGCTGGAGGCGGTGCTGCGCGGCATCGACGCGGCCTTCGACAAGTACGAGGCGCGGCAAAAGCGCGGCCGGATGCGGCGCGTGAATGGCCTGGCCTGGTGTGCGCAAGCGGTGATGGAATCCGCCGAGAAACTCCGCGAGGCCGCAGCGGGTACGGTTCCCGCCGCAACCACACCCGAGCGCGAAGCTGGCTTTGAGCCGGAGCGCGTGGCTGCGCATCTTGAAGCTGCGGCCATTGCGCTGGATGCGGCTACGGTGGCTTCCGAAGCCTGCGCAGCAACCGCCGCCCGCCTGCGCGAATTGGCCGCCGAGGCGCGCTCCGCGACGAATGGACACGCCGCTGCTCGCAATTTGGAAGCCTTGGAACGCATCCTCACCGTTCTCGAAGAGAAACTCTTTGCCGCCCTGACGGCAGCGGCTCCCGAGGAGCTGCTCGTCGGGCTCAAAGAACACGCCGCGCGCGAGTTGGCGCCCTATCGCAGCCGCATGGGCGCCGTGCAACTGCGCCAGGTGGAGCGGCAGTTTGTGCAGAAGCAACTGCTGGTGCATTACAACCTGCCACGCCTCAGCCTCTTTTACATGAGTCAGCAATGACGCCTAGAAAACTATCAACGACGGAGCGGCGCGCCAGGCGAGACGTGAAGAAGCGTTCGCTTGCGCGCAATCTGACCAGGAAGCAAAACTCCGGGGCTGAACCGGTCTCGGAAAACCCCGAAACGTGCTCACGCTTGTGTCAGGACACGACTTCAGTCGAGCCGCAACTCGTCGAAATCGAGAAGCCGGTCTACGGCGGCGCCTTTCTGGCACGCATCGAAGGCAAGGCTGTTTTTGTGCCGCTCACGCTGCCTGGCGAACAGGCGCTGGTGCGCGTCACGCAGAGCAAGCCGGGCTACGCGACCGCCGAAGCCGAGGAAATTGTCCGCGCCGCGCCGGAGCGCATCCCGCCCGCCTGCCCACACTTCGGCGTCTGCGGCGGCTGCCACTATCAGCACACCGGCTACGCGACTCAACTAGCCTTCAAGCAGGCCATTCTGCGCGAAACGCTGGAGCGCGGCGGCGTGGTTGTGCCTGCTGAGATCGCCGTGCTGGCCGGCGAACCCCAATCCCAAGTCTGGGCCTACCGCAATCGCATTCGTCTGGCCTTCGATGCTGCGGGAAACCCGGGCTATCGCGGCCGCCGCTCTCACGCGGTGGTTCCCATCCATGAGTGCCCCATCGCCGCACCGTTATTGATTGAGGCCGCACAGGCGTTTGCTGAGATTGCGCGCGGCTTCGCTCCGGCGCTGCGCCCCACGGAGATCGCGCTTTTCTGCGATCCAGCCGAAACCGCGCTGCTGGCCACCATCTTCACCGCAAGCCCTTCGAATCTGCGCTTTGATGAATTGGCCGAGGCGTTGCACAAGCGGATTCCCGCGCTCGCTGGAGCAGAGTTAGTCTTCGAGGGCCGCGCGGGTCAGCCTCAGCGCACTCTTGCACAGTGGGGCGCACTCTCGCTTGCCTATCGCGCCGCCGGCTTTGACTATCGCGTGGATCACGGAGCCTTTTTCCAGGTGAACCGCTGGCTAGTGGACGCGCTCGTCGAGCAAGTGACCAGCGGCCACAGCGGCAAACTTGCCTGGGATCTTTTTGCTGGCGTCGGCCTCTTCGCCCGGCAACTCACGGCCCGGTTTGATCGAGTCGTCGCCGTCGAGTCAGCCCCTTCGGCAACTGCGGCGCTTGAGGCAAATCTCCGTGGCACGGGAGGCGAGGCGGTCAAGGCCGAGACGCTCGCTTTCCTGCGCGGCAACCGCAAGCCAGCGTCTCGCGATGCGGCTCGTCCCGATCTGATTGTTGTGGACCCGCCCCGCACTGGACTGGGCGCTGAAACCTGTGCGCTGCTGGCCGGAATCGCGGCCCCCGCCATGGTTTACGTCTCCTGCGATCCCGCCACGCTGGCCCGTGACCTGCGCTCGCTCGTCGCCTCAGGCTACGCAATCCAATCCATCACCCTCGCCGACCTCTTTCCCCAGACCTTTCATCTGGAGACAGTGGTTCAGTTGCGCCGCGCCTGATAGGCTTGAGGGCCAGAACAACTTTCCAACTTTCAGACGCGATGGAATCCGCTCCTCCCAACGCCGGGCAAGCCCCCGCTGGTCCCGCCAGCCTGCGCACAGTTCCGCTTTTTCACGCGGCCTGGCTCTTTGCCGCCGGGATTGCGGCTACAGCGTGGCTTTGGCTCCAGCCCAGCCTGGTGCTGATCGCGCTGGCGCTGCTGGCCGTGTTGTGCTGCGTGGCGGCATTCCGCGCACAACGCATCGCATGGCTGCCGCTGGCCGTTCTCTGGCTCCTGCTGGGTGCATGGTGCGCGGAGATGCAGCCGCACCCGGCGCCAGCCCCCGCACTGGCTGCTCTCTCCAACGGCCTGCTCCGCACTGTCGAGGGCACCGTTGTCAATGCAGGACCCGTGCGCGGCGAGACGGAGCAAAACCTGATCGACCACGGCGATCATGGCGAACCCGCCGAACCCCAGCAACTCCCCGCTCAGCAACCCTCGCAAAGAATTGATCTGCGCGTCTCTAGCCTGGAAGTCGTCACCGACGCCGACGACGTGCAAGCGCCGGCGGAGGGCGACGTGCGCCTGACTGTTCGCTGGCCTCAAACCCCGGCAGGCGAGCAGCCTTTTCAATGCGGCGAGCGCATCCGCGCCGTGGTCCGCCTGCTGCCGCCCGAGGTCTATCACGATCCTGGTGTCTGGAACCGCGAGGATTTTCTCGTCGATCAGGGCATCACTTCCACGGCAACGGTCTCCATTGACCGGGTGGACCGGCTCGGCTCGTCCCCTGGCCGCTTTCTCGCCTGCCGCGTGAGCGGCTTGCAGCACGCATCGAGTGGCCGCCTGCTGGCCCTCCCCGCGGCCATGCGCCACCTGCCGGCTTCATTGCGCCTTTCGCAGGACGACGCCATCATGCTGGCCGCCATGGTCACCGGCGACCGCACCTATCTCAACCACTCGCTGCGTGTGGGCTTTGAGCGCACTGGCTCGTTTCATATGCTGGTGGTTTCCGGCTTTCACCTCGCCATCGTAGCCGGCTGTCTCTTCTGGGTTGCGCGCCGCCTGCGCCTTCCCCGCGTCCCAGCCACCTTCGTCACCATTCTTGCTTCCTTTGCCTACGCTCTCTTCACCGGCTTTGCCACGCCGGTCGAGCGTTCGCTCTGGATGGTCACCCTCTACCTGCTTGGCCGTCTTTTCTACCGCGAACGCAATGTTCTGAACACCATCGGCTTTGCCTCGCTGTGCCTGCTGGCCTTCAGTCCCCGCAGCCTCTTCGACGCCAGCTTTCAGATGACCCTGCTCGCCGTGGTCTCCATTGGCGGTGTCGCTGCTCCGCTGCTCCAGAGCACCATCCATCCTTACCTCACGGCCACGCGCGACCTGCGCATCCTCGCCCTGGACGCGAAACTGACTCCTCCGCTGACCCAGTTTCGCGTCGTGCTGCGCATGATCGCCGCCGCGTTGCAGGCAGCTCTCCACCCCAGCCGCGCAACTTCCCGCACAGCCATCGATAACAAGCCACACTCGCAACGCACCTTGTTTGGCGAAACTCTTGGCATCAAAGCCGCAGCGTTGCTGGCAGCCGTTAACGACCGTTTTACCCGGTCCATCGCTTCTCGCTTTTTCCCCTGGACTGTCCGCTTTCTGCTTCGCTGTGTAGAGCTACTGGTCGTCTCCTGTGTCGTGGAACTGGCCATGACGCTGCCCATGGCCCTCTACTTCCACCGCATCACAGTCTTCGCGCTGCCGGTAAATGTCTTCATCCTGCCGCTGCTTGCCGTGCTGATGCCTGCCGCGCTGGTTACCTTGCTGGCGCTGCTCATCTGGCCGGCCAGCGCAGTAGTTCCTGCCATGGTTGTAGCGGTCTTTCTTCACCTGGGCACCGGGCTGGTGCATCTCTTCGGCTCGACGGCCTGGGGCGACTTCCGCATTCCCGCGCCGTTGCTCGATCAATCACTGACTTTCTGTGCGCTGCTCGCCGTGGCCATCGTACTGGCCAGTCTTGCCGTTTCTTCCGGATTCCGCTGGTCACGCCGAACTGCCCTCGCTTCCTTCTCCGCACTGTTGTTGGCCGCTGTCGCCGTCGTCGTGCCTCGTCCCATCGATCACCCCCGCGATGCATTGCTCATGGAGGCCATCGACGTAGGCCAGGGCGATTCCTTGTTGTTGATTACCCCCGACGGCAAAACCCTGTTGATCGATGGCGGGGGCTTCGGCGGCGGCCCGCATCAAGCCCCCCAGGACTATGACATCGGCGAGGAGGTCGTCTCTCAGGTTCTGTGGTCGCGCGGCATTCGCCGACTCGACGCGGTAGCCCTCAGCCACGCCCACTCCGACCACATGGGCGGACTGCCAGCCGTCCTGCGCAACTTCCATCCCGCCGAGCTTTGGGTGGGCAATAACCCCCGCGTCGGGGCTTACAACGCTCTGTTGGACGAGGCCGCCAGCCTCCATATCCGTGTCCGTTCGTTACGCGCCGGCGACGCCTTCCCGTTCGGTCCAACCCAGGTCAGCGTCCTGGCGCCTTTCCGCGACTATCAGCCCGCCGCCGAACCCACCAACAACGACTCGCTTGTGCTGCGCGTTGCCTACGGCGCTACTTCAGTTCTCCTAGAGGGCGACGCCGAGGCTCCTGTCGAGCAGGCCATGCTGGCCGAACAAGGCCTGGCCAGCACACTGCTCAAGGTAGGGCATCACGGCAGCGTCACCTCCACGCAGCCCGCGTTTCTGGCCCGCGTGGCTCCACAGTGGGCCGTCATCTCCTGCGGCCTGCGCAACCGCTATGGCCATCCCCGCATCGAGGTGCTCAACGAACTCGAAGCGGCCAGGGTCCGCACCTTCAGCACTGACATCAACGGCGCTTCGTGCTTCCGCCTCGACGGCAAGACCACCACGCCCGATCAGGCCTGCGGCTGGCGCCCTGAATACTGAAACCAACACTGTTTTTGGGCTGCATGGAATCTGACCTGAACGCGCCGAACCGCTTCCGTTTGAACCTGATCCGCCTCGTCCACTGAACCTTTCGCCGCCCAATTGGCATATAATTCGTGCGAGAAAGTTATTTGGTTGCAGGATGCCTCTAACGGGTTTTCTGCAACTGTGGAGGCATCATGTTGAAGCCGTTGTTGGTTGTTTCAGCGGTTGTATTGTTTGGAATCACCGCCTCGTCCGCCGCAGGACCTACGCAGCAAGAGGCCACTCCGGCCCCTGCTCCTGCTGCGGCCAGCCAAAAGAGCCCGGTCAAGCCTACCGCCCAGTCGCAGGCGCGCGCCAAGCAGATTTATGGGACGGACTGCACGATTTGCCACGGGGCCAACGGAGATGGCAAAACCGATTTGGCCAAGGATATGCAACTGACGCTCAAAGATTGGACCGATCCGAAGGCGCTCGCTGACCAGTCAGAAAAGGATCTGTTCAACACGATCCGCAACGGCAAAGGGAAGATGCCTGCAGAAGATGCGGGCCGTGCCAAGGACGACGAGGTCTGGAATCTGATTATCTACATTCGCGGCCTGTACAAGCAGCAACCTGCCGCCGAGCAGCCGGCCGCCGTTCCACCAGCGAGTAATTAGAGCAGTTTCAGGGTTGTGTCCTCGGGACTATGAATTCAGGTGGCTTTTTCCTCAAGAAAAAGCCACTCCCGACATTTGTAGGCAGGGTTGTTGTCGACTCTACATATCTCCTTCACCTGGATGGTACTGGCCGGCTGGCCGTAGAGCAGGATTCTTGAAGTAGCCGTCATCGGGCTACGTGCGGTAAAGCTGCATTCGCCGCATGACGTTGAAGTCCTTGTACCTATCCATGGCAGGTGCTCTACAATTGGCCTCGTCGAGTCCTGGCGGAAGTGGTTTTCATTGAAGTGAACCATCTCGATCATGCGACCTGCTTCGCGCCGCTTTGGTGATCCCTATGAAAGAAAACGAAACCGAACATCTGTTCGATGAGATTGGCTGGAAGATTCTGGGCGAGCTCCAGCAGAATGCCCGCATCGCGTTCGCCGAATTGGGCCGCCGGGTCGGGTTATCGACGCCCGCCGTTACGGAGCGAGTCCACAAGATGGAAGAGGCGGGAATCATTCTAGGCTATCGCATTCAGATCGATCTGGCCAAGGCGGGACTCCCGATTCTGGCGTTCATCACGGTCAAGGTGAGCGGCGAGAACCTGAATCATTTCGTGCATCTCGCCGCTAGACTTCCCGAAGTCCTGGAGTGCCATCGGGTCACCGGCGCGGATTCATTTCTGATCAAAGCAGCCGTCTCCAATGTTGCACACCTGGAGCGTTTACTGGATGCGTTGATGCCCTGCGTGGGCACCACAACCTTGATGGTCCTATCGACCGCCCTGGCATGGGGAAACATCGTCAAGCCCGACGGCGTGTCTGAGACTCTCGCGCCTGCCCAACCTACGCTTCGCTAGTGCCCCGGGAAGAGCCAAACAGCATAAAGTATTTTATGGATTTACTTATATTTCACCTCGTAAATCTGGCCAACAACCGTTATTTCTGTATGCAGCTTGAAGTTCAGGCGTCTTTATCATTGGAAAGACGCTGGGATGCGCCTGCTTCGGATACGCCGAAGCAAACTTCTCTACAGGAATGATCCGATGAACGCATTTGTTTGTCAGGGAATCGAAGTGCCGCTGGATGAGGATGGATTCATACAGAAGCCGGAGTGCTGGAATAAGGAGATGGCATGCGCGCTCGCCGCGACGGATGGCGTAGAGGCGCTAACGCCCGATCACTGGAAAGTCATCGACTACATTCGCGCCTACTACAAGGAAAACGATGTTGCGCCCATGGTCCGCAGGATGTGCAAGGAAACAGGGCTGAGCTTGAGGCAGATTTTCGACCTCTTTCCTTCCGGACCAGCCAAGGGTGCATGTAAAGTTGCTGGGCTGCCGAAGCCGACAGGTTGCGTGTAGGAGTCCCCATGCCCCTGCTCACCCTCACGTTGATTGCGGCGCTTGCGGTCTTCCTGCTCGGCAACCTCTGCCGGGTCGTGAAGGTGATGCGTATGCCCGCCCACCTTCGATGGGATCTCTATCCCATTCCCAAAGGTCCGCGCGACAGGCAACGCTACGGCGGCTCTTATTTCGAGGAGACCGAGTGGTGGACGAAGCCCATCGGCGCCGGTCTCGGCGGCGAAGTGGCTTTCATGCTGAAGGAAGTTCTCTTTCTACGAGGGGTTTTTAAGAACTTTCGCGGTCTATGGGTCTGGTCGCTGCTGCTGCACTGGGGGCTTTACCTTTATATTGTCTCAACCGCGGTCACCGTTGCCGTCTCAGTGATCGGCGCTCATCTTGTTTCCGAACGAGTGCTCTTTTCAAATGCTTCTTTTGCCGTGTGCGTTGCCGCATGTGCGCTGGGTGTAATCGGCAGTATCGGATTGCTGTCCATGCGCAGTTTCAGCTCCCGGCTGAAAGGCTTCACCTCGCGCGCAACGATCTTCAATCTCTTCCTGCTTGCCGCGATCTTTGGCACGGGCCTCGTGGCTCTGTTCAATCCTCGTCACGATCTTCTCACGGCTCTCGCCGATGCTGTGAATTTACGCCACGCAGCAGGCGTGTACTCCGCGGCCACATATTGTCATTTCGCGCTGGTCGTCTTCCTCCTCGTCTATTTTCCGTTCACCCACATGACACATATGTACATGAAGTACTTTACGTGGCATAACGTGCGCTGGGACGACGTGCCTGCCCGTTTCAACGAAGGCGGACGAAAAGCCATCGCGAACAACTTGGCGCGGCGCGTCTCCTGGCAAGCTCCTCACATCCACGGCGCGTCTGAGCAAACGTGGAACAACGTGGCCTCCAGCAGCGGGCAGGATGGGAAAACCGACAATGACTAGGATCGAAGAGATCGCGCGTCCAGCCGGCCGGCTCCCCGAAATTGACCTGAAGCATCTGCTTCCGCTTCCCCCTCCCTATGATGCGGTTGACGCGTTGCCACCGCGCAAGCATCTCACCGACAAGGCTCTTGCGAACTGCGACTGCTCGCTCGACGGCTTCCTTGCCGTCGGTATGCCTCGGCCACAGACAGAAGCCGAAGAACAACAGCTTGTCGAACGCTTCATCGCCGGACTCAACCGGTTGCTCTCGCCCGATGACAACTGGGCGTTTCTGCAACAGCTCACGCTTTCGCTCGACCACTGCGCCGGCTGCCAGACCTGCGTCGAGTCGTGCCCCATTTACACAGCCAGCGGCCACAACGAGGTGTATCGCCCGACATTTCGCAGCGAAATCTTTCGCCGCATTGTGAAAAAGTACGCGCGGCGCGGCGGCAAATTCCTGGCGAAGCTCAAGGGCGAAGACATCGAACTCAACGCCGCCACAATTCTCCGGCTGCTTGAATCGGCCTACCGATGTACCCTTTGCCGCCGTTGCGCCCAGGTCTGCCCCATGGGCGTTGACAACGCTCTTCTCACGCGCGAGATCCGCAAGCTGTTCAGCATGGAACTGGGCATCGCTCCCAAAGAACTTCACGAAAAGGGTTCGGTTGTGCAACTTCGCACCGGGTCAAGCACCGGCTTGAAAGCTCCTGTGATGAAGGACAACATCGAGTTTCTCGATGATGAAATCCGCGAGCAGACAGGTCTCAACATCCATACGCCGTGGGACAAACAAGGAGCGGATGTCCTGCTGATCCACAACGCCGGAGAAATTTCCGCATGGCCGGAAAACCCCATGGCCTTCGCCATCATTCTGGAAGCTGCGGGCATCAATTGGACGATGTCCAGCGATCTGGGCGGCTATGACAGCGTGAATTACGGGCTGTGGTACGACGATGCCCAGTTTGCGCGAGTGGCGCTTCGGCAGATGCAAGTGGCCAAGAAACTGGGCGTGAAGAAAATTGTCCTTGGAGAATGCGGACACGCGCACAAGGCCTCCATGGTCACCTCCGACCGGCTTTTGCCGAAGGATCTCGACATTCCTCGCGAAAGTGCAATGACTTTCTTGCGCGACATTGTGATGAGCGGCCGGTTGAAACTCGACCCCGCGCGAAATGCTTTTCCGGTCACGCTGCATGACCCGTGCAATCTGGTCCGCATGATGGGCATCGTGAAGCCGCAGCGCGACATCCTGAAGGCGATTTGTCCGCAGTTTCGCGAAATGACGCCGCACGGCGTGGAGAATTACTGCTGCGGCGGCGGTTCCGGCTTCGCCATCATGTCGTCCTTCAACTTTGAAGACTGGCGATTTCTGGTCGCTGGACGAACAAAACTGAAGCAGATTCTGGAAGCCTTCGCCGACTGTCCCGAGCCGGAGACGAAGAAATACGTATGCGCTCCCTGCTCGAATTGCAAAGGACAGTTCCGCGACCTCTTCCGCTATTACGGAGTTTGGAAAAAGTCAGGCATCCTCTACGGCGGCCTCGCTGAGCTGATTGTGAACGCGATGACCGATTTCGAGAAGCCTTACATCAAGTGGGAGTCTGACTAAGTTCAAGTACCTATCCGCATTCTTATGGAGTGAACATGGAAGAACGATTGATCTACTTCGACAACGCGGCAACCGTCTGGCCCAAGCCAGAGGGCGTATACAAATTCATGGACGAGTTTTATCGGACCCATGGCGTGAACCCCGGCCGCAGCGGTTACGATCTGGCGGTCGAGGCTGGCTCGCTGCTGGATAAAACCCGGAAACGTCTAACGAAATTCTTCGGCGGCGATGAGGATGCTCCCGAGCGCTTGATCTTCGGCTCGAACGTGACCGACGCGCTCAACCTGGCGATCCCTGGGCTGGTCGGCCAAGGCGACCATGTGATCACCACCAACCTCGAACACAATTCCGTGATCCGGCCCGTCAACCACATGGTTCGCGATCATGGCGCCGAGGCCACCTTCCTGCCATTCAACGCGGAGGGATTCATCGAGCCCGACGCCGTTCGCAAGGCGATACGCCCCAACACCCGCGTTGTCATCGTGAACCACGGGTCGAACGTCATCGGCACTGTCCAGCCGATCAAGGAGATTGGGGCGATTTGCCGCGAGCACGGCCTCACCTTCGTTGTGGATACGGCGCAAACCGCGGGCGTCGTTCCCATCAACATGAAAGAGATGAACATCGACGTGCTCGCGTTCACCGGGCACAAGGCCCTGATGGGAAGCATGGGAATCGGCGGACTCTCGGTGCGCAAGCACGTCGAGATTCGCCAGGTCCGCAGCGGTGGCACGGGCGTGCGCTCGGCGGACCCGTATCACCTCACCGAGTATCCGTGGCGTTTGGAATACGGAACGCCAAATATGCTTGGCGTGGCGTCGTTGTGGGCCGGACAGGACTGGCTTGATGAGCATGGAGTCGCGAACATCGGCCGGAAGGAAATGGCGCTCGCAAGAAAACTCGTCGCAGGCCTCCGCGTTATCGAGGGCGTTAAACTCTATTGCTGCGACAATCTCGACAACCACCTTCCAACCATTCTCATGAATTTGGAAGGTGTTGACCCAGGGAATGTCGGGGTCATGCTCGACGTTGACCACAACATTGCAACACGCACTGGCCTGCATTGCGCGCCGCTTGTGCATAGACAACTCGGAACCGAGGAAGCGGACGGTGGAGTCAGGTTCTCTGTCGGAGCGTTCAACACCGAGGCGGATATCGACGCTGCCATAGCGACCATCGACGACATCGCACAGTGGTCGCGTGAGCATCATTCCAGAAGCCAGAATCAATCCAAGCTGGCGGCACAGTGAATGAAGCGCCAGGAAAATCATTTTGGAGACGTTTTGTCCAGCGAGTGTTGGAGAGTGCTCCAGTCTGTAAGACGCGGTTAGGACATTCGTCGAAACACGGTTGGCGGATTTTTCTGACGAGCGTAGGAAAACAGATACTTGTCCTTGGTTAACGGCAAGCAGTTACAGCGGGAATCAGTGATTGGAAAACTTGGAATTGATCGCTGTTTTCCTTGAAAGAGAACGAGACTCGCTATAGCTGTTCTCCAATTGCCGTACACCGAAACCACTGCGGCCGAGTGGCTTTTTCCTCTCCGGGGTCCCCAACGAGCGGACTTTGCTCGTTGGGGTGGAAGTAAAAGCCACCTTGCACGGTCTCAAAAGGGCTACATCTATTGGAGAACAGCTCTAGCTTCTGAGCTCTTCGTGCGCTTTACTCGAAACTCATCCTTTTCAGCAACCTGTTGAACTCCCGAGGAATGACTTACACCACAGGCTCACAGCCCCACACGCCAGAACACGCTATTGCACACTAATTCACCTTAAAAACCGCTGAATTGCCTCGCTTTTGGACCGATTATCTCAGAATTGAATGTATTTCTATGCACACCTTTTTCTGTCCGCAAAGCCCTTTCACCCGCAAAATCGTGTCGTTAGAACGTCATTGCCGCCCGGCGATACACGTGATCTATATCAACCTGCGAAACGGAATAGTTATAGACAGAAAACCCTTCTAGGGAATGGTCAAGGATATTGGCGGAGGGTGAAATCGACCCGCGACCGCCTGCGCCTTATCTACTTTTACCTTAGTTAGATACCCCCGGTTTATGCCAAGCTTCTTGAGTTCCGTATCGTTCGCAATCCTTATCTTGAGAACCCTCGATCTACCAGTGGCACGGCTGGCCACCCAATAGCCGGCCCTATACCCCAGCTATTGGTTCTACGCGCTCAGCCGCAACTTCTCGAACAGTGGCATTTGACCCTTGTCGGGCTAGTTGGTAAACTGAAATTGCGGGGTGGAGCAGCCCGGTAGCTCGTTGGGCTCATAACCCAAAGGTCGCTGGTTCAAATCCAGCCCCCGCAACCAATATATTCAATAACTTACATCTTATTCCCACCAGCCCACCAGGGACATATATAGGAGCCAGATGATGGCTCCGATTGTTTTTCTGCTGATTTCTGTAGGGCGGCTACATCTCCCCGCAAATCCCCGCAAAACTGAAGCTGCGTGCTATCCGCTAGCTGTTCTCCAAACAGTAGCTTCGGCCATCGAATCCAGTAAGGTAAGGCTCTTCGCAGGCCGCTGAGTTCTACAAGTTGGATGCGGCCGCAATCACGACCAAGGCCGAGCAGAGTTCGACGCGAAGGAAAAAGCCAAGGCCAC
>Ga0224529_1001055_pt1 | contig 17967 bp, 10 predicted proteins | sample CBST50metaG_FD_179893 | JGI IMG/M metagenome (GOLD analysis project Ga0224529, IMG submission 179893) | Peat soil microbial communities from Stordalen Mire, Sweden - C.B.S.T50 | ecosystem: Environmental > Terrestrial > Soil > Wetlands > Peat | place: Sweden: Norrbotten County, Stordalen Mire... | reverse complement strand
TGCGTAAGACGTTTCAATATGTACCCTTTTTGATCCAACCCGCTTGCTTCAAAACATCCCAATCTACCCTTTTAGAGACGAGCAACAAAGCCCCAGTCCTTTGCATCCTTTGGGCTGGGGCTTTGCTTGTTTACGGCAAATTAAAAGTTGTTATCGAGCAAAAAAATCAAGGCTCCATTGCGGTTGCCATGCGATGGTAAAGCTATCGCCCTTAATGCTGATTGGTAGCCACACGGCACGACCGTCGATCGCATTCTCGGGGTGCCAACGATCTGCAACAAAGATGAACGCTCCAGGCTTACCTGCGACGGGCAGGACGTAGGTGCTTTGTGCACCAAAAGTCAGTCCAGCATTTTCGCCACGACATGGGTTGCCCAGTTCTCTCCATGGACCGGCCAAAGATTCTGCCACGGCTGCATAGGCGGGGTTTGGAGCCCATCCTGTAGTGTGCGAGCCGATGTAAAAGTAGTGGCCATTTGCCTTAAAAATCGCAGCGCCTTCAAGCGCCTTGTGAACAAAGATTCGCGTGAAGTGCCCTGTCGTGCCAAGATAATCGTCAGTGAGCTGGGAGAGATGTTGTGTCTGATTCCCTTCTGATGTTGTTATCAGGTACGCCTTGCCATCGTCATCGGCGTAGAGCGTCATATCCCGAGACATTTCGCCGTCAGGGCGAAAGCTGCGAAGAAAAGTGTAAGGACCTGTAGCGTTTTTGCTTACAGCCACACCGACGCGCGCAGCAGCGTATCCTTGCCCTTTGAGTTCGAGGTGAAACCACATGACATAATTCTTTGTCTTTTGGTTGTAAAGCACCTTGGGGCGTTCGAGAATGGACCCGGCCACAATATCGCTGCTCGGGTCCTGTGAAACCTTGAGCGCGATCCCTTCATTCTTCCAGTGGTAAAGGTCCTTCGACGAGTAGCAAGAGACACCGACGTTTGCTGCATTGCCACCAGGACCCGCTGTCTTGAATTCTCCAAACCAATAGTATGTGTGATCCCGATAGAGGAAGCCGCCACCATGTGCATTGATTGGTGTCCCCGAGGTATCGTACCAAAGTTCTCCTGGATGAAATGCTGTGTCCTGGGCACTTATCTTTGTCTGTCCAAGGCAGAAAATAGGCATTGAGAGCAAAGCGACAAAAAAAGATGCTGCAAATACCAGCTTTTTTGCATTGTGAAACGTAATAATCATCTTTGTACCTCCAGGCATAAACGACACGTTTAGGAAGCTCCACCAATCTTCTAGCGAAGCTGGCCGTAACCCTCAGGACTGCTGAGACGCGGAAATTCTCCAAACTGACGAGCAAACAGATGGAGCATCCACCTACGGTGATTGGTTATCCAAAAGAAGAATCCTTCTGGATGCGCGGGATCGAAAACAGGCTCAAGCCAATTGATCTTTGTAGCACGAGCTTTTGGATCAGCCACGGCCGATGAATCAGCAGGCCGATCAATGTGCTTGCCAAAGTACCGGTTTCCTTCAAAATGAATGCCCTGGGCTCCTCCCCATCCTGACGCAAGCTGATAACTCCCATCAGCATTGCGTTGCACTTCATGGCCATAACGCCCTGTTCCAGCAACATTGAAAGTATTGTCCCGGAAAATTGCGTCTTTTGACCATCCATCCCACTGACTCACCAGCAGTACCTGCACATCATCCTGTGGCGCAACATAAATCGCATTGTGCTCCACCCGCGTCTGATCTGCGCCGTTCAGATTAAAGATTCTTGCGTGATCGTTTCGGCTGATGTTGTGTTCAATCACGGTTCCAGTGTTACCCACATTTTCCTTTTGGTCGCGCTTGCCAGGTGTGCAGATCAGCATAAAACCACCATCATTGTCATGGCTGTAGTTGTAAAGAAAACGGGTGTTCCTGGAATTGTAGTCGGAGTCAAAACCCTCGCCATCGCGCGTAGTGTGCGTATAGGCAACTTCATTTAACTGGAAGAGCGAGTTGTCGGTGCTCCATGGCCAGATGCCGGCGTTATAGCTACCGGCACGCCGGTTGGCATGGAACACCACGTTGTGTTCAATCAGTGCGCCGTCTGTAGCCCAAGGAACGATACCATCACCGCCGATGTCCTCTGCGTAATTGTCGCGAATCACCACATGCAGACTTGGGTACCATCTTGATCGAGCAAACGCTGTGCTCTGCCCCACAATCGCCGATCGATCAACCTTCCAAACGATGTTCCGTTCAATCGTAAGGCCATCGAATCGGCTTGGCACTTTGTCTCCGATAGTCCGAAAAAGGATGCCGCCACTTTCTTTGCGCTCATTCGTTCCATTTACGTCATGGATATATAAGTCAGAGACAACAATGTGATGTGCTGTACCAAAGTTCGTTACAGCTATCAGAACGCCTCTCAGAAGCCCAGGTTGTGTTCCCTCGTTCGTGATTTCAAGGTGATGTACTTCTACTTCTTCAACGTTTTCCAATCGAACTACGTCTTCGACTTTTCCCTCTCCGTCAATGCGCGGCAGTGCTCCCTTGCCATACTTGTCGATCACGATAGGAGCGCCTTTCTTGCCTGAACTTGACAGAACTAGTTGCCCCTTCCAGCGTGATCCGCAACGCAGCAAGATGTGGTCTCCTGGCTGGTAGTGCATCCCGTTTACTTTTTCAAGAGTTTTCCAAGCAGCAGATGGCAGGATTCCAGTATTGGAATCACTACCATGGAATGCGTCCACGTAAAAAGTGGACGCACAAGAGAACGAAGGCAAGACAAAGAAAAATTTCATCAAAAGTCGAACAAGTTGCATCTTCATATCGATCTCCTAAGAGAAAACGATCTAATGCGATTTAAGCCCGATATCAGAAAGCTGTTTGAGCACATCCGGTGCAGCAATGCTCCGGTAATCTGGACTCAGTAAGCCGTAACTTTCCACCGTATCGTAATGACGTCCTCCACCACTTGACTGTGTCCCATTCAACGGCCAATACCCCCAACTGGCTCCAGTCTCCTTTAAATATCGTACAAACCAAGGAAACCATTCCCCGTATTTCTGGCACTCATCAAGCTTCTGACAAATGCCAAATTCTCCTACCCAAAGTGGCGTAGCCGGAGTTGCATGCAACAGATAGCCCCACTGACGATCAAGATGCGCCTTTAACTCCTCGTAGCTGTTAGGCGTCTTCTGAGACATGCCGTAATCGTGCGGCGAATACACCAGACGATTGGTTACTTGCAACCGCACAGGAAGTGTTGATACGTCGCGGAAGTTCGTGGAATAGCTAGGGCCTTCAACCATAATCAACAGACTTGGATTTACGCTGAGCACAGCATTGCCACCGCGCTCGGCAGCTGCGTGCCAATCCTTATCGCTGTCAGCTCCGCCCCACGCAGCGCCACTACGCAGCTCGTTACGAAGATCTGCGCCAACGACATAAGGTATATGTCTATAACGCTGAACAATAGTTTTCCAATCAGCAACCCATTTATCGTCAGGATATTCTGCATTTGCCCATAAACCATTTCCATCTTTGTCCCCACAGCACCAATCGGCTCTGCTTACGTGATTATCAAGAATCACCATGATATGAGCCTTGGCCAAAGCTGCAATCACAGCATCCATCACTTCCATGGCATGTTTGTTTTTGAGCTGCGGGTTGGCCGCCACAGCATATGCAGGAACTGCAGGATTATGCTCAAGTGTTTCATTTGCCCACGGCAAACGTACTGAGTTGAAGCCCATGCGCTGAATCTGTGCAACAATTTCGCTCAATGGTGCATGATCCAAGCCGCCTGGCACATACTCCTTTTCATCAAAGCCGTACCAGTTAACGGATTTCAAAAGAACAGGTTTATTCTTTGCATCGACAATCCAATATCCTTGCGTGTGAAGTGGAAGTCGAATCGCTTGTGCTTGCGTAGCAATTCCTGCCGCAAGCAATAAACAGACATAGGTCACCATCGATTTTATATGCATTCCCAGTTTTCTCTCCTTTTTGAAAATTGCAGCAATCAGTAAGAAGCCTCGGCCACCTTGATGCGGAAGCCGAGGCCCGAATATTACTTGTCCGTGTTAGAAGTACAACTTCCCTTCCATTTGGAACGTACGTGGCGCATTGGTTTCGCTTACGGCCGTTGACGAACCGTTGACGTATCCAAAGTACGTGTCGCCTGGAGTTACATCAATGTTTCCAAAACTTTTGTGATTTAAAGCGTTGAATGCATCGATGCGAATTTCAAATTTTGATGCTCCAGAAATCTGAAAATTCTTTCGCGCACCAAGATCCAGGTTAGTGGTGTAGGGATTGCGGATATTGCCAAAGGTGTGCTTGTTGTAGGTATTCCAGGTCGCAAAATCCTGGTAAATACCGTTCTGTACTCCCGACGTGCTTGTAGGCGTGTAGGAAGCACCGGGCAGGTTGCTGACACCTGTCCACGAAGGCCATTGAGTTGCCAACTGTGTTCTTGTGATGCTCGATCCTGGGAACGAGGCAAATTTGCTGGTATCAAACCATTGCTTTTTTGTCTTCTTTGAACCCAAGGACGGATTTCCTCCCGCAAAGAAGCTGCTGTTGGTCGGCATGCTCAAAGGCGTACCCGAAATAAAATGGTAAACGCCAGTGATCTCCCAGCCCCCGATAATTTCGTCTTCAAGCTTTTTACTATTGCCTGCAAATCGTTTGTTCTTGCCAAAAGGCAATTCGTAAACCGGGGAGACACTGTAATTGAACCTCTGATCCGCAGTATCGAGAGAGCGGTCGATGATGGGTGCAACATATTGGCTACCGATGAAGGTGTTCTCCTCAATGCGCTTGGACCAAGAAAAAGCTTGGTGCAAGCTAAGCCCGTCTTTAAACCTTTTTTCCACTTTGGAATTCAAAGCGTAGTATCTGGTTTTTCCTTTAGAGCGATTCACCAGAAAATTTCCAACCATAGGATTAGGACGAGACAGCTGAAAGGCCGTAATCGTTTTGCTGGTTTGCATCCCATTAGTGATGTAGGGTGCGCCATAGAATGGATTGGTTACCGTCACGTTGCCAGGAAGAGTTGCAGACGGCATTCCAGTCGAATCAAAGGTTGGCGTGTTAGCTGCATACCATGCTTGTGTGCTCGGTCGGTTTGTATTAAATCCGGAATTACTACTGTTCTTTGGATCAGTGACGCTGAGTCCATGCGTAAGGTTAAACGTACCACCCACTTCAATGAGGTAATCCTTTACCTGTTTCTGAATGTAAAGGCTAGCTTCATCCTGATACGGCCGTCCAAAATTCGGATCGGTATAACCACTGTATGAACCTACGTTTGTGCGAGTGCCGAGCGAGCTTCCAGTGGGAAGAACCGTTCTTCCGTTCGGGTAAGGATTATCAAATGTTGCGTTGATGGTCATATAGTCGTCTGCGGTTGGTACCATCGTTGTAGTGGCGCTGAATCCGCTTTGGCTACCTGTGCCAAAGGAACCTTGGACAAAACGTCCGATTCCGCCACGAATCACAAGATTAGGTCGGATTTCGTAAGCAAACCCCAAACGCGGCTGAACGTATTTGTACATCGTGTTTAGATAGCTACGAGGCACTCCGTTCACGCCCGCAAAAGTGATGCCACCCGTGCTAACAAAGGAAGTCGAATCGCCGCGGTATTTCTGAAGGTAGGCTAAGCCTGTGTTATTTGTAGAACTACCACCAAGCAACGATGCATAGGCAGGTTGGGCAACAGCGTTAACTTCTGTTTGAACCGCTGTTGGGTCCCAACGGGTCCATGTCCGGTTAAATCGTTCGTATGGCGGGCGCTCAACATCCCAGCGGAGTCCAATGTTCAGGGTCAATCTTTTTGTCATTCTCCAGTCGTCCTGAAAATAGAGTCCTGTGTAATGCTGAGACCAGAATGCATTGGCGTTGTACGGAATTGACCCGCTATCTGGCAGACCGAACATCATGGAAGCAGTATCCGAGCCACAGCCAGTGCATGAGGTCGCGTCTGGATTCTGGTTGGTCCAGATATGGCTAAAATCAAATGCTCCGCCTTGCTGGCCCAATCCCCCAACGCCTTCCTGCTGGAGCAAAAACTCAAAGCCGTAGCGGAAATTATGGTTGCCAAACATCTGATTGACGTTAACTACATAATCCTCGTTGGTATCGTTCGTATAGGAATCTGCTTGGTTGGTTCCAAGGCCACCGTTCTCTGCGCCTGAAACAATTCCAGTGACATAAGGAAGAGATGGAAGTTGCTGCATTGTGATGTACGGATTACTTGCTGAGATTCCAAGCGTAGTTGGACTTACGCCCGAGCTGGGATTACTTGAAGAACCTTCCCAGTGAGTAATGTTCATTTTAAGATCGACGACAAGGGTTGGTTTAACTACCCAAGTATGATCTACATTCATGCCGTAGTTGAGACGCTTTTGCAAGATTCCCTGAAGCAAGTTATTTGGGCCGAACGGATCATAACTCATTTCGGACCAGTTATTGCGCCGAAGGGAAAGAGAAGTGCTATGGTTGTTGTTCCATGTCTGGTCGATACGAACGCTCGTCGTAACGAACTTATCGTTTTGCACTTCATTTTTGACGTAGTTGTTACTATCAATACCTGCGCCGTCACCAGCATTCTGTGGATCTGGCAAAAGAGCAAGATACGCTTTTCCAGCGGTACTGATCTGTGACGAAGGAATAACTTCACTGCCTCCATTGATGAGGGATCTACTCTTCACGCCCGTTATCGGATCTTTAACAATCGAAGTCGGGTCATAAATTTGGAAAGGATACCGCGTCGTCACTCCGCCTGTAGTCACAGTAGTAAAGGATTGACTGAAGTCTCCCTGTTTTTCGAGCGCCGTTGGAAGCGACATTGTGCCGGTGCTACCGGGAGCCTTGTTTTTAATCCCATCATAGCTAAAGAAGAAAAATGTCTTTTTGTTTCTGCCATCATACAGTTTTGGAAGCCATACAGGGCCACCTATGACACCGCCATATTCGTTGTAATGGACGGGAGAAACCACACCGTTTGAACCTTTAGCCAAGGAGTAGCGCGCATTCAGGGTGTTATTTTGGTTCATTTCATAGAGAGTCCCATGAAATTCTTTGCTTCCCGTTTTTGACGCCATGTTGATGGTCGCGCCCGACTGCCGCCCAATGGATGCGTCATATGCGTTTGTAATCACACGAATCTCCGCGACGGAGTCCATAGGGGGGACAAACGCAACTTGGCCACTTTGGTTGGTATCCGTTCCACCGTCCAACGTGTAATTGGTCGCCTGTGTTCCAGATCCAGCTGCATTCGCCATAATATTTGAATCGGATGCATTGCTCCAAAGGTGGCCTACAGAAGCACCTGTTGCGCCACCCACTACAACGCCCGGTACCAAGCCGGCTAGCATAGTCGGGACGTTTGACTGAGAGGGAAGCTCTTCAAATTCCTTGGTAGTTAATACGCCGCCCGAAACCGATGCGGTCATATCAATCAAAGGATTCGTGGCTTCGACAGAAATCGTCTCTGTCTGCAACCCGACTGTCATTTGTACGTCGACAAACTTTGACTCGCCAATCTGCAGTTCAACGGAAGAGTGCTCTTCCTTTTTAAAACCTTTGGCACTTACGTCAAAGTGATACGCACCCGGATTAAGAGATTGAATTCTCCAGTCTCCAATGTTGTTTGTAACCGTGGACAGAACTACGCCCGTCGCGTCTGACGTAACTACGACAAAAGCCTTCTGAATTACGGCCCCATTGGGGTCAGTAACCCTGCCCCCTAAGACGGCTTTTGTCTCTTGGCCCCAAGCGCATAATGCTCCGGCGACAAGGAACGTCAAGCACATCGTCCATTTGACGATCAGCTTATTCTGGATTGTACTCATCTTTCTCCTTCTTAGCCTCACCAGTATTTTGAAAACGTATCCATGAATTAGTAGCCGGTTCTTGCGTTTGGCATTTCCGTACATCTGTCTCGCCCAAGCTCAAAACCGTTTTCTTTTCTGAAAACGTTTCCCCTTTTGCGTTTCTTAAAGCGGGATTACTGTAAAGCGAGCGATAGAATGTTGTCAAGAAAAGACTGCGCGCGTCGTAAAGATGCTTGTAACGCATTTATTCTTAAAGGATTACGAGTAACGGATCTTTATTTTATTGAGCTTGGGAAGTATTGATCTATTCTGCAATACACCAATCGACCCGGGCACTCCGGCCTCAACTCTCTCTGCGCACCTGCATCCTCATGTTCTAATCTTAATTCTGTGTTCGTATCACCTTTATCGTGCCAATAAAGAGCAAGGTTTTGCGAATAAAGATGGAGGAAAGTAATGAATCTGCGCAATTATTGCATTCTCTTTGTTCTGGCCCTGAGCACAGTCCTAGCGCCAAGCCAGCACTTGACACTGACCAATCTGTTGGCTATAGACCGCCCAGCCGAAGTAGTGGAGGTGCCTTTAACACAAGCACTAAAGAATCTTCATCTTACCGTCTCACAGAATGTGGAATTGGTGGCGCGCGACAGGGACAGCGGAGAGCGAATTCCGTTGCAACTCTACGCAAATGAGCCAAGTGGGCAACCCAATCTGCTTTTGCTGCTCATACAACTTCATGCACACGAGAGTCGACAGATCGTCTTCAGCAGCGATCCGCAAGCTGCGCCTTTGTCGCCTTTGGTTTTTGGACGTGAAGTGCCGGAGCGCAAAGACGATTTTGCCTGGGAGAACGAACAAGTTACCTACCGTATCTATGGACCGGCCCTGCAAGCTGCAGGGGAGATCACTTCGGGCATTGACGCCTGGTCCAAACGTATTCCCAACTTCGTGATCGACAGATTCTATAAGCGCGACCTAGAAGGCATCCGCACGCACAACCCTGCTCTCTCCTACCACAAGGATAATGGCCAGGGATTGGATTCCTATGACGTGGGGCCAAGCCGCGGATGCGGAGGCACTGCAGTGTGGTCCGAGAACAAGCTCATTGCTTCCAAAAACTACATCGCCATACGCAGGATTGCGAATGGTCCCATTCGTTTTGCCTTTGAGGTGGACTATGCGCCCTGGGATGTGAACGGAACCAGCGTGCGTGAGACCAAACGCGTTGTTCTCGATGCTGGGACGTACCTGAACAAGATTTCTTCTACCTATACGTTTACAGGAGCGGAGAAGCTCGAACTGGCAGCAGGGCTTGCGATTCATGAGGGTGCGAGAGCAAGTTTTCCGGTACCAGACCAGATTGCGGCGGTATGGGATATGCCACAGGATGCCTCGGCGGGACACATCGCAACCGGCTTGATCGCAGCACCGGACCAACAGGCACACACTAGACAAGTCGCCGGACATGCTTTGCTGACTTTTTCACGGCATTCCGGCGAAGCATTTGTCTACTATGCGGGTTCAGCATGGTCCAAGGCCAACATGCCGACGACAGAAGCTTGGGAAGCGTATCTGCGCCAACAGCAGCTGTTGCTGGAACATCCCATCCAATCAGCTTGGGTACAGTAAACTTTTCGAACCCGCCAAAAAGGCGCTGCGGATCTCCGCAGCGCCAAAATTATTCAGGAGGCAGAACAACGTCGGCTCAAAACTTCAGATGTTCAATCGTGCTCTCAGTTGTGTCCTTGAAATCACGACTGCCGAAGTTTCGAAAATTCTTAATGTCTTGCAAAGAGAATCCGATAGCAGGCCTACTAGCCTTTACTCGAAACAGATCTGCGCCCTGGACATCCTGCATCCAGAACGCGACACGCTCATCCGCCTTGTCCGTTGCGATCTCAATATTGCTAAATTCCACATTGCGTGCGTGCCGCACGAAAAAGCCGCTCGCAGGCAACGTCCCGAACATAGTTGCTTCTGGGTATCCTGCTTCCTTTTCGGGCGGTTGAATTGCCGCCCATTCTTTCGTTCCGCCGCCTCGCTGATGAAGATACATATCTGAAATCTTGATGTCCTCGACTGGATAGCCAGGAACGCCACTGATAATCGAAGGATATTCAGCTACGGCGTTGTAGCTGACAATATTGCTCAAGAGAATACGCTTCAATACCCCTGGAGCCACGCCTGATGGTCCGCGCATACGTGAACCCAACCGTAAAAATAGCGGTGAATGTACGACGCCACGCATAGTAATATTTGTCACCGTCACATCCTCAATTTGCGCACCATCGACAGTCTCCAGCGCAAATCCTCGGCAACTTTCGAATACGCAATTCGAGACAGCGATGTTTTTGAATCCACCGTTAGATTCTGTGCCACACTTTATGCGGCCAACAGGACGACGAGAACCAAGAGGGAATTCCATGCGCTTGAAGGTCCCATCAAGGAAAGTCCCATAATCGAAAATTCCGGTAACGTAACAATTGTTGATTGTAACGTTTTCGGTTGTACGAGCATACCCCAAAGCGAAAGAACTCTTCGGACAAATGCCGTCATCCCACGGCGAATTGACACTGCAATTGCTAACATGCACATTTCTGCAACAATCGATGTCAATACCATCACGATTTGTATCGATTTTCAGATTATCTATCGTGACATTGTCGACTCCAGTTAGCAAAATTGCAAAATGGCCTCCCATCAGCATGGAAAAATCCCGTAAGAGTACATTGCGACAATTTTTTAGTGCTATCGCTTTGTTCCCTACGCCAGGACTTTCAGCATGAGGCAACTCGTCCGGTTCTCCACGACTCAGCCCTTTGCCCCAAATCAGCCCAGGACCGGTGATACTTACATCATGAAGGTCTTCTCCCCATAGAAGACTATTGTGCCAATGGCTATGGCCAAAATCTTGATAGCTCTCCCACGGTTGCGCAGGGCCGGCCGCATCATAGCCCCCAGAAGCGGTTCCCTCCAACGGAACATCCGCCGCAATAATTTTCGCGCCAGAATCCAGGTAAATTGAGATAGAACTCTTCAACCGCAATGAATAGCAAAGATAACTGCCGGCCGGAAGATAAACAGTGCCACCACCCGCTACAGATGCTTCTTCTATCGCCTTATTGATTGCAATAGAATCAAACATTTTACCATCCCCCGTTGCTCCAAATGTCCGCACGTTATATATGCCGGGGACAGGCTTTTTCTGCTGCGCCGAATTTTTTGAAATTTCTAGCGCATGCCGTGGGGATTGCGCCAACGAAGCAGTCGAAGAGATTCCTCCTACAACCATGGCAGCCAAGAATTCTTTACGGTTCATGCCTCTTGAAAACATAACCACCCCTTCAATTAGCCACAAAGGTTAAAGAATGTTTTTCTTTTGGTTAAACCCATCGCGCAAGGCAAAGAAAGCTTTCTTCGGACGATAATTGTCATCAAACGGGAGTGAACGCTGCGGGCGATTGGGCTGCTTTTTGTGATGGGTAGGACCATCATTGAGCCAAGTAAAGCGGTCACAAATATCCCAGGTAAGCACGGTTTTGACTGCCGGATTTGCTACTGCAACACGCAGAAAATCCGAATAGGTCTTAGCAATAATGGCATCACGCTCTGCGGGATCATTCGTTACGATGTCATCTTCGTTTACGTCAAGTTCAGTCAGGTAGACTTCAAAATCCATTTGTCGAAGATTTTCAATATAGTCGGAAAGCCCCTTTCCGAATGTGCTGCCGGCCTTCACGTGGCTCTGGATTCCAACAGCATGAACGGGCACAGAACGCTTTTTCAAGTCGCGCAATAAATCCAAAATGAGCTTACGCCGTTCCGTATCTTCTTCGTTGTCCAACTCAACGCCATAGTCATTGTAAGTGAGCTTGGCGTAAGGATCGGCTTCATAAGCGGTGCGAAAAGCAAGCTCGATATATTCCGGCCCCATCTGTTCATACCAAAAAGATTTGCGCAAACCTCCTGGTTGGCCATCCTTGGGTAGAATCGCTTCATTGACTACATCCCAAGATTGGAAGTGGCCTGCGTAACGCTTGCACACAGTAGTGATGTGGTCGATAAAGAACTGGCGAGTGTGGGGTTTGTTTTCTTCCGTCTTAATCCAATCCGGAACGGATTCATGCCAGCAAAGATTGTGACCACGCATAAGCATATGGTTCTGTTGAGCAAAATTCAGCAAATAATCAGGATCATTAAAATCGTATTTATCGCGCGAGGGACGTAACGCGATCCATTTTAGCTCACCTGTCGTAACAACAATGCCACACTGCTCCCGAATAATCTTTGCAAACTTCGGGTCTTCTCGTATGTTTTTTACGATAACGGCTGATCCAAAAACACGCCCCTGCGTTTTTGCGTGGGCATTGAGCGAGCGTGAACCAGAAATGTCTTCTGATGGAGAAGTTGAATCTTGCTTATTAACCACAGAGGCAATTTTATCTTCTGCAATCAATGCTGCGGGAGAAATAGCGGTTAAAGCGAGAGCAGCTCCAGCTCCTCTTGTAAAAAAATCGCGGCGTGTCAACATAAGGAAGCTCCTTTTCAAAATCATGAATAAAGACGAGTGTGCAACGCCAAGGACAACGACCTTGCACACTCGTGATGCATTAGAAATCAAACTTCAAAGAGAGTTGTCCAATACGCGGATCATTCGCCGTTGTAATCCGGCCAAAAGCACTCGATCCAACCGTGGTATTAGGAGAGCTAAAGTTCGTATGGTTCACAACGTTGAAAAATTCCGCGCGGAATTGTACATCCATTGCATCGTGAAACTTGAACTGTCGCTGCAGACTTGCATCCCATTCCGCATACTTCGGTCCGTGCAAACTACCTTTAACAATTGTTCCGTAAGATTTGGAAACATTCGTCGTATAGCTTGGATTAACCGAAAAACTGGATGGATTGAACCACGGTTTGCATGCAGACGTTACACCATTGCAAGCGTTCGATCCGTATGCGTCTCCGTTTAAAATGCCGCGTTCACGCCCCTCGCCAGTGCCACTATTGCCGTTATTGGTCGCCGCAGTTAATGCAGCGCCCGTGCGGAAAGTGACAAGTCCATTTGTTTGCCAGTCGTTAATGGCATACTGAAGAATCTTGTTACCCTGCGTGAGTTTTGGGAAGATCCAAACATACGATCCAGAAATGACGTGCCGATAATCATTGTCCGACCGTCCACGATCAAGTTTCTTGTAATCCTGCTCGTACACAGGCATCACATAAGAAGCGTCTGCAGTGATGCCACCCTCGTTTGATCCCCAATCAAGATCATCAATGGATTTTGAATAAGTCCAATTAAGCATGAATGAAAGACCAATGATCGGGCGCTCTTGCAAAGATGTCTGCAAAGAGTTATACGAAATATTTCCACCCGTATCAATCACAGAAACTTCTTGTGAATAGTTCTTCACTGAATTTGTTGAATAGTACATTCTTTCGCCAACGTTGGAACCCTGATTCCATTTCGGATTAATATCCAACGATCCGGCTTGGTGCGAACTATGTGTTCCGACATAAGCAATTCTGCCGGACAATGAACGACTGTACTGCTGTTCAACCGCCAAGTTCCACGTATAGGTAATAGGAGTCCTAAACGTATCTGGGTCCCACGACATATAGTTCTGTGGCGTAAATGTCGTCGATTTCCATGACGAGCTGGTAACAGGGAAAGGATTTCCGCCAGTAATATTGGCGTAAGGATCGGAGAAATTTCCGAGTGCAGAGTTCGAGTACGTATTGCTAATGCTGGTAACAAACGGCGCACTTGCAGCAAATACGTTGTTTTCGGACGCCGGGAGACGCGTCTCGTAAAAGATGCCGCCGCCTCCGCGCAAGCTCAATTTGCCGTTTCCGAACACATCGTAAGCAAATCCGAAGCGCGGCATTACATGGTCATAGACGGCATGCACCCCATCTACAAAACCCTTATCCCCATAAAAGAGCAAACCGGCCGGAGCATTAGGATAGGCTTCGGATACGGTGCCTGCTGCCCATGCCTTTGCACTAAACTCACCCATGCGATGCAGTTTCTCCTGCTGGGGCAGGAAGGGTTCGTACCGAACGCCGTAGTTGAGAGTCAACTTTGGACTTGCCTTCCAGCTATCTTGCGCATACGCACCAATGATCTTGTAGCGATCATTGTAATACTGCCCTGATGCTTGCTGGAACAAATGCAATTTTCCAAGCAAGAAACTAGCCATCGCGTTTCCAGTTTCATCAGAAGTGAAATAGAACAGTCCTGGCTGACGATACTGGTTATCAATGTCCATCTTGGCAAGTTCGCCATGGAATCCGAAGCTGAAGTTGTGCCGACCTTTCACCCAGTGCAAATCATCTGACAAGGTGTAATTGTTCCGACGGAATGAAGCAAATGGATTGTCGCCAACAGAAAAATCTGTTCCGCCATCAACTTCAATTTCGTTGATTTGTTTTATCGACGGTTGCCAAATATTGACGCCAAGATCAGCTGCGTCGATTGAACTTGATGATGGACCACGCTTGGCATCTTCAATCTGATAACTCACATTCAAATTGTTGATGAGCGAATTATTGAAGATGTGCGTCTCCGATATTAGAGCATTGTGATAACCGATGTTCGACATATCGGAATACGTCAAAAGATTTGTGAGATCCAGTGAGCCTTCTTTGTCAAATACGTCATAGAAATAACGGAAGGATAAATGGTCAGAGGACTTCACCGCTTGATCATAGCGAGCCAGCAGCTCGTTATAAACGTATCTGGTTGGATCGCGGTAGTTGTACATGCCCTGCGTTCCCCCGGATGGCAAATAGTTGAGGAGCGCAAGGGAAGAGGAATTGTAAGAAGTGGTCGGTAGTGTACTTGTGTAAGTGCTGCCGGAGGTCGTGTATGGATAATACGTGCCGGTACTAGGGTTGACGATAGGAGACGAGAGGCCAGCAAAAATTCCGTTGAGCTGATTTGTTGTCGGAAGAATTGCCGTTCCAGAGGTACTAGTATCGTGTAGGATCGTCCGCTGAACGCCAAAGAAGAAAAAGGCGTTGTCTACATGAAAGGGATTCCAGGATGTAAATGGCAATTTTACCGGGCCACCAACTGTGCCACCAAACTGGTTTCTTTTAAGTGGGTCGACGGTCTTTACCCCGTCAACATAGCTGAAATAGTTGGCAGCATTAAAAACGCGGTTACGCACATATTCGAACAAGTCGCCATGATACTTGCTCCCGCCGCTCTTACTGATGATGTTTACAACGCCGCCGGCATTCTGGCCGTACTCCGCGTTGTAGTTGCTCGTCTGAACGCTGAATTCCTGCAATGAATCAGGCATTGGAAACGGACCGTTGACATTCGTGTATTCATCAACGTTGTTTCCTCCATCCAGCATGTAGTTGATTTGCGTAGGACGCGTGCCGCTTACAGAAACCGCCGATACGGTAGGAAATGTCTTGGTATTTCCTTGGTCCAAGTTTGTACTCGAAGCAGCAACCACACCAGCTACGAGTGTTGTCAACGCCGCCGCATTCCTGCCATTCAACGGCATATCATTTACGCGCTGTTGATCGATAACCTGTGAGAGTGTCCCGGTAGTGACATCCACTTGAGGCGTTTCATCCGAAACAGTCACTGTTTCTGTGGCCGCACCAATTGCAAGTTTGGCATTAATTGTTAATGCTTGATCTGCTTGCAGGGTAATAGAAGGAGCAGAATAGTTTTGATATCCATCCGATACGACCTTAATGCTGTAGTGCGACGGTGCCAAGGATGGAAAAACAAACTGACCATTTGCATTTGACGTTACCGTGATAACGCCACCAGTATCAATTTGGGTCACTGTGACTTGGGCATTAGGAACTACTGCTCCCGTGGCATCTGTGACTGTACCGTTAATTGACGCTAGCCCCTGAGCCAATATTGCGCTGGCACCACACAGTAGCCACCCAACCATGACGACAAATAGAAAAAATTTTCTCCTGTTTCTAGAAACAAAATTCATACACCTGTTCATAGAGCCTCCTTTGACTTCAATGCCGTTTCGCAGTTGAAATGATTCCTAAATCAAGCCATCCTGAAAAACGAGTCGATAATATGCAGGCATGACGGCCTTGTCAACTAGAAAATTGTTTTACTAAAGGGAATACGTAACATGATCTTCTTCTTTTGTTCCTCTCAAAGAGCGAAAAACGCTTCAGTTTGTGTCTCTTATTGGAAAGAGTGAGCGGCAATTCTCAATTTATTTGACAGTCGCTTTATCTAAAGTAATCGTTTACTAGAGAGGAAATATTAAGTGCGCGCATTGTGCGAACCCATGATTCTCAAGAATATGCTGGGGTAAAACGATTTTTACAGGGCACAACAATCAATCGGGCAGAACGGCTCCCCCCCCTAGTCTGCACACTGTCAATCTGGCCAAGATTTTTTGATTGATATTTTTCATCTTCAAAGGAAGGTAGCTCCTTATCCCCCTCCCCCCGAAAAATCACAGTAGACAAAAAATTCAGATCGGTTCCACGCTACCTGTAGAGGGTAGCCATGTCCGCGACAGACGAAGGACCACAACCTGTTCGAGTCAACGTACGCAGCGACTGCATCTGTCGGAACCACGGCCAGCCCATCGGCAACTTGGTCTTCATCGATCCTTGCTGCAGGGTGCATTACGCAGAGCTTGAAATCAGCGCCATCATCGCCATTCCGAAGACCGAAGTCACGGAAGCGGAGCTGGAAGAATGGCGCAGTCGGCGCGAACCGGCAAAAAAGCGCGTCAGCTACCCCAAAATGATGGTGGCCAAAAAATGAAACGATCCTTTATCGCTTTGGGACGCCACCAGAGCAGCATGAACAAGACGGAAGCAGTAGGAAAGTACGGCAATCGTCAATCTGTTGCCAGCAACGGGAAAGTGCTTTCCAGCAAGCGGGAATGCCGGAGATATGAAGAGCTTCTTCTGATGCAGAAAATGGGCTTGATCAAGGATCTTCAAACCCAGGTGAAGTATGAGTTGATTCCCAAGCAAAAAGGTGAACGGGCCGTTACGTACACCGCAGATTTTGTTTACCAAAACGCACATTTGCATGTTGAAGACGCAAAAGGATGCAAAACGCAGCAGTACGTCATCCGTCGCAAACTCATGCTGTGGATTCATCAGATCAAGGTCGAGGAGGTGTGATGGCAGAAAAACCACCGTTTCCGCTTTTGATTCTCAGCGATGCTCCCTCCGCATCGAGCGGCTTGGGGCGCATTTGCCGCGATCTGGCCACTCGCATCCACGAGCGCATGAGCGACGTGTGCAAAGTTGCAACGCTTGGATACGGTGGGCCGGGCTCGTGCAAACTTGGCTTCCAGCAATACACGATCGAAGGCATGTCCGACTGGGTCGTTCCCACGCTTCCAGAAGTCTGGAAAGACTTTGCCGGCGAGGAAAAAGGCGCTGTCCTTTCCATCTGGGATGCCAGTCGGCTGGCATGGTACGCACAACCCGAACGCAGCGAGCAGCTGGCCGCCGAGCCTGTGCTGCGGAACTGGCTCGTCAAAGCGCCATTCAAGCGTTATGGCTATTTCCCATTCGACGCAGAAGGTCCCAACGGCAAATTGAGCTTCCCGCTGCGGCAAACGCTGCTTGGGTTTGATCGTGTTCTGGCGTACGGTGCATGGGCAAAGGATCTGATCGAGCGCTCGATCGGCGAAGAAGAAGCCGATTTGCGACATCTCGATTACCTTCCCCACGGCATCGACACAAGCGTGTTCTATCAGCGCGATCGAGCACAGTGCCGCCTGAAATTTGGCTCCATTACTGGAGCGCGTCTGCTCGTCCATGCACCGCAATTGTCTTCGATTATGGACAACGAGACTCTGATCGGCATAGTGGCCACCAATCAGGCGCGTAAGGACTGGGCTCTCGCTGCGGAAACTGTGGCAATTTTATCCCACGTCCATAAAATCCGGCTCTGGATTCATACCGATACTCTGGAGCGGCATTGGTCCATCCCTGCCGAGCTGGCCGACTACGGGCTGCTCGACAAGGCGATGATCTCGCTTGGCTATTTGTCCGACGACGACATGGCACAAGCGTATTCAGCCTGCGATGTGACGTTGGGGGTAGGCGCAGGTGAGGGTTGGGGAATCCCCCTTGCGGAATCCCTCGCTTGCGGTACGCCTGTCATTCACGGCAACTATGCCGGCGGCGCGGAGATCACACCAAGCGAAATGCA
>Ga0224529_1001054_pt1 | contig 17990 bp, 19 predicted proteins | sample CBST50metaG_FD_179893 | JGI IMG/M metagenome (GOLD analysis project Ga0224529, IMG submission 179893) | Peat soil microbial communities from Stordalen Mire, Sweden - C.B.S.T50 | ecosystem: Environmental > Terrestrial > Soil > Wetlands > Peat | place: Sweden: Norrbotten County, Stordalen Mire... | reverse complement strand
GAGCGTTGGTTGTGGTGAAGGAGTTCACCCTTAACCGCTGTCCATTCCAATAGGCCGGACAGATGATAACTCCTGACAGGGAATCCTGTTGCGGAGTTGTGTCCCGGCCGAGTTCCCTGAACGACAATCTAGGAGTTTGTGCTCATGGCAAACACTTGGGCTCTTTGTGCGCTCTGGGTGGGTCTGGCGTTGGCGGCGACGCTGTTGGCGATCTGGTTCAAGATCTCGACGGCGCTTTCTGAGATTGTGGTCGGCACCGTGGCGCAATTGGTCATTGGAGTGTTCCTCACCGGGCTCTTTGGTTTTGCGCAGGGCGGGTTGGCCGGCAATACGCAGTGGATAACATTCCTGGCTGGGACGGGTGCAATTGTCCTAACGTTCCTCGCCGGCGCGGAACTCGATCCGGTCATCTTCAAAGCCAAGTGGCGTGAAGCATCGATCATTGGCTTGGCTGGATTCTTTGGTCCCTTTCTCGGATGCACGGCGATCGCTCATTGGGTGCTGCATTGGGCCATCATGCCCAGCTGGCTTTGCGGAGTTGCTCTTTCCACGACTTCGGTGGCTGTCGTATACGCGGTGATGCTGGAACTCGGTTTCAACGTCACCGAATATGGCAAAGCGATTCTGGCCGCATGCTTCATCAATGACCTTGGAACCGTGATTGCGCTGGGACTGATCTTTTCCCCGTTCACAATCAAGACGCTGATCTTTGTGGTAGTTTCCATTGTGGTGTTCGTCGCGCTGCCCTTCCTTACGCCGTGGTTCTTTAAGAAATACGGCGGGCGCGTCTCCGAACTCGAAGCCAAGTACCTTCTCTTCTTCCTCTTCGCCATGGGCGGACTGGCTGTGTGGGCTGGAAGCGAAGCGGTTCTTCCGGCGTACATGATCGGCATGGTTCTGGCGGGAACGGTCGGAAAAGACCATTCGCTGATTCGTCGCCTGCGTACACTTACGTTTGGACTGCTGACACCGTTCTACTTCATCCGAGCCGGATCATTTGTCTCTGTCCCGGCATTGATGGCCGCTCCCGTCACGCTGCTTGTCCTCTTTGGGGCGAAGTCGCTGTTCAAGGCGGTTGCTGTGTATCCGGCAGTCAGGATTCACAAGTATGACGGCAAGGCTGGGGCCTACTACACGCTGATGATGTCAACCGGACTCACTTTCGGTACGATCTCGGCATTGTTTGGCCTCAATCATCAGATCATCACGCAGGCGCAGTATTCCTACATCGTGGGCACCGTCATCGCCAGCGCGGTCATACCCACCATGATTGCGAACTCGTTCTTTCTTCCCCGCCATCTTCTTCCCCACTCGCAAGCAGGCAAGAAAGCAGGACAGGAGACTATGCGGCCAGTACCCGCAGAGGAAGGCTAGGTGATCGCTATGGGAAGTCCGGTTTTTGTTGGAATTCAAAGAATACTGATTGCGTTCGACGCGTCTCCGCACGCGGAGCACGCTTTGGATGTGGCTCTGTCAATGGCTGGCGATATGAAAGCCAAGCTCTTTGTCATCTCGGTGATTCGGCCGCCCGAACCCGCCGAGAGCGCGGAGTTCCACGCTGTGCTTGAAGACGGGCAAGAGCGCTATGAGAAATGTTTCATCCCATTGCGCGAACGAGCCAAACAGAAGGACATCGAGTTGGAGACGGATATCGTCCTGGGCCATCCGGCAGAGCAGATCATTCACAAGGCGGACACGATCCAGGCCAGTCTTATTGTCATGGGCAAACGCAGCCACACGATTCTTCATCGCTGGATGCTTGGCTCGAATTCCGAGCGAGTGCTGAGGTATGCCCACTGCCCGGTCATGATTGTTCACTGATCTGGAAGAAAAGCTATGAGCATTTCGAAACACGCAAGCGGTGAGGCACAGAAGAATCGAAACTATCAGCAATTCTGGTCTCGGATGCCGCTCAACAACAAATCATTGAAGTCATCACAGCAGGCGGCCCTGTGGCCTAGAAAAGGTAGTCATCATGTCTGAAATCACGAAACTTGAAGCACTCGAAATCCTCGACTCCCGAGGAAATCCCACCCTGTCCGTCACTGCAACACTAGCCAACGGCGTGAAGGCCACGGCGAAAGTTCCCTCCGGCGCATCGACAGGCAAGCGCGAAGCGGTCGAACTCCGAGACGGAGACAAAAAGCGGTACGGGGGTAAGGGCGTACTGAACGCAAGAAATCACGTGAACGGCGAGATCCAAAAGGCCATTCACGGATTCGATGCCAACGACCAGAGGGCATTGGACAAGAAACTGTGCGAGCTCGACGGGACGCCGAACAAGGCGCGCCTTGGCGCGAATGCAATTCTGGGTGCTTCTCTAGCAGTCGCACGGGCGGCTGCAGCAGACCATGGTCTGCCTCTTTATGCATTCCTTGGAGGCGAGAAGGCCAATCTGATTCCGGCCCCTTGGTTCAATGTACTCAATGGCGGAAGCCACGCGGACAGCAATGTGGACTTTCAGGAGTTCATGATTTCCCCCGTGGGCGCGCCCAGCTACAGCGAAGGCTTGCGAGCGGCAGCTGAAACCTTCCATACACTCAAGGCCGTGCTGCACAAGAAGGGGTACAACACAGGCGTCGGCGATGAAGGCGGATTCGCACCACAGTGTAAATCCAACGAAGAGCCCATCGAGCTGATTCTTGAAGCCATTCAGAAGGCTGGATACAAAGCGGGCAAGGACATTGTCCTCGTGCTTGACCCCGCCACCAGTGAACTTTTTGAAGACGGTGTCTATGCGTTCGAGAAGTCGGACAAAAGCAGAAAGTCTCCGGAGCAGATGGTCGAATTCTGGAAAGGTGTGCTCGACCGCTATCCAGAGATCTGGGGCATCGAAGATGGCGTTGCTGAAGACGACCGCGCAGGCTGGCAGCTCATGACAAAGACGCTCGGTGGCCGGATTCAATTGATCGGCGACGACAACTTTGTCACCAACCCGACGATCTTCCGCCAGGGCATCAAAGACGGAATCGCCAATGCCATTCTGATCAAGCTGAACCAGATCGGCACTCTTACGGAAACGCTCGAATGCATGCAGATTGCTCGCGAGAATGGATACGGCGCAGTCATCTCTCACCGTTCCGGTGAAACCGATGATACGAGCATCGCCGACCTGGCCGTGGCTGCCGGTATGGGGCAGATTAAGACAGGCTCGACCAGCCGCGGTGAACGCATCGCGAAGTACAACCGCTTCCTGGAAATCGAACACGAACTCGGCACAAAGGCACGCTATGCAGGCGCCAGTGTGTACGAGCGCTGGCACAAACTAGTGAAGGCATAGCAGGCAACTGTGGGTGTTGGAGTCCACCTGAAAACGGCTCAACTGGGCAGATGACTCCTCGAAGCTGAAGAAAACTTGGAGGAGTCATGCCCGAACGCGGACCACAGATCGTAAGACCACGAGAGCGAGGTACGCTCAACGATGCGCAGCGGCGGCGACTGAGCGTCACTTGCAAGTACATCGACAAACTGCTGTGCGACATCGAGCAGGCACTCCATTCCGCCGAATCTACCTCTCCATTCGCGCGCCATGTTGTGGATATTACGCCTGCACAGACGCGGGTCATCGAAGACCATATTGGCCGTCTCCGCTCCCAATTGTTGCGCGCATTGGACTGGCAACACATGAAGCCCGATCATCCAGAGATTCCGGTCACTCGGTCGGTGATGACAGATCTGGCATTTGTGGACATCGCAATTGAAGAACTCAGGCCAAGCTATATGAGCGGCTGTGGAGCGGTCCCAGAAGATGCGGTTGGCGAATTGAATGGTGTCGTCCATGAGCTTCGAACTCTGGTCGGAAGCATGGAACGTTATCTCCGCCAGGATCTGGGAACGAATCTGGAATCGCGTCTCCGGAAGCTGGAAGAAACCGGTAATGACGTAGGCCTCTTGCAGTGTATTGAAAAACTCGTCTCGCGCCATGGACTGGTGGAGTTTCGCCCGCGCATAGACTCCCTTGCATCCCGCTTGGAGGACAACAACCTGGAAGTGGCGCTGTTTGGACGAGTCAGCAGCGGTAAATCCTCGCTGTTGAACGCGCTCCTAAGCACACATGTGTTGCCGGTTGGCATCAATCCAATCACAGCGGTTCCTACCAAGCTGGAATATGGACCAACATTGCGTGCTTTCGTCACCTATGGCACGGGACGAAATGAGATCGTCACAGTTGAAGGGCTTGGCAAACTTGTGACAGAGCAAGGGAACCCTGGAAATCTGCACAACGTCACACGAGCGATGGTCCAGGTCCCATCACCGCGCCTCAAACAGGGCATAGTGCTCGTGGATACGCCGGGACTTGGCTCCCTGGCCAGACGTGGCGCCGCGGAAACGCTTGCCTACCTTCCATCTTGCGATCTCGCGCTGTTGCTAATTGACGCTGGAGCGACGTTGAACCAAGAGGACATAGGAACTCTGCGCCTGCTCAACGAAGCCGCAATTCCCGCCATCGTTTTGCTCAGCAAGGCAGACCTGCTGGCAGAAGGCGATCTCAATAGAGTCACCGGTTACATCCATGAACAACTGCAACGGGAACTGGGCGTGACAGTGAACGTCCATCCAGTCAGTTCGCTGCCTCAACAAACCGCCTTGCTCGATCACTTCTTTGAGCAGGAATTGCTTCCCCGATTCAATCAAGCACGAATTCTCCGCTGCAATTCCGCTGCCAGAAAGATCGGTGCGTTGCGCGATGCGGTTATAACGGCTTTTGAGACTGTGCTCGACCAGCAGAACCGCAGAGGCCGCGGTCTCCCAGCCGATGTCCATGATCTCGAAGAGCGACTGCGCGTTGTGACTGGAGAAGTAGGAGAGCAGCGTACTGTTCTAGACCGAGCTTTCTTCACACTTGGGGAAACGCCAGAGACAATCCTGAATCACGCCGCGGAAAGCGTGTTGACCTGGATGCGATCCAATTCCAAGTCTCGCGTTACGTCGGCACAGCTTTTGGAGTGGCTGCATGATGCGGTTGGAAATTCTGTAGAGCAGATTACCGAAGGCGCACGTGGCTTAAGCAAGAGTGCAATCGACAGGTTGCAAGCCGTGGCGCAGGAGATGGGTCGATCCGACATGCCCGAGCACGATGAGGTGGAGACTCTGTTGCGCGACATGCCGCGCTTTGAGTTAGGAACGCTTCCAGATGACATCAATATGACCGCCTGGATGTTTTTGGGTAACGGTTTCGTCCGGTCCAGGATCATGAGCAGCCTCCGGCAAAGCGTCCGCGGTGACCTGAAGCAGGCGCTTCATTTATACGGGAATGCTCTGTCGCAGTGGAGCCGCCAATACGTAAGCAGGATGGTGCTTATGGTCAGCTCTCATGCCGATGCTTATCGGGTTCAACTTCAAAGGATCGCTGGAACTTCCACCGAGCACATCGATGTGCATCAACTTGAGCAGGATCTGGCCATTCTCAGGAATTGGACTGCAAAGGAGCGCAGCGGTGAAATGCTGCACCACGGGTAGGAGGGATAGGGTTGCAAAAGTATTTTCTCATCGCGTTCGGAGGCGCACTCGGTTCCATGGCGAGGTACTGGGTTGGCTCGACGATTGCCAACCGGATGGGAACAAAGTTTCCTTACGGGACTTTTGTCATCAATATCACGGCCTGTGTAGTCATCGGTTTCTCGCTCTCGTTCCTTGCAAAACGAGCAGACTTTAACCCCGCCTGGAGGTTCCTCGTGCCAGTCGGCTTTATCGGCGCGTACAGCACGTTTTCTACCTATGAGTGGGAGACCCTTTCCACGATTCGAACCGGCGCTTTCCTAATGGCCGTTCTCTATGCAGTCAGCAGCCTCGTTCTTGGCCTGATTGCCGTGTGGTGCGGTTCTGTTGTTGCGGAGATTATTTCATGAGAACACATAGACAACTGGTTCTCTACCAATCAATTCTTCAGGTACTGCAGGAATCCGGATGCCCGTTCTGTCGCTTTCTGAAGGAGTATCAAACAGCTCGCCTGCAGAACCATCCGAAGGAGAGCATTCACCGACTGTGCAACTTTCACACCTGGGGTCTGGCCGCCGTTCAAGACGCTCCTGCGGCAGCGCAAGTGTTCATCAAGCTGGTCGATGAATCAGATCTCCTCTCCAAAGCCGAATGTGACATTTGCGGGGAGGTACTCGCGGAAGAGGATCTACGCATCCGCGAATTAGTGAGCTGCCTGTCCAGAACAGACGTGTCTCAATGGCTGCGAAGTTCTGCTGTACTATGCATCCCACACGGGACCAAGCTGCGCCGGCAAGTCCCGCCGGTGCTCGCTGCCCGAGTTGACGCCATCATCGAGAACTATCGCCAGCAGATAGCGGAAGAGCTGCACCATCTGCGCGATGAACCAGAACGAGACAGAGCCGGCTGGGGTGCGCTCGGCCGAGCCGCCGAGTTCCTTGTGTCACAGCGCGGACTACATTCCTGAGGGAGGACTTATGTTGAGTGCCGGAAAGGCATTGAAAGTTTGCATTTACTTGAGCGAGGGCTCGACGCATCACGGCGTCCCCACGTATTCGAGCATCCTCGACTTCCTTTTCTACCGGGGAGTTTCCGGAGCAACCGTCCTGAAGGGGATAGCGGGCTTCGGCGCGGATCACCACATGCACTCCGCCAGTGTTGTCGAAATATCCGACCACCTTCCATTGAAGATTGAATTCATCGAATCTCGCGAGAAGGTAAACGAGATTCTTGGAAAGCTGGAGGAGTTGGCCGGAAGCGGGATGATTGAGGTACAAGAGACCACGCTCGCGAAGCCCGCCCAGGTCTCAAAACCGAAGAAGGCCACTCCACCAGCACATCTGAAGATGGAAGGCAAGGCAAAGATGATGCGCATCTATATCGGCGAGGCCGATCAATGGAGGGACAAGCCACTTTACAAAGCTCTCGTCGAAGCCATGCGAGCTAACGATATTGCCGGCGTCACTGTCTACCGCGGTATCCTCGGTTATGGCGCACACCGGCGGATTCACAAGGACAAAGCACTCCACCTCTCCCACGATTGCTCGATCATGCTCTCAGCCGTCGATGCGGAGGAGAAGTTGCGATCCTTCTTACCTCTCGTCGACCAGATGGTGGAAGAGGGTCTCGTCGTCCTATCAGACGTGGACATCATCAAGTATTCCTACCGCACCCTGGATGTTGATCTGCCAGATGCGCAGGCAGGAAGTGTTTCTGCGTGAGCGGAGGCTCGACAATGAAAGACCAATATCAAGCGCGCATGTTGCGGATTCACTTCGGCGAGGGTGACAAATGGCAGGGCAAGCCCTTGCACGAAGCGATTGTGGCGAAATGTATGGAGCTGGGGATGGCTGGTGCGACCGTGTATCGCGGAATCGAAGGGTACGGGGCAAGCACCAGAATTCACCATGCCAGTCATTGGACGTTCTCGAAGGACGCGCCGATCATGCTGACTGTCATCGACCGTGAGGAACAGATTGACAAACTGATTCCCCATCTCGACGTGATGGTTGAGGAGGGTCTCATCGCGATGTCCCGCGTCGAGGTCATTCGATACTCGCGGGCTTCAACGAGCGAACCGGCGAAGGTCTAACAGGTCTGAGATGGAAACGATGGCTCACTTGACGACTGATCGTTGGGCAGAGAATCTCGTGCCTATGGACGGCGCTTCCCGTCTGTCGGGACTCGGCAGATTGGCCCAAGAACTTGGGGCTGAGTCTGTTGCCGAGGAAGCAAGTGAGCTTGCCGAGCGCGTTTCCGAGGGACGTTTTTATGTAGCTTGTGTCGGCCAGTTTAAGCGGGGCAAATCCACCCTTCTCAACGCTCTGGTCGGCCACGCGGTTGTTCCAACCGGGTTTGTTCCGGTTACTGCGGTGCCCACTGTGATTCGATTCGGCGACGAACTTCACGCGCGCGTTCGCATGCGTGACGGCTCCTGGCAGGACATTGGTATGTCCGACTTGAAGGAGTACGTGACTGAGGAACTAAACCCCGAGAATAAAAGGGGCGTGGACGGCGCAGAAGTGTTCGTTCCCAGCCAGTTGTTGTCCTCTGGCATGTGTTTTGTGGACACGCCGGGTTTGGGTTCGGTCTTCACTGGAAACACAGCAACCACGCAGGCATTCATTCCTCACATTGATGCAGCGTTGGTTGTGGTCGGAGCCGATCCTCCGATTGCCGGCGAGGAGTTGGCACTCGTGGAGTCAATCGGCACGCAAGTTCAGGATTTGATCCTGGTAATCAACAAAGCCGACCGCACCAGCGATCCGGAACGCGCAGCGGCGGCTAAGTTCACACGCGAGGTCCTGGAAAAGCGGCTGCATCGCCCGATGGGCAATGTTTTTGAGGTGAGTGCCGCCGAGCGGCTAGAAAAGCAGGGTCCCCTGCGGGATTGGGAAGAACTGCTGGCGAGCTTGCATGACCTTGTTGAGGACTCGGGCAGAAATCTAGTTCGGGCGGCTTGCGACCGGGGCCTCCTGCGCTTAAGCGAACAACTGCTGGCTATCATCAGTGAGGATCGTGAGGCGCTTCTGCGACCCATCGAGGAATCCGAGCGGCGCATCGAGCTATTGAAGGAAACCATCAACGATGCTGAGCGCTCGATGCGCGAGCTGAGTTTTCTGTTCATGGCAGAGCAGCATCGGATTTCGGACCTCTTCGGTGACAGGCACAAGAAGTTCTTCAGCTCCGCATGGAACGACTCTGAATTGGAATTCAATAGGGATCTAACGTCGGTGCCCCTCGGCTTTGGTCCGCACTTTCGACGGCGGGTGATGCACCTCGCCCAGAAGATCTCACGCTGCAAGGTTATGCCCTGGCTCAAACCTGAGCAGGAGGAGGGCGAGCGCCAATATCGGGCCGTGGCCACTCGATTTGTGGAGATGGGAAACAACTTTCTGAAAAAACTCGCCGGTGCGGGTCTCAGCGAACTGACGCGGATGCCCCATGCGCTCGATCCGGAGAGCGGCCTCCGCGTTCGTTCCAGGTTCGTTTTCGAGGACTTCATCGGAACTGCGCAACCTCCATCGCCCTTGCGCTGGCTCGCCGACGTCTTTTTGCCGCTTGTTGGCGCACGCAAAGTAATCACGAACGAGGCCCGTGAATTTCTGCGGCACCTTTTGGAAATTAACAGCGCACGTGTACAAAACGATGTTCTTAATCGCATTCAGGACAGCCGGGGGCGCTTGGAGGCCGAGATCCGCAAGCTGCTGCATGAAGTCAGCCGCATTGCAGAACAGGCACTTGACCGGGCACGAAAAGTCAAGGAAGAAGGAACTCCTGCCGTTCAGTCGGCAATTGGACGGCTCAATCGAATTGAGAAAGATGTTTCGGCGCTCGTCTAGTTCTGTTCATGCGCTTCGGACAGGAGAGCATCCGAGCAAGCCATCAACGTTACATGAAGTGCAATGCCCTCTAATTAATCCCGGAGAAAGAGGTCCCGCTGCGATGCCTTCGTCTTCTGCCCAGCGCGAGCCGACCGTTGAATATCTGAATTGCGTTCAGCGCGAGGAAGAATTGGGCCGCCTTCGGAACCAAGCCAAGATACGTAAATCCCTTCTCGTCTTCGGACCCGAGGGAGTTGGCAAATCGCGTCTGCTACGCACCTTCGTCGAAAAGCAGGCGCTCGCGCTTTACGTCGAGCAGATGCGATCACCGCGCGAATTTGTTCTCGCGTTGCTCCAGGCATTGCATTCAGCAGACCACAACCTAAGAATTCCCGAAAAACTCACTGCTCTCTCCACATCCGGATTGAAGGGCATCGTAAACCGGGCGCTTGATACGCGGCCCTTTTTGATGGTTCTGGACCATCTCAACGCGCCCTCCCGAGTTGTTACCGGGATGATCAAAGATTTGCACTACTACGGGCGTACCCCAGTGATCTTTGCGTCGCGATCTCCCCATATGGAGGACATTGGCGCGCTTCGCCCTCTGTGTGCGGGCAAGTCAGAGCGCCTGGAACTAAAGGACCTGCCGCCGCAAATCGCTTTAGAATTTGCCCGGCGCGAATCCGAAAAGATCGAGCTGTGGGCGTCCAATTTGGAAGCGATTCTGCCCTCGCTAGTTGAATGGAGTGATGGGAATCCCGGCGCGATTCTCAACATGTTGAAAATGGCTCAACTCCCGCAGTACCGAGCGGGCGACCAAATCAAAGCTCACATCCTATACGTGGACTATCGAATGGGACGCAGATAGCTGGAAGGACTTGATCCCCTTCGAATCAGCGCTCTGTGGGGTAATCCAATGCTCTAGTGCCATTGTTTTGGTTCGGCTCCCGACCCAGGAAGCGTTCCGGGATCCACTCGGTACTCGGTTAAAACCCAGGGGCATCTTTCGACCACAGCCCGAGGCACTTATTCAGGTGGGCTGGAGGTTAAAATGCCGGTTCCGGGCGGATGGTCATCCGGAAGTGATAAATGTGGCGACATGGTGTCTCCTAGAGGGCAAAGGAGACAACATGCTCGAAGACTATGTGAGTGCAAAAATCACCCGGAAGCGACTAAATTCAGGTCCTGCCGCTAGCCATATCAATGATTTCTCGGATTGGCTGTATGCCCAAGGCTATACGAAACGAAGCCTCTTTCGAATGCTTCAATCTTTTGCTGGATGGACCGATTGGCTGACAAAGACTGGAAGAACTGCTGAAGACTTCGCGGAAGGGCTACTGGAATGCATAGAGCATTTCAAATCCGCTCCTCATATCCCATATGAACGCGGCCCCAGGCGTGAATCTCTCAGTGTTGCCCGGCATTTCCTTCAGTTTCTAGGGGAACGGGGCCTTCTCCCACATACAGCCGGCGCTGATTCTCTCGCCTGCTGCGCTCCACTGCTCCACGAATTCTATTCATGGATGCTGGAGCAAAGGGGCGTGACGCGTGTGACCTTGGATGTTTATCGCAGAGTGCTGGAGGAATTCATCGTAAAGGTTGGTAGCAATCCACAGGCTTACAGTCCCCAGTTGTTGCGTGAGTTTGTTCTGACACGGGGGGTACGCCATGGTCTCTCCCACGCGAAGCTGGGAGCCACTGCCGTACGAAGCTATCTCCGATTCCTCGGGGCTACAGGGCGGTGCAAGAGCGGGCTGGAGTACGCACTGCCTCCATATGCTTCGCAAAAACTATCATCAATACCAAAGTATCTCGCGTCCGAGGACGTAGATCGAGTCATCGCGTCATGTTCGACCGACGGGACGGGTCTGCGAGACAAAGCCATAATCATGCTCCTTGCCCGCCTAGGGCTGCGTTCAGGTGACGTTGTCAAGCTGCGATCGATTGATTTTGACTGGACAAACGGGACGATTAGAGTCTGTGGCAAGGGACGGCGTCACGATCTTCTGCCTCTGCCGCAGGAGGTGGGAGCCGCAGTCCTGCGATATCTGCAGAAGAGTCGTCCTGCATCCCGTGCGCCGGAGATGTTCGTTACAGTAGTGCCCCCGTTCAGGAGGCTGAGCTCTCAAAGAGTGGGTGGGATCGTTCGGGGAGCATTGGACCGTGCCGGAGTCAGCTCACCTGTCTGCGGAGCTCATGTTCTCCGGCATTCAGCCGCAACAACGATGCTGCGTCAAGGTGCATCTCTTGCCAGCATCGGCTCTGTCCTTCGCCATCGTTCGCCTCAAACAACGGCTCGGTATGCCAAGGTGGATATCGGCATGCTGTCCACGATCGCACAGCCGTGGCCGGGGGTGGCGTCATGCTAATGAGCTCGGTCAAACGATATATTGCAATCCGCAGGAAACTCGGTTATGGCCTTCTGCAGACAGACCGGCTGCTCACCGCGTATGCCGAATTTGCGAGATGCCAGGGCGATACTCACATCGGGGTATCAACAGCCGTAGCATGGGCCACCGCAGCGTCTACCCCAGGCATGAGGTACGTGCGCCTCAACGCGGTCGCGCTGTTTGCTCGTTTCCTGCACGCGGAGGATGCAGGACATGAAATCCCTCCGTCTCACCTTTTTCCACCTCCGCAGGGCCGATTAATGCCCTACATCTTTTCTTCGGAAGAGCTGAGGAGAATTGTCGCGGCAACGGAGAAGCTTCCTAGAACTTGCTCTCTTCACCGCGCAGCATACGCAACACTCTTCGGGCTGATCGCCTCTACGGGGATGCGCATATCGGAAGCCCTCAACATACGCCTGAGTGATGTGCAACCAGACGGTGTGCTTCTCATTCGCCGGGGCAAGGGCGGCAAAAGTCGCTTGATTCCTTTGCATTCCACGGTTAAAGAGGCCTTGAACGCATATCTTGACTCCCGCGTAGCCATTCCAGCGGTAGATGATCATTTGTTCCTTTCTTCGAGGATGCGTGGTATCAGCTCGAAGATGGCAGAATACACATTTCGTCGGTTGACTCTCCATGCAGGGATCACTCAAACGGGGACACGCCTGTGTCGAATTCATGATATGCGGCACACATTCGCAACCCGATCTTTGGAAAAGTGCCCGACGCGACGCGAAGATGTTGCTGCTCATTTTGTGGCACTGGCAACGTACCTTGGGCATGCGGATATCACCCATACCTACTGGTATCTCGAGGCAACTCCAGAACTGATGACAGATATCGCTGCGTCCGCCGAAGCTCTGGTTGGCAAGGAGGTCGCATGACACCTATCGCGCCCCTCATCACTGCTTTTCTCCGGGAGCACATGCCAATCGAGCGCGGCTACAGTCCGAACACCTGCGAAACGTATGCCTATGCGTTCCGCCTGCTGTTCGAATTCGCCGCTGGGCGTCTCGGGACGAGACCATCTCAATTGTGTATAGAACACATCACCGCAACACTGGTGCTCGACTTCTTGCGACATATCGAGAAGGCTCGATCAAACACCTCCGTCACCCGCAACTCGCGCCTGGCGGCAGTCAAAGCCTTCATGCGATATGTCGAATTGCGCGTGCCCTCTTCGCTCGAACAAGCACATCAGATTCGAGCGATTCCAACGAAGCGGCATGACCAAGCACTGGTTCAACACCTCACGATGAAGCAGATGCGGGCGATCCTGGACGCACCAAACCTCGCGTCCCGCTTAGGAATCCGAGACAGAGCAATGCTGCATCTTTGCTTCGCTTGCGGACTTCGAGTGTCCGAGTTAGTGGAACTGCCACTTGAAGGGCTTTCCTTGCGTCATCCCCCGAGCATCCGGGTATGCGGAAAAGGTAGGAGGGAGAGATGCCTCCCGCTCTGGAAGGAAACTGCCACCGATCTGCGAGCGTGGTTGGCTGTCCGTGGTCCCGTCCGTACTCCCGAGCTATTCGTGAATGCTGCAGGGGATTCCATGACGCGGGCGGGCTTCGAGTACGTCTTGGAGAAGCACGTCCTGGTCGCATCGGGAAAGCTCGCGGATCTGAAGGGACGTTCTGTCTCACCTCATCAACTCAGGCACAGTTGCGCTGTGATTATGCTTCAAGCCACTCGCGATATTCGAAAAGTCGCTCTCTGGCTGGGGCACAGCGACATCCGCACAACCGAGATCTATCTCCGCGTCGATCCGTCCGAAAAACTCGAAGCAATGGAGGCAGTTCTCCCGCCAAGCCTGCGTCGCGGGCGATTCAAGGCTCCTGACGCGCTGATCGCCTCTCTCCAAGGGTCACCGTAGACCCCACTCTGCATCTCACGGCGGACTATCGTCCCTGCTGCGGGCCCTGCGCTCGCAGCAGGGGATTATGCAGAGCGAACGAACATCAGAACTGTGGATCTACGCGGCGATTGTGTGAACACTCCACATACTCGCGCCCTCCACATAATTCGCGATGTGCCCGAAGCAGCAGGAGAGGCGATGATAGAAGTCTTTGGTGAAGAGCGCCTGCGCCCATTCAGATTCGATGAATCGCAGAAAATGGTTACCGAAATCCGCCTTGTCTGCATTCGTTGAGAACTTCGTCGGCATAAACTCTGCGGGAAGAAAGGGTCCCTTCGGCATGATCTGCCTCCGAAAATGTTGAAGGCCAGCTTGCGCCGGCCTTCAGCATTGCCTTACTTGCAAACCGGCTACCACCGGTCTCGTAGAAACGTATTCTCCCTGGTGGGAGAGTAACATCGCTTGCTGCGATCGAGAAGAGTGTTGCCGGAAAAATGGTCATCCATTCCCCCGGTAATGTTCTATTCGTCGGCTCGCTGACCGTTTTGTCCACTCGCCTTGAACTGTTCTTTCAATTCGTGATGAAGGTCGTTCAGTTCATCTACCGTGTCGGCCCCGCTGATCTGAGCATCTTCCTCTTTGCCCAGCCAGGGGAATCTCTCTTCGAGCAGGTTCAGCACCCACTCGACAAAAGTCTGTTGTGGGCGATTCTCTTGAGTCACGAAATCACCTCGATAGGCTGTGAGATTGAATGGGAAGGGCCTCAGCCGAAAAGGCTGAGTTGCACTGCCGCCCCTGTGTCCGTGGACCACGGCGAGGACTTCTTGCGCACCTTTGCGCCCGCTGAAGGATCAACAAGATGAATGCCAGCGCGTTCGACTGCTGGACCAATCGGTTCGGTGGCAGACAAGTCGAAAACTGGATTGTCGTCTTCCTCAGCCTTCAACGCAGGCGACTGCGGCAACACCCGCTCCCGTTCTCTCTCTAGTTCGCGCCACTATTCCGAGTTGGATGTTATGCCGAGTGACTCAATGCCCACGTTGGAGGCTGAAACCCATTTCTCCAGCAGGGACGCGGTGCAACTGGAACTGTTCTGCTGAGAGAATTGATGCATCTACTCGGCATAATCTCAGGTCTTACAGATCATTCAAGAACGACAACAACGTATCATCGGGCTTGTACCGGCGCAGTTTGGCTTCCAAAGGCTGCACTTTGGCCAGGGCCTGTTCCTTCATGGCGAGATTTGCATCAAGGTAAATCTGAGTCGTTTCGATTGATTCATGACCCAACCACAGTGCTATCACGGTTCGATCTACCCCAGCCAGAAGCAATTCCATGGCTGCCGTATGTCGAAGAATGTGTGGACTAACGCGCTTCTTGCCGAGTGACTGGCAACCAACAGAAGCAGTGGCAACATGTTTGGATATGCAATATTGAACGCCGTCGGCACTCAATCTTCCGCCGCGAGCATTTGTGAAGACTAGTCCCTCATCGCCGCGATCCGGTTCCTTCAACCACTCTCGCAATACAGACTCTGTGCGTTTGGCGAGCGGTGTGCAACGTTCCTTTCGGCCCTTGCCCATTACCCTCACATGGGCGCCGGTCTTTAGAAAAATGTCTTCTCTTTTGAGAGTGATCATCTCTGAAAGTCGCAGGCCCGTTTGCAAGGCCATCAATATCAGCATTCGATCTCGTCGACCAGCCCAGTTCGTCAGGTTGGGTGCCTGAAGTAGAGCCTCAGCTTCCGGTCGGGAAAGAAAACCAACCAAACTTCGATGGTACCGCTTCGGGGGAATTGCCAACACTCGTTGAATTTGCGCGGCGTGTGTGGGCAATTCAAAAGACAGATAGCGGAAGAACGACCGAATCGCGCTGAGGCGCAGGTTGCGACTACGAGGGCTAATTCCGCGTTGATTCTCAAGATCATCGAGAAACGCCACAATCAGAGGAGCTTCAATCTCTTCAAGCAACAGGCTCGACGGAGGCTTTCGCAGGCGTTTATCGAGAAATCTCAGCAACAACCTGAATGTGTCACGGTAGGAAGAAATCGTATGCGAACTTACCTGCATCTGTCGAAGCAGTCGGCTGGTAAAGAAGCTTTGAAGAAAGGGTGCAAGGCTGTGAGGCGTATTCATAGCGCTTCCTCCCAGCGGCTGTTGAGTTTGCCGACAGCCAGATTCATCAATTCGGGGTATTCGGTAAGGTACCAATACGTGCATTCAACAGAAACGTGGCCTAGAAATGTCGACAGTATCGGCAGGCGCTGCTCAACGTCTTGGCCGGCGCGATACCAGCCAATCAGTGTTTGCACGGCGAATCGATGTCGAAAATCTTGCAAGCGGGGTCCCCGTCCCGAAAGTTTCTTCCGAAGACCGATGGAGACAGATAGAGAGGTGAAGACGGAGTATGCAATTCTCCGACACAGCCGTGTTCCTCGCGAACTTATGAATAAATGTGGAGACAATTCTGAGAAGTGTTGAGCAGTGCGCCGCTCCAAGTACGCTCTTAGCTGATCCACTGTGGACGGATGGATCGGAACCAAACGAGACTTTCCGAACTTGCTGTTACGCACAGTAAGGATTCCATTCTCCAAATCAACGTCTTCGACGCGCAGTTCGAGGGCCTCGCCACTACGCAGCCCGGACACAGCAAGAAGGCCTAACAGACAATAATAGGTCCGAAGTGGTCGATCGGGCTCGTACTCATATGCTGCCTTCATTAACCGCTGAACTTCATCGTCGCTGTAAATATGGGGACGAGGGCGGCGGTCTATCTTTGGCAACAGTGTATCGGCTGGAACTTCTGTGCGGACATCAAATGATGTCATGTATCGAGCGAACCCGCGCACAATCTTCAGCCGCTCTTGAGGTGACGTTCCTGTTACCTGTCTGGCCCAATCGAGCGCCACGGATGCGCTGATAAATCTTACCTTCCGGCTTTCCAGAAATGACAGGAACTTTGGTAGCCGCACACCTTCTTTGTACAGCTTGTAGCCCAGGCTGCGACGCATGGCCAAGTATTCATCCAGATGTTCTTGCAATGTCATCATGCGACACCTCCCGGCCAAGGTTGCGCCAACGGGAGAAGCCGGTCAACATCAACTTTTGTATAGATGAATGTCGTCTTGGGAAGGGAGTGTCGCAACACTTGGCCGATCTCCGCAAGCGCCGCACCATTCTTCAACATATCCGTGGCCAATGCATGTCGAAACTGGTGAGCACCTCTGCTGCGGGTATGAATTCCGGCTCGCTTCAAAGCATATTTCACGACTAGGCTAACTGCATTTGGTCGCTTGAAACCTATATGAGGAGCTGGTATGCGCAAAAATATACGCCGACTCGAAACGGTTGGACGATCATTGCGCAGGTACGCGGCAATGGCTTCGCCAACATCTGGAGGCAGAGGAAGACGACTAGGCTTTGCACCCTTGCCACACACTGATACTGTTCCCTTCGTCCAGTCGATGTCATCGAGTGTGAGGCCGCCAACCTCTGCGGACCGTAATCCAAGACGCGCCAATAGCAGCAGAATCGCGTAGTCTCGCCGTCCAATTGCGGTCTTCCGATCACAGCTTTCCAGGACACAATTAACCTGCTGGTTTGTCAGCCCTTTTGGAATATTCGCATAGCGCCAGCTTGCAACACTAGGTACCGACGAGGAAATGTCCCGCTTGAGAAATCCACTATATTGCAAATAGTTCAAGAATGAACGCATCGCGGATGTAGTCTGTTTTGCGCTTGCTGCCGATTTGCGTGCGGCCTCGAATCGAACGAAGCTGCTTACATCCTTGGGTCCAATTGCAGACAAGATAACATCGTTCTCCCCAAAGCAATGAGAAAGGAACAATCGGACAGCGGCATGATGCCATTCGATTGTGCCTGGAGAAAGCGCACGCTGTTGAAGTAAATAGGCCGAGTAGTTGTCCGCAATCACTTCTCTTTCTGTTTTGTTGGGAACAACGGGCTGCCGAATAATGTCTTTCTCAAGTAGGATGTCGAGAAGCATACGAACTGTCGTTGCGTCGCCTCGCTTGACACAGCCAAAACGGGCAACATATTCGGCTGCATGACCGGCAGTAAGATTCGCAATGTCGACATCAGATCGCGCGAGCCACTGCCCGAACTTATGCGCGCCACAAAGCCGGACATGAATTGAATGTGGAGCGTACCCCTGTCGTGAGAGTTCTTCCGCCAGGAGTTGGATATGTGGCCCGAATTGGCCAGATCGAAATCGCTGGATTGTTCTGCTGTCTTTGACAAATCGTTCCATAAAATCCTCCGGACCGCAGTGTTTCATGGCGTTCCGTAAGGTGTCGCGCGATTATGCCGAGTAGCCTGATTCTGGATATCATCCAAAAAGTTCCAGCTGCACCGCGTCCCTGCTGGAGAAATGGGTTTCAGCCTCCAACGTGGGCATTGAGTCACTCGGCATAGTCCCAAACTCGGAATAGTGGCGCGAGTTAGAGAGAGAACGGGAGCGAGT
>Ga0224529_1001051_pt1 | contig 18027 bp, 18 predicted proteins | sample CBST50metaG_FD_179893 | JGI IMG/M metagenome (GOLD analysis project Ga0224529, IMG submission 179893) | Peat soil microbial communities from Stordalen Mire, Sweden - C.B.S.T50 | ecosystem: Environmental > Terrestrial > Soil > Wetlands > Peat | place: Sweden: Norrbotten County, Stordalen Mire... | reverse complement strand
TTCCCAGGCTGTCCGACGGGCGAAGTGGCAGCCATTGCCGAACACACCGCCGTCCGGGGCAGCGGTCGCGTTGGCCGTTCGGAGGCGGGGCGCAACTTGGATGAAAAAGCGCTGATCCTGGCGGTTGGCGCCGCGGTTCGCCACAACCACACCCCCTACGACGAGTTGCTGGCCAGCGGTGTGGACCGCGGCGACGCACGCTTACAGATCGCCGGCAAAGTCGAAGAAATACTGGCGCGATGGCGTAAAGCAGGCATTGCACCTTGAACGAAGCCTGATCAAGATCGATATGTGAACCGCTGGACGACATTGCGGGCTCGTTTCTTGGGAGGTCCGGATCAAACCAGAGTTTGATTCATGTTGACTTGTTTGATACTGAGGGGCTTAATTCTCTGCTCTTGCTGATTGCACGGCGTCCAAGCAATCTCGCCGCAGATCGACAAGTGCCAACCATGCACGGGCCGAAGGCGTATCCAGGGCGCACGCTATGAAATCCAAAGCCATGACGCGAGATCCAGACCAGAACCGGGCAAACGTGGCTGAAGATTGGCCGCGCGTTCCCCGGATACCCAGAGTGTAGCTGCGGCTCGGCTGGCGTCAAGGCCGCGCCCGGCGCGCAGCCCTCGCGGTCAAAGAGCCTTGGTCCGGCCCTTGCGCCCCGGCTGAGGATTCCCCTATTCCGGGAATGGTTTCTCCCACCATTGGCCAGAGGCTAACACGGCTCCACAGCTCCACAGCTCAGAAGAGCGGCTTCGTGCGCTACTCGCGTTCGTGCCACAAGGCGAGGTATAGAACACGAGTGGGGAACGGAAGCTTCGATGTTTCAGAGGTTTAGCCGTCCAAATTCGAAACTTTCCCAAGTTCATCCCAATTACAGGCGAGAACGCCCATTCGCAGAGATCGTCACCTTCAAGGCACTTCGTATTCTGAGAGCCAGCAACGCACACTTGCTACAATCATCCCTGACAGAGTGCTCACTCTTAGCTTGTGTCTGGCGACGGTTGGTGACGCAACAGAGTGGGCAACACGAGGTTTCAGCCTATAGAATGAAGGCAGAAACGCTGTCAAATCCTAACTCCGGCAGGAATACATGCCTTTAGATGTTTCGCCTTCCGAACTTCAAGAACACGCTGATCCTTCAAGCGTTCCGCCCTCTATCGCGCCAGTTTCGGGGGACGATGAGATCTCTCTGCTGGATCTGCTGATCGTTCTTGCCGAGCGGAAACGGATCATTCTCTCGGTTACGGCAGCCTTCGCAGTCATCGCGATTATTGTCTCGCTGGTTCTTCCCCCACGTTACACCGCGACAGTAACTCTTTTGGCACCACAGCAGAGCTCGTCGATGGGTGCAGCGCTGGCTTCCCAACTTGGAAATATGGGTGGCATGGCCGCGCTGGCCGGAGGCAGTCTTGGCCTCAAGAACCCCAATGACATGTACGTTGCCATGTTCAAAAGCCGCACCGTGGAAGATGCGATGGTGCAGCATTTCGGCTTGATGCAGGAGTACCACGCGAAGTACTCTTCGGAGGCGCGCAAATCATTTGAGACTCATGCCACTGTGGACGGAAGCGCTAAAGACGGAATGATCCATATCTCCGTTCAGGATCGCGATCCCCGGCGCGCCGCGGATATTGCCAATGGTTATGTCGATCAGTTTCGCCTCCAGTCCCAGCATCTGGCCATCACGGAAGCCTCGCAGCGCAGGCTCTTTTTCGAGCAGCAACTGGAGCAGGCAAAGGATAATCTGGCCAACGCCGAAGAGGCCATGAAAGAGACTGAACAGAAGACGGGCGTGATTCAACTCGATAGCCAGGCGCGAGCCCTGATCGAATCGGCTGCATCTCTGCGCGCACAGGTCGCAGCAAAAGAAGTGCAAATTCAGGGAATGCGGACGTATGCAACCGGCGAGAATTCCCAAGTGGTGCAAGCGCAGCAGGAACTGGATAGCATGCGCGCGCAGTTGGCTAAACTGGGAGGCTCTGAAGACAGCGCCAGCGGCGGGATCATTGTTCCCAAAGGCCAGGTTCCCGAGGCGGGCCTCGAATACGTCCGCAAACTGCGCGACGTCAAGTACAACGAGACGATTTTCGATATCCTTGCCCGGCAATTTGAAGTCGCCAAGCTCGACGAAGCCAAGCAGGGCGCGCTCATTCAGGTCGTCGATCCCGCGATTCCTCCCGACAAGCGTTCCTTTCCGAAGCGTGGCCTGATCGTGATTGGCGCGACTGCGGTTGGATTTTTCATCGGACTTTTGGTTGCACTGTTCCAAGCCGGTTTCAGGCGTCTCAAGGAAAGTCCGGAGGTAAGCGAAAAAATAGCTTTCCTGAAGAAGGAACTGCTCTCCAAACGGTTGTCATGAAAGATCGTTCTTTTCGCAAGGAATTCCTTCTGAAAGCCGCGAACCGACGCCAACGCCCCCGCCACGGGGCGGGCTTTAAATGCAAGTGCGGCCTCATGTGGGCCATTGACGAGGAAGAAATGTGAGCAACTCCTAGGCCTTCAGCTTTGCGTGGCGCAGCGAGAGAATACCTCAGTTTGCATCTGAAGAGGAAGAAACGTCCCCACAGTATGGCAAACGTTCCAATCAAGTAGCTATACAGTGAGTATGGGAATCTCTAAGGGAGATGAACTTATGAAGGCCATAATCCTTGCAGGTGGGCTTGGGAGTCGGTTGAGTGAGGAGACGTCCCTCAAGCCGAAGCCGATGGTCGAGATAGGCGGCAAGCCCATTCTTTGGCATATCATGAAGAGCTATTCCGCCTATGGCATCAACGAATTCATTGTCTGCCTTGGATACAAGGGACATATTATCAAGGAGTTTTTTGCAAATTACTTCCTATACTCCTCTGACGTGACGATTGACCTAGAGAAGAATAGTCTGGAGTTTCATAATAATCACTGCGAGCCATGGCGCATAACGCTGGTGGATACCGGTGCAAGCACCATGACCGGAGGTCGTCTGAAGAGGGTGTTGCCGTATGTTGCCGAGGAAGAAGCGTTTTGTTTTACCTACGGCGACGGAGTAGCGGATGTGAATATCTCGAAATTGATCGAGTTTCACCGCCAACAGGGAACACAGGTTACGCTCACCGCAACGCAGCCGAGAGGAAAATTTGGAGCGCTAGAGATTGATCCCAGCTTACATGTGAGCACTTTCATGGAAAAGCCCCGTGGCGACGGCCAGTGGGTCAACGGCGGCTTCTTTGTCCTGTCTCCAAATGTAGGCAAGTACATCGAGGGTGACTCTACCATATGGGAGCGCGAGCCCCTTGAACAGCTTGCGCGCGATGGCCAGGTTTCCGCGTTTCATCACACAGGATTTTGGCAGCCCATGGATACGATTCATGATAAGCAGGTGCTTGAGGATCTATGGGCTACAGGCAATGCCCCGTGGAAGGTGTGGTAATGAGCTTTTGGCATGGACGTCGAGTCTTTCTTACTGGGCATACGGGCTTCAAGGGCAGTTGGCTCTCACTCTGGCTTGAGCAACTCGGCGCGGAGGTGTGCGGCCTTGCCCTGGATCCTCCGACTGATCCCAGCTTGTTCAAAGATGCCCGAGTGGCACAGGGGATGCACTCTGAGATTGCGGATATTCGTGATCTGGAACGGGTCAATTCGATACTTCAGGAACATCGGCCCGAAGTTGTGTTCCACATGGCCGCGCAGCCGTTGGTGCGCAAGTCCTATGAGGATCCTGTCAGTACCTATGCAACAAACGTGATGGGCACGGTGAACGTGCTTGAGTCTGTTCGGGGATGCGACTCGGTACGCGCCGTGGTGGTCATCACCACCGATAAGTGCTACGAGAACAAAGAGTGGATTTGGCCCTATCGTGAGACAGACCGGCTCGGCGGATTCGACCCGTACAGCAACAGCAAAGCTTGTGCGGAACTCGTTGTGTCTGCCTATCGAAATTCGTTTTTCAATCCTGCAGATTACAGCCGACATGGAGTTGCTGTTGCGTCGGTTCGTGCAGGCAACGTGATCGGTGGAGGAGACTGGGCCGAAGACCGGCTAGTCCCGGACATCATGCGTGCCTTTATGGAGAAGCGTGCGGTGCGGATTCGCAACCCTTATTCCATTCGCCCCTGGCAGCATGTGCTTGAGCCGCTGCGGGGCTATCTTGCCGTAGCAGAGTCGCTTTGCGAGCGCGGAGTTGCCTGCGGCGAAGCGTGGAACTTTGGCCCGGACCAATCCGATGCGCAGCCGGTGGAATGGATTGTGCGCGAACTGGCCGAGGCCTGGGGAGCGGGCGCAACATGGGACCTTGATGAAGGGGTGCAACCGCATGAGGCGCAAAACCTGAAGCTGGATTGCTCCAAGGCCGCTGCGCGCCTGGGATGGCGGCCTCAACTGCGGCTTAAGCAAGCGCTTGCAATGACTTCTTCCTGGTATCAAGTCAGGCTGCAAGGGCAGGATATGCAAGTCTTTACGAAGAGCCAAATCAGAAGCTATGTTGAATGCCTGCCATTGAGCAACTCAATCAAAACAGAGAAGAGTGGAGTACACGCGTGAGCATCAGTCGAAAAGATGAAATACGAGCAGAGATGAAGCAGCTTACAACCGAGTATTACAAGGAAGCTTACTCTGAAAAATCGTTTACGCCTGGAGAGTCGCCTGTTCCTGTTTCTGGAAGGGTGTTTGACGACAGCGATATGTTCGCGATTGTTGATTCGGGGCTTGATTTCTGGTTGACAGCCGGCAGATTTGCCGACCTATTTGAATTCAAGTTTGCGAAGTTTGTGGGAGTGCGCGACGCGCGGCTGGTGAATTCCGGTTCCTCCGCAAACCTGGTAGCGGTTTCGGCGCTGACGTCCCCGACGCTTGGGGAAAGACAACTCAAACCGGGGGATGAAGTTATTACGGTTGCAGCTGGATTTCCTACGACAGTGAATCCGATTTTGCAAAACCGCCTGGTGCCTGTCTTCGTAGATGTCGAGTTGGGAACCTACAATGTGGATGTTTCCCAGTTGGAAAAAGCGCTGAGTCCGCGGACCAAGGCCATGATCTTCGCGCACACATTGGGAAATCCTTTCAATGTTGCCGCGGTTTCCGAGTTTGCGCGTAAGCACAATCTCTGGTTGATCGAAGATTGCTGCGATGCCCTGGGTTCCACCTTCAATGGAAGGCGGGTTGGCACCTTTGGAGACATAGCCACTTTCAGCTTCTATCCTGCGCACCATATCACGATGGGTGAGGGAGGATGCGTTGCGACCAGCAAGCCGCAGCTTACCAAGCTGATTGAATCGTTTCGCGACTGGGGCCGTGACTGCTGGTGCGCTCCGGGCAAGGATAATACCTGCGGCAAGCGCTTTGACTGGCAGTTGGGAACTCTGCCCTATGGATACGACCACAAGTATACCTACTCCCACATTGGTTATAACCTCAAAGTGAGCGACATGCAGGCCGCCGTTGGGGTGGCACAGTTAGAAAAGCTTGAAGGCTTTATCGCGTCTCGCAGAAGCAATTTCGACTATCTTTCAGTGCAGTTGCAAACCCTGTCGAAGGTGCTTGTACTGCCCCAGGCAATCACCGGATCTGTGCCAAGCTGGTTCGGATTCCCGATCGCCGTGCGCCCGAAGTCAGGCCTGAAAAGAGACGACGTTATCCGGTTTCTGAACTCGCGGAAGATTGGGACCAGGTTATTGTTCGGGGGGAATCTTCTGCGCCAGCCGGCGTATCGGGACATAGAGAAGCGGGTCATTGGAGATCTTGCAAACTCCGACTTCATCACGGAGAACGTGTTCTGGATCGGCGTATATCCGGGATTGACGAAACCCATGCTCAACTACATAGTGGAAAGCCTCAACGAGGTGTCAAGCCAATGCGCTGCCTCGTAACCGGAGCATCGGGATTCCTTGGTTCATGGCTGGTTCGTCAGTTGCTTCAAGATGGACACAGCGTGATGGCAGTGGTGCGGCCCGGGGGCAAACATCCGCGTTTGACGGAGATAGCATCGCAGTTGGAATTAGCGTATGCCGATTTGTCAACCATTCCCAGTATTGCAGCCGAGGTGAAACAGTTTGGGCCGGATGTGGCCTTTCATCTCGCGTGGCAGGGTGGAAACAGCGGCAGATTTGTGAATGATCCAGAACAGGTCTATACCAACGTTCCAGGAACACTTGAATTAGTACGAATTGCTCACGAAGCGGCTTGCAAAGGTTTCTTTTTCTTCGGATCTTCAGTCGAGTACGGAACGTATCAGATTCCAGTGCGTGAGACAGATGTTGCGTCGCCACGGAATCTGTACGGTTACTCCAAGCATGCAATGATGCAGCTAACCCAAGCCCTTTCCGAGAAATGGGGGATGCGATTCTGTGGCATCAGACCATTCTGGACCTATGGCCCAATGGATGATGAGCTGCGCATGATTCCGTATGTTATTCGTCAGTTCCTTGGCGGCAATAGGCCGAAGGTTACAGCAGGTGAACAGCTTTGGGATTTTCTATATGTTGAAGATGCAGTAAAGGCCCTGGTTGGGCTGGCAGCTAGCGGAGAAGCCACGGGGATCTTTAATTTGGGATCAGGTTCTCCGCTCCCACTGAAAAGCGTCATTTATCTGATCCGCGATTTGATCGATCCGCAACTGGGAATAGGGTTTGGAGAGATTCCCTATGCTCCGGATCAGGTCATGCATCTTGAAGCAGACGTCAGCAAGTTACGGTCTGCAACGGGCTGGAAGCCGGAGATCTCATTGGAGGAAGGGCTTCGCAGAACAGTGGAGTGGTTCAAGACTGAGAGTGCAAATGCAAGAATCCATTGATGAGTTGAAACATATTGCAAGCCGGCTCAGAGCGGACGCAGTGCGCATGGTGCATCGTTCGCATGCCTCTCACCTAGGTAGTTGCCTCTCCATGGCGGATATTGTGGCTTGCCTGTACTGGAACGTACTGCGTATCGACCCGTCTCTGCCCGCCTGGGCCGATCGCGACCGGTTTTTTTTGAGCAAGGGCCACGGGGCAGCGCTGCTCTATGCGGCGTTGGCAGAGCGCGGATTTTTCCCGATGAGTGAATTGGAACAATATTGCCAGAGCGGCTCACGTCTCACCGGACACGTAACTTCCGGCGTCCCGGGCGTTGAGTTCTCCTCTGGTTCCCTGGGGCATGGGCTTCCCGTTGCCTGCGGCGTGGCGCTGGCGGCGAAGCGCGAACATCTGCCCTCGCGGAGCTTCGTGGTCGCGAGCGATGGCGAGTTGGATGAAGGGTCAAATTGGGAAGCGATTCTGTTTGCCCCCCAGCACAAGCTGGATAATCTTGCTTTGGTAGTGGACTACAACAAGATTCAGAGTTTTGGACGCGTGAAGGACGTGCTTGATCTGGATCCGCTGGCCGACAAGTTTCACGCTTTTCGGTGGGCTGTCCGCGAGGTGGATGGACACAACATGCAGCAACTGGTCGATACGTTTGCAGCCGTTCCCTTTGAACCTGGCAAGCCAAGTGTGGTGATTGCCAACACTATTAAAGGGAAGGGCGTAAGTTTCATGGAGGATCAACTGGCGTGGCACTACAAAACTCCTAGTGCAGAGCAGGTAGAAGCCGCCATGCGCGAACTGGGAGTGGACCTATGAGAACAGCCTTCATCAATAAATTATTTGAGCTTGCGGATCAAGACGAGCGCATATGGCTTGTTTGTGGCGATTTGGGATATAACGTGCTCAATGTGTTTGCGGATAAGTTCCCGCTACGCTACCTCAACGCCGGAGTTGCCGAGCAGAACATGACTGGCATTGCCGCAGGGTTGGCACTCTCTGGAAAAACCGTATTCACCTACTCAATAGCGAATTTCCCGATCATGCGCTGCTTGGAACAAATCCGGAACGACGTCTGCTATCACAATCTCAATGTCAAGATTGTTGCCGTGGGCGGTGGTCTCGCCTACGGTAGTCATGGCTACACGCATCATGGAGTCGAAGATCTAGCCGTGATGTCGGCCATGCCGAATCTGACCGTCGCCGCTCCCGCCGATCCGATTGAGGCGCGCGCCATCACCTCGATTTTTGTCGCGACGCCCGGCCCTGGCTATCTTCGCCTAGGAAAAGCAGGAGAACCGGTATTGCATGCCGCCGACACGAAGGTTGAACTCGGTAAAGCCATTCAAGTCACTGATGGTAATGATTTGACCATTATCAGCATCGGAGGCATGTTGGGCACGGTTCTGAAGGCGGGTGAGCAACTGCGCCGGCGCGGGATTCATGCGCGCATTCTGAGCATGCCTTTTCTTATCCCACTGGATACGGTGGCCATTCTCGATGCAGCCAAACAGACCGGGGCGATTCTCACCGTGGAAGAACACGGCCCTGGAGGTCTTGGTGCTGCCGTCGCCGAGACTCTTGCCATTTGTGGTCGTGCGGTCGCATTTCGGCCGCTTCGGCTCGCCCGGTCTCCGATCAAGGTGTCCGGTTCCCAGCAGGAACTGCGGGAGGCGCAGGGCTTGGGCATTGAGGGAGTCGTTCAAGCTGCGGAGCTGTTGTGCCGGAATCCGCATCCGACGGTAATTCGCTGATGGGGGAGATCAAGCCGCAACGTCCTATCGCCGCCGAAGAAAAGCGCCCCCCGGCGCATAACTCGTTCATTTCTCGCCTGAAATACTCTATCGGCCTCGATCGTGCCATCGCTTTCACGATCCTTGCCCGCGGCTGGAGTTCCCTGGCGGGAGTTGTCACCGTTCTGCTCATCGCGCATTTTCTCACTTCTATCGAACAGGGCTATTACTACACCTTCTCGAGCCTGGTTGCACTGCAGATTGTGTTTGAGTTGGGTTTCTCTTTTGTCATCTTGCAGTTGGCCGCCCATGAGCGTGCGCACCTGCAGATCCAGACCGATGGCACGATCGCGGGGGATCTTGTCGCCCACTCTCGACTTGCTTCTGTGCTTCAAAAAGCGGTTCGGTGGTATACAACCGGCGCCGTGCTGATGGCTTCCGCGTTGCTGCCCGTAGGCCTTTATTTCTTTCAATCTCACCGCCAGCCGGGAATTCCTGTCTCATGGCAACTACCTTGGATTGCTGTAGTGTTAGCCGCGACTCTTACCTTCCAGATGGACCCACTCTTTGCGTTTCTTGAAGGCTGCGGGCGCATTCCTCAGGTGGCGCGCATGCGATTCACCCAGGCATTTGCAGGAAGCCTGATGGCCTGGGCCGCTCTTGCTACACACCACGGACTCTTTGCTCCTGCCATGATTATCGGTGGGCAGGCAATTGCCGGAGCCTGCTTTCTTTTCTCGCAACGTACGCTATTGCTCCCGCTGCTTCGTTACAACACCACGGGACATATTGTGAGTTGGCGTCGCGAGATTTGGCCTTTCCAGTGGCGCATCGCTATCAGTTGGCTCTGTGGATATTTCATCTTTCAGCTCTTCAATCCAGTCTTGTTTGCCTATCGTGGCGCTACCGAGGCCGGACAAATGGGAATGTCATTGACCATCGCCTCAGCGCTGAGTACGGTTGCTATCGCGTGGATGAGTACGAAGTCCTCGCCATTCGGGACTCTGGTTGCGCGCCGCGAATTCCGCACCCTGGACCGTCTCTTCTTCCGCACCCTCTGGCAATCCGCTCTCCTTCTGGTCGTCGGAGTGGTCGTACTGCTCTTGGGATTAGCTGTCGTCACCCAACGTTTCCCACATCTCGCGGTGCGTGTTTTGCCGATATCCGTCTTTGGTCTGCTACTAGCCACAGTCCTATGTAATCATTTCATCTTCAGCGAGGCGCTCTATCTACGCGCTCACAAGCGCGAACCATTTCTCCCTCAGTCAATTGCAGTTGGCATTCTCACTGCCTGTAGTACCATATTTCTTGGAAAGTTGTGGGGCGCTGAGGGCGTGACCATCGGCTATTTCTGCATCGGTGGAATCTTCGGCCTCGCCTTCGGAACAGTCATCTTCATTACCAAACGTAAGCAGTGGCACCAGGCGTCTTTCTTGGAGGAGCCGAGTATACAATGACTCAGGAAAACCAACCATCCGAACGCCCACTGCTAAGCTTCGCAATTCCGACATACAACCGTGCGAAATGTCTTGATCAACTTCTTGGCGCGCTTCTCAAGCAACTCGACGACGAAAGCCGCGTCGAGGTGATCGTTTCTGACAATGCCTCCACGGACAACACATCGACTGTGGTAGAGATGTATAGGCAGCAAGGGCTTCCAGTACGCTACCTGCGCAATGAAACGAACCGCGGACCGGACTTCAACATCCTTCAATGCTACGAACAGGCCATTGGAAGGTATGTATGGGTTTTTGGCGACGATGACATGATCCTTCCTGGATCGATTGAGGCAATCCTAAAACATCTCGAATGCGGTGCTTATGATCTAATTCACCTTAGAGTAATTGCATTTCGTGACAATCTGCCTGCTAAAATTCGACCTGATCGGTACCGCCGCCATGCGACAACTTTGACTGATGTAAGGATGTTCGCGAGGGCGTTTGGCGGTATGTTATGCCTCATAAGCGCTAATATAATAAATAAGGATAGAGTCTTATCCCTTCAGCATCCCCCTTTTGCTGAGTTCCTAGGGACTAGCCTAGTTCAACTCAGTTGGATGTATCCGCTAATGACTAACTTCACGCGAGCTCTATACGTAGTTGATACTTTTGTGGCAGTGCGAGAAGGGAATCGAGGCGGTTATAGGGTTTTCGATGTAAATGGTGCTATCTCGCAACAAATCAATCGTCGATTACTCGCGGGCTATCCGCATCTGCAGGATATCATGCAAGCTTGTGCTATTCAAAAATGCCTCCCGTTCTTAGTCTTGCAAAGTAGATTAGGCACCTTTGGAAACTTTGAACTTGAAGACCCTCATAAACAACTGAAGCCGGTTTTCGGATCGAGCTATCAGTATTGGATGTTTGTGTTTCCGATTGCAAGAGGCCCACTATGGCTGGCAAAGGCATGGCTTTTCGGGGTCCAGCGTATCGATTCCTTAAGGACAAACGCGGAGATTATCCGAGACTTTTTGAAGCATGGCGAGGGGTGTATGCTAATCGTCTCTTGCATAAGGAAATTGAGGAAACGATTCACAGCACTTGTTGCTGGGTGATTGCCACCGTATCGTAGGCGCTGTGACGTCTTGGATGAAAGTTGATGAAAAGCAAACTGAGAGACGAGGCATTTGAAGTGATGAGATATTCAACCTTAGAAGAGGCTGAGTTTCTTAAGTCGGTACCGGTGTTTATTAATGTTCATGACCGGTTAAGTTGCCTGCAGCAGCAACTTGAGTGGTTGAGACGAGCTGGTCATCAAAATATCACGCTCATTGACAACGCATCGACCTACCCTCCATTGCTTAGATTTCTTAATCAAGGCAAATATCGCGCAATCCGACTTAAGAAAAATCTCGGTCACACCGCCTTGTGGAGACTGAAAGAGCTGCGCGGTGTAATAGCCAAACAATGGTTTGTCTATACAGACCCAGATGTGATTCCAACGGCTGCTTGTCCCCTCGATGTAGTGGCGTATTTGCACGGCTTGCTGCAAGATTACCCATTCTATCTAAAGGCCGGACTTGGGCTTCGACTGGACGACCTCCCTGATTGCTACCATTTAAAGCAGCAGGTAATCGACTGGGAGCAGAATCTGATCGGCAGTGAAATAGCGCCAGATGTTTTTGAGGCCGACGTCGATACAACCTTTGCGTTATACCGTCCGGGAACGCCCTACATCATCGGGCCCAGCGTCCGCTTTCAGGGACGGTTCGCAGCGCGCCATCTTCCTTGGTATTCCGACAGTTCTCAACCAGACGAAGAGGAGCGATACTATCGTAGTCACGCTTCCACAGGCGTGACTACGTGGAGTGTCTACGGAGACACCCGCAATGAGCGCGAACCTGGTCCTGGCGGAGTTGCAGCGCAAATCTCCATGGACCCGCACGCCTTCCTGGAGAAAATTCTCAGGTCACCCGTGGGGAGGACTGCCTCATTGCTTGCAACATTCCAGGCTTTATCAGGCAAGAGTCGACATTTGTGGACGAAAGAAGAGCCTTCGACTCTTGAGCAGGCACGGGAAAGAGTTCTTGAAATCATCGCATCGGATGATTGGATTAACGCCTGGCGACTTACTGCCCCCCTGAGGCAACTTAAGTCTCGCTTCACTTCCGTCTTGAGACGATGGTGAGAAAAGCGACATGAGATAATGGCTCCTAGAAAAGTATGGATATTCTGCCGAATCCCTAATGTTGGCATTTGATCTACCACAGGTTGAAAGGATCTCATGATAGCCTCCGTCATTGTTCTCTATTACCCAGAAGTGTTGCTTCTCGGACGGCTTATTGAAAGCGTGGCCAAACAGGTTGATACCATCATCATGGTGGACAATACACCCGGTTCATTAGAACAACCGCCTACACTCCTGGAAGGGCTTCCAAAATCTGTCTTATATGTTCCTCTTGGGGAAAATATGGGAATAGCTACAGCTCAGAATATCGGCATCCGCAAAAGTCTTAGCGGAGGATACTCCCATGTTTTGCTGCTTGACCAAGATAGTTGCCCACGTCCAAACATGGTAAGCGAGCTTCTAGCCGCGGAGAAGATGTTGCTGGATTCAGGTAAGCAGTTGGCCGCAGTTGGACCCATGTTTATCGATGAGAAGAAGGGCGCTGCGTCCAAGGCGATTCGGCATGGGTGGATTCATGTAATAAGAATCGCCCTCGATGCAACCATCAAGCAGCCGATCGAGTCAGATTATATAATCGCCTCCGGCTCACTGATCCGTGCATCAGTACTTGAGGTATTCGGCATGATGCGGGATGAACTGTTTATCGATTGGGTTGATATTGAATGGGGGCTGAGGGCTCGCAGCGCAGGAAGCAAGTGTTATATAGTCCCGAGTGCAGTGATGGCACATACCATCGGGGACAGTTCCATTCGGCTTGCTGGCGAGGAGAGGAATATTCATAATGACACACGAAACTATTACATAGTTCGGAATGCGACTTATCTGCTGAGATTGAGGAGCATGAGCTGGAGGTGGCGAACCGTTACGGTTTTGAAGATTCCTGCATACATTTGCTTTTACTCGTGGCACTCTGGCAATAGCAGGAGTAGTTTCGGAAAACTGTGTAAAGCCTTCTTCGATGGCATTCGTGGAAAAATGGGACGGATAGCCTGATGGTAAGCTATTACTGTACATATGTTCTCGTGCTGGGATGTATTTTCCCCTGCGGAATTACAGATGGCAGGTGGCGACGCCTACTGCAGAGGATAATCATACCGCCTCTATTGATTGTCCTGCTATTCTTTGCAGCGCTACGATCGCCGGATGTCGACCGTGACTATATCAATTACCTAGTGTGGTTTAATGAGATTGCATCAGGCGGAATGACTGTACTGGATTGGATCAAGGATCCAGGATTTGTTGTGGTTTCAAAGTTAGCCGCAGCACTTGGGATGAGCTACATTGGAGCCACGTTTATGTTGGTTTCGCTTGCATTAGTGGGGATGACATGGTTTGCGCGGCTCGCGTGTAGCGAGCGGTATTTTTCTTTTTTTATTTATCTCGCCTTTTGCAGATTCTTCTTGGCGCAGGAGATGACGGCGATCCGGGCGGGCGTTGCTATTCCGCTGTTGTCTTTAGCTATCCTTTATATGTATCGCGATCGGAAAATGCTTGGGATGAGTTGTTTTCTCCTTGGAATCTCGTTTCATCTCACCGTGTTAGTTGGACTTCCTGTCGTGATTTTGGCTATGCGTGAAGTTCGTTTTAAGTCGCGCTGGTGGATGGGTTCAATGATTCCGGTATTGATTCTTCTGCGAATTGCGGCGCGGAACATCCTAGAGACCTTTTCCGAGGTGGGGCGAATCTCACATTACCTAAACGGTGACGTAGAGATAGGTAGCATTAACTTTCTTTCAGTTTACCTGCTTGCTCATGGTGCTGTTCTTTTGTTTGTGGTTTGTTTTTTGTGGAGGAAGGTGAGTAGTGAAGAACGTCTCTTTATATTCTGTTCAGGAATTGGGCTTTCGCTTCAGCTTCTGTTCTCGTTCAACGATACAATAGCTCTGAGAGGTTCGGAGTTGTTTGGGTTGTTTGACATGGCGCTTTTCATCATCCCATTGAAATACGTTAGGCCGATAATTGCTTACACCTATGCTCTCTTCTTAATTATCTGCGGCGCTGCATTTTATGCTTCAGATCTGACTATTGTTCAGCCATATCGATGGATATTTGGCTGAGGCGTACTGCCCTCGGTTGGGCGCTATACAAGATATCGCTAGTATGCAAGTCGTTCTCGCATTGCCCCAGAATGGAGAGTCACCATGTCACAAGAAGTCACAATCAGCATCGTTCTCTACAATCACAGTGTCCAAGATGTCGAGCGGCTGTTTGATGAGCTCGCAAAGGATGCAGCGCTGTCGGAATGGGTGGTTGTCGACAATGGAGGCTCCGACGAAGCATGCGCCGTTGCGGAATCGCTGGGGGCTCGTTGTCTGCATCCCGGACGGAACCTGGGCTATGGTGCTGGCCATAACCTCGCTTTGCGCTCGCTTGCAGCAGTTGATGCCCCGTACCACGTCATTCTGAACCCGGATATCCAAATGCCGAGTGGAACGCTCGGTGAACTTGCGACAGTGATGGATGAAGTGCCGCAAGCTGGTCTTCTAATGCCGCGAGTGCTCTATCCCGATGGTTCTACACAATATCTCTGTAAAATGTTGCCTACGCCGCTCGATCTCATTTTAAGGCGATTCGCTGGCGGGCCATTGCAGTGGCTATTTTCCAGTCGCATGACCCACTACGATATGAAGGATTTTGATTACTCCCGGCCAGTGTACGTCCCGGTTCTATCTGGTTGCTTCATGTTCGCTCGGCGTTCCGTGCTAGAGTCTATTGGCGGATTCGACGAACGTTTCTTCCTCTATTTGGAGGATACAGACCTCTGCCGCCGAATAGGCGATGTCTCCCACCTCTTGTTTTGGCCATGGACAACAGTCACGCATAGTCACGCTCAGGGATCGTACAAGAACTTGCATATGTTGCGCCTTCACATGAGGGCTGCAGTCGCATATTTCAATAAGTGGGGTTGGTGGCGCGACCCTGTTCGCAAGGCCAGAAACCTTGCGGGGCTCTTGCAAGCAGATATCAATGCTGAACTGCTGCAAAGGCTTTCCCGCAAAGGTTGAATAGTTTACGCAGCTTTGCTGTGATAAATGGCCCTCAAGCCTTTCGCAGCGGGCTCGTAAGTCTGCGCACTGCCTCATCAAGAGCAGTATCCCAGGGCACAAGCTGAACGGCGAATCGTGCTTCGAGCTTCTCATTCGACAGGCATGAGTTCAGCGGGCGTTTAGCGGGAGTTGGATATTCGCTCGTTGCAATGGGATTGACCACCGGCATCTTCCCATCTAGAAGCGCCTGTGCCCGCGTGAAGATAGCGCGGGAAAAAACACACCAGGAAACAGAGCCGCTGCAGGTCATGTGATAAAGGCCTGCCCAGTTTGGTGTTGCACCGAATTGGCCGTCAAGCACGCCGCCGACAATCCTACGCGTTGCGTTGGCCAATTCGATGGAACTGGTTGGCGCACCGATCTGGTCGTCCACAATGTTCAGAGATTCGCGTTCGCGGCCAAAGCGGAGCATGGTGAGCAGGTAATTCTGCCCGTGGGGACCGAAGACCCAGCTAGTCCGAAAGATCAGATATTTGCCCCCAACCTTTTGGATGGCTGATTCTCCGGCCAGTTTGGTGGCCCCATAGACATTCAATGGATTCGGCTTGTCTGTTTCTACCCAAGGACTTGTCTTCGTGCCGTCAAAGACATAGTCGGTGGAATAGTGCACCAGCAGTGCGCCAGTACGCAAAGCCTCTTCGGCGAGGATGGCGGGGGCCTGGGCGTTGACCGCCATAGCTATGTCCGGTTCGGACTCGGCGCGATCCACCGCTGTATACGCGGCGGCGTTGAGGATGATTTCTGGCGCTGCGTCGAGAACCATCGCACGCACCTGATCCGGCACGGCCAAGTCAACAGTGTCACGGTCGCGGCAAGTAATCTCACCGTAATCGGCGAAGCTGCGTTGTAACTCGACGCCAACCTGCCCGGCGGCGCCAACGATAAGGATACGGGGCCGATTGCTCAAGCAAATACCTCCGCTTCGCGCAACGGCGCGCCTTGGCTGTCTTTCGCGGAGACGAGGCTTTTCGAACTTCTTTTTTTTGGACAGCGCCCGGTCGCCCCAGGTGGAGCGCCATTCGGTCAGGTTGCGGGGGTTGAAATCCCGGAGGAAGACGATGCGGTGCTGGTCGGCAAACCCGGTCATCTGCTTTTTGAAGATCTGGCGCAGCTTCTCGATCGTCCCGGTGGCAAGGCCGCGCGCCTGGGCATCGGCCAGATAGGTATTGACGGCTTCATTCACCGTGGGGAGACTGGGGGTGCGCTCGACCTCCTCGCCGGTCGTCGCGGCGATCTAATACTTGCGGGCCAGCTGCTCGGCTTTCTCCCAGGAGCGGGTTTTGGCCGAGAAGCGCAAGGCGCGGGCGCGGCCTGTGAGAGTTCCGGCAATCCACTTGGGACAACGACAGCGGCGCCAGGCGGGGTCGTCTTTTTTGGGGCAAGCGGCGGCGTGTCGGGTGTAGACCGAGAGCATGACAAGAAGGTAGCACATGTACAAAAACATGTACAAAAATGAAAATGCCTATTTTTCCACAGGATAAAGCTATGATTTTAGATGCGCTTACCGATGGTGGAGGCGGCGGGAGTCGAGCTAGTGCATACGTATTATTTTCTGCAACTTACAGATTCCACGAAGTGAATAACGTGCCAAAAAGTCGATAATGCCGAAGCTATCGTACGCGTATCGTACACAGACGGTAGGCGAAAACGCATTTCATGCAAAGTGAATTCTCCATATAAAGACACTCCAGTTTCACGGTTTTCTGTGACAATAGCTAGTCAGGATCCAGGAAGTACTGTGGGGACTTCTTGTAGACTTGCGCAAGCTGGATGAGTTCAAAGACCTCGATACTGCGCTCGCCGGTCTCACATTTGGAAAGGAAAGAATGTGCCCGTCCCAGCCGTGCGGAAACATCACGCTGTGTCAGGCCAGCTTCTTCGCGAGTCGAGATCAGTTTTTGAAGAAATTTGGCATAAAGCTCCTCATGCTGCGCCGTTCTTCCCTTGCGCGAGATGCGAGTCTCAGGCTTTATCTTCACCATTCAAGTGTGGTAAATTTTTGTGGAATCCCCTAATAAGGGACATTCCGACCTGTACTTAATCCTTTCCAGGAGAGAGATGTGCCAAGAGATTGCGTGGAATGTACAGATCTCGCAGGTAAAACCATCAAAACGCTAAAGATATATGAGGATGACGTGGATGGCTGTGAGACCTTTATCGAGTTCACAGACGGCACATCTTTCTCTAGCTCCGTTTCCTGTCAGCCTGCCATGAAAGGAACCTTGTATAGAGGTGGCGCGGGAACTCCACAAATCATCCACGAGTATGAAATATAGAGAAATTCCTCTTCCGTTCTGGCGGCGTCATTCCAAAATGGAATAACGCTCGTCCAAAATGTCATTGGACGCGGCCTCGATCTCACCCTAACTTTGCGCCATAGCTGAACCGCTAGGTCAGCGGAGGTGCAAAGTGAATCGATTCCGCCGTCTCCTCCGATTCGATACCGCTCGTAATCGGCCGTCTATTTCATTTGCCAATCAGCAAATGGAGCAAACCCTCAAAACCACTCTTCTCTCGGCCATCCGCATGATGGTCCCGACCCTTCTTGCGCTCTCGTTTGCCGGTGTGGCCCACGCCCAGGGGACGATGGACTTCTCCGGGGCGACCACGCTGATGACAACCTTCAAAACCTTCGCCATCTATGCGGGCGCAGTCATCTGTTTCGGCGGTTTGATCTTCGCTGGAATCCGGATGATGAGCGGTCGCTTTGCGGACGCCATTCCCGGTCTCTTCGGCGCGCTGTTCGGCGCTGGAGTCCTCGGATGGGGCGCCGGCTGGATTGGCTCGCTCACCGGTCAGACGATGCAGTAGGTGGCGGCCATGACCAAGCGAGGAGAACCGTTACCAATCAACCAAGCGCTGAATCGACCG
>Ga0224529_1001050_pt1 | contig 18038 bp, 14 predicted proteins | sample CBST50metaG_FD_179893 | JGI IMG/M metagenome (GOLD analysis project Ga0224529, IMG submission 179893) | Peat soil microbial communities from Stordalen Mire, Sweden - C.B.S.T50 | ecosystem: Environmental > Terrestrial > Soil > Wetlands > Peat | place: Sweden: Norrbotten County, Stordalen Mire... | reverse complement strand
CGCCGGCTTCGGGCGGCCGCAGAGAATAGCCAGAATTGGTGTGAAAACCATCTATTATTACAAGGACATGAAGGTGATCTTCACCAACGGAAAAGTCAGCAATGTTGAGTAGCGCATACGCGTGATTGGGGCGCAGCCGCGCCCCAATGATTAAGGAAGGGTCCGATGAGTCATTCAAATCTTCGTTGCGCCATTCGATATGCTTCGGTGGCACTGGTTGCTGCCGGGCTGCTGAGTATGAGCGGCGTGGCCAGCGCAGCCAGCGACAAAAAAGCCGCGACACCAGCGCCAGCCAGATCGGCGCCAGCCGCAAGGCCCGCCGCGTCGGCGGCTAGACCTGCCGGAAATTCCGGCGGGGGCGCGATGCAGAGACCCAACGCCGCGCCGTCTGTCAACCGGCCGATCCAGAGCGGGCCGTCCGCTAATCACCCGACTGTGACCGGACCGTCAGCGAATCGTGCTCCCAGCGCCAATGTTCCTTCCGCGAATGCCCCTTCGGCAAATCGCGCTCCAAGTGCCAATGGTCCTTCTGCCAATCGCGGACCAAGCGCCAATAGTCCTTCCGTGAATGGCCCGTCAGCCAATCGTGGTCCAATAGCCAATGGTTCCTCAGCCAATCGTGGTCCAAGCGCGAATGGTCCCTCGGCTATTGGCGGTGGAGTACATCCAACGGCTGGGCCGGGTGGTCCGCACGCGGTGGGCGTCGGCGCCGGGCCGGGTGGTCCGCACGCGGCTGGTGGGGCAGGCTTTGGCGGTCCGGGTGGTCAACGCCAGCCCGGCGGAGCAGGATTTGGCGGCGGCGGCCACTCAGCTATCGGATCTCCCGCGCCCAGGGACAGCCAGGAGCACGTTGGCCCGGGCGGCAGTGCGGTGCGCACCGGCCCCAATGGCCAGGTGCGCGACGTGCATGATGCGCGGCGAGGCATGGACGTGCATCATGGGCTGAACGGAAACCGGATGGTTTCGAGGGAGGGCCCCGACCACAGCCGCTTTGTTTCCGAGCGCGGACGCCCTGGATTCGCTGAGCGCCCATACGGCTTTCACGGTCACGATTTTGGACGGCGGGCGTACTACTTTCATGGCCATGAATACAATCGCTTTTATCGCGGCTACGGTTTCCACGGGGTGCATCTGGACGTGTACGCTCCGGGCTTCTACTATGGTCCCGGCTTCTATGGATGGGCCTATCATCCGTGGGCTGCGCCGATTGCCTTCGGCTGGGGATGGCGCGGCAGCCCCTGGTACAGCTACTACGGCGGCTACTTTGCGCCGTACCCGGTCTACCCCAGCGCCTCGTATTGGCTGACGGACTATGTGATCTCTCAGGATCTGCAAGCCGCTTATGCGGCGCATCAGGAGGCCGGGGAAGTGGATGGCGCGTCGGCACCCGCTGGCGGCCCCACGGAACTGACGCCTGACGTGAAGCAGCAGATTGCCGACGAGGTGAGGAACCAACTGGCTCTGGAAAACGCCGAGGCGCAGCAGAATGCGCAGCATCAGGATGTGGACCCCGCTTCCAGCGGGATTGCGCGCCTGTTGAGCGACGGCCAGCCGCATATCTTTGTGGCCGGAGGCCCGCTGGATCTGGTGGACGTGAACGGGCAGGAATGCGCCATCAGCGACGGCGATGTGCTGCTGCTGAAAACGCCTCCTCCGCCCGATGCAACGGCGGCGGCGCTGGACGTTCTGGCCAGCAAGGGCGGGAAGGAGTGCCAGAAGTCCAATACGGTAACGGTTCAGCTAACTGACCTGCAGGAGATGCAGAACCAGATGCGGGCGACCATCGACCAGGGACTCCAGGAGTTGCAGTCCAAGCAGGGCAAGGACGGATTGCCGCCAGCGCCGCCTTCGGCACAGGCCAAGCCGGCGCAGGCCGAGTATGCCACGGTTGCGCCTCCACCCGATCCCAAGGATGCGACCGACCTTCAGCAGCAATGGCAGCAGGTCGATCAGACGGAGAAGGAAGTGGAGGCCGAGGCCTTGAACAACGGCGTGCCTGTCAGCGCAACAGCGGCGGCGGCGCCTGCTGCTCCCGCATCCGTCGAGCTTGGCCAGACTCCCGATCAGGTGAAGGCAAATCTGGGTTCGCCAGCGCGTGAGGCTGACCTGGGCTCGAAGGTCATTTATTACTACAGTGGCATGAAGGTCGTTTTCAAGAACGGCAAAGTGGCGGACGTGCAGTAACGAAGAGAGCCAACGCGCGGGAGCGAATCGCCGATTTGCTCCCGCGCCAGCCGTTTATTCTATGCGTAATTGATCGGATGCTTGGTAAGCCACTGCTCATCGCGTACTTTGCCCATGCTCTTCAACGCATGGCCAGCGACGCGCGCGCTGTAGTGGCGGCTGCTCCAGGCTAGGCCGGAGGTAAGCCCAATGGCGCCGCCCAGCAGGCCGCACACCACCGAAACCGGCGCGGATTTCTTCCGCCAGATGGGATAGCCGGCCAGCAGGCCCACGCCGACCCCAATCGCGGCAGGCCACAGCGATTCCTTGACCGACTCGCCAAGAAAGGGAGTCAATGCCCTTCCATTGAGGAATTCTTCCTGGCCAGAACGCGCTCCTTCAATTCCGGAGTCAACCAGCCGGCGGCCATAACCGGCATTGGATTTCACCCATTCGCCTACGCCCATGGAGTCTCCTCGCCTTCCTTCAGAACCGCCCCTAGTTTATCAGACCAGCAAACGCCGCGCTCAGCACAAATCTCCAGCCACGCAGCGCAAGGAGCGGAATGGCGCGCCAGCTTTGGCTGTGCCGAATTGGAACCACGCCAGACGCTGATCGCGCGCGCCGCCTCATCCCATCTCGACTTCCACCTGATTTTCCGCCAGCAGTTTCTCCACTGGAATAAAGTTTCCATCCAGCGGCTTTCCGTTCAAAAGCAGCTTTTTTACGCCCTTCTGCACGCCGGCTGGATTGCTGACTGCAATCGCCAGTTTCCTTCCGCGAAAGACGCGCGTCATCTTGAAGCCCTTCCACGCGGCCGGAATGCAGGGATCAATGAGGAGGCCGTCATACTGTGGCTGAACGCCCAGAAGGTATTGCGTGGCGGCAAAGAAGGACCAAGCCGCCGAGCCGCTCAGCCAAGGAACCCTTGAAGCGCCAAAGCGCGGACTGTATTTGCTGTGCGTGAATTGGCAATAAACGTAAGGCTCAATTTGCCGCACTTCCGCGCGTGAGTTATAGGCTGCGGGCAGGTAATTCCGGAAATACTCATAAGCCCGGTCGCCGTGGCCGAGCAGTGTCTCCGCGATCACCGCCCATCCCTGCGTATGGGTGAAGATACTGGCGTTTTCTTTCAGTCCAGCATTGAATAACGCGGCCCGCATCACACGAAAGTCCGTATCGATATAAGGCGGGTCGCAAATCATCAGGCCGAACTCCGTCGCCAGCCGTTCCTGCACCGATTGCATGGTTCTTTCGGCCCGCTCGCCGGTGGCGTGGCCGCTGATCAATGCCCAGGATTGCGGATTGAGGAATATCTTCCCCTCGGCGCTATCTTTCGCGCCAAACTTGAAGCCGTCGGCGCGATAGGCGCGCAGATACCATTCTCCATCCCAAGCATCTTGCTCCAAGCTGCGATCCAACTTCGCCAGTTCTTCCTTGGCCCACTCTTCTTCTGCTGTAATTGTCAGAAGCTGGCATATCTCTTGATATATAGCCAGCGCGTAGCGCAATTGAAAGGCCACGAAAATCGACTCACCCTTTTGCCCCAGCCGAATGCAATCGTTCCAGTCGGCGGAAAGGCCGCAGGGCAGGCCGTGCGCCCCGGAGCGCTCCAGATTAAACTGGATCGCTCGCTTCATGTGACCGAGAACTGTGTCTTCCCCGTGATCGGCATACGGCAGCACCTTGTTATAAAAATCCAGGTCGCCGGTCTCTTTCACATAAGCCGGAATCGCATTGAAAAGCCACAGGCAGTCATCGGAGCGGTACTCTTCTTCGCGCGGCGCCGTCTCATGACCGGGGTGATGATCGAACTGCCGCACCACGGGCATCGCGCCGCCGGATGAAACCTGTCCTGTAATCATCAACTCCAGCCGCTGGCCGGCCTCATCGGCGATGGTGTGCATCACGCCCAGCATATCCTGGACCGTATCCCGGAATCCCAGCCCATCGCGCTCGCCCGCGTAAATCAAGCTGGCCGCGCGCGACCAGGCGTAAGTGATTAAACAATTGAACGGGCCCCACATATTCAGAGTGCTATTTAACTCGGCGTCCGACGTTTCCACAGTTAGTCCGGCGATGCGCTCATGCCAATAGCTCTTTAACTTATCTAACTCCTCGCTGACCTTTGCCGCGCTGCCGAACTCCGCCACTGCGGCCTTGCCTTCGACTCCGGCGCGGCCAATGCCCATCAGAACGAGAAATTCCCTGGTCTCACCGGGCGCGAGCGTGATCCGGGCTTGCAGCGTGCCGCAGCCATTGTCGCCGACGGCCAGAGAGCTGGTGCATTGTCCCTGTTCGACCACCAACGGATTGCCATAACCGCGATAACTTCCTAGAAAAGCCTCGCGGTCTGTGTCGTAGCCAACCACCTCGGCGCCCGTCAGCGCCAAAAAGGTGTGGCGCCCCTGGTCTTTCTCCGCGAAGTTATCTGGCATATTCGGAATATTGACGTTGGTGCCGTGGTCGATGATATTCTCCTCGACCGCCATCTTTACGGTGTGCTGCGTGTATTGCAGATTGATCAGATCGTTCCATGCGTCCCAGTTGCCGGCGTATTCTACATAAGTGAAGGCGCTCAGACGGCGCGGCTTCCCGCTTAGATTCGTTAGCTTCACGCGCCAGCACTCAAAGGTCTTTTCCAGCGGAACAAAGTAAGTCGTCTCCGACCGTATGCCGTCATATTCCGATGTAATGATCGTGTACGCGCTGCCGTGGCGGCATTCAGACTTATAGCGGTCGAGCGGCTTGCCTACCGGCTGCCACGACGCGGACCAGTAATCCCGGCTGTCGTCGTCGCGCAGATAGATATAACGCCCCGGCTGGTCCAGCGGAACCGCGTTGAAGCGCAGCCGCGTGAAGCGCCCCATCGCCGCCGACTTATAAAAGCTGTATCCGCCCGCGTTATTGGTGATAATCGCGCCGTATTCGGTCGAGCCGAGATAGTTGCTCCACGACTTGGGAGTATCCGGGCGAGTAATCACATACTCTTTGTTTATATCGTCAAAATATCCGAATTGCATTCAAAAACCTTTCTTGCGGAGCGATTGCTTGAAGCGCAAACTTCTAGGAAAGCCGCGCCGCTGGTGCCTTCTCGTGCCTTTCCTGTAACTCGCCCTGGATCGTCTTCATCCTCGCCTCGTTGAGGGGGTAGAAGAGCAGGCACACGCCGATCAGAATGAAGCCGGCTGCGGGAAGAACCGTAAACAGAAGCAGAATGCCATGCAGAGCGTGTGGCGTTTGCGTCACGCTGGCCTGGTAACCGAATTGGGCGAGCAGCCAGATGCCGGTCGGCCCGCCAATCGCCCAGCCAAGCTTGTTGGACATTCCCGCCGCCGAGAAGACCAGGCCGGTGGCGCGGCGTCCGGTGCGCCACTCGGAGTAATCGGCCGAGTCGGCAAACATGGCCCAGAGCACGGCGGAGGTCGGCCCGGTTACCGCGCTATAAAGCACCTGATAGGTAAACATCAGCGCTACTTGCTCCGGCCTGACCCAGTAGGAAAGAATCAGAAACACGCCGCCCAGCACGGCGCAGCCGATGAAGGTAGCTTTCCTTCCGGCCACGCGCGTGACATATTGAATGCAGATCGTTCCCAGTAGCGACAGCAGCGTGCCGGCAACCATGAAAGAAGCGGCCAGTTTCTCGTTGCCGACATAATACTGGAAGTAATAGAGAATTGCGCCGCTGCGGATGGCAACCGCGCAGACGGTCAGCGTTCCCAGCGAAAACAGAATCAACCACGGGACGTTGCTCGCAAGGTCCTTCAAGTCCTGCCCAAGCGAGCTTTTCTCCTGGAACGGCTGCACGCGCTCGCGCGTCAGCGAGAAGGTCAACAGAAACAGCGCGACCGCGGCAATCGCATAGAGGCCCATTGTCAGTTGATAGCCGTGCGCTTCGGCCACAGCCAGCAGCCCAGCCCCCATTCCTGGCTGGACTCTGCCAAAGTAATCCACTAAGTAGAGCGTCGAGAATTGCACCACCAGGCCGGCACCGAAGGCAAAGGCAAAGCGGTAGGACGAAACGCTGGTGCGCTCCTGCGAATCGGGTGAAATCACGCCCATCAGCGCGGAATACGGAATGTTGATCGCCGAGTAAACCATCATCATCAGGCATAGCGTGATGTAGGCGTAGATCAGCTTTCCATTGGGGCTGAAGGAGGGCGTGGTAAAGGTAAGCACGCTGATAATTCCGAAGGGCACGGCAAACCACAGCAGATACGGCCGGAACTTGCCCCAGCGCGTGCGGGTCCGATCCGCCATCACGCCCATGAATAAGTCAAACGCCATGTCGAGAACGCGCGTCAGCAGCAGCAGAATGGCGAGTTTCTTCAGCAGCGAGTGTTCCAGGTCGGCGTCGGGAGTATAGAAGAAGACGTCGGTATAGAACTTGCTCTGAAAATAAATGAAGGTCATCCAAAACAGATTGGAGGCCGCATCGCCGAAGGCATAGCCAACCTTTTCGGCAAACGTCAATTTCTGCGTCTTCAGCGTCATCGATCCAGTTCCTCGTCGTCCGTGGCCCTTGCCGGAATGAACAGGCCGCGCTGGCCCAGTCTTCCGATGGGCAGTTATTCCGGATGGTCAGGCGTCATCAGGCATATATCGGGCAGATTGCGGTAGCGCTCCGCGTAATCCATTCCATAGCCGACAGCGAACAGGTTAGGTATGGAATAGCCCACGTAGTCGGCCTTGATCGCCTCAATCCGGCGCGAGGGCTTGTCCAGCATCGTGGCGATGCGCAGCGTCCTGGGCCGCTGCTGCTCGAAGAGCTTGCGCAGATAGGTCAGTGTCACGCCGGTGTCGAGAATGTCCTCGACCACCAGCACATTCTTGCCCTCGATGGGCTGATCCAGATCCTTGATCAGCTTGACCGCGCCCGAGCTGCGCGAACCGTTGCCGTAGCTCGAGGTAGCGACAAAGTCGAAGGTTGTGTCCACCTGCACCGCCCTTGCCAAGTCGGAGAGAAAAATCGCCGCGCCTTTCAGCACGCCCACCATCACCAGCTTCTCGCCCTTCAGGTCACGGGTGATCTGAGCGCCCATTTCGGCCACGCGCTCGGCAATCTGCTGGCGGGTATAAAGAATTTCAAGATCCTGATAGCTGATGGCAGTCATACTAACAGTATCGCCCGGTTCGTTCGCGGGGCGGCAGGCATTCCTGTGCAAATCCGCGCCGATTTCCTGCCGGACCGCCAGCCGGCAGCGCCGCCCGGTATACTTGGTGGGTATGCTGCCTTTCATTCACATCAATTTGTATTTCTGGCAACGGAATCAGCCAACATTCGGGCTGATGATGTGGCTTGCCGCGCTGGTCGCCGCTTTTATCATGGACCGCAGCTTCCGCCGCGCGCGCGTCCGTGTGGATGGGCAGGGGGCCGACGCCGTGGGCTTTGTGGCCGTGACACTGGTGGTTGGCATCCTTGGCGCCAAGTTGTGGCACGTCCTCGATACGCCGGAGGATTTTCGCTATCTGGGCTGGAGCGTGCTGTGGAGTTCGGACGGCTTTGCATGGTTCGGCGGGCTTGTCTTCGGCATCTCCGCGCTGCTCATTCAGGGCTGGCGAGATAAGATCGGCGCTTTGCGGACCCTCGATTTGGCCGCTCCGGCCGCCGCCGTTGGTTACGGGATCGGACGCATCGGCTGCTTCCTCTCCGGCGATGGCTGCTATGGTGTTGCGATCACGCCGGTTCATTTCCTCTCCTTCACCTTTCACCCCTGGGGCATGAGTTTTCCCCAAGGCATTGAGCCGGTCTTCGTCCGCGTCTATCCCACGCCGCTTTATGAGATGGCCGCCAACCTGCTCATTGGCGCTTGGCTTTGGTGGAGAGCCGGCAAGCCGCAGAAAACCGGCGCCATCCTCGGCCAATACCTGCTGCTGAGCGGCCTAGCCCGCTTTCTGGTCGAATTTGTCCGCCGCAACCCCAAGGTCCTCTGGGGTATGTCGAACGCGCAACTGGCCAGCGCCGGTTCCGCCGTTGCCGGCGTCCTTATGCTGGCGTGGGTCGCCACGCGACCAGCCGTCAGTCCTGATCCGGTCCAGCCCGTGGCTGCTTGATGGGATTGATCCGCACTGAATGGATACAACAGATATGGGTGCCCCACATCTGACGCAGTTCTATCGCGTCAAATGTGGGATATTTATCGTTTCTTACTGATTCGTTACGAAATACATAGGATATGGGTGGGATGGCACAATCTTTCCTGCTGGATTTCCGCTACAGCCGCTTGATATACGCCTGCGCCTCTTTTAGTTGCGGGAAGAGCGCCTCGTCGGCCTTGAACTCGCGCGAATGCACGCATCGCCGCACGCCGCGCATCTTCACTGGGTGCTTCAGATGTAGCATCTCGTGGTAGAGCAGGTACTCGATGGCGTAGCGCGGGCTGGACGGCCGGTCGAAGACGCGGCTCACCACAATGGTGTTCAGCGCGGCGTCGTAGTGGCCCAGCAGCCGCTTGGCCAGGCCCTCGCTCCAGGTCAGCTCGGGCCGTCCCAGCAGGCCGTCGAAAAAGCGCGTGTTGAGCGCGTCGAAGACCTCCTCCAGATTGTAGAAATGGCCTTGTGGGCCGAAGAAGCGCTTGTTGCCGCGGGTGCTGCGAATCCGTTCCGTCTGCCGCGAGACGGCCGCGCTGGTGGAAAACCGCTTGTAGCGCAGGTTCTGCGCGGCGTCGATGGGCTTCTTGTAGAGCTTGGCCAGCAGAATGTGCGCGATGGCGTGGGCGACCGGCTCCGGCGCGCCCTCCAGCAGGTCCGAGAGGCTCACAAACAGCTTTCCCTGGCGCAGCCGGATGGTGGTGTTCAGCGACGTAAATCGCCGGAAGCGGACCGCGATGGGCGGCATCGGCGCCCTGGGGCGCAGCGCGCGGTACTCTTCCTCAAAGATTGAAACAATATCAGAGGTCACCTCTTCCAGATTACAGCTTGCGGGGGAGAGGGACGGGGACGCGAGAACAGGGAACAGACTCATGCTAGACTAGACTTGGTCAATTGGACAATAGAGGAATGAGGGCGACCATGCCAACCGTCAATATCTACGAAGCCAAGACCCAGCTTTCCAAGCTCGTCGATCTGGCCTCTTCCGGCACGGACGTGATCATCGCCAGGGCGGGACGGCCGGTGGCGCGCCTGACCAGCCTCAATACGCAGAACCGGCTCACTGGCCTTGGAGCACTCAAAGGAAAAGGCTGGATCGCGGATGATTTTGACGCGCCGCTGCCGGACGAAATTCAGGCGCTGTTTGAAGGACGCTAATGCGAATTCTGCTGGATACACACATCTTTTGCTGGTGGTTTTATGAGCCTGAAAGGTTCTCACAGGAAACTCTGACAATCATGCGCGGCGCTGAGCGGACTTATGTTTCTTCAGCTTCCATCTGGGAGGTTGCGATCAAGGTTCGTCTGGGGAAGATAAAAGCCGATCCACGGGAACTCTTCGATCAGATTGAAGTGAACGGTTTTTTGGAGTTGCCCGTATCTTCGCGCCATGCCGTTCTTGTCGCGGAACTGCCGATGCATCACACCGACCCGTTTGACCGCTTGCTGATCGCGCAGGCCATGAGTGAGCCGCTGCATCTGCTCACCGCCGATGCGCAGTTGCGGCAATACTCGGAGCTGGTCATCCAGGTTTGAAGAGCGAACGGCGCGGCGTTGATCGATTGCATTCGCGGCACGGTTGAAGCCGCCCCTTCAAAGATCGATTACCGAACTTCATCCGTGAAATCGCGTTGCCATTCGTGCCCCTTCAGCCTGAAATTCTTCGCTGCTGCTGGATCAGATGGAGCAATCTGTTCAATCGTGATGCGCATTCCAAGTTTGCCGTCTTTGAGCACATCAATCCGCTTGGCCACCTGAACGCCGCCGTAGTCTTCTTCATCTGATGGCCGAATTTCAAAACCAGCCTTGTAGCTTTTGACCAGATGCCCATCCTCATCGAACCAGTACCCCTGCGATTTGCCGGGTTCCAATTCTCCATTCGGTCCCACAGGGCCGCGAAAGACAAGGATCGTCTTCACACCGCCAACGGAATCGCGGCGGATGCGCCAGTCGGATTCGGTCATTGTGTCTTCGGCGGGAATCGGCTCCAGGAGATGCATCACCAGACGTAGCAGGTTGGATTCAGCACCTTCCGCCAGCACGTAATGTTTATCACCGCTTTGCGATTTCACTAAGTGGCTGGAGCCGAACCAGGCCTCGCGCCGCCATTCAGTTGAGTTGATCCAGGTATCCTCGTAGCGTCCGGTTTGCACGCCATCTTTGGTTCCCATTTCAAATTCAGCGTGCAGATGGTACGGCGCGCTGGCGCCGGCGGCAAGAAAACTAGCCTTGCGTCCCCGCTCAAAATACGCCTTTGCACTGTCGAATGGTTCCATCCCTGCGGGGCGAACGGTCCTGAACAAAACTGAAATTCGTCCTGTTGCCTGTACCGGAATACCGTCGCGCAGAAACGGCTGGAACTGCATAGCGCGAAATCCCTCTGCCGCGGCATCCTTGACGCCGGGATTATCGGCAACTGGTGGAAACATCTCTCTTATCTTGCCTGTGCGGTCCAGCACGACCTCTGTCCAAACCACGCCTTCAAAAGGCCCATCATTCAGCGCGGGCCAGACGAACGCTTTGCCTGGAAGCAGATTCTTGCGCAGTTCCTTTTCACTCAGAACCACGGTGTCAATTGGCCGCGCATCGCCGCCGGAAGCGGTTGCATTAAAGAATCCGCCCGGCGTTGCTCCCAGGTCTTCCAACAGAGTGATTTTGGCGGTCACTTCTATATAGCCGGCGGCGACAGTTTTAGCGATCTTGCGTCCATGAAAATCTTTGAAATCGTGATATAAGCCGCCGAATCCGGGGCCTCCTGTATAGAAGAGCAGGCCTGTACTATCCATCATGGAAAGGTAGCCCTTGCCGTTTTCCTGCTCGCCGCCAAATTCTGTCACGGGATCCCAGTTGATATTGGTCTGTCCCATTAGGTGGAGTACTTCGGCGGACTTTACTCTTTTGGCCAAAACATCCGCGGACAGCGGGACGGGACGCACAATGGCCGTGGCCAGTTCGCGCAGCCAATCCGGAAAATAATTGCCATCATTTTTCTGCCACTGCCGGTTTCCATCCACGATAAGAGTCTGGTGAAACTCCGGTGATCGTACTTCACGCCGCCATTGAGTCGGCGATTTCCACCAAAATTCGATTTCGCCGACGCGGTTCGTTCCCGCATCGCGTTCCTGACTGGGAGCGAATGCTGCTTTCAGGTGAAAGGGCTTTGTGCCAGGCTGGTCGAGGGTGGATTTCTCAACGGCCTTCTTTACTTGTCCCGCTAAATCCTTCGCCTGAAGGGAAGCGCTCATCAGTGCGAGGCCGAGGACTGCAAGCATCAACCGCATCGTTCTTGGCATGGCTATCACCGAGCTTCTATAGCTTTCTGAAAAGGTGTATCACAAAAAATACTACGCGCGTATTTTTATAGCACTTTTGCCAGCCACTGTCCGGTATATGAGTTGGGATCGGCCGCAATCACCTCCGGCGTGCCTTCGGCGACGATGCGGCCGCCGCCCTCGCCGCCTTCGGGGCCCATATCGATGACCCAGTCGGCGGACTTGATCACGTCCAGATTGTGCTCGATCACCAGCAGCGAGCCGCCGCCGTCGATCAGCTTGCGGAAGGCGGTCAGCAGCTTGGAAACATCGTCGAAGTGCAGGCCGGTGGTCGGCTCGTCGAGGATGTAAAGAACGCGGCTGGCCTGGGAGGGCCGGGCGTTGGCATTGGCGGCGCGCACCTGGGCCAGATGCGCGGCCAGCTTGACGCGCTGCGCCTCGCCGCCGGAGAGCGTGGTGGCTGACTGGCCGAGGCGCAGGTAGCCGAGGCCGATTTCGTCCAGCACGGCCAGCTTTTCCAGCAGGCGCGTCTGGCCGGAGAAGAAGCGCAGCGCCTCTTTCACCGTCATTTGCAGCACTTCGTGAATGTTTTTGCCCTTGTACTGGACGCCGAGCACTTTCGCCTGATAGCGCGTGCCGTTGCAGTCCTCGCAGGGTAGCTCGATGTCGGCCAGGAACTGCATTTCGACGGTGACCGTGCCAGCGCCCTCGCAGGTGTTGCAGCGGCCGCCGGGCACATTGAAGGAAAAATGGCCGGGCGTGAGCGAAAGACGCCGCGCCTCGGGCTGCGCGGCAAAGAGCTCGCGGATCAGGTCGAAGCCCTTGATGTAGGTGATGGGGTTGGAGCGCGGCGTGCGGCCGATGGGCGTCTGATCGACCAGCACCACCTCGGTGAGCCGCTCGAAGCCGGTCAGCGATCTGTAAGCGCCCGGCGCGGAGACGCCTTCGCCGTCCTGGTCCGCCTCACGCGGCGTTTCCCGCTCCATCTCCCGCAGAAGGGCCTGATAGAGAACCTGATGGACCAGCGTGGACTTGCCCGAGCCGGAGACGCCGGTGATGGTCACCAGCATTCCCAGCGGAATTTCAACGTCGAGGCCGTGGATGTTGTTGGCCGCAGCGCCGCGCAGAATCAGCCGCTCACGGCCCGGTGTGCGGCGGTGCGTGGGCACGGGAACGGAAAGCTGGCCGGAGAGATAGCGGCCGGTAATCGAGGCGGGGTTGGCCTCGATCTCCGCCAGCACGCCTGCAGCCAGTAACTGGCCGCCAAACTCGCCCGCGCCGGGGCCGAGGTCGAGCAGATAATCGGCCGCGCGCAGCACGTCGGCGTCGTGCTCGACGACCAGAATCGTATTACCGAGATCGCGCAGATTTTCGAGAATGCGAATCAGGCGCGCGGTGTCGCGGGAGTGCAGGCCAATGGTCGGCTCGTCCAGCACATAGAGCGCGCCCACCAGCCGCGAGCCGAGCGAGGTGGCCAACTGGATGCGCTGCGACTCGCCGCCGGAGAGCGTCGAGGCAAGGCGGTCGAGCGTCAGGTATTCCAGGCCGACCGCATCCAGATAGTTCAGCCGCTGGCGCACTTCATCGAGGATGGGAGCGGCAATCTCCTGCTGCATGGGGGAGAGCGTCAGCTCGGCGAAGAAGGCCTTGGCCGCGGCGATGGTGAGCGCTGTGGCCTGGCAGATATTCAGGCCGTTGAGGCGGACGGCGCGGGCCTCGGGCCGCAGGCGCTGGCCGTGGCACTCCGGGCACACGGCATAGCCGCGATACTTGCTGAGCATCACGCGCACGTGCAGCTTGTACTTTTTGCGCTCCATCTGCGCGAAAAAGCCATGAATGCCGGTGACATCGCCCTTGCCATGCAGAACCGCCTCGCGCGCCTCTTCGGAAAGCTCGCACCAGGGCACGTCCATGGGAATGCCCAACTCGGCCGCGTGGCGGCGAAACTCAACTAGCCATGGCCGGTACTTGGGCGTGCGCCAGGGAGCGATAGCGCCTTCACTGAGGCTCAGCCCAGGGTTGGGAATCACCAGATTCAGGTCAAAATCCACCGTATTGCCGAAGCCCTGGCAGCGCGGGCAAGCGCCGAAGGGATTGTTGAAGCTGAACAGCAGCGGGTCAGGCTCGCGGCCCGGCTGGTGGCAACTGGTGCACTCATACGCCCCGGAGAAACGGTGGCGCGGGCGTGGGGCTGCTTCGTCACGCGAGACCTCCTCGAAGATCACTTCGCCGGACTCGCGGTAGCCGGTTTCGGCGGCGTCAACGATGCGGGCGCGATTCTCGGCGTTGACGACGATCCGGTCCAAAAGAACGAAGACGGGCTGCGAGAAGTCGAGGTCAAGCAGCGATTCGGGCGTCGAAAACTCGAAGATGCTGCCGTTCTGATAGAGGCGGTTGAAGCCGGAGAGGCGCAGCTTGACCAGTCGATCCTTCAGGGCATCCGCCGGTTCGGCGGCGGAGCTGGCTGGCTCCTTGGCGGCCTTTTTGCTCGGGGATTTCGCGGCGCGGCGAACAGGTTTGGCTTTCTCGGCTGGCGCGGCTTCGGCCGGACGCACGGGGAAGAGCACGTTCAGGCGTGCGCCCTCGCCCAGCGCCAGAATCGCCGCGGCCACCTCGTCGACCGAGTCGCGCTTGACCACGCCGCCGCAGTGGACGCAGTAGACCGTCCCGCAGCGGGCGTAGAGCAGGCGCAGGTAGTCGTAGACCTCGGTGGCCGTGGCGACGGTCGAACGCGGATTGCGGGTGGAGTTCTTCTGCTTGATGGCGATGGCCGGGGCCAGGCCGTCGATCACGTCCGCATCGGGCTTTTCGATGCGCTCCAGAAATTGGCGCGCGTAGGCGGAAAGCGACTCGACGTAGCGGCGCTGCCCCTCGGCGTAGATGGTGTCGAAGGCCAGCGACGACTTGCCCGAGCCGGAGACGCCGCTGACCACTGTCAGCTTCCCGTGAGGGATGTCGCAGGAGATGTTCTTCAGGTTGTGAGTCCGCGCGCCGCGGATGATGATGGCGTCATTCAAAGGGAAGCACCGGGGAACGAAGTTTGCCTGGCCACCGCAGTGTCTTCTCCGCGAGACTCAGGACAGAAACAGCCATTCTTCATTATAGGGCGCGAGGAAGCGGGCTCGGAATGCTGAAGTCACACAGAGCCGCGCCGTGCGCGAAAGGCCAGCGGATGCGGCCCTGCGTGCTTCAGGAAAGCAGAAATAATCTTATGCCGCCAGAACGCGCCCGTACGCCAGAGCGGGCTCAAGCTCCTCTTCCTCCCGGTCAAGCACTCCTGCCAAAGCCAACAGAACCGTGGATGCGCACGCCGGGCACTGCTCCGCGCAGTTGCCAACGCAGCTACAGTCCTGGCAAAGATAGGCTGAGGAAAGGGGAATGTATTGTATCGCAGCTCGCGTCATTAGATGACCTCCAATTTTTGTCAGGGAACGAATTTTTGTCAGGGAACGAAAATCCAGTTCGTAGCATCGCACCACCGGATGGTTAGTTCTGGTCAATTGGATGCAAGCCGCATCCGCAAGGAAGCGCGTATTCTGCGAGTGCACGGCGCGCGGTCCGGCTTCGCGCGTCCAAGGGGCAGTCGCCGGATAAACTGTTGACTGAGGTGTTTCGTGCGCCGTTTCGCTCTTTTCGTCCTTTTATTTGTTTCGGTTGCCGGATTTGGACAGGAGTCCAGCTCGAATCCCGGAGCGCCAACTCCCGCCAGCGAGCCTGCTGCTGCCGAGCCGCAACCCGTCTCCGCGGAAGTGGTGGAGGCCGAGGCGGCGATCGTCAAATCCGACTGGAAGGCGGCGGAGACCAGGTTGGACGCCTGGCTGGCGGCCCATCCCACGGATGCGCGGGCGCTGTTTGACGCGGCTTACGTGGCCGATGCGCAGAACCGGCTGGACGCGGCGATCGCGCTCTACCGGCGGGCCGTCGCGGCCAATCCGCTGTCGTTTGAGGCGCACGTGGAGCTGGGGCTGCTGCTGGCGCGGCAAGCCAAGCCCGCCGAGGCGCGGCCGGAGTTGGCGGCGGCCACGCAGCTAGACTCTGGAGCGGCCGGAGCCGCCGCCAAGGCGCGGGCCTGGCGCGCTCTGGCGGAGATTGACCGCGTTGGCAATGCGGCCGATGCCTCTGAGGATTTGTTGCAAGCGCTGAAGCTCTCGCCCGAGACCGAGGGCGACACGCTGCTGGCCGCAAGCCTGGCCGAGCAAGCGGGGCAGCCCGCCGCGGCTGAAGCCGCCTATCGCCGTCTGTTGGCCAAAGACCCGAACTCCGCGCCCGCCAACGCCGGACTGGCCCATCTGATGATTGCGCGCAAAGCGTTTCCCGAGGCGGAGAGCTTTCTGCGCGAGGCTCTGAAACAGTCGCCGGAGGACGTGACGCTGACGACGCAACTGGCCTCCGTGCTGGCGGCAGAGGACAAGGCCGAGGCGCTGCCGCTCTTTGAGAAGCTGCACGCCGCCAACCCCAATAACGCCGCCATTACCCGGATGCTGGCCGAAGTGCTGGCCGACGCCGGGGACGCGGCTGGCTCGGACAAGCTCTTCACCGCACTGCTGGCGACCAGCCCCGAGGACGCGGAACTGCTGGTGGCGCACGGAGAGAACCTGCTCCGGCTGCTGCACTACGCCGAGGCGTATGCGATTTTCGACAAGGCTGCCAAATTGGACGCGGCCAACGCCGACGGCTGGGCAGGGCTGGCCTTTGCCGCCTCGAAGACCAACCGCCCCGCGGTCACGCTCCACGCTCTGACCATGCGGTCAAAATACCTGCCGGAAATTCCGTCCACCTATTATCTTTGGGCGGAGGCTTACGATGAATTGCACAACAAGGCGGCGGCAGCAACCTATTACCATCATTTTCTGGATTCTTCCGCCGGGAAAAATACTGCTCTGGAGGCAGAGGCGCGGCGGCGTCTGCTGTTGCTTGAAGGCAGGAAGTAAACTTGTTTCGAGGGATTTTATGAGCAAATGTTGCGGCAAGAACGGATTAATGGGCAGGGAAGTGACGGGCAAGCCGGTGACAAGCTGCCAGGATTTGAATGAGGTATTCACCTCTTCGCTGCCGGCCTTCGGCGGAGCCTACCTGCGCCGGGTCTATGAAGTGCTGAAGCAGGTCATCGAAAAACGCATTCCGCTGGTTGTCACCTGCGCCGGGCCGGTTACCGTTTCCGATCAGCACCGCGCCTGGCTGATTCCGCTTCTCCGCGCGGCCAACACGGCCTATCTCACGGTTACCGACGCCATCTGCTACCACGACGGGCATGACTGCCTGCGCAAGCACGACGAGCGCCCGATCCGCGAGGTGAATCTGTGGGGCGATGATGCCGAGCTGCGCGAGAATGGTGTGATTCGCGTGACCGACACCGGCTTCGATGAGCAGGTGCTCTTCGATCAGGACGCCGTCGTGACCGAAATTCTGCAACGGCCCGAATTCCAGAAACGCATGACCACCACCGAACGCAACTATCTGCTTGGTATGCAGTACGGCCTGCGCGAAAAGGCGCTGGGCATTGTGCCGGGCCTGCTGAGCACCTGCGCTGAGCTGGATTTGCCGGTTTTCATCGGTGCGCCCGCCGATGGCAGCGTCTTCCTGAATTCCCTCAAGCTCTGGACGCTGGCGCGGCTGGGAAAGATCAAATACAGCTTCGATTACGACCTGCACGAAGACGTATTCGAGTCCTGCGCCTACCATCACTGGGGCCTCTTTGATTCCGAGCCGAAGACGATGGCCATTCTGATTCTGGGCGGCGGCGTCCCCAAGAATTATTCCTTGCAGCCGGAGCCGACCCTCTCGCAGATATTCTTCCTGGAGAACATTCGCGGCTACGATTTCGATGCGCAGATTGTCTCCGCGCCGGTGACCGATGGCAGCCTGTCGTCCTGCGCGCCCGCCGAAGCCGTTTCTTGGGGCAAGGTCAATCCAGAGACGTACACCACGCAGACGGTCAGCATGCAGGGCGATTACTCGTCGTATATGCCGTTCCTGGTGCGCGCGCTGGTTGGCAAGGAACTGCTCCACAATCCACCGGAGCCGCTGCGCCTCTACGCCCGGCGCGACGAGCTGAAGCAGAAGCTGCTGGCGGAGGTCGCCAACGACCAGGGCGCGATGCAGAAGATCATGGAGACGCTCACGCTTCCGCCCGCCCTTAAAATCTAGTCGTACCAGCAATGGGTGCCCCAGGTCCCGCTCTTGGGACCTGGGAGAGTATCACCATAAACATAAAGTAAGCAGATTTCCTCCGAGTCGCCTGTCGTCTGCGCGTTCTTGGTGGTTTTTTGTACCGATTTTTTCCAATATTTAGAGCGTTTTCTGTTTTACTGTAGACCATTGAAGCAGTGATTGAACCAGGCTTTTGCGTTGTCTGGGGTGATGAGACGGATGGCTTCGGCGATGGCTTTTTCCAGTTCATCTTTGCTTCTTGCCTTGGCCGAGCGAAGGATTTGTTTCAGCTTGGACCATGCCTTCTCGATGGGGTTCAGGTCCGGCGAGTAGGGCGGCAAGTAGAGCACTTCCGCTCCTGCTT
>Ga0224529_1001047_pt1 | contig 18054 bp, 20 predicted proteins | sample CBST50metaG_FD_179893 | JGI IMG/M metagenome (GOLD analysis project Ga0224529, IMG submission 179893) | Peat soil microbial communities from Stordalen Mire, Sweden - C.B.S.T50 | ecosystem: Environmental > Terrestrial > Soil > Wetlands > Peat | place: Sweden: Norrbotten County, Stordalen Mire... | reverse complement strand
TACAACCTTAACCGCCGCTCAGGTCACTCTTCAGTGTTGCCTTATCCTGCCGTTAAGAAACAGCAATCTTGAGTATTGACAGATTTTTGATTAAGTAAATCATTTACACGTAATTTAAAACACTCCCTATCAGCCTATTTTGCTGTATCGGCGTTATTCCGGCCTTGACTTTTCAAGCCGTCCGGCATGTCATTTTTGAAATAGTACATAATTCGCGTTTTGTATAATACCTCATCCTATTAAAGCATAGAGGTATATAAAATCAAACTGAATCACTATAGGGCTTTTATTCAATGAGGGCGGCTTTATTTGAATTACAGAAAATTCGGTTTTGTCTAATTCATGGTAAGATCTACAAAAGAAGTTAAATCAGGAGCCATGATTGTAGCGTATGCTTCGGCAAACTTGCCTTTTGAAATTGTCTTATTCCTCATGTAACTCTCAAAGTATTTCCATGAGGCCGCTTCGTCCAGCAATTGATCTGGCGTAAACAGATAGCTAAAGACTTTGTTTGTAACGTGCTCGGAACCAAACAAGCGTAACGACACTTCTTTGTGATTTCCTATATAGGGATAGAGATTGAAATTTATTTTGTGGTAATCATATCCTTTCATATAAAGCGTCGCCATCGTTTTGACTGCTGCACGCAATATGAACTGGTACAAAAGCTCGTTATCAATTGCGACGTCCAACCGACACCACACATGATAACCTCTGCCACTAGCGATGATCAATGGCTCACAGCCTAGTTCAATGAGTTGGTTTCTGATCGTACGAACGGCTAAGTCCATTTCGGAAATTACGATAGTGCTATTGGTTTTATGGTTGTTGTCCATATTAAGGCAGAACATATTATTTGCTTTAGTGTCAAAATAAAGACATACATTGCACTCTTTGGAAATATGGGATTTCAATAATTCATCCATTTGGTGTTTTGGAATATCGACAATTTTGTACTTGTGTAGTACACCCGAGGTAGTCAGCTCGCCATATGCTAGTGTAGCGCCGTCAACTAGCAATCGTCTCAAAAAATTAAAACCATATTCGTTAGTTTCTATTTTAGCTTTGTCTATTGGTAATCCCTTGTAAAATTCTTTGAGTAGGTTTAGTTTCCAATCCATTGTTTAACCTCGTTAAATGATTTAAATCCCTTTGATTTGCTGCACTGCAAACACTGGTGCTTTTCCATATGTGGATAATATACATTTACACCATAACGCTCACCGTAAACAATATTAAAAACATCGTCGTCCACCAAGTGCTCAATTCCCCATAATTTACAGAAAACTATCTTGTTACTAGCCATAAACAAGTGGTCAAAAGGTATATCGTTTTCCTTTAGCCATTTTACGGTACAATCATTGGCTCTTCTTAGATCACGGGTAGTACAAATTATAACTTGCCATCCACTTTTTCTTAACCATTTCATAAATTCGACCCCATCAGTTCGTGCATTGGCCAACCGATAACATTGTTGATGAATCTGCCGCTTAAAAGACGAATATTCCGTACTGACCAGATTACTATCCTCTGGTATTCCTTTCCGCAATCGATTAAGATAGTTTTTAAAAGTTTCCTCCGAAAAGGGAGAGTTTGGGTTGTAGGTAAAATTGGTTTTTTGTATAATTTCCGTAAAATCGTTTAACGTGTCGTCTAAATCAATAGCTATGGCTTTTTTTATCTCTTTTCGTTCCTTTAGATTTATATCATCATTTTTGTTCATAATTCACCCCATCGTTATCCAAAAGAAGGCGGTTCTATTTGAATTATAGAAAATTTTTATTTTGTATAATACCTTATCCAATCAGATGTAATGTGAACGGCACTGGGCTATTTCTATCTGACCTCCATGGATACGATAGACAAGCCTGTTTGTATCGTCAATGCGCCGACTCCACCATCCGGACAAATCCTCTTTCAGAGCTTCGGGCTTTCCTATACCGTCATATCCGTTCCGTGAAATATCCTGCAAAAGCTGATTGATGCGCTTTATAGTCTTTTTATCTTGCCCCTGCCAGTATAGGTAATCGTTCCATGCTTCATCATACCAAACCTTATTCATTTTCGCCCTCAATCAACTCATGCACTTTTCCTTTTCCGGCATTAAGTTCTGAGATAGCCTTTCTAAGATGTTCTTGATTGGTTTCGCTATAAAATGTGTCAGCCGATATTTCAAATGGAATTTTCTGCTGCCTTACGACTGCCTTTGTAAACATGGTAAAAGCTGTTGTCATATTAAGCCCCATTTCGTCAAAGAGCGTTTCAGCTTGTTTTTTAAGGTTTTCATCCATGCGGATAGTCACGCTTGTAGTAGCCATGCTATCAACTCCTTTCTTTCTATAATTACAGAGTACTATCAATATTATATTCTGTCAATACATAGTATGCTTATTTTATAAAATATTATTACACTGTACGTACAATCAGTATAAATTAAAACAACATGTGCATTGTAAATACAATGCACATGTTGTTTTAATTAGCCGAAATTTTAGTTTTGTATAATTAATTGTTTAATTTAGCAGAAATACACTTTTCTGTATCGTGTATGAAAATGTATTGGGTAAACTATTTTCCGAGTCCTTTCATATAGTCTGTAAGTGCATCCGGTGAACCTATCGGATAATTTTGATTGATTGGCAAACCAACTTTTCCGTTTATATTAACTTTATCTCCAGGAGATCCGTTGCTAAAAAAGCTTAGGCTATATTTGTAACCTTTACTTCCATTCGGATTATCGTTCAAAGGGAAGATAAGTTTAGTAAATTTAACTTCAGTATGATACACAGATGGTTTTTCACCGGGTCTAAGTGCTGGCCCTCCCGGATTAACCCCATCAAATTCAAAGGACAAAGTTTGAACTTTAGAATAATCAAATTCAAGATTATCAATTCCGGAAAGCGTAGGCACAAAGTTAAAATCAGCCCACGCTAAACTTATATTGAGTTCAGCCCCTTTTAATCTCGCATTAGTGAGGCTAACAATTTTGTCAAACTGAATTCCTTTTTCTATGACCAAATTTTTACTACCTGTATGTAAGATAATTGCATTTGGCTTAACTATCTGATCTGAATTATTTGATGATGTCATTGGCATTGATAACCCCAACCGTGCAATTATTGGATTCTGTCCATTGTATTCAGTTATATTTCCGCACCCCACTAATAGTACTAATAAAGAGCATATTATACAAAACAAATAAACTTTTTTAGTTATCAAAATTGCATCTCCTAATTTATTTGTATCTATTATACACCATTCGGTCTATTTGTTAAATTGCTATAAGTCTTGTTTACTTTTTATTTGATTATAACCGAGTTTACTTTGACTATCCGCAAAACTTGAAAAATTGAGTGAAGTAGTAATAGCTAATACTAATAGAGAAGCAATGATTTTTCTACATTTCAAATTTTTCATCTCCAAATATAATTTTTAGCAATTCTACATTTTTACACTAAATAACTTTGACTACCTAATATAGGATATCTTCAGTTATAATAATACAACAGATGAAAATTGTCAATATATATATTTACATACAACATTATATATAAATATCTCTAATCATTGATTGCAATTATAGAAAACCTTTCTTTTATATAAATCAGTGTAATTAAAAAATAAACTCTACCATTTTGTTCATATTTAATAATATTTGTTATTTAGTTTATTATCATTTAATAAATTATAGTTTGTAATGTATCATATTATGGTGTATAATGTCGTATTAAGAATCAAACATAATTTTCTGTTTTATTTACTTACAGTCTTCTCTTACATAAATTTAAACATCGAAAAAGGCAAACCCGCTGAGAAACGGGGACGCAAAGCCACGGGTCTAATACAATTGTGATGACAGCCGGGCTACCATGCAAAAAGTCATGGCATTTTTATGCTATGGCTTTTTCTATGTTTACAGAGATCTTTATCTTTCTGGAATGAGGTGTTTATTATGCCAGTTATAATGTCCCGCGTAATCGTATATCGTCCATTTAACAGCCCTTTTTGTAAACCAATATATGAAACCGAAGCAATAGGGGACAAAATTTACTTGTTTCGCCGACTGATGCCTGACGAGTACAAGAGAAACTTCTATGCCCCAGAAATCGAAAGAAGTGGCAGAATTAAATTGAAAAAATTCGACTGCGAATTGGAGGCAAGAAAATATGTGCATGAACATTTGTCACTAAAGAATTATAAAACTTTTTCACTTCACTGTAGATCATTTATTATAGTAAAGCGTATCCACAAATAAATAATTAAGTAACAGGAGAATATTGAAATTATGAAAATGGCCATAAATATAAAGCGCTTAGGCACTAAAATTTCTAAAGTTAATACGAAAAAAAAATTATTTGGTTGGTATGCTAATCTGAAAATTTCTAGTAAATTGATTGTGTCTCTGCTAACCGTAGCTATTCTAAGCAGCATGTTGATCGGCATAGTTGGCATAATTAACATTGTGAAAATTAGAAATACGTCTGATTATATATATAATAATAATTTAGTGCCTTTAACATCACTTTATAAAATTTCTACAAGTTTTCTTTCAGTACAAACAGAATTAAGGGATTTAGCAATAGGAAAAAACAATACAAATTTCGATATCATAGATAATACGCAGCGACAAATACTTCAACAGTTAAGCATTTACAGTAAATATGTTTCTACTGAACAGCAAAAGAATTATATTTCAAAATTAGTAAATGAAATAAGTTCCATGGAATCATCTGAGCAATCTATTTATAGTAGTCTTGAATATGGTAATAAATCTGATGGTTATACTATGCTTTATGGTGATTTTACAAAGACAACTAACGATTTTGAAAGTACTATAAACGAAATGTTTGCATTTAATACTAGTGATGCAAAATCAAACAACGATTCAAACACCACAAATTTTTACTTATCGCTCGTAGTAATGGGCGGTATTGTGCTTCTAGTCATTGCACTATCAGTATTAATTGGTATTTACAACGCAAGTGTAATCGGAAAACCTCTCAAAAAGCTTGTGGATGCCGCCGACTCAATTTCCCACGGAAACCTTGATGTGGATATAGATGTCTCGGTAAAGGATGAGACAGGCATCCTTGCACGATCTTTCACAAAGATATCAGATTCGCTTCGCTTCCTTAAAACTGACGTTGACATCCTCATAGGCGGGGCGATTGAAGGTAAGCTTGAGACAAGAGTAGATATTACAAAGCATCAGGGTGCCTACCGTGAGATCATTGATGGGGTTAATAAGTCTCTTGATGCCATCACAGTACCTATGAATACAGCCGCTGACTATATCGACAGAATCAGTCGTGGTGAAATGCCTGATCTTATTACCGATGATTATAATGGTGATTTCAATAAGCTCAAAAACAACCTTAATACTTGTATTATGGCAATTAAAGGTCTGATTACCGACGCCCACATGCTTGCTCAGGCATCGGTGGAAGGAAACCTTTCCGCGAGGGTGGATGCTTCAAAACATCAAGGCGATTACAGAAGCATAATTGAGGGCGTAAACAATACGCTTGACGCAATTACCATGCCACTTAATACAGCCGCCGATTATATCTACAGAATCAGTCGTGGTGAAATGCCTGAAGTCATCACCGACGACTTCAGGGGCGACTTCAACAAGCTCAAAAACAACCTAAACACCTGTATCGGAGCTATAAACGAGCTGATTGCGGACGCAAACATGCTCGCTCAGGCGGCATTAGAGGGCAAGCTTTCCACAAGAGCTGAAATTTCAAAACATCAGGGCGATTACAGGAGCATAATTGAGGGTGTAAATGATACGCTTGATGCTATCACTGTTCCTCTGAACACAGCTGCCGATTATATAGATAAAATCAGTAATGGCAATATACCCGAAAAGCTTACCAATAATTTCAGAGGTGATTTCAACAAAATCAAAGACAATCTAAATGTCTGCATTGATGCGGTAAATGGCCTGATTGTAGATGCCAACATGCTGGCGCTAGCCGCGGAGGAAGGCAAACTCTCCATTAGGGCAAACGCTGAAAAACATCAAGGCAGCTTTAAGAGTATAATCGAGGGGGTCAACAATACCCTCGACGCCTTCATCGGGCCAGTTAAAGAGTCAGCCGATGTTCTAAATGAAATGGCTAAGGGTAATCTCAAAGTGGTAGTAACGGGAAACTATAGGGGTGACCTTGCACAGATTAAAAACGCACTTAACGATACGACTGTTTCACTGTCGGGCTACATAAACGAGATATCAAGGGTGCTTGCAGAGGTTTCTTCGGGCAACCTAGATGTGGAGATTAACTCCGAATACAAGGGCGACTTTGTTGAAATTAAGAATTCCATCAACGATATCATCGTTTCGTTTAACTCAACAATTAAAGAAATTATTTGCGCTTCTGAAGAAGTAGCTTCTGGCTCTCATCAGGTTTCGGACGGCAGTCAGCAGCTTTCACGCGGAGCGACAGAGCAGGCGAGCGCGATTGAGGAGCTTACGGCATCTATTATGCAAATCGCGTCACAGACAAAGCAAAACGCCGTCAACGCGGGCAAGGCAAGCGAGATTACGACTGAAGTAAAGATTAATGCTGAAAAAGGTAACGGACAAATGAAGCAGATGCTTGAGGCCATGAATGAAATCAGCATGTCCTCAATAAACATCAGCAAAATTATAAAGGTGATAGACGAAATCGCCTTTCAGACGAACATTCTTGCGCTCAATGCAGCTGTAGAGGCTGCAAGAGCCGGCCAGGCTGGCAAGGGCTTTGCAGTGGTTGCCGAAGAAGTAAGAAATCTTGCAGCAAAGAGCGCAAATGCGGCTCAAGAAACAACGGGATTAATCGAAAACTCTATCAGCAAGAGCAGGCTTGGTATGGAAATTGCACAAGGCACGGCGGGATCACTGAATAAAATCGTGTCCGGCGCCGAGAAGGCAGCAGCGCTTGTGGGCGAGATCTCAATAGCCTCAAACGAGCAGGCAACCGGTATTGCACAAATAAACAAAGGTGTGGAGCAGGTTTCGATGGTAGTACAGGCAAATTCAGCCACTGCAGAGGAAAGCGCAGCATCAAGCGAGGAACTGTCGGGTCAATCCGAATTGTTGAAAGAGAAGGTAAGTAGATTCATACTAAAGATGTAATCTAATTCTGTTTTTTGTGTTTTCTCAAAATATAAATAATAGTTAGTCAGTTCTGAATTTTAATTATACTAAACCTTTCTTTTGTATAATTACCGTTTCCAGAACAGCCACTTTTTCTTTTGCGGCTGTTCCGGCTCTGCCGGATCCGCGCCAACGCCTATAAGCTGCTTGCCCTCGATGAGCTTTCCTGCAAGCTCCGTCTGATGGGCGGCATTGATACTCTGTGCCTGTGTTTTGACGGTGGCGGTCAGCTCGTCTATCTGGTGGTCTTTCGCCGTGAGCTGGCGGTCTTTTTCTTCAAGCTGTCGGGTTTTCGCGTCCAGCTCCCTTTGAAGCATGGCAACCAAAACGCCAACCGTATCATTTTCAGTTTGCGATTGGTTGTCGTTTTTGGTTGTCGTTTCGGTTTGCGATTTTCTTTGAAAAGCCTGTAATATTAAGGCTTCCTGCCGTTCATCAATCGCAAACTGGTTTCCGTTTTTTCGCAAACTGGTTTCCGTTTTTTCGCAAACTGGTTTGCAAACCTAAGTTTGCGATTTGCTTCATGACGGCAGTTTTCGATACACCAATTTCATCGGCAATCTGCTTTATAGTCTTACCCATTTTTAAGCCCCCTCACTATTTCCGGCGCATTCCAAATTAGGACACCAACCGCTGCAAAAATCAGCCATGAAGAAAAGATATTAAGATGAAAAACAGCTTTAATAGGAGGGTAGAACCATAGGCAAATAAAAAACAGTATAAGGGCAATATCAACCGATATAGCAGCTTTGAAAAGCCCGTTATCGTATTCACAGGCAATGCTATGAAGCACATCCCCAAGTTTGATTAAAAGCCTCAGGAACAGGAGTAACAGAACAACAGCGATAAAGATACAAATGAGGGTACTAAGGATAAAACACACAGGGGCATACCATTTCCAGCTCTCCATGCCGTGTGCGATACTCATATAGAGCCATCCCCACCAACGGAAAAATGCCCCTATGCTTTTACCTCCGGCGGCAAACCACTTGCCACACTCCGCAAGGACACTCCTTTGGTCGTAGAACTGAAAAAAGGCAAGGGCGGCGGTAAATATAGCATTACCTATAAAAAGGTTCTTGAACGTGTCCTTGGTATCTCTGGCGCTATTCTCTGCTTCCTTCGTTTTTTTCTCGGCTTCGCGGCGGTTTTTAGCTTCCTCTTGTGCCGCTTCACGTTCTTTTCTGGCATTTTCATTTGATCTCTCTGCCCTCGCCCGTTCTTGCTGGGCTTCCTGTAAGGCATTATCGCCTAAGACCTTGGCTTGGTTCGCTTCTTTCAATAGCTTTTGATTTTTCAATTCTATCGCGTTGACGCTGGAGGCTCTGTTCTTTAGCAATTCTATCTCTTTTTGCGCGGACATCAAGGCTGACTGCATCTTTTGCATCTCGGATTGTTGCATCAAGTTTTTCGATGAGAACATCTGTATTGTTTGCTGGGCTTCCTCCAGTTTCAAGGTTAATTCCTGTATTATCTGTAAGTCCTCGGCTCTGCTCTGCAACTCTACGGGCATTTGCTCTTTCAAACCCATGTTGTAAGTCCTCCTTTCCAAATGGCTCTTTAAACGTCTTTTCAAAATTGCTGTTTCGTACTTTGTTGCTGTTCATATCGGTAAAGGTTATGTATTTTCTATCTGTCCATGTGGTTTCCCATCCAGCCGTGCGCATATTTTCTATAAAATCTTCGCGACTGGTCGCCGTCTGGCTGGCGGCGGTCGCCGCTTTGTAGCAGTCAAGCACATAGCTTTTGTATTCACCGCCAATGGACTTTTCAAGCACCTTATATTTATTTTGATTGTATGCCGTGATTTCCTGCCCTTTCTGACAAATGCTTTTTCCGTGTTCCATGCAAAGGTTGTCGGATATATCTTTCATTCTCTGCAATTCAAACTTACTCCAGTGCAGTTTATAGCCGTTCTCATGGTTCACGCTGTTCACGATAAAATGAGTGTGAATATGCTCGCGGTCTTTGTGGGTAGCTATAACCACCTCATAGCCCTTAAAACGCTGTTCCGCAAGCTCCTTTGCCATTGTGTGGGCTTCCTCCGGCGTTATCTTTTCTAACCGTGAAAAGCTCTGCACGAAATGATAATACTCTCTGCCGCCTTGCTTTTCCCATATTTCTTTTGTCAATTTCATTTCATCAATGGCGGTTTGAGGATTACAATCCACACCGCTAACGAGCTTTTCCTCGGTCTTTTCTTCTTTGGTCACATAGTTTATTGCGTTTCCGATACTTGCCCCTGAGCTAACCGCTTTAATAATCGCCATACTTCGTTTAGCTCCTCTCCGATACTGTGTATTTCCTCATAGGTTGCTTGGTTTCCTTGGTTACAGGTCTTTGCTATTTGATTTAAGTTTACGCCTATTCGCTTAATTTCCGGTGTTAGCGCTTTTAAGCCGTCTGTATTTACAACCTGCTTATCGGTACAGCATTTAATCAAATATTCCTGCTGTCGCTGCCCCGATTGCTCGATTTTTTTCTTTATCGCTTCGTATTCTTCTTCGTTCATTCGGATTACAATTTGCTTCGATCGTGCTCTATTCATTCTGGTGCTCCTTTCGTGAAGTGCTGTCAAGAAAAAGCAGGAAGATTTTTTCACAGAAAAAATACTCTGCCCTTGACAAAAACGGAACGGAACAAACCCTTTTGCGAGGAATTAAAGTTTTAGTCTGGCGTCCGCCTGCCTTTTGAAAAAGGCAAAGAGGACTGAGCTTGTGAAGGGGCGAAGCTCGTCTATATCTACAAAAAAATTATATCACAATGGTTAAGATGATTAAGATTGTCAAGTGCTTTGGCTATCACCATATCAATAGGTGTAATATGAACGTTCCAGCCATAAATAAGAAAAGGGGGCGCTGCCGTCGCAGCACTCCCTTTTCTCACACAGACTAAAGCACCTTGCAATCGTGCTTTAGTCCTTTTCGTATAGACCGACGTTAATACTCCGTTCGGCCTTTTCTGCCCATTCCAGCAGTAAGTTACCAGTGTGACGGTCAATCTGCGCTTCTTCTTTCAGAATATTAATGTCTTCCTGCATTGCGTCTATTTTTCCTTCAACGCTTACAAGCCTGTCCTCGATGGGCTTGAGTTTCTCGGTTATGACTTCATCCATGAGCGTCCTAAGTTCCTGCAATTCTTCTTTGGTCATTGCTCCTTCTCCTTCCCCATGGGTTTTACAAACGTTCTTAAATACGCCTGTGTAGATTCATCATAATATTTGTCAAGCCCATCTTCACGTGACGCGCGGATTTTATGGGCAGTCAAAAATTTCTTGATTGCTTGAGCATCAACGCCGATTTCGACCGCTATCTGCTCTACTGTTCTTAGCATAATCATCTTCCTTCACCCACTGCACTTCATGCAAAGGGTTAGCTATATTTTAGCATCTATCAGAGAAAATGAACAGGGCGAAGTTGCAAGTGATTTGATGCCATTTTTAGGGGAACGTTGCGCACGGCGCAAGCAAGGGGGGACGAATGGGAAGAGGGGCCCATTCGTCCCCCCTTGAACCCCCCTCCTCTTAAAAAAAACAAACGTTTTTAAGGAGTTACGGGGGTACGTGCTTCGCTGAACCATTCCGTTTCTCTACTGAAAGCGTCTTCTTACGATGGGGCATATGCTCCAGCGTTCAGACCGTTTTGGACGCACTACCCCCCCTACACTCGAAAACGAGTGTAGAAGAAGGTATAATATGCCCCATGCGACGAGCCGCCCCATTAGCACCCAACGCCGCAACAGCTTGTCCGATTCTCGCCCCGAACTCTATCGCTGTCACGCCCCACAATCGAGAAACCACCAATGCAATTTATTATGTACCGCTGACATCTTTGCGGTTGACGGTATTCACCAATGCGCTGGCTGACGAACACCGAGGAGATTCTATTGCATGAGCTTCCCACACTTCACCGTTCTCTTTGTGGCACGGTAAACACCACGCAAACTTTATTCTGTTGTGTTATTTTAAAAAAGACAATAAAAAATTAAGCCAAAATTAATACGGAATTTTTCAAAAATACCGTATTACTGTGCAGCCATCGTAAAATTATGCGGTTATATGTACCACAACCCTCCTTTTTTGGAATATAAAAAAGCCCTACACGGCGATTAAATCGACCATGTAAGGCTTGATAACTGTTTTTAGTTATGCTATACTCTTGTTATAGCTTTTGCTAATGAAACAGCTTCCAACGGATACACGGCATCTCTTGTGCCTTGTTTTCGGTAACCTCAAAAACCGACTTGCAATCGGTTCAGAGGGTGGGAGCTTTTTTTCTGCCCTTATTTAATTATTATCTATATGTTAGCACAATATATGGTATTTGGCAACATTTTCTTATTAGCGATAAATAAATTAATAAAATTATCTCACTGAAAAGCCGTCCGACTTCATTATGCCGAACGGCTTTTATTATTTTTATCTTGTTAAAGTTACATAGTTCTTAACAATTGAAGGATTTTTATTCATTAACTCAAGCATTCTCAGAGCAGGACCTTGTGGAACATTACGACCAGATTCCCATGCCTCTATAGTTTTAGTTGAAACACCAAGAACATTAGAAAACATGTGCTGACTTAACATAAGTGATGTCCTAATACGCTTAATATCAATGGCATTATAACGTGGTAACGGTGAAACCGTAACTTTTTGTTTTTTTACTGTTACAAGTTGCCCTGATTCATAATCAATTGCTTCTTGCAAACCTTTTTTTATACTATCAAAAATTTCACTCATGAAGTTTACCTTCTTCTCAATTCTCGTTTAAGTTGTTCAATCATTAATTTAATCATGTTTCTCTCGGTAGCTGTTAGATTATCTTTTTCTGATTTTGTAAAAGCTGTGATCAAATAAATTTTTTTATAAGAAGCAAAATCTACATAAGCTACACGAACACTACCGCTTTTTCCTCGACCCTCTAATGCAAATCTAACTTTACGTAAACCGCCAGTGCCTCTCATCATATCACCCAACTCTGGGTTTAAACAAAGCTGATATTCAAGTTCCGATAGATCACTGTCACCAAAGCCGATTTCTTCCCATTTCCGTTGAAATTCAGGAAGTATGACAAATTCTCTAGTCATTTTATTTTATGCTCCTTTTATATAATTATACCCTACTGAATAGGGTATGTCAAGTATAGCAAATTAAAGAAAAACGATGAAAATAAAAGTTTGACCTTAAAAGGCTCAACCACAAAATATTGTGGTTGAGCCTTTGTTTTTTCAGTCACAAAAAAAGAGCTAAATTAAAAATTTGGCGTTTTTCCGACCTTGCTATATTTTCAACATTCGCATATCGGTTTCTGAATTATCCGAAATTAATTTTTTGTATAATTCAGTGTTCAGATATTTCAAAACCTGCTTCTTTTCTTGACTACTCTCCGTTTGATTTAAAGTTAAGAATCGCTTGTTTTGTTATAAAAATGGTATCATCAAAAATTCCATCAAGCTGTGCATAAATTGATTCGAAATAATTTATTACTTTGTCATACAATTTAAATTTAAGAAGTGGGGTTACTATTGAGGTCCTATCGCTTGTAATGATAAAAGACAGTGTAGTACAAGTGGACAGAGCCTACGGAACTAAAGATATTAGAGAGTATATTACTGACCAACAGGCAGACTATAACATCCCGCCCAAATCCAATGCTAAAGAAGACCCGTGGCCGTACGACTAATGGCTTTACAAGGAGCGCCATTTGGTTGAATGCTTTTTCCAAAAGATTAAACAATTTCGACGTTTCTCCACTCGTTATGATAAATTGGCTTCTCGTTTCTTTGCTTTTGGCTTCTATTTGCATTTTGTTGAAATAGCACAAGCCAAAATCTTTTTCAAACACGCCCTAGTTATATTCTACAATTTTTTTAATTTTTTAAGTGTTAAACATATTTAAAGTATGATTATATCTTAATATTTTATTTTTATATTGCTTTATTAAATAGGCAAATTTATAATTAGTTATGCTAATTATAAGTTTGCCTATTTAATGTATAGACAAGTGAAAGGAAAATAAAATGTCAGAAAAATCTAAAACTGAAATAATTTCAGAAAATCTTATTAAGGCATTTGTGCAGTTCAAGAAGATTCATGTGAATGAAATCAATACAACGTTTGACCAGGATCAACTTCAGCATTGCTTGAAGCATAGCGAGGTAATGCTGCTTTTTGAGTTGAAGGAAATTGAAAACGATTATCCAAACGGCGTAAGCGTCTCTGTTATCAGTGATAATCTGCGTGTAAAGTCTCCTTCGATCACACCCATTATCACCAGTCTAGAGCAAAAAAACATGCTGGAGCGCATAATGGACATCAACGATCGGAGAATTATCAGGGTAAAGCTGAAGGAAGCGGGAAATAAATTAATTGAAGAAAGCAAGCTACATATGATATTGGGAATTAAAGGTTTGGTAGAATACCTCGGTGATGAAAAAAGTGAGACCCTTGCTAATCTTATCAATGAATCTTTTATATTCATCAGTAGCCAGGCTGATCACAAAAAAAAACCTTAATCAATTTAAAAAGCAAGGTGTCTTAATGCTTAAAATACTTGCATTGAGGAGATGAAGTGAATGTCTAAAGTATTTGAATATATGAAGCAATATATCGGAATGGTTTTGATGGCTGTTGCACTTTTGTTTGTGCAAGCAATGTGTGATCTTTCTCTTCCTGATTATATGTCAGATATTGTAGATACAGGTGTTATAGGTGGTAATATTCAATTTATCGTAAATACTGGAATGAAAATGCTTGGCTTGACCCTATTAAGTGCAGCATGCGCAATTATTGTTGGTTTTCTGGGCGCAAGAATTGCTGCGTATGTATCTAGAGATATGCGTAGTGATGTTTTCAAAAAAGTACAAAACTTTTCAAGTGCAGAATTTGATAAATTCTCAACAGCGTCTCTTATTACAAGAACAACTAATGATATTACACAGATTCAGACTTTACTGGTAATGATGATAAGAATGTTGCTTTATGCACCGATAGTTGCTGTCGGCGGTGCTATTAAGGCACTTAATAACAGTGTATCAATGTCTGGATCAATTCTTGTAGCGATAATCTGTATAGTTGGATTTATGCTGTTTCTGTTCGCGGTCGCATTTCCTAAAATGCAAATAGTGCAGAAGCTTGTAGACAGACTTAACCTTGTAAGTCGTGAAAACCTTGAGGGTATTCTTGTAATTCGCTCATTTAGTTCGCAAAAATTTGAGCTGGATCGTTTTGATAAGGCAAATAAGGATCTTACGAGCACAAATCTTTTTGTTAACCGTTTTATAGCGTTAATGATGCCTGTAATGATGCTTATTATGAATATCACGACAGTTGCTATTGTTTGGGTGGGTGCAAAACAGGTAGCCACGCTTAATATTGATATTGGTACAATGATGGCGTTTATGCAATATGCTATGCTAATTATTATGGCATTTTTAATGATTTCAGTCATGTTTATATTAATCCCGCGTGCGGCGGTTTCTGCAAACAGAATCAAAGATGTACTTAATACTGAGGAAAGCATAAAGGACAAGGAAAAGCCGGATCACTTTGGAAATGATTTCACACCAAACATAGAATTTCGTGATGTTGGGTTTGAGTATCCCGAAAGTGATGTTAATGTTCTTCAAAACATAAGCTTTACTGCAAAAAAAGGTCAGACTACTGCGATTATTGGTGCAACAGGTAGTGGAAAGTCTACTGTTGTTAATCTTTTAATGCGATTTTACGATGTTACAAGTGGAAATATTTTAATTGATGGAATAGATATAAGAGACCTAACAAGATATGAGTTAAGAGAAAAAATTGGATATGTTCCTCAAAAGAGTGTGTTGTTTTCCGGTGATATAAGCTCCAATCTGCATTACGCGGATCCTAATAGCACGGACGAAAACATAGATCGTGCAGCAAGCATCGCACAGGCTACGGATTTCATTCAGTCAAAGCCTGAAAGATATGACTATGCTATTTCAGAAGGAGGTTCAAATGTATCTGGTGGTCAAAAACAGAGATTGTCAATTGCAAGAGCGCTTGTAAAAAATGCTCCGATTTATATATTTGACGATAGCTTTTCTGCATTGGATTTGAAAACTGATAAAAAGCTCAGAGAAGCATTGAAACGCGAGACAGGCGAAAGCATAATTTTGCTCGTGGCGCAACGTGTAGGCTCAATTATGAATGCAGAGCAAATAGTAGTACTTGATAATGGTCGAATTGCAGGAATCGGTACACATCAAGAACTTTTAGAAAAATGTGATGTGTATTATCAGATTGCGATTTCGCAGCTTTCAAAAGAGGAGTTGAATATTTAATGCCGCCAATGTCACCAATGGGGAGAGCCGGCCCCTCAGGACCCAAGGCAAAAGATACAAAAAAAGCACTGATTACCCTTGCAAATTATCTTTCCCCTTATAAAATGACCATAACGGTAGTATTAATATTTGCAATCTTCTCTTCAGTGTTTTCTATTGTAGGGCCGAAATTGCTTGGTAAGGTAACAACAAAACTGACAGATGGCTTACTTGCGTACTATTTACATCTTGGATTATATACCGACTTTGGCTACATGGGTAAAATTATAGTAATTCTTGTTTTTCTGTATATTATTTCGTCATTATGTTCGTACATACAAAACTATATGATGTCAAAAGTATCTATGCAGGTAACATATAATTTGCGTAAGGAAATATCGCAAAAAATGCAGACAGTACCACTTAACTATTATGATACGCGAACCAATGGTGAGGTATTGTCAAGAATTACAAACGATGTTGATTTGATAAGCCAGACACTCAATCAAAGCTTGACACAGCTGATTACATCAGTCACAACAATCGTTGGTGTATTTTGCATGATGCTTTCAATAAGTGTACTTATGACAGGTGCAGCACTGATTGTAATACCACTGTCACTTGGAATCGTTAGTGCTATTGTTAAGAGATCACAAGGCTTTTTCAAAGCACAGCAAACGTCACTTGGAACGATTAATGGTCACGTAGAAGAAATGTATGGTGGGCATAACGTTGTTCAGGCATTTAACGGTCAGGATGAGAGCATCAAAAAATTTGAGGTCATAAATGATGAGCTTTGCCTATCGGCATGGAAATCACAGTTTGTTACCAGTATAATGCAACCCATTATGACATTTGTGGGGAATCTAGGTTATGTAATAATATGTATCCTTGGTGGATATCTCGCCGTTAAAAAGGTTGTCAGTATTGGTGATATTCAGGCATTTATTCAGTATATGCGAAACTTTACACAGCCGATAACACAACTTGCTTCAATTTCAAATACTATTCAGCAGACTATTGCAGCATCTGAAAGGGTGTTTGAGTTTTTAGAGGAACCTGACGAAACAAAAGAAAATGGGGTTATTGATATAAACCAAACCTTTGAGGGAAATGTGGAATTTGATAATGTGTTTTTTGGTTACAACCCAAATAAATTGATAATTCATGATTTTTCAGCAAAGGTTAAGAGCGGCCAGAAGATTGCTATAGTAGGTCCGACGGGAGCAGGAAAGACAACAATCGTAAAACTTTTAATGAGATTCTATGATATAAACTCAGGAAAAATTAAAATTGACGGACATGATATATTTGATTTTTCACGAAATGATTTAAGAGCATTATTTGGTATGGTTTTGCAGGATACATGGCTTTATAATGCTTCGATAACGGATAATATTCGTTATGGTACATTTGATGCAACAGAAGAACAGGTAATTGCTGCGGCAAAGGCTGCACATTGCGATGAGTTTATCCGTACCCTACCGGGTGGATATAATATGATAATGAATGAAGAAGCAAGCAATATCTCACAAGGACAAAAGCAGCTGTTTACAATAGCAAGGGTAATACTTGCGAATCCTAAAATTTTAATACTCGATGAAGCCACAAGTTCAATTGATACAAGAACAGAAATTCTTATACAGAAAGCAATGGATAAGCTTATGCTGGGCAGAACAAGCTTTGTGATTGCGCATCGTTTGTCTACAATTAAAGATGCAGATCTCATTTTGGTGTTAAATGAAGGTGATATTATAGAACAGGGAAATCATGACGAGCTTTTAAAGTTAAATGGATTTTATGCGGGATTATATAATAGTCAATTTGAAGAAGGAGAATAGAAATGGGCGATGAACAGAAGGTTTCAACTAATCGTAAAAAAAATACGATTTTAGTTTTCTTATCAATTATTATAATCATTGGTGTATGTGTGGGATTTTATTTCTATTTGCAAAGCACACATTATATTACTACTGATAACGCAAAGGTAGATACTAAAATTTGTGAAGTTGCTGCTGGCGAGAGCGGGACAATAGGTAGTGTAAGAGTAAATGTGGGTGATTATGTGAGGGCAGGTGAAGTCCTTGGTTGGATTCAGGGAGGAGCGCATATTAAATCACCTATAAATGGTACGGTTATCGATATATCCGCTAATAAATTCGACCTTGTGTCAGCAACAGATGATATATTTGTAGTTGCAGGAACGGATGATATGTATATAACTGCTAATATCGAAGAAACAAATATTGAAAAGATAGCAGAAGGACAAGATGTAAAAGTTTCTCTTGATGCTTATGATGGTGAAACATTTGATGGTTATGTGGATAGTATTGATCAATATACTTCTACAGAACTTTCTGGTTCTGTAACCAGCTTTACTACAACAGGTACATATACTAAGGTAACTCAACTTATTCCAGTAAAAATTAAGTTAAACGATGATACAGTTGATTTATCATCTATTATTGGAACAAATGCAACTGTGAAAATTAAAGTTAAGTAATGCCTACTGAACAAAGGCGGATTTTTTCAAGAAGCCAAAATCAAGTGTTGTAAAAAGCAACTCATAGAGTAACTGCCAAAAGGCACACCAAATCCTCTCCAGATTCAGTGCAAGGATTGACAAG
>Ga0224529_1001045_pt1 | contig 18074 bp, 14 predicted proteins | sample CBST50metaG_FD_179893 | JGI IMG/M metagenome (GOLD analysis project Ga0224529, IMG submission 179893) | Peat soil microbial communities from Stordalen Mire, Sweden - C.B.S.T50 | ecosystem: Environmental > Terrestrial > Soil > Wetlands > Peat | place: Sweden: Norrbotten County, Stordalen Mire... | reverse complement strand
CTGCGGAAAACGCAGCTTGAGAACCAACGTATCGAAAACGTATCGTATTTTTCGATGCTTGGCCGTAAGTGCTTGATAAATATGGTAGGCACGACTGGATTCGAACCAGCGACCTCTTCCGTGTCAAGCTGCATATTACCTGTACTATCAACAACTTAACCGCACATGGAATACCGCCTAAGCACCTGTATTCACGTGCAAGACGTATGGGTTTTGGGTAAATCTTTGGGTAAGGTTTGCTCAGGCTTTGCGCAGCGCTCTTTTGGCTCAGACGGCCTCGATTGGCCCATCGTCGCTCAATCCCTGCTACATCTCAGAATCGCTCAAAATATGGCAGAGACTGCTGTCATCGATCATCCCAAAACGTATAAATCTGGACAGTTACCGGTATAGAGAAGCTCGATATCATCCGCGCCGCAGGCGCAATGATCCGTCGATCATCTGGACGATCCGGGAAGTAGTGCTGTATTTTCCGGGGGTGCGGCGAGGAGAACCCCGCTGTTAGCGCAGCGGGGTCCTGATTGGCAACCTTCATGACTGAAGGGCACCACTGAGATGGTCCTACGATGCCATGAGCCGTTGTCCTTGTCAAAGGCCGCCCTGGCGGAGCGATGGCGGTTCATGCGGAAGTTGTTCTCAGAGCGCGACTTTGCAGTAATCCTGCTTGTCGGGCGTTGTTCACGGTATGCACCTGTTGCGACCGGGGACAGCGCTACTGCAGCCAGCAATGTCGCGAGCAGGCGCGCCAGCGGCAGCGCCGTGCCGCCAACGGTCGCCATCAGCGCAGCCGCGAGGGGCGACTGGATCACCGCGACCGGCAGAAGCGGTACCGATGCCGCCACTGCGCAAAAAGCGTGACGGATCAAGGTTCCCAAAGCACCGCTTCGGCCTCACCATCGAAGCGAGAAGAAGTCATCCAGCTGTCAGGCGTAGCGCAGTTGCGGATTCAAGCCAGCGCTCAGCCTGTTTTTGAGCCGCGCTGCATCGTCTGCGGTCGCACGGGCCGTCTGCTGGATCCTTTTCCTCGCATTTCGACACGCAGGTGAAGCATTGATGATCGAGCAGGAGTTGCGCGTACAGATTCGTCATTACTTTTTCGCCGAGCACTGGAAGGTCGGCACCATCGCCGCGGAGTTGAAACTTCATCCCGACACCGTGCGGCGTGCCATCGAAGTGAATCGCGTGCAACGCGCCCTGCAATTGCGTGTTTCTATAGTCGATCCGTATCTGCCATTTCTGCGCGAGACGCTGGAGGCGCATCCGCGCTTATGCGCCACGCGCCTTTTTCAGATGGTCGCTGAGCGCGGTTACACGGGCAGCATCGTGCAACTGCGGCGCGTGGTGGCGCATCTCAGGCCGCGCCAGCAGGAAGCGTTTCTACGCACACAGGTCTTTGCCGGTGAAGAAGCACAAGTGGACTGGGCGCATTTCGGCAGCGTGAAGGTGGGTCAAACACAACGCACGCTGTCGTGCTTCGTGATGACCTTGTCGTGGTCGCGTGCGCTGTATCTCGAGTTCTTTTTCGATCAGACGATGGAGAGTTTTCTGCGCGGCCATGTTCATGCCTTCGCGTCGTTCAACGGTTCGGTCCGAGTCCTCTTGTACGACAACCTGAAGTCAGCAGTACTTGAGCGTCATGGCAGTCAGATCCATTTCAATCCGCGTCTGCTGGAACTGGCGGGGTACTATCACTTCGTGCCGCGACCTTGCCAGGTGCGCTCGGGCAATCAAAAGGGGCGTGTGGAGCGGTCGATTCGTTATGTGCGCGACTCGTTCTGGGCGGCGCGCGGCTTCACAACACTTGAAGAGTGCAATCGTCAGGCCCTGCGCTGGCGCGATGAAGTTGCACATCAACGTCCTTGGCCGGATGATCGCAATCGCTCGGTTGCTCAGGCCTTCATCGATGAACAGTCGCGTCTGCTGCCGCTTCCGCTCAATCCGTTTAACTGCGAACATGTGATCGCCGTGCGTTCGGCCAAGACCATCTATGTGCGCTTCGATGGCAACGACTACTCGATACCGCCTGAGTGCGTGGGCCGTTCGCTGACGCTTGCAGCATCGGATATCGAGGTACGTATCCTCGATGGCACAACCGAACTGGCGCGTCATCGGCGCACTTATGATCGGCAACAGATGGTGCTCGATCCAAAGCATCAGGAAGCACTGCTGAAGATCAAGCGCAAGGCGCGCGAGTCGACGCGCAGCAGCCAGCTTGAGGTAGCTGTACCCGAGAGCGCGCAGTTACTGGAAAAGGCCTTCGCTGAAGGCGAATCGGCTGCGCAGCAGACTACGCAACTGATCGAGTTGTTGGAGCGCTATGGAGAAGCGGCGTTGCGCCGCGCTGTACATGAGGCGATCGAGCGCAATACGCCACGCGCAAGTTCTGTCGCCTTCCTGCTGCGGCAACGTCATCGCGCTGCGCCGCTGCCGCTCGATCTGAGCCGTCATCCCAAAGCGCAAAACCTCAATGTTCGACCGCACGATCTGGAGACCTACGATGAACTCGTCCGCAACCGCGATAAAGAGTCCAAGTCATAATCTGCGCGAACAGCTTGAGAAGAACGGCCTGCGCGCAGTCGCCGCACAACTCGACGACATGCTGGCCCATGCCACGCAACAGCGTTGGTCGCCGCGTCAACTGCTGGAAAGGATGATGCAGATCGAAATGGACGAACGCGCGCATCGCAGTCTGGAGCGGCGTCTGCGCATCTCCGAGTTGCGTCGCTTCAAGCCCATCGCCGACTTCGACTGGGCGTGGCCGGCGAAGATAGAACGCGACGTCATCGAGCGCGCTCTAACCCTGGACTTCCTCGCTGAAGCGCGCAATCTGGTACTGGTCGGCCCCAACGGACTGGGCAAGACCATGATCGCGCAAAACATCTGTCACGCCGCGGTGCTGGCCGGTCACTCCGTGCTCTTCCGCACCGCATCGTCACTGTTGGAAGAGTTGCATCGACAGACACCGGAGGGGCGCCTGCGCAAGTTGCGCGCCTATGCCGGTCTGTCGTTGCTCTGCATCGATGAGGTGGGATATCTCAGCTTCGACGACAAGTCGGCGGACCTGCTTTACGAGGTCATCAATCGCCGCTATGAGAAAAAATCGCTCATCATCACCACCAACAAGCGGTTCGAAGAATGGAACGAGGTCTTTCCCAGCGCAGCTTGTATTACAACCATGCTGGACCGTCTGCTGCATCACGCCGAGGTCACGGTAATCGAAGGCAAAAGTTATCGCGTGCACGAAAGCGAGAAGGAGAGCACCGCGCGGCGCAGGAGCAAGTCATGAATCAGACTACTGAATCGAACTCGTATCTGACATCGGTGATGACCCTCTATCTGCAACTTCCGGAGACCCCGATGCACCCCAGCCAGTCCGATCAAATGCTGGCTCGTCGTCTCGACCACGACAGTGTGCCGCTGGACACCGTCGAAGCGGCTCTGCTGTTGGGATCGCTACGCCGCTTGATACGTCCCAAGGATGCCCCACCGCTGACGCCTATTCGATCGCTGGCCTACTTCCTGCCCATCATCGAAGAGTTGACTGAGGCCCCCGCGCCCGCAAACTACCTCGACTATCTGCGCCTCAAGCTCCAACAGGCAGCTAAAACCAGAGCGACCACTGTTCAGAAAAATACGTTTTCAGATGATCGCTAACAACTGCGGAAGCGCGGCTTCAATCTGGGGCTTACAACCTACGATTTTGCTCTATGCCCGCAATTATAGTTCGGGAAAGAAGATATTTCGTATCGACAATGATGCCAAATTGGAGTCAATTGGCGAATATTTCGCGAAAAAGCTTCCCAGGGCTTCGCCCGATGACCTAGAATCGAGTTGACCTAAGTGTCAATACGTGTGTGTACATGAATGAACAGAAGGCAATCCCGAAGCCCAAGCGACGCGGTGTACCGTTCACGCTCTACCTGAGTGCTAGCCAAGCTAATGCGCTCAGTTCCATAAGCGATCGTCGGCAAGTGCCGAAGTCAACGCTTGTTCGTTACGCGGTTGAACGTCTTCTCAGTGATCTTGAGAACGGGCAACTGAAGCTTCCAATTGGAATTTGAGTTCCTAGCAACGAAGTGTGGAAATATGCGCGCGAAGACGTACTACAAAATGACCCCCTCGAAGGGTGATCCGAGATCAGACGCACGGAAGCCCAAAGAGAATGCCGTCCGCTTGGGCCAGGTTTTTACGCCCTCGCAGATTGCCGACGAGATGAGCAATAAGCTGCTTGAAGATCGAACGGCAACCCCTCTTGCAATCCTTGATCCTTGTGTGGGTCCCGGAACGTTTCTCTCAGCTCTGGAACGTACGGGAAGACTCATTCGTTCGGACAAGCTCGTAGCCTTTGATGTAGACGCTGCAATGGTCGAACAGGCAATGAAGGTGTCTAAGATTTCGTCTCGCGCGCAGATATTCGCTGAGGATTTTCTCCGAGTACCCAGCGAACAACTCTATGACCTTGCCATTCTTAATCCGCCGTACATTAGGCAGGAATGGATCGCCGAAAAGCAACTATACCGAAACGAGTTCAATAAACTGTGGGATATTGACATTCCCGGAACATCAAATCTGTATGTTTACTTTCTCGCAAAAGTCATTCAGCTCCTGAAGCCGGGCGGTAGATTCGCCTGCATTGTTTACGATTCCTGGCAATCAACACAATATGGCAAGTGGCTGCTGTCGTTCATTGGAAGAAGCTGTAAAGATGTTGAATTCCAACCAGTACATCATCAGCCATTCGATGGGCATCTCATCGACGCCGTGGTCATCTACGGCACCAAGCGATCTGAGATGGAGCAGGGAGATCAAAACAATATTGAGATCAAACACACAAGCCCTTTCTCGGGACTTAAAGGCTTCCTGCCTATCGAGCGATTGTTTACGACTCGCAGAGGTTTACGGCTAAAGCAAGCCGATTTCTTCCTTTGCGAACTCGCCGAGTTTCGGGACAAAGGCGCTGTGCCTTTTGTAAAGAAACTCCAGGGGAATAAGGGCTTCAGTATCCCGCGCGACCACAGCGAAGGCGCTTTGCTTATCTCGCAGTTTGGTTCTAACGCGGCCCTTCTACGAGAACTAAAGAGGCGCTTGAAACTGGCAGAACAAAACCCCGAGCAGAACGTGTCTATTCTGACTTGGTACAAAGAGCGGCCCTCTGCTTGGTTCACTCACGGAACTCCACCTAAAGCGCCCATCATCTTTAACTACTACCTGCGTAATCGACCAAAGCATATCAACAACAATCGAATTTTTTCCGACAACTTCTATGGCCTGACCCCGGTCACTGAATCTACACCACTCTCGGCCTGGATAGCTGTATTGAATTCAAGCGCGGCGTGTGTGGAAATTCTCTCGCGCGCAAGGAACCAGGGCTCCGGTCTGGCGAAGGTTCAACTCTTCGAATATCGTCAAGCGGCAATCCTGAATGTTTCCGATCTCGGTCTTCGTGATCAGAGGATTCTCTCAAAATTAGGGGAGAAACTCCTTTTGGGCTGCGAAGATCCGTCAATTGTTATTGCTGAAATCGACAATACGATTCACGATATTGTCGGATATGCATCGCTGAAGCGCAAGAATCTCATTGAAACCTTGCAGGATACAGTCGCAGCATCGCGTATGCCCAAACCTGCATGTGAACATTTGGTGACAGCGTAATGTCATGGCTTCGATACTCGGACGACGAAGTAACTCGGTTTCATGTGGAATTCGAAAGTGCTGCTCTCACAGCCCTCAATGAGCTTGGCATTGCGAACAGATATGTCTGGACACACCATGTCCGTACCCAGGGAACAACAGTAATTCCCGACTTCGTGCTACAGGAGCGAACGAGCGGTCGCTGGATTGTGGCATTCGAGCTTAAGCGAACGCGAGAATCGGTTTACTCTACGCGTTTTCAGATTCAGGCGAAGGGTTACGCCGAACTCAATCAGGATCGCTTCCCTCTCCATTCTCCGAGGTTCTTTGCCATTTCGAACCTTGAGGTTACTCAGCTTTTCGCACTTAATGGAGGCAGGCCACCGCGTGAATGCCGGATTGAAGGTGGGTTCTTCGATTCAGGAAGATTCTTACCTGGAACAGGTGTAGCACATAGGCGAAAGTTCATTGATGACCTCAAAGCCATGACAGAGCGTTGGCTGTCGGCTGCTCTAGTTTCCTATGAGAGTGTCTGGCCAGCCATTCTGCGCGAATTCATAAATCGATCTTCCGCGATCACCCCGACGGCACAGCTTCTGCTAATTGAGCCGACGACACCCAACTGGAATCTCGTAAGAGACTATTTCGGTTCCGAACTTCCACTGGATTCGGCGCGCGTATTTCTGCTCCGTTGCCTCATGGCAGAGTATTTGCGTGGATTACTTATTCGCTACGGTCATCCATTAGCTGCCGGACTGACACCAGTAAGAGAGACCCCAGACTCTCTCGCAAGAACCATAACTGGACTGCGTGCGATTGATTTCAGCACAGTTTTCGAAGCAGAAGCGCCAGACCTCTACAGAACCCTTGCCGATCCGGTAATGCGCGATCATTTACAGGACTACTTGCGGAGCATTACCTCGCCGGGCACAAGAATCGTTGATTTGGCGCTAGGGAGAGTGGATTATCCAGAACTGATTGACGACCTGATCAGCGAACTAGTGCCGGTTGAAATACAAGATGAATCTGGAAGAATTCAGACAGACCCTGAGTTGGCCCAGATTCTCGCCTCTCTGGTCATTGATAATCCAGGCCGGGTTATTGATCCGTGCTGCGGTGACGGTGCTTTGTTATCGGCGGCATATGATCAGCTCCAGCGGTTGGGATGCAGCAACGGGCAGGCACTGGGATTTATTACCGGCATCGAAGCCGATACGATAGCCAGCCGGCTTGCTGCAGTGCGCCTTGCCCTGAAAGAACCGGCCTCCTTGCAACCAGAAATGACCATCGATATCGTTCGAGGCGATATGTTTGCTGCTACCGAACTACTTTCGAATGCGCGCTTTGTGTTGATGAATCCTCCTTTCAAGCGGTATGAAGCACAAGATGCCAGACCGATACCTCCGGAGTTGCGAGCTTACTACAGAACGCGGATTGAAAGCATTGATGGAACGACAACGACATTGCAGAGGCAGCCAAACCTCTTTGCTTACTATGTGGAGTTGGTTGGTCGTACGATTCAAGTCGGAACGACTGTCGGCTTCATTTTGGACAACCGCTGGTATCACAATGATTACGGTAAATCCCTGCGGAAGTTTCTTCTTGAAAAGTTCCAGATTATCGGGATCGTTGAATATCCGCATGACGCATTTTTCGACACCTGGATTATCGCTGCGTCACTTTTGATTGCCAGAAGGACGGACACTCCAGCAGGGGATCAGCCTGTGCAATTCATCCGCAGCAAGGTTGATCCGAGAAGCGCCGACTTGTCTAAGATTGCTTCGGCATTTCGCGGCCAGTCATCGTGGCCCGCAGATTGGACTTGCCGAACGAAGCTTCAGTCAGAGCTGACGGATACGGTAGGCTGGAGATCATATTTTTCAACGCAGGTTACAGATGATTACACAGCCGGTTGGCCTACTGTTCCTGAGCTATTCGCAACCGCGCGGCGAGGCAGCCTGGAGAAAGAGGGGTCGATAGGAGTCCTAGAGTTTCCCTTTGGAAGACTTCAATATGGGCCACGGCGTGAGGCCTTAGCGGGCAACGGCTTCAAGACGGCCCGAGGACGTGCTCTGACCGCTAACGAAAACACTAACATCAGAAGATCTGCTGACCTGATTCCACAGGAATTCAGAGGCTGGGCACTTCGTAATTCTGACGACACAACAGGCTTTGAATTGACGGAGGCTGATGTCCAGCGTCAACAAACACTGGAACCACCTCGCTTGCGGCAGATTCCGGAGTTATTTCTCAATAATCGTTCACCTTGGACCGAAGATCATGAAGCAGCGGTTCAAGATATGGTGAATGATCCAAGCGTTCGTCCCTACATCGAATTTATCGAAGGTACAGTGAATCTGAACGACACTGTTCTTGAAAGGGAGAAACGTTGGCTCGCCCTGCGAGAGCCATATGCTGGCGAACTGATACTGCCGCGTAAAACGCGCTCCGGCCATCGTGTGTATGTGAATCCATTTTGTTTTAACGAAGGCGGACGGCAGGTTAGGGTGTCGAGCAATTTTCTGACTTATGGACGCGTACTGGCGACTGACGATGCAACAAACCTGGACCGGCCAACCTCTGTTCGTCTGATTGCGGCATTTCTAGTGTCGGCTTTTGGGCAGGTTCAGTTCGAAGCAGAGGGCGTAAATCGAGAAGGATGCTTGTCGTTAGAGCAGCAACAAATTTCGAGGATCAGAGTATTTGACCCTCGATGGATTGCGCCCGAGAACAGAGAGCCAATTCTCGTGGCCTTCAGACAACTTCCATATCCGGTGGCGACTGATCGTCTCTCGGCTGAACAGCCCCTTCGCAACGAACTTGATCGTCTATTCAGCGTTGAAATCGCCCGAAGGATAGGAATAGAAGATTCGACATCACTGCTTAACACGGTGCATTCGGCACTCGACGAGTGGATTGAGGCGAGAAGGCCATGACAAACAAGGAATTCACCGTAGCAAGTCTTTTCAGCGGAGCTGGTGGCTTAGACCTTGGCTTCGAATGGGAAGGCTTCAATATTCTATGGGCATCCGATTTGAACAAAGATGCCACGGATTCGTATACAAGAAACTTTGGCAGGCCTGCGCATCAGTGCGATATTTCTGATTTATCCCCTGCTGACATTCCGAACGCCGACGTTATCATCGGAGGGCCTCCTTGCCAGTCCTTTTCATTGGTAGGTCAGCGAAAGCAAGACGATCCGCGTGGAAAGCTGGTATTCGAATTCTTGAGAATAGTTCAAGAGAAGCAACCAAGGGCGTTCGTAATGGAAAACGTACCGGGAATAGCCGCATCCACGATCAACGGGAGACGCCTTCCCGATGTTTTGGTCGAAAAGTTTTCAGAACTTGGATACTTCGTCGAGAAATTTCAGTTGCACGCACTTGACTATCTGGTCCCGCAGCGCAGGAAGCGCCTCGTACTCGTCGGATGTATGACGTCGCGTCCTGTTAAGCCTGACGGAGCTGAATTCGCGCAAGAGTGCTACCAGGTTTCCCGTGATGCCTTTGCCTTAGGGGCAAAGGCTGCACTGAACGATTTGGGTGCATGTGTAGCGAAGGGTATGCGGGCAACCTACAAGAGCGTGAAGCCATCGACATTTGCCCGGATTATGAGGAGGGCTGGACTCGACAGCGTTTCGCTGCACGAGTGCCCCAGAATGTCGTCCACCGATATGCAAATTGTCCAGCATATTCCCCCCGGCGGCAATTACCAAGACATTCCGGATTCGATTTCTACAGGCCGGATGATGAAGTTTAAAGAAACTGGCGGTCGAACCACGACCTACGGGAGACTACATCCTGAACAACCTTCCTACACCATCAATACGTATTTCCGGCGGCCTAATGTGGGTTGCAATTTCCATTACGCTGAACCGCGTTTGATTACACCGAGAGAGGCAATGCGCCTTCAATCGATGCCAGATCACTGGGAACTGGTATTCAGCTCTCAGGATGCGCGAAACGCCCTCATCGGAAATGCTGTGCCCCCATTGATGGGCCATGCTATAGCGTGGTCCGTCGGTAAATCGCTTGCTGCCCCTCGGCAAGATAATAACCAACGAATGCCTCTCCAATTGGAGTTGCTTGGATCGGTTTGAAAAGAGCACAAAGCGAAATCCGTTAGAATCTGCAGTGCAAATCGAGCGGAAACAATACACGGCGTAATGGATGCGCACTAATCGCCGTTAGCCAAATCATTTTTTTCAGAATCAGAAAAATGCTTCGCCCAACAGAGCGCATTGACCATTCTGACCTGCTCGACTGTTCGGCACGAAGCGTCAAGAAGCTTTGGGTTCGCAGTGATGATTGCAAGGCACTGAGCTCTTGAAATTGCGACATTGAGGCGATTACGACTAAACAAGAAATCTAAACCGCGCGGAGCGTCATCGCAGGTGGACGTTGCGAAGGATACAATAACCACCGGTGCCTGCTGTCCTTGGAATTTGTCCACAGTGCCGACCCGCGCGCCATTGGGAAGAACTTCTCGCAAGAGATTGACCTGCATATTGTAGGGAGACACCACGAGAATGTCCTGTTCTGAAATTGCAGCCTCGATTCCATCGCGGTTGACCCATGACTGTGTCAGCAAGTTATTGAAGATGTCCTTTACTTTATCCGCTTCTGCTTCGCTTCGTTGCGCGCAGCCTTCATGCTCTACTTCTAAAAAGCAGATCCCAGTCGGCTTGAGTTGTTTGTCAGCAGATTTCGACAATACAAGATGCTGCCGGTCATTGCCCGTTTCTGCGCGCAGACGCGATTCATAGAATGCGTCTGAGATGAATCCGCAGACGTCGCTATGCATACGCCTGCTCGTTCCAAGAAAAATACCACGGTCATCTGGAACAGTGGAATGCTCTTGCATCAAAAACTCTAAAACTGACTGTCCTGAATCGCCTGGATGCACCCCTTGTGTAGGCTGGGCGAGTTGCATGGAGTCTCCGACGAGCACCAGATTGTTGGCACTGGTTCCAATTGCGACAACATTCGCCAAGGACATTTGCCCAGCCTCGTCGACGAAGAGGTAGTCCAATTGCTGGTCGTATTCAGGCCGAGCAAATAGCCATGCAGTACCAGCCACTAGATTGAATGAAGCTAATGAATCTGGGTTCTTCAGTGTATTGGTGATTTCAGGCGCGAGAAAAAACTGATCCTCAGTCGAACATTTTTGTATGCCCTGAACAGAAATACTCTTTTCGCGGCCGACTCTGACAATTTCTGCGAGAAGGTTTCCGATAGCCTTATGCGAATTCGAAGAGACCCCGACTCTCCTGCCTTGGCTGATCAGATGAATAATGGAGTGCGCTGCTGTATAGGTCTTTCCTGAGCCTGGAGGTCCTTGAATAATAAGAGCACTGTCATCAAGTGAGGAGATTATGCGAATCGAAGTGCTGAGTTCATTTTCTCCCTCTCTGATTAGCGAAGTACAATTCGAGGGTATTGTCAGACGAGGTCGCTCGCGCCTTAGCATCGCGATGACTGCACGATACCGCTCAGATCCGGTAATAACTGCATCGGCAAACCGATAGATCGCTTCCCTCAGGACAACAGCATCTATCGGCCCTGTCGGTATGATCGACATCGAATCGGGCAAAGGTGGTTGATTCGCTCCTATTTTCAAACGAACAACACCTGCCTCTTCATCCAAATAGATGATCGTGCCTGCAGGTCTCAATGTTAAGGAGCAGAGACAACCGTCCCCAACAGCAAACTTGAAGTCCTGCGGCGGAAAGCGATAGCTATAAACAATCGATCTTTTGTCCTTATAAGGAAGCATTGAAGTATCTTTGAAGAGGCCGCCGATACATTCCGAGTCATCGATTAATTCCTCAGTTGTACTGTCTCTTCTGTCGAACATCGCCCAGTATTTTGGCTTGGCCTCGCGCCGGTGAAACTCCAGCAGTTGTGAAACGAGTTCCGCATAGGGAATATCTTTCTGAGAAACGCTTCCGAGAAGGCGCGCAGTATAGTCGCTCACTCGCTTTTCGGCATCTGTCTGGCGTTGCGAGGTTTCCTCATCCCGCTGATGCTCGCTATCCTCTCTCCAGGTAGAAGCTTCTGGCCTGAGCACCAGCAACCACTCGTGTAGGCGCTTTGTAGACCGACAATCCTGTTCGTTGTAACGCTCTATTTGGTCCAGTAGTCGTTGCTCCTGAGTGGCACGCCATTCTTCATAGACCTCAATACTCTCACCGGCAGTTGTAACCTCGCCTTCACGCTTTTCGGCGTAGAAATGCTCCAAATTCTTGATGGAGTATCGAGGTTCGGAGACTCTGATGCCTTCGCGGACCACGCGGTAGAGATCGACAAAACGCTCGTTCCTCAAAAGACCGTCGACTTCCGCTTCCCTTGTTCCGTGCAGGGTGGATAGCCGCCGCATGGCGGTCACCTCGTAAGGCGCGTAATGATAAATGTGGGCACTTGGATGCGTAGCGATATGCTGCGTGAAGAAGTCGACGGTTCTCTCAAACGCGGCTTTCTCCTCGGATCGATTATGACCCCAGAAAGCTAGAAACCGGCCTGCGGCACTCAATCCGTGAAAGACTCCAAAAAGGTATTCGAGACCGCCTGAAACGAGCGGGTCTCCTTCCATGTCGAAATACAGATCGCATTCGTCGGCAAGAGGCAGCCGATCGAATCCCTTTCCGGGCTCAATGGGCAAGAGTTCGTATTTGTTGTTGCCGGTGTTCTCCTTGTAAGTCTGCAACTCAGCTTGTGCGCAAAGCCGCTCAATGATACCCGGCTGCATCCCGGAAATGTGTGCATCTCGACCGGCGCTCGCAAGAGCATCGATAGTCGAAATTCCAGATGCACGCAGAGCGGCAATCTGATTTGATCGAATGTTCGCAACTAGGCACAGATGGCGTGTGCGGTGCCAATCGTCTTCGCACTGTGTTACCCACCGACACATCGCGCAATGGCCACACGGTTCTGGCATTGTTGGTGGCAACGTGTCAATAAATAATTCAAGGCGTTTCTGAATTTGAATCGTATAGTATTTCGAATCTAATGAGCGAAAAGACTCCTTTCGCCCATCGCCGAGAATGAGATGCGCGTTTAGTGGCAGGAGTTTCTGAATATCGAAGAGAAGCATGTTGTAGAGCGACAATTGGAGAAGATGCTTAGGCTGCGCCGTGCGTGCGAGTTTCGTGTCGACTACTTCGTAGCTGTAATCGCCAAGATCGGATGGTGCGGGTATCTTTTCCAGAAAATCCGTGATACCTAACCATCTACCTGTGGAAACCACTCCTTGATAGACAATGTCGACACCTAAACGCATCGCGGCATTGGTACTATATTGCCGGTCGCGCCAGGATACACCAGATAGATCAGACACCTTCCGGCCGGATGAGCGATACTGCTCCAGCACGGCCGCCTCGTGATCAAGCCCCTTTCGTCGAAGAAGGTCTGAAGTGGAGTCTTGAGGGGGTGTCAAACCCTCCTTCGCTACTCTAAGGTCCAACAGCGTGGCGTGGTTGCATCCTGCGAAATTGACAATGTCCGAGGCAGAAAGCTGCAAATCGGTGTCGGCTACTCTCATCAGAGTTCCTCAAGTCTGCCACCGCTTGGATGTCTTGATTGGGTTCTCAGAGATCCATCTCCAGAAAGGTGATCTGGAGCGTCAGACGGCTGGCACATTTATTCAGTGTCAATTGTCCCACCAAATGGTAGATCAGCGCAGAATTATCGTTATTTCCTCGGGCGCAGTGGCCTCATGTCCCTGTTTCTAGCCATTCGGCATCCAGCCTTCAATAGAATGGGATTCGGTGCCCCGAGCCGCCGACCCTAGCGCATTAAACATAATGCTTATAATGTCAATGCTTTACGGGTGGTTTCATATGAAATATTCCCTCAGATTGGCATTCAGTGCACTAAAGCGACATCACATAATGCACAAAAATGTTGACAATCTGATGCCGTATTGATATATTTCATTGTGCACAACCAGTGCGTGCATAGGAGGATATTATGGCAAAGACCCAGAGGGTAGTGTTCAGCTTTGATGAGCGGAGCTATGACAGTCTTCAACAAATCAAAGATCGAGGCCGCTTCTCGTCCATGGGAGAAGCCGTGCGCGAGTCGCTCCAAATCAGTAGAGCTCTGCAGTCGCAATCGTCGCAAGGGTTCAGCGAAATTGTGGTTCGTAATCCGGAGACAAAGGAAGAGCGGGTAATCGTAGTGCCAAATCTTCAAGCTGCTGCGAGGTAGTCAGGCATGAACACGGATGATGATCAGAATCCCGATGAACTAGCAGGTCTTGAGGACACAGCTCAAACTGCCGCAGACGAAGGCGTTATTGAAGGCGGCAGTGTCTCGGACTTCCAAGAATACAATTGGGAACCCGAGAAAAAGCACAGGGCTGAGACTGCGAGGTCCCTGGCCTATGGCCTTGTTGGGATTCTTGCGTTTACGATTTTGATCCAGTACGGGATGACGGTTCTCTTGATTTGCCAGAATCGAGAGAGCGGAGTTGCTACATTGGAGAAGCTCTTTTCGACTCTGCTCCCGGTGCTGTCCGGGCTAGTGAGCGGGGCAGCGACCTACTACTTCACAAGAGAGAAAAACTCATGATAACCAGCCAGCAAGCTACAGCGACAATCGATCAGAAAGAGGACACCGCTCTTCCTGGAACATTCCTGAATGGCTATGAAGTGCTTAATCTGTCGGAGCTTCGCTGGCCGGTTCGAGTGATAAGCATCGAGTTGAAGGGCCAGCCTACTAGTGATGATGATCGAGGCCGACTCAAGGATATTGTTTGGAAACTGCGTGGTGCGAATAAATCCCAATGTCCCGGCCTCGGCTTCGTGATCGACATAGATGAGACGCGAGTTGCGATTCCTGCTACCTGGCAAATCCCACTTCCAATTGAAACCAGCGAGTATTGCGCGGCACTGTCATGCATGATGGATGCTGATAACGAATCTCCGCTCGGAAGAACTATTCTAGCCGGAATCTTGAGAGAGGCAATCAAGAACACTTTCAAAAGTCAGCTTTTACCCGAATTGGGTCCACTTTGGCAGGATTTCGATTCGTTTACACAAGCCCCGCCGGCAGCCGGCACCGGGGATCATCTGTTCTGCCGGCGGTTTACGGCACAGGTGAAACAGCTCCGTGACCGGCGCATAGCATTGCAAGTGGTTGTAGGCTCAACTGCACTCGACGGCAAGACGTTTGAACAACATTACCGTGATGGCACCGTGGCTGAACTCTTGACCATGATCAATATCAAGCGAGCCAGTCGGATGAATCGAGACAATCGCCCTGTCAGTGTTCGGGTCGTGCAGCAATACCTTGATGGCGTTACTGTGAAAGCGCTCGACCTGGACGATATCGAAACACTCGAACGCGATTCAAAGCTAAGGCCAGAGCAGCAGCGTGCCAACGCTGGGCGAACGATTCGCTGCCATCAGTTCTGTAGGCCGCCCATTGACGTACCCGGAGGGGAACTACGGCTGATATTGGATTCCCAGATTTTGGGTGAAGATCATAGAGAAACAATAATAGCGCCGGAGGAGCGACTGGTTTGGATGCAACGCGTCAGGAAATTACTTGATGGGGTCAGCGTGTTCGGAAAAATTCTCCATCTAAACGCCAATTTACTTGGTGTGGACGAATTCGGAGGAATATCGATCCTACCGCCAAGAATACGAGTTCGCGGAGAAAATGGCAAAGAGGTTCACATCGAAGCGCCTTCCGTCTTCAGCGAACCCGGGCTTTTGAGCCGTAGTAGGCAACGCGCCGATCATATTCGGCGCAATGGCTTCCTGGAGTTGCGCCCGGTGAATCCCTTGCTTGCGTGGCCAAAACACTTGGGCGATGAACGCGCAAAGCGAATGCAAGCGGAACTGGACAATATCTGCCGGGGGCAGGGCATCCGAGCCGCCTTTGATGTGACCCTTTACAACACTGTAGAGGATATATACCAGGCGGTTGAAAAGGGAAAGCACGATGCTCTGCTGGCCGTGCTACCGGAAGGCTCCAGTGCACCGCAGGATCAGGGCAACATGCACGAAGCGATAAAACGGCGGATTCAGATTCCTTCTCAGTGCATCCAGCACAACCGCACGCTCCCCGCACGACTCGCAAAAATGAGCCTAAAGGACGCAATGAAGTCGGATGCTCAGTACGTTCGACGCGTTCGGCGTATGTATGAAGGGTGTGTATCTGCGTTATTAGTCAAACACCACTGTTTCCCATTTGCTCCGGAAGAATCATTTCACTACAACCTGCAGGTTGGGTTGGACGTTGGCGGCATTCATAGTTCTCACGTGATGGCGTGCTTAGGATATGGATTCACCACCCCCAAGAGCGGCCTTTTCTTTCTTCCAGAAGAAATCCCTGTCGAGGTCCAGAAGAAGGAGCCGATTCCTACAAGCTCGCTTTATGTTGGATTGCTCGCTCTTTTCGGGCGCGTTCATAATGAACTGACGTCTATCGGACGCTCGCCAGATTTCAATTCTGTCCTCTTTTATCGAGATGGGCAACTGCTCGGAGATGGGGATGAATGGAACGAAAGAGACGCTCTGGTCCGGCTGCATAGTGAGTTGTTGAGTCGCGGATGGGTAAGCGATGACTCCACCTGGACTGCTGTCGAGGTACTCAAGTCTGCTGAGAATTGGCGGTTTCTGAGGAGAGATGGGATTCGAACGCTGAATCCCATTGTGGGTCAAGTGTGTTTTCCTTTCGCTGATCCAATGACGGCAATAATTGCGACGACAGGAGTTCCCTACCTGACACAGGGAACGGCACAGCCTCTAATCGCACGCGTGACGGATATTCGTGGAAAAGCAGCGATGGATCGCGTATTGCGAGATCTAGTATGGCAGGCAGATATGTGTTTCACGAAAGTTGACATGGGAATGAGCCTGCCGTGGGTCTTACACGTTGCGGACCAAGGCGCGCTTCAGCTTTCCCGTTCGTACCAGATTACTGGCATCACTGTGTAGTAGCGATATTTGCGATGAGGGTTCCGATGACTTCTCTTTCCCAAGTTGAGTAGATTTCCTCATCAACTTGGTTGCGGACACGCCAAGCTTCCAGCAGAAGTGCGACGCCAAGTTCATGTGTGTCTGGCGATGAAGATCCCGCACCGCCTTGATCAAAACGTCTCCAATCACAGATTTCAAGGGTCTTACATACGGCAAATCCGGCATCGACTGCGGCAATGATCAACTCCTCTGGAGCTAATTGTGCCAACTTGTTCGGGTAATGTTTCGAGAGCGACGCGCTTAAATCCTGCAACGCGCCCGCATGTGCATCGAGTTTCAAAAAAGGACACGCACGCAGTATTGCCAAGATACGTACACAATATGGCGGATGGACAGTGCTGATTTGAAACAAATCAAGATTGTCTCGTTCCACCTCGTCCAAGAATGCGCCAAGGTATGCCGGTCCGCACGACCAAAGAGCAATGATGTCCATAGCAATCTCATGTGCCCAGTTACCCTGGTCGAGTGTGGGCGTCCAGTATTGCTTCATCTCGTCTAAGCCGGCGCGGGCGAGAGTGCGTGCAAGTCCTCGATCAGCTATCCCCTTCAGACCTAAAGCATAAAGAACGCCGTCCAAACGCGGTTTGAACTCAGATGGAAATAGCGATGAATGAAGAAAGAGAACGCAATGCGCGACTTCGTGCGCCAGCCATGGATAGGCGAGCAGGTCAATATCCTCAATAGAGTCCTGACCTGGAAAATGAAACACCCTGACAATGGGCATTCTTTGTCGATCAATCGTCGGCAGCGGCAACTCAGAAAAGCCCCATTCACCCTGATGTTTCGGAACGCACATTCCTGGAAGAGGACGATTCGGATTCCAGTCAGCAGCAAGCGCAAGTACAAAGGCCGCATCGAAGTCAAACCGCTGTCCGTACGAAGTTGGAAGTTGGCCTAAAAGATTTTGAATCGCACTTGCAAGATCAAAGGATGGCTCGATAAGAGCATCTACAACGCCCCCCTTGAAAAATGGCTCAAAAGTGCCTCTCAGATTATCTCCGATAGCTGATAGAGGCGTTCGACTCAAGCTGTCGACAGCAGCTTTGATCGATCTGAAGTCATCGCGAAATGATGAGCGTCGGGGCATACCTTCAGAATAACGCCAGAGAAGCTCTCTAAGACAGCATGTTATGAACGCTCGGTTTCCCTTTATAAGAGGCGACTGAGCGTTCGCGCCGTTATATGAACTCCGTAAAAAGTTCACCGGGTTTGACAGCTAACGCCTTTGCCAGTTTGACGATGTTCTCCAGGGCCACGTTCCTTTCGCCGCGCTCGACTCCACCGACGTAGTTGCGATGCAGTCCGGCGCGCTCGGCCAGCTCCTCCTGGGAATAGCCCCGCTCGTCGCGGAGTTGCCGCAACCTAGAGCCAAATCGAGACTTAACGGAGTGTGGGGCCACATCTCCATGCTCGAAGCCTGACCACTATGCGTCTACACACGATGAGTGTGATAATG
>Ga0224529_1001044_pt1 | contig 18083 bp, 10 predicted proteins | sample CBST50metaG_FD_179893 | JGI IMG/M metagenome (GOLD analysis project Ga0224529, IMG submission 179893) | Peat soil microbial communities from Stordalen Mire, Sweden - C.B.S.T50 | ecosystem: Environmental > Terrestrial > Soil > Wetlands > Peat | place: Sweden: Norrbotten County, Stordalen Mire... | reverse complement strand
GGATTCAACATTCAATCCTGCGGTGTGGGAGCCTTTCTGCGCCGGCCGCAAACCGCCCCGGCGGCCTTCGACCTGGTCTTTCTCGACCCGCCCTACGACGCCGACCAGGAGTACGCCTCTACTCTGGGCTTGCTCGGCGGCGCAGCGGCTGGCTGCCTGGCCCCCGGAGCTCTGCTCCTCGCAGAGCATCGCCGCAAGGACCATCTCGCCGACCATTACGGCTCCCTCCAGCGCACCCGCCTGCTCCAGCAGGGCGATGCCTCTCTCAGTTTCTATGCGGCTGGCGCTTTCGTTCAGGGCACGACTTCAGGGCTGTCATCCTGACGCGAAGCGGAAGGATCTGCAGTTGCTTTTGCTCTGCTCCATATTTAATTTAGCCCCGGATGGAATCTCGGCTGCACACGAAGGTCTTGTTCAGGAATTGCTGTAACCTTCATTCCGTGGCCATTTTTCGATGTGAGGAACAATGAATACAAGAACACGTGGAAACTTTTTACTCGCGGCGGTCCTGTTTTGCGCCGCAGCGTTGCAGGCGCAGACGGTTGCGCCGTGGGTCATTGGCCCCTTTGTGCGCCCGTCCATCGGCAATCCGGTCCTGACGCCGCGGCCTGAATCCACCTTTACCGACCCGCTTCTGAAGACGTCCGACCACTGGGAGGCGCTGCACACCTTCAATCCCGCGGCCATCGTGCGCGACGGCAAAGTGGTGGTGCTCTACCGTGCCGAAGACGACTCGGGAGTCATGGCCATCGGCTCCCACACCTCGCGCCTCGGCCTGGCCGAAAGCTCCGACGGCATCCACTTCACCCGCCGCGCCGAGCCCGTCTTCTTTCCCGCCGAAGATAGCCAGAAGGCCCGCGAGTGGCCCGGCGGCGTTGAGGACCCCCGCCTCGTCGAGCGCGAAGACGGCACCTATGTGCTCACCTACACGCAATGGAACCGCACCACCGTCTCTGTGGGCATTGCCACTTCCTCCGATCTGCTCCACTGGACCAAGCAGGGCCCCGCGTTCTTCACCGCTGCGGGCGGAAAATATGCCAGCCTTCAGTACAAATCAGCGGGAATCGTCACCCGCCTCGACCCGGACAAGCACCGCTTGATTGCCGCGAAGATCGATGGCAAGTACTGGATGTATTGGGGCGAAGGCGCCATTCATCTGGCCACTTCCCCTGACGCCGTCCATTGGACTCCGGTCGAAGACGCCGCGGGCGTGCCGATCGTTCTACTCCGCCCGCGCCCCGGCCGCTTCGACAGCACCTTTCCCGAAACCGGCCCGCCCCCCGTCCTCACCAGTGCAGGCATCGTGGTCCTCTACAACGGCAAGAACGCGGACCAGGGCGGCGACCCGCAACTGGGTCCCAGCGCCTACGCCGCGGGTGAGGCCCTCTTCGACCAAAAGAACCCCGCGCACCTGCTGGACCAGATTGCCTCTCCGGTCCTCAAGCCCGAGCTGCCTTATGAAAAGACCGGCCAGTACGCCGCCGGAACCACCTTTGCCGAAGGCCTCGTCTTCTTTCACGGCCAATGGCTCATCTACTACGGCTGCGCCGACTCCCTGGTCGCCGTTGCCGCCGCGCCGAAGAAATAGGGAATCAGGGACATCTTTGCCTTGAAAGGGCACGGCTTCCGCCGTGCCGCAAAGGCGCAAAGACTCGATACGGAGGGAGGCGGGGGTTTCAACCCCCGCATAAGGCGGGCAAAATCACCGCGGGCTTTAGCCCCGGAAGAACACTTTTCGCGGGTTCTACCCCAAAGCAGTCTCTTCCGCACCGTTCTTCGCGTCCGCAACCTCCGGCCCGCACAACCGCGCCACGGCAAACGCCCCCAGCCCCAGGCTGACGGCCACCGAAGCCAGTCCCGCAATGTAATTGTGCGTGACCTGGTGCAGCCAGCCCATCGCCACCGGCGAAACAAAGCCGCCCAGATTCCCGATCGAGTTGATCACCGCGATCTGCGCGCCCACCATCGGCCCGGCCAGGCGCACCGTTGAGGCGCTCCAGAAGACCGGCATCGCCGCCAGAACCCCAATGGCCCCCACGCTGAATCCGGCCATGGCGATGGCCGCGTTGGGCGCAAAGGCCGCCAGCAGAAATCCTGCCGCGGCTGCCACAAAGGCGGCCGTCAGGTGGAAGCGCCGCTCCCCATGGCGGTCCGAACTCCGGCTCCAATAGACCATCGCAAAGGTCGCGGCCAGGTAAGGCAGGGCCGCCGCCCAGGTCAGGCTTTTCAGGCTCATCCCATGCGAAACCAGCACCTTGGGAATCCAGAAGCTGAGCCCATACAGCCCGATCATCAGGCAGAAATATGCGAAGCTCCAGCCGTAAACCACCGTCTGACCAGTCAGCGCCCCAAGCAGCGAGTGCGGCCGCCCCGCAGCCGGCGGCGCTGCCGCAGCCAGATCGTCCTGGAGCGCCTGCTTTTCCTTGGCCGAAAGCCAGCTCACGTGCTCCGGCCGGTCGGGCAGCACAAAGTAAACCAGGACGCCCAGAAGAATCGCCGGCGTTCCCTGCAGCAGAAAGAGCCACTGCCAGCCCTTCAATCCGCCCATCTGGTCCATCAGCATGATCTGTGCTGAGATGGGCGCGCCGATCAGGTTCGAGAGCGGAATGGCGGTCACAAACAGAGCCATCACGCTCGACCGCACCGAGGGCGGCAGCCAGAAGGTCAGATACAGAATCACGCCGGGATAAAAAGCCGCCTCCGCCGAGCCCAGCAGGAAGCGCAGCACGATATAGAGCGTCGGCCCCGGAACAAACGCATTGGCCACCGACACAATGCCCCACGCCACCATCAGGATCATGATCCAGCGCCGCGCCCCCATGCGCAGCAGCATGATGTTCCCTGGAACCTCAAAGATGAAGTAGCCCAGGAAGAACATTCCCGCCGCCAGCCCGAACAGTCCCTCGCCGATCTTCAGGTCGCGGTTCATGGTGAGGGCGGCGAAGCTCACATTCACCCGGTTCAGAAACGAGACCAGGTACAGCAGCATCAGAAAAGGAACCAGCCGGCGCGAAATCTTCAGGTAAAGAGGATTCATGGGCTTTCCTCTAGGGTCCTGTCTCAGAAATTTAGGTCAAAACTGAGACTGTCAAAACTGAAAACTGTCATTCTGAGCGAACGGGGCCCCGAACGTTTTTCAGTTCGGGGGTGGTGAGCGAAGAATCTGCTTGTGTATCTCCTGATTTCCGGTAAGAACTTCTGGGACACCACCCTAGCTCTTGCACTCCGGAAACGCCGTAATCCGCAGCTTGGCCGCCGCATACGGAATCAGCGTGATCGTCTCCTCCGCCTGATCGCTCGCCACCGGGCTTTGCGGCAGCGAATTCGCCACCCCATCTTCCGCGCGCCAGTCTTTCAGCTTGCGCGCCTTCACGCTCAGCTGCACCGGCGCATGTCCGCGCGTGAACGGTCCCTCTCCAACCGCAGTTTCCGTTACCGCAATGCTCTTCTCCGGCGCATCCGCATCCACCTCCAGCGCGTAATTCCAGCCGTTGGTGGGGAAGACCTGCCAGTCGGCCGTCATGCCGCGGTCGCCAAGCTTTACCCAGCTCTCGCCGATTCCATAGGAGAAAACCAGTGGCCCGCGCTCTACCGCGACCGAGTTGTGGAACCAGCGGGAAATGCGCGGCTTCATCGGGAAGACAATCTCCACGCGGTCGCCCGCCGTCCAGGTCCGCTCGATGCGCGCAAAACCACCTGCGGTGGGGCTGGGCTGCGGTTGGCCGTTGACGCTAACGGCAGTCTCCGCGGCCCAGCCCGGAATCCGAAGTTCGAGCGGAAACGCCAGCGGCGTAGCGGGGTTCACCGTGATTCTCACCGTGCCGTGGAAGGGATAGCCGGTCTCTTCCACCAAATGAATGGCCGTTCCGCGCAGCACCGTGCGCACCTCGCACGGCGCGTAGACCGCGGCCACCAGCCCGTCGTGCGCCGCCGACTCCTGCGCGCCCGAGAGCAGAAAGAGACTGTTGGCAAACTTCGGCCAGCCCTGGTGAAAGTTCGCCGTGCAGCAGCCGAAGTTCGGCTCCAGGCCAAACAGATTCGATTCCGGCCCGTCGCTCACCCACGGCTTGTGGTGCAGGCTGCACTCCACCTGGTTCGGCTCCTGGTTGTACTGATGGGCCCACATGTCGTCGGTCAGCGTGCCGGGCAGCGCGTTATAGGCCAGCCGCTCCAGCCGGTCTCCCAGCGCCGCATCGCCCAATATGGCCAGCGAATGTTCCAGCGAAAACATGTACTCGACAACCGTGCAGAGTTCGGAACCTTGCGAGGGATCGGGCCCGGCCAGGTGCTCGTCGCAGGAAAACATGCCGTTGGGCAGCCCGTGGTATTTGTCCAGTTGTCCAATCATCTGCGTCACGGCGGAGCGATCAGCCGCGCTGCCTGAAACCAGCGACCACACCGGCCCCGTCTTGATCGCCTGACCGTTGTTCACGCCGTGCGTGGCCAGGTCCGGGTCCTTTAGCCCGTTGCCCTCTTCCAGTTTCAGAAACTCCGGCGTCACCCGCTGGGTGTACTTGAAATCGGCGTACTGCGCCATCCAGTCGTAGCCCTGCTTGTGCAACAGCCGCGCCAGCTCCAGCAGCCAGCCCTTGCCCGTGCGGTTGTAGAGCCAGATCACGCTCAGCACTTCATCCTGCCAGCGGAATTTGCCCCAGTCGCGCAGCGGCCTCTTCGGCAGCTCTGCAAGCTGAAACTCGAAGTACTTTTCCATCGCCGGAATCACGCGCTCGTCGCCGGTCAGCTCCTGGTATTGCGTCAGGACTTTCAGCATCACAAAGCGCGGCCACCAGTCGTCGTTGGTCGCCGGGCCGATCATGCCGTTCGAGGCGAGGTGCGTGAGCGTCCACTCGATGTACTTTTGCGCCTTGGCCTTCAGCCGCGCGTCATTCAGCAACCAGGCCAGCGGAACCAGCCCGTCCAGATAGTACGGTCCGCGCTCCCACGATTCCCCGGTTCCTCCTAGCCAGCCGCTGTTGGGGCCGACGTCCGCCCATGTCTCATCCAGATGGCCGCTCAAGCCGTTGGCCTGGACTTCGAGTTGTCCTCGCAGCCAGCCCGCCGGACGGATGGAACCCAGCGGCAAAAAATAAAACTCACTAGCCGCCAGCGGTGCGCGGTTCTTCACCGTGGAAGAATCCGCTCCCGATTTCAGCGCAGCCGCGAAGACCGGATGTGCGGAGCCGAACAGCGTTGCCGCAGGCAAAGCCGCAGCCAGGCCGGCAAGACTCGATTGCTTCAAGAAATCGCGACGGGACGAAGGAACAGGAAACTCAAAGGGCACGTTGAACTCCTAAGCAAACCAGCAACCATCCTAATCAACCGGGCACTGTCTCAGACACCCGAACCACCGCAGCTGTGTCCGGATGTGCGGGATGGATGAGAAAAAAAGCTAAAAAAGATGGCTTCTGGCGCCTACTGACCCGGCCCGATTTTCTTTGCGCAGAATTAAGCCCCATGAGCGCATGATGAATCTAGCCGGAAAGTAGCGTCGGCCTCCTGGCTGGCTGTAGAGCAGTCCGCGCCCGCGCTCAGAGGCTTGAGAAAGACCTTTTTTAATCTCGATTTCGAGCAAAAGACAGGCAAAAATCGGGGATTAACCCACCCCCCTACATGTTTTCGACTGCATTGCCTTTGATAAACTACACATAAGGCGTTAAGAATGAGCACTATACAAAAATATATAGTTAACTTATCAGTAACGGCAACTAGCCAATTTTGGCCCATTTTTGGGCGTTTTTGTGCCTTTTTTAGCCAAAAAAGCCCCAAATCGAGACCAAAAAGCCTCCATTTTTTCCGCTCCGGCGCGGTCTCAAAAACCGCACCGCAACGCCAGTTGCAGCAGCCGCGGAGGCATGGCGCTCACGGCGTCCCCAAAACTCCCGCTCGAAATGTTTCCCTGAACCGCTGCAGCGCCGAAGAATTGCGCGTGATTGGCCAGGTTGAACGCCTCGGCGCGGAACTCGATCGTGCGTTTCTCCTTCATGTGAAGCGTGCGCGAGAGCGTCGCGTCCATATTCTCCAGTCCTGGCCCGGAAAAGAAACGCCGCCGCGCATTGCCCAACGTTCCCAACGCGGGCAGCGTAAGCTGGCTGGCGTCGAAAACCGCCTGGCCGCCGCGGGGATTGGTGCGCAAACTCAACGACTTTCCGCTCCAGTCCGGCGTGTCCACTCCGTTGTTGTTGATGCCGTTGGGAATGGCGCCCAGCAGGGAAGTGTCGTTGTTGTTCATCAGCGTCACGGGCAAACCGGTGGTGAAGCGCGCAATTCCAGCCAGCGCCCATCCGTCGGCCACTGCATGGAGCGTTCCCTTCGTCTTGGGCGTTGGAAGCTCATAGCGAAAGCTGGTGACCAGGTTCTGGCGCAGGTCGAAGGACGAGAGTCCGCGGCTCAGCGAGGGATTCAGCGGGTTCACCGGTTCCGGCAGTCCAGCCGATTGATCGATGGACTTCGAGAAGGTGTAGCTGGCCAGCAGGTCCAGTCCGTGGGAGCGATGCGTGACGGTGGCTTCCAGGGCGTTGTAGGCGGCATTGGCGATGGTGCGCTGCAACTCTACGCTGCCGAAGGCCGGTCCGAACGTGGTGCGCGCAGCCTGTTCGTTGAAGGGGCCGCAGGCCGCCGTGCCCAGGCTCAGGCAGAGCGCCGGGTCGGCCGGGTTGGCCTCCTCCAGCACCAGCAGGTGGTGGGACGAAGCGCCCACATAGGTGAGCCCCGCCAGTGTGGATGCGCCGAGTTGCCGTTCCACGCTCATCATCCAGTGCTGAGCATAGGGAGTTACGTCGCGCGGGTCCACGGCGGGAATGCCGACCAACGGCTCGAACTGGCTCCAATCCACATTTCCGTCCGGGTGGGAGCGGCTGGCGCCATAAGGCACCTTTTGCAGGGGAAAGCGCTGTCCCGCATCTGCGCCTGTGGCGGCCACCGTAAAGGGCGACTCGAACAGCGGCGGCGCGGCCGAGGTGTAGGTGTACCCATACGGCGGATTGGCGCTCATGATCCCCGCCGAGAGCCCCTCGTAGGCGGTGTAGAAGATGCCGAAACCGGCGCGGACGCTGGTCTGATTGGCAGACCCGGTGAGCCTGCGCAGAAACGGCGTGGTGAAGGCCGGCGTCCACGCAACGCCCAGCCGGGGCGAGAAGTTGTTGCGCGCCGGGGCCAGCGAAGACGGCACGCCGGGGTCACCCGGAAACACCAGCCCCTGCGGAGCGCCGGAAAAAACCTGCGACTGCTCGCCCCTGACCAGCGTCTGCAGTTGGTTGTACTTCTCCTGCCAGGGCCGTATGCGGTCCCAGCGCACGCCGTAGTTCACCGTGAACTGGCTGGTGGCTTTCCAACTATCCTGCGCAAAGGCCGCCACGTAGAGGTTGCGGTTGTAGAAATCGCGCGCCTGGCCCTGCGTGTAGCTCGACGGTGCGCCGAGCAGGAAATCGGCAAAGTCCAGCCCGGTTTCCGAGCCGTTGAAGGCGAAGCTGCCGTTGAAGATCACGTCGGGGTGGGTGTTGATCTGGCTCAGGTGGACTTCGCCGCCGGCCTTCAGGCCGTGCGTGCCCACGATGCGGGAGAAGGCGTTGCTGACCTCGTAGATGTTTTCGGCCTGCACCAGCGCGGTCGTGTCCACGCCCAGGGTGAAGTCATTGAAGGCGATGTTCTCAATGCCCTCGGTGGAGGGCTTGAGCGCGACGATTCCGGAAAACCCCTGTGCAGTGAGCGACGGCCCAACGCCGCCTTTGGGCTGGCCCACGGCGTTGCCGTTGCGCATGAAGCTCAGATGGAATTCGTTCAGCGCCGCGCTGCCGAAGGTGACGGTGTGGCCCAGGCTGGCCAGTTGCGCGTGGCCGTTGCTGGTGGCGCTGAAGCCCGGCACGCTGGCGCCGCCGGTTCCGGTGGGGTAGGGATTGTCGAGGGAGTAGCCATCGAGAAAGTAATAGCCAGTCAGATTCTGGGTCCGATGCGTCCAGTCCAGGCGCAGAGCCCCTTTGTCGTCCGCGAGGGTTTCCGCTTCGGCCGCGGTGGCAAACAGCGCGCTTCCGGCATTGGGCTGGGGAATCGAAGCAAGCAGGTATTTCGCCGGCGCCGACCATGCGGATTGCGGAATCCGTCCGTCGGGGAAGACTGTGGCGTACGATTCGCCGGCGGTGACCGCCCGGCCCAGCCGCGCTGTGAGCAGACTGGCAAGGTACGCGCCGCTTACGCTGCCAGTGAGCGGGTTCTGGCCGAAATCGCCACCCCGCTCGGCCAGCGAAGGAACCGAGATCTCGCCTGTATCCAGGCCCTCGGTCAGCCGCGTTCCCTGGTAGTCGGCGAAGAGAGCCAGACCATGGCGAAACGGAGTACCACCCACGGCGCCGCCGAATTGGTTCTGCCGATAGGCCGCCCGCTCCTGCGAAAAGTAGTTGCGCGCGTCCAGCTCCGTGTTGCGCAGGAATTCGAAGGCCGATCCGTGCCATTGCGCCGTGCCGGATTTGGTCACAACCAGCACCTGGCCCCCCGAGGAGTTGCCGAATTCGGCGTCGAAGTTCGAGGTCAGCACGCGAAAGCTGTCGATGGAGTCCAGGTTGGGCAGAATCGACGTGCCCATGTTCACGTCCTCCTCCACATCGCTGCCGTCCACGCGAAATCCATTCGAGGATTCGCGCTGGCCGCTGATGGAGAGGTTGCCGGGGTTCAGATTGCCCGAGGGCGGTGTCGAAGCCACCCCGGTCATGATCACCGCCCCCGGCTGCGACGTGTTCGCCGGAACAATGCCCGGCTGCACCGCCATCAGGTCGGTAAAGCCTCGTCCGTTCAGAGGCACGCTCTCGATTTTCTTGGTGTCCAGTGTCTCGCCCAGTTGGGTGCTGGTGGTTTCGGCGGCCAGGTTTCCGGCGGTCACCTCGATGGTCTCGGCGACGGCGGCCACGGTGAGAGCCAGGTCGATCCTTGCGGAGGGCGAATCGGTGGTGAGCAGGGCCTGCGCGATCAGAGGCTCGAAGCCTTCGGCTACGACCTGGACGCGATAGCTGCCGGGAGCCGCCAGTTGGGCCAGAAAGTTGCCATCCTGGTCCGTTTCCGCCTCGACTGCTGCCGCCGGGCCTTCCGCGCGGATGGTGACGTGCGCGCGGGGGATACGCCCCCCTCTTGCATCATGCACCGTGCCGCCCAGCGTGAAGGGCGACTGGGCCGGGAGAGAATGTAGGAAAGAAAAAAGGCAACAAAGTAAAAGAGCGGATCGGAACAGCTTTCTCAACAAAAACTCCCCTGAAATCGGCGAGGCCGGGATTGGCTCACGGACGTTGCGGAAAGGCGCCACTGTCCCGCACTCAAAAATCAGGGAGCAGCAAATATCCGACATAATTAGTCCTTATTCAATATACGACTGATTATGTCGGAGTTCAATACTCGGTTCAAGATCGGATCTGGTCCGTAAGAGAGGTCAGGCTTCCATCGGCGCGGTCTCCAACGCGGCCTTGGCGCCTGAGAACTCGACCGTCACCACGGTGATGTCGTCGGACTGGCCGAAGAGGCGCGCCGTCTCGGCAATGACGGCGGCGGGACTGGAGCTGATGGTGCAGGTTCGAGCGAAGCCGAAGAGTTCGCCGGATTTCGCCTGGGCCTCGACGACGCCGTCGGAAACAAAGGTCAGCCGGTCACCGGGAAGCAGGTCGAAAACGGCGGACTCGTACCGGTTTGAGGGCAGGATCCCCAACGGGAGAGATCCGGGAATGGAGAGTTCCCGGCCATTGAGGTAGGGCGGCAGATGACCGGCGTTGGCCAGGGTCAGGCGGCCTTGGGCGCTGATGTGAACTGCCAGGCAGGTGGTGAAACCGCTCTGGGAGCGGCCCATGGTGCGGTCGTTGAGCGAGCGGAGCAGTGCGGCCGGGTCGGCGTTGTGAGCAGCTTCCGCCCGGATGGCGCCCACCAGCACGCTGACCATCATGGCGGCGGGCAGTCCCTTGCCGCTCACGTCGCCAACCACGATGGTCAGGCCGCCCCGGCCATCGCCGATCTGCTGGAAAAAGTCTCCGCCCACCTGCTCGGCCGGCTGATAGACGCACTCGACGTTGAATCCGGGGCACTGGTCCAGATGGTCGGGCAGCAGAACCAGTTGCACTTGGCGGGCGGCCTCCAACTCGCCTGCCATTCGCTCCTCCTGCCGCCGCGCCAGCATGAAGCGCCGAATGAGAAAGACCAGCATGGCCAGCAGGAAGAACAGGTGCAACAGAATGCCGGTCTGCATGGTGAAAGGCGGCAGCGGCAGCGGCAGTTCCAGGACCCTGGGCATGGTGGTCCACCCCGCCTGCGCCAGCACAATGGCCAGGTTGTCGGCCAGATAGTAGCCCAAATCCAGGAGCGCCGGAATCAGCAGCAGCTGCGCATCCAGGTTCCCGCGCAGGGTACGGTCCACCAGCACGCACAGAATCCAGGTCACCGCGGGCAGCAGGCAGGCAAGCTGTGTTGCTGCCGACGCCGGCGCTGAAAACCAGCCTGGCCAGTAGAAGACGCCGGGCAAAGGGCTGAAGACAACCAGCACGAGGCAGATGCGGCCTACGACCCCGGCGCGCGCCTTTAGAACCCGCGAAAAAAAGCAGAAGGCGGCAAAGATGTTGATGGCCGCCAGGGCGCCGTCCGTTAGATCGTAGATCTGTAGCGGTGGCCAGGAGTAGATCTGCTGGCCCACATAGAGCGCATTGTCGGCGGCCTGCGCCAGCAACATCACCGCAAACCACAGGTACTCGCGCTCGGCGGGCCGGAAAAGCAGCAGCCAGAGAATGGCGAAACCGACTAGGGCAGCCGTGATGCTGTAGGAGTAGCTATCCACAAAGGCGACGTTGCGGCGCAACTGCTGGTGCCGTTGCTCGGTGGCCAACAGCGCAGGGTCGCCTGCCAGGTGTCCGGCCAGGAATGGTCCGCCGCCCACATATTTTGACCAGATGGGCGCGTGCCAGACGCGAATCGCTACCTGCAAGGTGCGCTCTTGATTGCTTCCGCCCGGCGTGAGGGGGAAAAGGTGATAACTGAAGACGGTCGCAGGAATTTCGGTGAGCATTTTTCCCGACCCGCCGACGAGCCTGCCGTCCACGTAAACCTCAAAGGAGGTGACGATGGGCGCGAGCAGCAGGGAGGTGGGCTTTTCCCCCGCGGGAACCCTGACCGTGAACCTGTACCATCCGAAGCCGCTCATGGCGGGATAGCCCTGGGAGGACCAGGACCCGCTGCTTTGGAGGAGCGGCCAGCCGGAATCGTCGAAGCCCGGCGCGGCCCACGACGGCATTCGCCCCTGGCCCAGTTGAGAGCCTTGCGCGGCGGGGGAGTCGCCGGGATGGAAGCGCCACGGTCCGTCCAGCGAGACCACCGGCTCGCGGCCGCGGTCCAGATCGAAGGACTGGGCTGGCAGCCAGGCCGCGGAGGCAGCCACGGCAAGCAGGACCAGCCGGCGAAGTATCGAGGCAAGGCGCATAGGGCCGTTTCCTTCGGGGGAGGGGACGAAACGTGGTTTGATGCTAACCCAGGGCGGCCAGCCTGCGGATAAAGTTTTTTTGAGCGGTCCCGGTACTGCGAGGAAGCGACCGGGAGAATTAAAGTACTCATCATGAAGAATGTGCGATTTTCCCCCTGGCTGGCGCTTCTGGGGTTTGCCGTACTGACGCTTGTGCCCGGTCGAGGGCTTGGACAGACTGCCGCTCCGCCCAAGACTGCCGAGCCGCCGCAGTTGGTGGTTCTGGACACCGACATCGGCGACGATATCGACGACGCCTTTGCGCTGGCTCTGGCGCTGCGCAGCCCGGAACTGAAGCTGCTGGGCATTACAACCACCTTTGGCGATACGGATCTGCGGGCGAAGCTGGTGGGCCGGTATCTGGGCTCGTTTTGCCGCTTCGATGTAAATGTGATTCCCGGCGTTCCCACGCCGCAAGAGAATGTCTTTACTCAGGCCGCATACGCGCGTGGATTTGCGAACTCGGGTTGCGCGATGTTCAGTTCTCATGCATGGACTAAGGCCGATGATCCCCGCCTCAAGAAGCAGCGCAAGCAGGAGGCCGCAAAATGGAAGGCAGACCAAGCCGAGGAGATGGCGGGAATAGCCCACCTGGTGCAGCAGAGAGCTGCGCATGACGCGGCCGGCTTTCTGCTCGACCAGATTCGCGCGTATCCCGGCCAGATTACGCTGATCGCGATTGGGCCGCTTAACAATGTGCAGGCGGCCATCGAGCGCGATCCGGCCACCTTCCGCCAACTCAAGCGCGTGGTGATGATGGGTGGCAGCATCTACCGCGGCTACGACGGCAGCAACGGAGAACGTCGCCCACCCGACGCCGAGTGGAACATCAACCGCGACCCGGCGGGCGCCAAAGCGCTGCTGGCTGCCGGCGTGCCGGTTTTCATGATGCCGCTCGACTCGACGCAAATCCACCTGGAGACGGCCGAGCGCGAGAAGATCTTTGCCCATGGTTCTGCGCTGACCGACCAGTTGACGCTGCTTTACCACCAGTGGATGGCCGGCACGGAAGGCCACTCGCCCGCTCCGACGCTCTTCGACCCGGTGGCCGTGGCCTATGCGATACGCCCCGAACTGTGTCCGGCAACGCCCCTCCATCTGGAAGTGGACGAGAAGGGCTTTACCCGCCCGGGCGAGGGCGCGCCCAATGCGCAGGTCTGCCTCAAATCGGACGAGAAGGGATTTCTCCAATTTCTGCTGCAACGGGTTGCCGGGGACGAAGCCCGCTGAGGGGGTGGAAAGCCGGTTCGATCGACCCGAGTTTTCAGCGCGCGGCGACTGCTTTTGCGCCCCTTCCAGAGAGATTTATGCATCAGTGAGCTGAGTCACTTGCAACTCCATTGACACTGGAACAAAGTAGGAGAAAAATGGCCAAGCGAAACAATTCGTACTGTTTTGAGCGGCGTATGGAGGGAATGTGAAAAACGCAGTGAAATTGCTATCTTTGGGTGCGGTAGCACTCTTGAGCGTGGGAGTGTTTCTGGCCGGTTGCAAGTCGGCGCCAGATTTGGCACAGGCCGACGCATTGAAATTGATCCAGGCCAAGTATGACCAGGTTGATCCTGCTGGAACCACTATCACAGTGGACGATCTGGGCATGAGGCAGGGCGTCACCGCCAAGTATTGGGATCGGACCACGGTCTATCCCAACAAGTTCTGGGCCGATTTCACTCTGACCGCCGACGGCAAGAAAGCGGTCAAGCTGCCGGGTGGCAGCAATGTGATCCAGTGGCGCCCCGAAAGCGCTACCGACAAGAATTACTCTGTCACCGTGGTCACCGTGGTTGCGAATCACCTTAAAGCGCATGACGTGACGAATATTCAGGACGAAGTGCTTTCCGGTGTCACTACCGCCAAGAGCGCGACCTTCACTGAGGCTGCCAACCTGGACGGCGTGCCCAACGCGCTGCAGAACATCGCCCATAACCCCGGCAACAAGCTCAGTTCCAAGCGCCAGGCGGACTTTTCGCTCGAAGATGGGGCCTGGAAGCTGCACTCGATCGAGTAACGCAGGAGCAGGTTCCGGAAGAATGACCGGCGGAAATAGGTATCTGTTGGCTTGGGGCATTGCCCTGACCGGCGCATGAAAGCTGTGGTGAAAAGAGAAGGCGCGCCAGGAGTCATCTCCTGGCGCGCCTTTCTTGTCCCAATCACGGGCGATTAGAGCGGTTCTCCAATGAACGTGCATTGATCCAGTCCGTGCAAGGTGGCTTTTTCTTGGGGAAAAAGCCACTCGGCCGCGGTGGTTTCGGTGTATAGCAATTCGAGAACCGCTGTACCTGCCCAGCGATCCTTTCGTTTTCTCAGTGACGCCCTGGATGAAAAGCAGGCGGTTCGGCTCGCCAAAGCCGGTGACGTTGCCCACCAGGCGTTACGGTCCGCGCGTAGATCTCTCGATGTGGAGAGGTTTTCCTGCAAGCTGCACCTCAATTGGTGCAACTCTCGGACTTGCGGCCGGTTTGAAGGGAAAACTTCTAGAGAAATGGTATTTTCCCTTTCCGATGGGGCTAATTCATTGACCCCACCCCCATTTCTTGTTATTGTAAGAAGGTTCCGCAAGAACGCCTCCGCACGTGTGTCTTAACGACGGAAGCGTATGGGCGGCCCGGCCTGGCACCATTTGGCCCCGCCGGTCCCCGAGGCCAGGCGCAGTCGGCCGGCCAAACAGGTCCTGATATTTGCTCTTTCTTGCGAAGGGCGGGGACAAATCGCATCGGCGCCCGCGCGTTCTCCACCTTGGAGGGCTATGTGGGCCGGAACTGGCGAAACGGAGCTGGCTTTACCTGCGAAACAAGCAGGGGAACGCCCGGCCACCGTCCCGGTTCTCGTCTGAGATTGGAACGAAGGCAGACGCGAAGCAGTAACTTGAGGGTTTCCGCGTTCGTGCGTGACTGTGAATAGTCTCGTGCGAAGATAACGGAAATCCCGATGGGGTCTGCGCGCGGCGGTCGAACTTGAGGGTGGCACGGTTTTTTGGCGTAAGGAGTTTCAGGTTGCCTACATTCAATCAGTTGGTTCGCAAGGGGCGTACGGCCCCGCGGTACAAGACGGCGTCACCGGCCTTGCAGGCCTCGCCGCAGCGGCGCGGTGTTTGCACCCGCGTTTACACGCAGACGCCTAAAAAGCCCAACTCGGCGCTGCGTAAGGTAGCCCGCGTGCGGTTGACCAACGGGATTGAGGTCACCACCTACATCCCCGGCATTGGTCACAACCTGCAGGAGCACTCGATCGTGCTGATTCGCGGCGGTCGCGTCAAGGATCTGCCCGGTGTGCGCTATCACGTGGTGCGCGGCACTCTGGATTCGGTGGGCGTGGCCAACCGCAAGCAGAGCCGCTCGAAGTACGGAGCCAAGCGTGCCAAGGGTGGCGCGGCGCCGGCCAAGGGCAAGAAGTAGCAACGGTTCCGGGACGCGGTTTTGGACCCGGACTTGGGCAGTGAGTGGCGCTTAAGGCGCCTGAGGATTCTGAGGATTTATGCCAAGAAAAGGGCACATAGCGAAGCGGGAAGTTCCGGCCGATCCGGTTTACGGGTCGACGCTGGTGACGAAGTTCGTCAACTCGATGATGTGGGGCGGCAAGAAGTCGACGGCCCAGGGCATCTTCTATCAGGCGATGAAGAACCTTGAGGAGAAGGGCGGTGGCGAAGAAGCCATCAAGCTCTTCAAGAAGGCGGTCGAGAACTGCAAGCCGCTGCTCGAGGTCAAGACCCGTCGCGTAGGCGGCGCCAACTATCAGGTCCCGATCGAAGTTAATCCCGACCGGCGCACCTCGCTGGCCATCCGCTGGCTGATCACTTACGGCCGCAACCGTGGCGAAAAGGGCATGACCGACAAGCTCTCGAACGAACTGTTGGATGCTGCCAACGGACGCGGCGCGGCGATGAAGAAGAAGGAAGACGTTCACCGCATGGCCGAGGCCAACAAGGCTTTTGCCCACTACCGCTGGTAGGCGGAGCGTCACCGATACAGTTGTAGCTGGCTTGAAAGATCTGTCGGCTGGATGGGGTCCGGGGAACCGGACCCAGTGAAACGATGAAACCGCGGGCGGTCAGCGCCCGCAAGGAAGAATTGCCGTGGCTCGCACCATACCTCTGAATCGTTGCCGGAACATCGGTATCATGGCGCACATCGACGCCGGAAAGACGACAGCGACAGAGCGCATCCTCTTCTACACGGGCATCACGCACCGCATCGGCGAAGTGCATGAAGGCACCGCGACCATGGATTACATGGAGCAGGAGCAGGAGCGCGGCATTACGATCACATCGGCCGCGACCACCTGTATGTGGCACGACTACCGCATCAATATCATCGACACCCCCGGCCACGTGGATTTCACCGCCGAGGTGGAGCGTTCGCTGCGCGTGCTCGACGGCGCGGTCGCGGTTTTCGATTCGGTTTCCGGCGTGCAGCCGCAGACGGAAACGGTGTGGCGTCAGGGCGACAAGTACAAGGTCCCGCGCATCTGCTTCGTGAACAAGATGGACAAGAACGGCGCCGACTTCGAGCACGTTCTGGACACCATCCGCAAGCGCTTGGGCGCGCGCCCGCTCGCCTTGCAGATCCCCATCGGCGCCGAAGCTAATTTCAAGGGCGTCATCGATCTGATCGAGATGAAGGCCGTTCTCTGGCACGATGAGGCCATGGGCTCGCAGTACGACGTCGAGCCGATCCCCGCCGATTTGCAAAAGAAGGCGGAAGCCTTCCGGACTCAGTTGATCGAGACCATCTCCGAAACCGACGACGTGCTGCTCGAGAAGTTTCTAGAAGGTGAACTGCCGACCATCGAGGAATTGAAGGCTGGCATTCGCCAGGCCACCATCGACCTGAAGGTCTTCCCGGTGATCTGTGGAACCGCCTTCAAGAATAAAGGCATTCAGACCTTGCTCGACGCAGTGGTGGATTACCTGCCGAGCCCGCTGGACAAGCCTCCGGTTGAGGGCATCGACCCCTCCAACCCCGGCCACACCGTGGTGCGCAAGCCGCAAGACGGCGAGCCGCTTTCGGCGCTGGCCTTCAAGGTTATCAACGATCCGTTTGGCAAACTTTGCTTTGTCCGCGTCTACTCCGGTGCGCTCCGGACCGGGGACACGGTGGAGAATCCCCGCACCGGCAAAACCGACCGCATTGGGCGGTTGGTGAAGATGCACGCCAACAAGCGCGAGGATGTAACGGAGATTCTGGCTGGCGACATCTGCGCCTGTGTGGGCATGAAGGATCTGAAGACCGGCGACACTCTGTGCGACCCGCATCACCCCGTCGCGCTGGGCGCCATCACTTTCCCGGACACGGTCATCTCGGTGGCGATCGAGCCGAAGACCAAGGCCGATCAGGAGAAGATGGGCGTTGCTCTTTCGCGGCTGGCCGACGAGGATCCCACCTTCAAGGTGCGGACCGATGAAGATTCCGGCCAGACGATCATCAGCGGCATGGGCGAGCTTCACCTGGAAATTCTCGTGGACCGCATGCGGCGCGAGCACAAGGTTGAAGCCAATGTCGGCGAACCCAAGGTGGCTTTCCGCGAGACCATCCGCAAGAAGGCCGAGGCCGAGGGCAAGTACATTCGACAGACCGGCGGTTCGGGCAACTACGGGCATTGCAAGCTGCGCGTCGAGCCCAATGAGCCGGGCAAGGGCTACGAGTTCATCAACGAGATCAAGGGCGGCTCCATTCCGAAGGAATTCATCAAGCCCATCGATCAGGGCGTACAGGGAGCTCTCGAACTGGGCATCCTGGCGGGCTTCCCGATCGTGGATGTAAAGGTCTTTCTTTACGACGGAAGCTACCACGAAGTCGATTCGAACGAAATGGCATTCAAGTTTGCCGGTTCTATCGCCTTCAAGGAAGCCGCACGCAAGGCCTCGCCGGTGCTTCTGGAGCCGGTCATGGCAGTCGAAGTCACGGTCCCCGAGGAGTTCATGGGCGTGATCATCGGCGACATCAATTCGCGCCGCGGGCGCATCGAGGGCATGGAGCACCTGGCCGGTTCGCAGGTGGTCAAGGCGATCGTGCCGCTCAAGGAGATGTTCGGTTACGTGAACGACATTCGTTCGTCCACCCAGGGCCGCGCCTCCTACTCGATGCAGTTTGCGCGCTACGAAGAAGCGCCGCGCATGATTGCCGACGAAATTATCGGCAGGGCGCAGGGTAAGTAAGACGAACTTTTAGCTGCTAGCTTCTAGCTAATAGCTAATGTTTGGGAAGATTGAGGGCTGTTACCTCCGGCAAGAAGAGCTAGAGGCTAGTAGCTAGCAGCTAAAAGCTGCATTTAGGGTTTTGGGGCTGGAGCCGGACGGCCGGCGCCCCAGGTTGAAACAGGCAGCAAGAGCTACGAAAGGGATTTGGGTTTCTTATGGCGAAGGAAAAGTTTGACCGTTCGAAGCCGCACGTGAACGTGGGGACGATCGGACACATCGATCACGGCAAGACGACGTTGACGGCGGCGATCACCAAGGTACTTGCGAAGCACAACCCGAAGAACTCATTCCGTTCGTTCGACTCGATCGACAACGCGCCGGAAGAGCGGGAGCGCGGCATTACGATTGCGACCGCGCACGTGGAATACGAGACGGCGAACCGGCATTATGCGCACGTGGATTGCCCGGGTCACG